>WNGF01013961.1_pt1 | contig 11364 bp, 9 predicted proteins | sample 5400641 | NCBI WGS metagenome assembly WNGF01 (sample SAMN13153371, study PRJNA577476) | soil metagenome | isolation source: 80 cm soil or saprolite under grassland replicate 2 | place: USA:California | collected 2016-06-15 | reverse complement strand
GGTGCGCGCCGAGGAGGAGTCGAGCCGCGGAGAGAGGACGGGCTCAAGGGCCGTCCGGAGGAGTCGGTGAGCGGAAGGCTCGCCGGACCGCCGATCCCCTCTTGCGGCAGATCGAGGCCGCCGTCGACGCTCAGGCCCCGCCTGCTCAGGAGGCTGGGCCGGGAGGACGAGGCCCTCGAGGCGGCCTGGGGCGAGTATCGCGCCAAGAAGCTGGAGATGACCTCCTCGGCCACGGGTCGATCAGTCTCGTAGGCGGGACCGGCGCTCGGCGACTGCGGCTCGCAGGTCGAGGTAACCGTGCACCGCCCTCCACAGGTGGTTCTCAGGATGGAAGCCCAGGCCCTTGTGATCGGCGCGCCACTCCCGGTCGAAGTAGCGGTCGTCCACCTCGCGCAGGTGAGTGAGGCATGCGTCGAGCTCCGTCTCGAGCTGGGCCAGCTCCTCCTCCATGCTCGGGACGAGACGGCGAAGCTCGGCGATACGCCGCTGCTCCAGGGCACCCAGGACCCCTTCGTCCGGTCCAGCCGTGGACCAGAAGCGCACCGGCCCTCGGATCACGTGATTCCACACCGGCCACACCGCGGGCCGCCAGAACCACTCCACCGGCGCCTTCTCGATGTCCAGAAGCGCCGCGATGCCGGGGCCGTGGGGTGGCTCGGCCCACCAGGTCACCTCTTCAGCCGGCCGGTCGAGCACGAAGGCAACCTGCACGCGCGGGATGTCTTCGGCACCATCGAGCACGTCGCCGAATGCGTAGGCACCGACCAGGACGGGCTCGTCCCAGATGCGGTTGGGTCGGTCACAGGCCTCGGCGATCGTCCGCAGACGCCGAACCGCCGTTGGGTAGCGCATGCCCCCATCTTCACCCATGCGGCAGGACGAACCCTGGAGGACCGGCGCCGCGTGGGTCGTAAGCGACGAGCAGCCGGGCAGGACCCACAGGGTGTCACGCGACCGGTATCCGGACGCCGAGTGTGTTGCTCGCGACAAGTGGTGCAGCGCAACCGGAGGGCGCTCACCCGGCCCGGTAGGCAATCGCCTTGCTCATCGTGCTTCTCGATCACGTCCCGCTCGGGATGGCTTCGGTGCTCGCTACTGTGGCGTTGGTGTGGGTTGCAGCCAGTCTTCTGGTGGCCGGGTGGCGGTGTCCGGTCTGGTCAGCCAATGCTCGAGTGCGGTGATGAGAGGTCCCGGGCTTCGTCGGCTGCGTGGGAACGTCCGGCTGCTCGTGAACAGCACTGCAGGCCGTGCTTCCTCGCTCCAGTTGACGAGGAGCGGTCGGAAGTCCTTCACGTTCTCTGTGACGATGCGCCGGCCCTGTTCGACCGCCAACGCGAAAAGCTCGGAGTCCGTCATCGCCCGCAGCCGCAGGTCGGCGGCGACTGCGATGACGTCGTGGCCACGTCGGCGGAGTTCTTCGGCGATATCGGGGGAGAACATCTCATCGAGCAGCAGGGCGGCCTGCTGCGGCAGGCTCACGCCAGCAGCCGCTGTTCGGCCCGCCAGCCTTCCTCTGCCGCTCGGGAATCCTCGTCCGCCTGCCCGATCTCGGCGTCGATCTCCTCCCCGTAGGCGCCGTAATAGCGCAACGCCACGCGCAGCCGATCCGCCGGCAGGTTGAGGATCTCGGCCGCCGCCACCAGCGCGTCCTCCCCTCGCTCGTCGATCTCTCGAACGGCTTTCACCGCCTCCCATACGTCGGGGCCGAGGACCAGGGCCGCACGTCGACCGGTCGGCCCATCCTTGAACACCACCCCTGGGTGCTCGGCCATCCGCAGCCCCTCATCGACAAGCCGCTGGGCCAGGCCGGACGGCGTCGCGCCCGGGATCGATCGGGCCCGCCGGCGGAGGCGGTCAAGGATCCTCGGGTCGAACCGGATCGACAGTGGACTACTCATGTAGCGCAGTATACCATATGCGCTACAACTGGGGGATGAAGCGTCGATCGAGACGCAGGCAGGCGGTGATGCTCCTTCTCATGTCGGGGTGTAATGAGCGGCGCGTTTGCAGTCTGTTTGCAATCTTGGTGGACTTCTTGGGTTTGGGCGGGCGGCCGACCGGGCGGCGGCCCGTCTGCTTCTCGATGGCCGCCCGGCGGGCCAGTTCGGCTTCGTACCGGGCCTTCACGTCCTCCGCCTCCAGGCGGGCCTTGCACTCCTTCAGCCGGCTAAGGCGTCCCTCCCGGCTGCGAAGACCCTCCGGCAGTTCGTCCCCCCGGTTGTCCGCGCCAAGCAGTTCGTCCTCGCGGAGGTCTGTGGCCGCCGCCTCGGCGAGCATGCCCTGCACCTCGCGTTCGATGGCCTCCGGGCCGCGGTTGGCGTACAGAGACGCGTTCGCCTCGAGCTTGGTGCCGTCCACGGCGACGACCCCGACCCGGACCAGGCCGGCCGCCGCGCACAGTGCGAGGACCTGGGTGAAGCAGGCCGCGAGGGCCTGCTCGTTGTCCCGGCGGAACCGGGCGATGGTGCTGTGGTCGGGCGCCGAGTTGGCGGCGATCACCCGGAAGGCGACGTCCTCCTGGCACCGCCGCTCGATCCTGCGGCTCGAGCGCTCCCCGATGCAGTAGGCATAGAGCAGCAGGGTCACCATCATCGTGGGCTCGAAGGCCGGTGCTCCCCACCCGTCCTCCCGGTGCTTCGCGTAGAAGGGACGAAGCTCCATCTCCTTCACGGCGTCGAGAAGAAACCAGGCGAGGTGGTCCTCCGGCAGCCAGTCCTCGAGGCTCGGGGGCAGCAGGTAGGACTGGTCTCGGTCGCAGGGAGGAAGTTGAAGGCCACACGGTCTCCTCGGAAGTTGAAGGCCACACGGTCTCCTCGGGAGAAGAATTACGTTGCTGTCATTCTTCTCTCTCCGAAGGCCGACTTCGACGACACGAGGGGGTTTCTGCAACAGCCTCTTTCACCTCTGGTCACAGATCCGGGCGTCCTCGTTCAGCTTGCCGCTCTGATACGGCGGCCGGAAACCTCCTAGCCCTGTCCGGGGAGAATGACACACATGTGATTTCCTTCACGTCCGCTTGTGAGACTGAGGTGGACACTGTCGCGAGGGGGACTCGAGTCCGACGCCTTCCCAACCCCGCCTCGCCACCGCCCGAGGGGTTCAACGAGGGCGGCGATCTTCGCAGGTCGATGCTAGTCGGGTCGGCTCGCGCTAGGAAACTCCCACTCTAACTCCACCCGATTCGCCTTTTGACCAACAGCGATGCAGCAGCGAGCACGGCGCTAAGCGGGTACTCCAGAAGTGATCCGCCGGTCATTCACCGATGACTGACTAACCGACAATCAGTCAGGCTCCGCTTCCCCTTCGTCGTGTGGTTGCGGGCGGAGGGATAGGCGGTTCGCCTGAGGGGCTGGTCGCGCGCCGACTCGCCCTTCGCCTGCAGGAGCAGCATCCGCAGGCGCTTGGCCGCGAGCATCGTGGAGCCGTACCCCGGGAAGCCAGCCGCGTGGGCGGCTCAAGTACACCTTGATCTTTCCACCGACCACGCTACGGGGTTCAAGACTCTTTACCCCTTTGTAACGCTCGGAGAGGGACAAGGGTTCCCCTCTGGTCATTCGGACGAATGCCGCGCCGAGATGAGTTTCGGGCCAAACAATTTCGGTGATTTCCCATCACGGGAGCCCGGCGAGATCGCTCCGTACACGCTCGACCGCGGGGACAATCCCCTTGGCCTCGAACCTGGCCAGGGCCTCGGCGTAGGCATCCCTGGCCTCGTCGGTCCGCCCGGCCCGGGCGAGGGCGTCGGCCAGGGCCACCCAGGCCGTGCCCTGCAGCCACAGGACGTCGGTCGGCGCCACGATGCCGACGGCTTCCCGCGCCACCCGCACGGCCTCGCCCGTCTGGCCTCGCTGGGCCAATACCCCGGCTAGGGCAGCGCGCCACCACACCTGGGCGTGCACGTCTTCCGGGGCCGAGAGTTCCACGGCCCGCCGGGCCGCGGCGTCGGCCTCGTCCAGCATCCCCTGCCGCTGGAGTGCCTCCGCCAGCGTTCCCTGCAGCGAAGCCAGGATGTTCACGTCCCCGACCGAGGAGGAAGCCTCCACCCCTGGGCGGACCGCGCGTTCCGCCGCCTCGGGCCTGCCAGCGAGCAGCTCAAGCTCGCAGAGCCGCTGCGCCCGCAGGCCGAGAGCCCCGGCGTGCCCGGTCAGGACGCCGAGTTTGCCCAGCCGCTCGCCGGCCTCCTCGATGAGCTCCCGGCCCCGGTCGAAGTCGCCCCGGAACCCCAGCAGCATCCCCAGGTTGGCATTCGTGTTTGCTACGGCGAGCGGAGACTCGGCAGCCCGATCGAGCACAGTCTCGCACCAGGCGATCGCCTCGGTCGCCGGCATTGGCCCGAACGTGGCCGACCCTGTGGACATCGTCAGCATACGAGCCTCGCGGTACGGGTCGCCCGCCAGTCGCCAGTGGGTGGCAGCTCGCACGATGTACTCCCATGCCGTCGCGTGGCGCCCTACGTGGCCGTGGCTCATCGCAACCAGGAAGAACGCTTCCGCCAGCCCGGCATGGTCGCTGGCCACCTCGAGGACCGCGATGGCGGCGCCCGCCTCGCGGGCCGCCTTCTCGAACCAGCCGCGACCACCCTCGGTGAACAACTCCAGCTGGAGCAGCTGGAGCCTGGCTCGAGCCGCGATATCGGGCAGGACCGATTGCTCCGCCGCCTGCAGCGCCCGCTCCGCGTCGTCCGGGCGCCCACTCTCCGCCAGAGCCTGGCCCAGGAGCAGCTGGGTTTCCGGGCGGCCGGGTTCCTCCCGGGACGCCAGGTCAAGTGCGCGTTCCAGCAGGTCGACCGCGGCCGGCAGGTCGGACCGGTCGAACGCACGCTTGCCGGCGAGGCCCACCATGTCACCGGCCCGACGAGCGAGCGCGGCGGCACGTTCGTTGTCCGACCCGAGCTCGATGAGGTACCGGTACGCGCGTTCCAGGTGATACCCCACGATCTCGGCCACCTCATCGATCCGGGAGCCGGCCACGCGCTCCAAGTGGTCCGCCATCCGCTCATGGAGGCCGGCCCGGGTGGCCTTCGGAAGGGCCTCGTACGCCACGTCTCGAACCAGCAGGTGGGCGAAGGCGTAGGGCTCCCCCGGCCCCGGGGTCGCCTGCACCAGGCGTTTTCGGGTGAGGGCGGCGAGGAGGGCCTCCACGGGAGCGGCCTGAGGGGCGATGAGCTCTGCCAGCTCGATGGGGGAGAAGCGCTCTCCGACCACCGAGGCCGCCAGGAGCACCTGGCGCTCCGGCGGGGGCAGGTGATCAAGCCGGGCCGCCACCACCGCGGACACGGTGGGAGGAACGGGCACCTCGGAGGGCGGCACGGACAGAACCCAGGAGCCGTCGTCTCTGCGGAGCACCCCCTGCTCCACCCAGGCCTCGGCCATCTGCTCCAGGAACAGGGGGTTTCCTCCCGAAGATCGGACTACGAGGTCCCTGACCTCGGGATGGAGCGAACCGAGCAGACCCTCGGCCAGGCGGGCTCCCTCCTCCTTCGTCAGGGGCTCCAGCACGATGGTGGCGGCGTTCAGCTTCCCCGCCCCCCAGTCCCCCCGTCGCTCGTAGAGCTCCGGGCGAGCCAGGCACAGCAGGAGCACGGGACCAGTACAGAGGTCCACCACGTGCTCCAGGGCCTCGAACAGGCCGGGCTCCGCCCACTGCAGATCGTCGACCTGGACCACCACCGGGCGGCCCCGGGCCAGATGCTCGAGGAGCTTCCGGAACGCCCACCGGCCCTCCTCGGCCGGTGCGCCGGCGGCGGAGAGGGCCACCAGGGACGCCACCCGCTCTGCCACGAGTTCGCCGTCTGGGTGTCCGGCAAGAAGAGAGGAGATCTTTCCCTTGGCCACCTCGGGGGAGTCGGCGTCGGTGATCCCCGCGGCTTGCGTGAGCATCTCGGCCACCGGCCAAAACGTGATGCCCTCCCCGTACGGAAGGCAGCGGCCCCGGAGCACCGTGGCCTCGCCTTGCACGTGGGCAGCCAGCTCGCTCGCCAGCCTCGACTTGCCCACCCCGGGAGCTCCGAGGACAGTCAGCACGTTGCAGGCCCGTTCGCGAAGGACCCGGCCGAAGGCATCCCGGAGGGTGGCGAGTTCGGCTTCTCGTCCCACCAGCGGGATGTCGGTGCGTCGGGGCAGGGCATCGGTGGCCCGGGAGACAGTCACCAGGCGGTGGGCCCCGCCGGATGGCTCGCTCTGGGCCGTCGGGGCACGCTCCAGGGTGGCTTTCGTCAGCAGGACCTCACCCGCTCCTGCGGCCTCGGACAGGCGGATGGCCCCGCCCAGCACCGGACCCTTGAGGTCGTGGGAGGCGAGCACCACCCCGGTGTCGATGCCCACCCGGGCCGCGGGCATGGTGCCGCTGAGGGCCTGGGCGGCCCGCAGGGCTCGCAGGGCATCGTCCTCGTGCAACTCCGGGTGGCCAAAGATCCCCACCACGCGTCCGGGGAGGGGCAGCTGCACAGTTGCTCCGTGACCGCCGAGCACCGCGGTCGCCTCCCCGGCGAGGGACTCCTCAGATGCCGCAGCTACCTCGGGGTCCGCTCCCTCCCCGGGGAGTACCACCGCCACCACCGTCACGGCCTTCCGTGCCGGGGAAGGTGGCGAAGCTGTTCCACGAGTTGGGGAGTCGAGTCCCAGACCGCGGCCGGGGAGCTGGTCCCCCAACGCCTGGACGAGCGCCTCGCACGTAGGGTACCGGTCCTGCGGGTCCTTGGCCATGGCGCGTGACAGGACCTCATCGACCCCTGACCGAACATCGCCGACGCGCTCGCTGGCCTTCGGGGGAGGCTCGGCCACGTGGGCCCACAGCACGGCTATGGTCTCGGTCCGGTTCGAGAAGGGGGGAGCGCCGGTCAGACAGTGGAAGGCCACGCACCCCAACGAGTACTGGTCGGCCCGGCCGTCCAGGGGTGCCCCCTCCACCTGCTCCGGTGAGGCGTAGTCCACCGTCCCCAGAAACTCGGAGGTGGCGGTGACCGAGGGCCCGGTGACCCGTTTGGTCAGGCCGAAGTCGGTAAGGTAGGCGTGGAGGGGATCGCCGCCGGCGGCGAGCAGGATGTTGGCGGGCTTGACGTCGCGGTGGACGAGGCCGGCCTCGTGGGCGGCGTCCAGGGCCCGGGCCACCTGGCGGAGGATCCCCACGGTGCGCTCGAGGTCTATGGGCCCCTGGGCCAGCAGGGCCCGGAGGTCGGTCCCCGGGATGTAGCGCATGGCGATCCACAAGGAGCCCCCGAGCTCCCCGGCGGCGTACACCGGGACCACGTTGGGGTGCTCCAGGGCCGCGGCCACGCGGGACTCCCGGGAAAAGCGTGCCCGGAACTCCTCGTCCTCGGCGAGTTCCGGGGCGAGGACCTTGAGGGCCACCGTGCGGTCCAAGGAGAGCTCTCGGGCCTCGTAGACCACGCTCATGCCCCCCCGGCCGAGGACCCGCTCGATCCGGTAGGGGCCGAGGGTGGTCCCCACCCGACGATCGGCGGCCGCCGTGGAGACCGACCCCCCCCGCTTCATTGCCGTCATCCCTCCCCCTCAGGACCGCCTGCGGCCGTTCAGCGCGCTGCAAGGTCTTACTGCGCCGCTCCAGGGCCGGTCAAGGTCCGGGGGTCATTCTCCCCTCCAGCGGGCCGCACCGGGTGGCCCGAGGCGAAGGAAGGAGGAGGAGATGAGCGGGATGAAGGGGCTGCTACATGGCCCCCAGCGCTCTCAGCGGAATCCAATACGGTTCCGAAAGGAGGATCCGATGGTCCGGCTAACAAGCAGGGGTATCAGGAGGGCAGCCGCGCTGCCTGTGATTGGACTCGCCATCGTGGTTATGACTCTGGTCTCGGCCCCGGCCGCCTCTGCGGTGTCGGCTCCCGTCGCGTATGTGACCGAGCCGGGTGCAACGTGTTGGGCATACCCAATGGTCGTCAACTTCGCGGTGAAGCCCCCGACGATCTACGCGATCGACTTCCGGTCGGGGTACGGGAACGATTGGCAGTGGGTTCACTTCCGGTCGAGGGTCGTGGACTACTTCACCGGCGTGACGGTCAAGACGGGCGGTTGGAGCGACTGGGCACCCGCCTACGATGGCAGCGGTGCTGTCTATTCGGGGACACAGTCGATTGGGGTCTCGAGGGCCAGTTTGTCCAGTCGCTATCGAGTTAAGGTTGACGTCGAGTGGTGGTCCCAGACGGAGCGGCTCTTCGCAGAAACGATCCTGATCAGCCAGTATCGTGCATATGCACCCCTCGGCAGTAGTTATCAGTACAACGGCATTCAGGCCTCCTGCTGAAGAGCCGGCTCCAGTCGTATGGAACGAGGACCGGGCCGCAGCCCGGTCCTCGTTCACGCCGGCCGGGTGTCGACGACGGCTGAAAACTCCCGCGAGTAAGGGGTGGAACTACGAGCAGTACCTGGCCCAGGTCTTGTCCGAGGAGGTGGCCTCGCGGGAGACCCACGGCGGGGCGGCCCGGGTCAAGGCGGCCCACTTCGCCCAGGTGAAGACCTGGACGACTTTGACTTCTCCTTCCAGCGCTCGGTGCGCCGCCAGCAGATCTCCCACCTTCACCAGCTCGACTTCCTCCCGGAGGCCACCAACGTCGTGTTGCTCGGGCCGCCGGGGACCGGCAAGACCCACCCGTCCGTCGCCCTCGTGTCCAGGCCGCCCGCCGCGGTCACCGGGTGGCGTTCGCCACCGCCCACGAGTGCTGCTTCGCCTCGGGGCGGCCAAGCGAGCGGGACGGGTGGGGGAGGAGCTCGAGCGACTGGGGAGGATTCCACTGGTAATCGTGGACGAGGTGGGCTACATCCCGTTCGACTCGGAGGCCGGGTCCTGAACCCCCGGACGTGGCGCTCGCCCTGGGAGCCGTCCTGGCCACGGTGGCGCTGTACCGAACTCTGTTCCGGACCCCGACGGCGACGGCACCGGCTGGTCCGGACGGGGCGGCGGCGCCCGGCGGAGCACGCCTAGTCCTGAGATCGCCTACGCGATCTCGGCTGTGGCCTTGGCACCCGGGACCACGAGAAGGTGGTGAGGGCGTCCCTCCGACCCGAGGTGGCCGAGCGCGGCCCCCGTCGAAGACCGACCACGGGAGCGGGGACCGTGCGAACGATACGCTCGCGAAGCGCGCCGAGTCCCTCGCTCGACCACCGCTCGGAGAGCCCCAGAACGACCAATCCGGCCGACGCCATCGCCTCGGCCACGCCCTCCCCCGGCTCAACGAGCACTGGCTCTGCCACTACCCGCACGGCCTGCTGGACCATGAGCGACGCGGTGCCGAGGAGCCTGCTCGCGTCTCTCCTGCCCGAGCCGAGGTCGGCGGCCGATCCCACGAGATGGAGCGGCGACCGATAAGCTTGCGCCACGACTGCGCCGAACAGCACTGCGGCCCAGTCATGGTCCGTTCCGCCGAACGGCACCATCACCGGCCGATCCGTCCCAACGTCGAGATGTCGGGACTCGGTGACCAGGATGGCCACGTCGCAACCCGCCGCTTCGATCGCCGCCCCAAGGGAGCCGCTCGCCTGTAGGTCCTCGGGTCGCCCGTCCATCATCACGAGGTCCACTGAGTAGTCATCGGTGAGCCGACCCACGTCGGCGTCGGGGCCTTCCGACGTGAAGGCAACCACCCGAGAAGCGATCCCCCGGCGGAGCAGGTCTTTCTGAACCGCATTCAAGGTCTCGGTCGCGCGTACCAGCTGGGCGTCTGCAGGGGTGGCCAGCTTCGGGCTCCACGACCCGATCAGTTGGACCACCAGGAGGTCTCGGGCAGGTTTCGATTGCGACAGGGGCTCCGCCAGGGTCAGGAGATCGTCCAGGTTGGCGGGGTCACGGGGAACAATCAGGATGGACCGGTCCGCCCAGGGGACGTCCTCGGGCTCGGCCTCCACCGGAGCTTCGTCGGGTGGAATGGGAAGGGGGCCGAGCGAGGCGTCGTGAGTGAGGATGGCCCGTTCGAGCCGTTGTAACTCAGGGCCTGGATCGATCCCCATCTCGTCGGCAAGCACGCGGCGGGCCTCCTGGAACGTTTCCAAGGCATCCGCCTGACGGCCCGCCCGATACAGCGCCACCATCAGCTGACCGCGAACGCGCTCGCGTAATGGATGATCTCGAACGAGCGAGCCGAGCTCGGCAACGAGTTCTGCGCCCAGTCCGGCGTCGAGGTCGGCTTGGATCCTCTCCTCTACAGTCGCTAGCCGGACCTCCTGCAAGCGTTCGATATCACGCTGAGCGAAGGTCTCGAAGGCGAAGTCCGCGAGGGGCTCGCCGCTCCACATGCCGAGGGCATCTCGGAGCAGACCGGCGGCCGATGCGGGGTCCCCGCGCTGTCGAGCGTCGCGGCCTCGCTCGACGAGCTCCTCGAACCGGCGCAGGTCAAGCTCTCCCGGACTCACATGCAGGATGTAGCCGGGCCTGCGGCTCACCAGCACCCCCCGCCGATCGGTGCCTTCGAGCGCCTTGCGCAGGCGGGAGACGTAGGTCTGGATCACGTTCTCGGCGGTCGCCGGCGCCTCCTCACCCCACAGGTCCTCCACCAAGCGGTCGACCGAGACGACCTGGTTCGCGTGGAGCAACAGGACGGCCAGCAGCGCCTTCTGCTTGGTCCCCCCGAGGGCGACCGGCTGGCCGTCGTCGAGGACCTCCAGTGGCCCCAGGATCCGGTACTGCACGTGTTGTCCCGCCTTCGGAGCGACTAGCCCTCCAACTCGATGCAAGGTCTTACCGCTGCCATCAAGAGGCGGTCAAGCGCCCGGATGGAAGATCGGAGTGGAGCTCCTCACCGTCTTGACGTCCTCCGAGGTCGTCCGGGCGGACTTGATCCGGCAGTTCTGGGAGAGGCAACAGGGTCGCCCGATGGCCGAGCTGCTCATGGATCTCGAGGCGGACCGGGCGGCTCGAGCGGTCGTCGGTTGGGCTTCTCCCGGAGAGCCTCCAATAGCGGCTCGGCCGAGGGATCGGTCACGGGGCGACGACTGGTTGAGCGGCCCATCCGCGAACGCCTTCTGAGCAGCGGTTTCTAGCCAGGATCGACGGGTTCGGCGGATTCCTTCGAGAACACTGCTTTCTGACCGTTCTGAAAGGTGAATCCCCCTTTGCGTCACGTAGCGGTTGGCTCGAGCGTGACTTGGTAGCCGAGGGCTTGGAGCTGGCTCGCGGCGCGTTGACGAGCTCGATCGGTGTCGCGGCGGACGAAGTAGTTCCCGCCGAGGTCTTCGTAGTCGCAGTCGTAGGTGAGCAGGTGCCAAGCGATCACGAGGATCGAGTGGCCCACCGCCACGGTGGCCTTCTTCTTGCCGATGCGTCGAGCCAGTCGCCAGAACTGGGCGGAGAGGTAGGTGTCGCGGCTTCGGGCCGCCGCCCAGGCGCACTCGGTGAGCACGTCGGCGAGCCAGACGTCGC
>WNGF01019005.1_pt1 | contig 11368 bp, 12 predicted proteins | sample 5400641 | NCBI WGS metagenome assembly WNGF01 (sample SAMN13153371, study PRJNA577476) | soil metagenome | isolation source: 80 cm soil or saprolite under grassland replicate 2 | place: USA:California | collected 2016-06-15 | reverse complement strand
ATCAGCACGACGATCGGGCCGGCCAGCATCAACGGCAGCCGCAATCGCTGGCGCAACGGGCGGGACGGCCGCGTTGCAACCGCCGCGTCGCGGTCGCCCAACACCCGGCGAACCCCGCGCAGCGGTGCCTCGTTTTCGGTCGAGGTCGTCACCGGCTGGCCCCGATTGTCGCGAGGCGCGCGGGCCGCACCTTGGCCACCTCATCCGCCGCCGGCTCGGCCTCGGGCGGACGCGGCGGGGCGAGGACGGGCGCCGCCGGGACGCGTTCGGACAGCGTCGCGTGCACGCGGTGCAGTAGGTCGATCAGGTGGTCCGACTCGGCCGGCGACAGGCGGGTCAACGATTCATCACGCGTCTCGGTCGCCACGTCCCAGATCCGGTCGAGGATCGGCCACGCCTTGGCGGTCAGGAACAGGCGCCTCGCCCGCCGGTCGGCTGGGTCGGGTCGGCGTTCGATCCAGCCCGCCTCCTCCATGCGGTCGATCTGCCTGACCAGCGTCATCGGCCGGATCTCTAAGAGATCGGCGAGGCCGGCCTGGTTGATGCCTTCGTTGCGGGCGAGATAGCCGAGGGTACGGCATTGCGCCCGGGTCAGCCCGAGCCGGCGGCCATTGAAGTCGAAGCGCCGGCCAAACAGACGGGCCACGTCGTTGACGAGAAACCCGAAGCTGCGTTCGAGATCTACCATTCCCATACCTCGGGAATAGGACGCCAGGCTGATAATGAGCCCAAGGTGATAATAAGGAAGGGATACTATATCCCGCCGATCGTGCCTATAGCCAGTTGCGGGAGGCTGATCTTCGCGAATGCGATGGCTCGCGCGGGGCTCGCCGTCAGATCAGTTTTGGCGCTGCGGCGCCAGGGCGCGCTCCTCGATCGCAATGCGGCGGGCGATCAGCAGCAGGTTGGCCACCGAGAACACCGCCGCGATCGTCACCGCGCCGAAGGCGAGCGGCAGGACCGCGATCTCCGCGGCGACGATCAGGTAATTGGGATGGCGGACAAAGCGATAGGGCCCGCGACGCACCAAAGGCGCGCCGGGCAGCACGATCAGGCGGGTCGTCCAATGGCGGCCGAGGCTGGCGATGACCCAGACCCGGCCAAGCTGCAGCGCGGCATAAACCGCCAGAAGCGGCCAGGACGCCGGGGCCGTCGCCGGGACGAAGAACGCAAGGCTCAGGAGCCAGCCGCCATGCAGCAGGACGAAGGCGGGATAGCCGCGCGCATCGAGCTCTATTGCGCCGGCGGCGCGCAGCCGGCCGGTGTTGCGGGCGGCGAGGAGAAGCTCGGCGAGGCGTTGCAGCACAACCAGGCCGAGCACCGCATGAAACAGGCTCACCGATTGCTCAACAGCGCGAAACCCGCGGTAAAGCCCGGCCCGAGCGCGGTCATCAGCGCCCGTTCCCATACCTCGCCGTCGGCCTTGGCCTGCGCCAGCATGCGGTCGAGCACGAACAACACGCTCGCCGCCGACATGTTGCCGTAGTCGCGCAACACGCCGCGCGCGTCGGCCAGCGCTTGTGGCGGCAGGGCGAACACCTGCTCGAAGGCGTCGAGCACCTTGGGGCCGCCGGGGTGGCAGACAAAGCGGTCGATATCGGCGACCTCCAGCCCGTGGCGGCCGAGGAAATCGCGTGCCACCGGGTCCAATTCGGCATTGATCAGCCGCGGGATGTCGCGCGAGAAGATCGCCTTCAGCCCGTCCTCGGCAACGTCCCAGCCCATGATGTCGAGGCTCTGCGGCCAGGTATGCTCGCCCGCGGCAACCACCGCCGGACCTTCGCCCCCGCTCCCCTTGGCGCAGCGCAGCAGCGCGGCGGCGGCGCCGTCGCCGAACAGCGCGGTCGCGACGATGTTGCTCTTCACCAGATCGTCGCGGCGAAACGACAGGGTGCACAATTCGACGACGAGACAGAGCACCGCCTTGCCGGGCATCGCCGCCGCCAAATTCGCGGCGCGCGACAGGCCGATCACCCCGCCGGCGCAGCCAAGCCCGAAAATCGGCAGGCGGGCCAGGGTGCGCGGCAGGCCCATCCGCTCCATCAGCAAGGCATCGAGGCTTGGGGTCGCGACGCCGGTGGTCGAGGCGACGACGATGCCGCCGAGCTCGTCCGGCGACAGGCCGGCGCGGTCGAGGACGCGCCCGGTGACGGTTTCCAGGAGATCAAGCGCGCCCACCAGATAGGCGCGGTTGCGCTCGGCCCAGCCATGCGGCTCGTCATACCATTCGAGCGGCACCGAAGAGTAGCGTTGCTGGATGCCGCTGTTGACAAAGACCGGCAACAGCCGGTCGAGATCCGCCGAGCGGCCGAACAGCCGCTTGACCCGCTCGATCACCTCCTCCTGGCCGAGCGCATAACGCGGGACGGGTGGCATGCCATGGATCTCCCAGATTTGCCGCGCCGGGGCCTCGCGAGAAAACGCAGCGACGCCGGTTATCTCTAGCCCGCCGCCGCGCGCCGCTCAACCACGCTGTCGCGAGCCTTTGTCGGAAATCCGGTAGTCCTCACCAAATCTTGTAGTTGATGCTGAGCCGCATATAGAAGCTGTCGGCCGGCATTTTGTAGCGATAGGGGATGTTGTGATTGTAGTAGTACAGCGCTGGCGAGGTACGCGTCTGGTACTCGACCCAGTTGATCGAGGTGCCGACCAGCAGATGGTCGGTCAGCGCGTATTCGACGCCGCCGCCGAAGAGCCCGCCCGGGGTGACGCCCGATTTCGAATAGCTGCAGGTCCAGCCCGCAGGGCAGGGGCTGGTGTCGGTCCACTTGTCGGTCCATTCCGCGAAAGCGACGCCCGCCGTCAGGTAAACGAGGCCGCGGTCGAACGGCACGCCGGCCCGCGCCCGCAGCGAACCGGCCCAGGGCCAATCCGATTTCAGCTTGACGCTGGTCGTCGCCGGCGGGTTGCTGCCCGACGAGGTGGAGGTCGTGGTGTTGCCATAGATATCGGTCGTGGACGAGGTCGAGCTGGTGGTCGTTCCGACGCGATAGGTCAGGTTGTTGATCCGGTTTTGCGCGGTGACGCTGAGCCAGTCGAGATCCGCCTCGGCCCCGATCAGCAAGCCGTTAAGCACATAGTTGTAACCGACGGTGCCGCCGATCGCGCCGCCGTCGGGCCGCGTCGTGATGTTCTGGCCGCTGAACCAGGTGTCGACATCGAACCAGTCCTGGTGAACCCAGTAATAGCCGGCGTTGAGGCCGACATAGGGGCCGTTCCAGTTGAACGGCTCGGCCGCTTTCGCCGAAGCGCCAACCAGTACGAGGAGCCCGGACAGCAGAAAGGCTGAAGCTCGCGACATGTTGTTCCCCCTCAGATGCAAAAACCGGCTCGTCCCTTTCGACCGAAGGCTTCTCGCGGTACACGCGATCAGAGGGTATCACGTTCGCCAGCACATTGAGGGGTAACGGGTATGTGATCTCGGGGAGGAGAGCGCCGCGCCGGGTCCTCGCTGGTGACTGGCCGCGGCGCGCTCGCCGCCGCTCGCGCGAATCGCCAGCCGAAAAAATAAACCCCTCTCCCGCATCGCGGGAGAGGGTGGACGCGGGCGACAGCCCGCGGACGGGTGAGGGTCTTTCAGTCGGCGGACACCCTCACCCGCCTCGCTATGCTCGGCACCCTCTCCCGCAATGCGGGAGAGGGCTGATCCGCGCCTAATTCACCAGACGGTAGAACTTGGCGGCGTTCTCGCAGGTGATCTTGTGGATCACCTCCGGCGACAGGCCGGCGAACTGCTCGTCGATGTATTTCGACGATTCGGGCCAGATCCCGTCGGTGTGCGGGTAATCCGAGCCCCACATGATGGTTTCGACGCCGATATCGTCGATCAGCTTGGCGCCGATCGGGTCGAACTGGAAGGTCGCGCGGCACTGGCGCCGCCAATACTCGCTGGGGCGCAGCTTCATCAGGTCGCGGAAGCGATCCTCGAATTCGAAATCCATCCGGTGCAGTGCATAGGGGATCCAGCCTACGCCGCTCTCGCCAAAGCCGATGCGCAGGTTGGGATGCCGCTCGAACACGCCGGCGCCCATCATCCCGGCCATGATGTGGATCAGGCCCATTTGGAAGGCCGAGACGCCGGTGAACATCGCGGCGCGGCGGACCTGCGGCGCCTCGGTGCGCGAACGCGGCGCGGTCGTCGGGAAGGTGTGGAAGTGCAATGGCAGGTCGACCTCGGCGACCGCCTTCCACAACGGCTCCCAAATCGGGTGCCACATCGGCTCCATGTCCCACGAGCAGGACAGTTCAAGGCCGCGCAGGCCCATCTTGGCCGTGCGGTAGACCTCCTGCACCGCCTCGTCGACATTGCCGTAGGGCAGGCAGGCGAGGCCGATATGCCGGTCCGGATAATGGCTGCAGAACTCCTTCAGCCAGTCGTTGTAGATGCGCAGCACCTCGTTCGAGGCTTCCCGGTCGTTGAGCTTCGACGCGGTCCCGAGGATGCCGTAGATGACCTCGGCATCGACCCCGTCGGTCTCCATGTCCTTGAGCCGCAGATGCGGGTCGCGGCAGCGGAACTTGCCCTTTTTGGCATCGGAATAGAGGCCGTGCTCGGCCATGATGTCGACCCGGACATTCTGCCCCGGGACATGCTTGGCGCCGCCCGGGCCGACCCCGTTCACCAAGCCGAAATTGGCGCCGTTCCTGGCAACCCATTGCGGACCGTCCGGCCCCTCCTCGACATACGGCATCCGCTCCTTCATCTCGCGCGAGGCGTTCTCGACGAACAGCTCGGGCGGCATGCACGGCATATCGAGATGGCAATCGGCCGAGATGCGCCTGTAATGCATGGTGCGTTCCTTCGGGCTCGGATGGGCTGGCGACAGTGTAACGCGTTTGGCAAGCCTTTTGCCAATGCAGGGTTTGCAGCCCTACCCCCGCGGTTACGCGTTCTTGCGTCTACCTTGCCAAGACGGAAGCGTTGCTTACATTGCAGGCAATGCTGTCGGAGACCGCTCTATGGCTACGCTGACCATTCGCAATGTCGATCCGGATGTACAGAAGCGGCTGCGCGTGCGCGCTGCCCAGAATGGCCGCTCGATGGAAGCCGAGCTGCGGCAGATCATCAAGGATGCGATTGGCCCCAACGGCGAAGCCGAGAAGGACGAGGTCAATCTGGCTGAAGCAATCCGACGGATTTTTGAACCGTTGGGCGGCGTCGAGTTGGAACTACCCCCTCGCGCGCCCGGTAGGCCGCCGCCCAACTTCGACGAGTGATCGTTCTCGACACTAACGTCGTCTCGGAGCTGATGCGACCGCAACCAAGCGCGGCCGTTGCAGCGTGGGCTGCGCGCCAACGGCTGCAAAGTGTATTCACAACCAGCGTCACAAAGGCGGAGATCCTCTACGGCATCGCGGTCATGCCCGATGGCCGACGCAAAACAGCACTTGCCGCAGGTGCACAACGGATGTTTCGCGAGTACTTCGCTGGCCGCAGTCTCGGCTTTGGCGATGCGGCCGCCGTGTACTACGCTGCGATCCTCAGTTCTCGTCGTCGCGCCGGCAGGCCAATGGCGCCCTTGGACGTTCAGATCGCCGCTATTGCTCTCGCCGCGGGTGCTGCTCTTGCGACGCGCAATGTTGGCGACTTCGCAGGGTGTGGGCTGGATGTCATCGATCCGTGGACGGCGACGTGACCCGCGCGCTTAATCACGCCGGCCGAATTTTGAATGCGGCGCGCCGGTAGAGTAGGGCTTCAAGGCACCTCGAAGCCACCCAACTCGGCCAGAGCGCGTCCATCGCCACGTTGACGATCGCGGGCGGCGCCCGACTGAAGAACCGATGAATAGACTTCGCGCTATATCAATTCGTCGGCCGCACAACCGGCAGCGGGTATTTGGCCAGTGCGTCGATCTCGGTCGGGCGCGCGGCCTTCAGCCCACGCAGAAACTCCGTCGAGTCGTCGCCATAGGCGCGGCGGCTGAGGCCGAACAGCAGGACCCCGGAATTGCCGCCCCGGCCTTTCAAGACGGCGTAGCGATAGCGTTCCACTCGACCACCGACCCGGTCTTGTTGTTGTCGTCGCTGAGGATGAAATCGAGGATGACTTCGCCGTTTTTCGGGTTCTTGACGATGGCAAAATTGACCGTCGGATCGGTCGTTTTGCGGCGATTGAGCCGGTCTACCTGCGCCGACACGACGCCGTTGACATCCGCGCCTCGGGCGATCGCTTCGACCAGCAGCATGCGTTCGAAATGCTCGCTGGTCTGACCCGCCGGCAGATATTCCTGCTTGTAGTAATAGGGCGACGGGTGCGAGCTCCATGACAGCCGGTAACTTACTGCGTTGAAGATTATCGGACCCGGGACCGAGAGACGATCAACCGCATCCTCAGACCATGCGGGTTGAGCAATACAGAATATGAATTGGACGAGGAGCAGACCTCCAGCCGCGAGACCGATCGGACGTCGGGCGGCCGTCAAACGCTTCTCCAGAGCCGGCAAGTCGCGCGGCGGCTGACCGGGCGGCTCGCTCACTCGCGGCGCAAATCCCGGATCGCCTGCCAGATGCGGGCGGAGGTGGTCGGCATGTCGAGGTGCTTGACGCCGAGCGGCGCCAGCGCGTCCATCACCGCGTTGACGATCGCCGGCAGGGCGCCGACCGTGCCGGCTTCGCCCGCGCCCTTGGCGCCCAGCGGGTTGAGCTTGGTCGGGCTTGGGTTGCTCTCGACCTTGATCGCCGCCAGATCGTCGGCTCGCGGCATCGCATAATCCATGAAGGTGCCGGTCAGCAATTGGCCCGATTCCAGGTCATAGGCGACCTGCTCCATGACCGCCTGCCCGAGCCCCTGCATGACCCCGCCATGGATCTGGCCTTTGAGGCCGATCGGGTTGACGACGGTGCCGACATCGTCGACCACGACATAGTTCAGGATGTCGAGTTGGCCGGTCTCGCCGTCGATCTCGACCTCGCAGACATGGCTGGCCTTCCAGCCCCGGCGGCAGCCGCCCGACCTGGAACGCCGCCTTCGCCACCTCGCTCAGCGCGATCTGCCGGTCGGTGCCGGCGACCGCGAAATTGCCCCCGCTATCGCCGACCGCGAATTCGATGTCGGCCTCGGCGGCTTCGAGCAGATGCGCGGCGAGCCGCTTGCCCTTGGCGATCACCTTGTCGGCCGCCATCCATAGGGCCGAGCCGCCGATCACGGTCGAGCGCGAGCCGTTGGTGCCGATGCCGAAGGCGACCCGATCGGTGTCGCCGTCGATGTATTGCACCTCGCCGGGATCGAGGCCGAGCCGCTCGTTGAGGATCTGCTTGAACACGGTCTCGTGGCCCTGACCCTGGTTCTTGCTGCCCATCAGCAGGGTCGCGTTGCCGCTCGGATGAAAGCGGATCTCGGCGAATTCATTGCCCGGCCCGGCGGCCTTCTCGATCGGGTTGGCGAGGCCGATGCCGCGCAATTTGCCATGCCGGCGCGATTCCGCGCGGCGCGCCGGGAAGCCGGCCCAATCGGCCAGTTCCAGCACCCTCTGCTGGTTCGCCGGAAAGTCGCCGCTATCGTAGTTGAGGCCGAAGGCGTTCTTGTACGGGATCTTGCCGCGTGGGATCAGGTTGATCTCGCGCAATTCGACCGGATCGAAATGGAGGGCGCGCGCCGCGTCATCGATCAGGCGTTCGATCACATAGGTGGCTTCGGGACGGCCGGCGCCGCGATAGGGTGCGGTGCCGTTGGTATTGGCCATCACTGCCAGGACCGCGACATGGGCGGCCGGGATGTCATAGACCCCGGCCAGGGTGCCGACATTGCCGAAGGTGGCGAGCAGGTTGCGCTCCGAGGAGATGTAGGCGCCGACATTGGCGAAGGTCCGGACCTTGAGGCCGAGGAAGCGGCCGTCGCCGTCGAGCGCCAGCTCGGCCTCGCTGACGTTGTCGCGGGCATGCTCGTCGGCCTGGATGGCTTCACTTCGTTCACACGCCCATTTGACCGGCCGGCGCAACCGTTTCGCGGCGAACAGCACGAGCCGGTGCTCGGGGTATTGCCAGCCCTTGGTGCCGAAGCCGCCGCCGACATCGCCGGCGATGACCCGGATGCGGCTCTCCGGGATCTTGAAGATGCGGGTCGCCAGCGCTTGCCGCACGCGGTGCGGGTATTGCACATCGGCATAGAGCGTGTAGCGGTCCTCCCCCGGGTCCCACACGCCGATCGCACCGCGCGGCTCCATGAAATGGGCGTAGACCCGGCTGATCACATAGCGCCGCTTGATGACATAGGCCGCCTTCGCGAAGGCCGCGTCGGCCGCCGCCTTGTCGCCGCTCTCGAACAAATTGGAGATGTTGTCGGGGCACTCGTCCCATACCGCATGCTTGCCGGCCGCCGCCTCGGCGGTGTCGGTGACCGAGGGCAGCGGCTCGTAATCGATCTCAACAAGCTCGGCGGCGTCCCTGGCCTGGGGCAGCGTCTCGGCGACGATGAAGGCGACGGGCTCGCCGACATAGCGCACCCGCGCCTGCGCGAGGCCGAGATGGGCGCGCCAGAACATCGGCGTGCCGTCCGGCCGCTGGCGGCGGAACGGCACCCCCATCATGCCGAGCCCGGCCGCGGCGAGATCGTCGCCGGTGTAGATCGCCAAGACGCCGGGCGCGGCCTCTGCCGCGGTCAGATCGATCGCGCGGATCGCGGCATGGGCATGCGGCGAGCGCAACACTGCCGCATAGGCCTGGCCGGGCAGGCTCACGTCGTGCTGAAAGCGGCCGTTGCCGCATAACAGGCGCTTGTCCTCGAAGCGCCGCACCGGCTGCCCGATTCCGAACTGGCCCATCGCTCGATCTCTCCGTAAGCTCCGCCCCGCATTCTAAGCACAGCCGAGCCGCTGCGCGAACCAGCCCCTCTCCCGCACCGCGGGACCGTTGCAAAACGGCAGCAGACTTCGGGAATAACGCGGCATTTGCGTGATGCGTGCTTCGAGACGCGCCCTCCGGGCGCTCCTCAGCATGAGGAATGTTGTTGATGGCATTGAGGAAATTTCCTCATCCTGAGGAGCCTGCGGAGCGGGCGTCTCGAAGGACGCACTGCACCAATCCAGCCGATCATTGTTTTTCGCAATGGTCCCGCACTGCGGAAGAAAGAGACTGGGGAGCGAGCCGCGGCAGGGTGCGGGTTGATTGGCGGCGATTTGCGTCACGCCAGTGCGAAAGCGACTACGGCGGACCGATGATGGTCGCGGATCCCGACGTGGCCGACGCGATTGCCGTCAAGAGTTCCGCCACGCGGCCCCTCAGGCCCGCGAGCCGGTTGGCGGTGATGACTTGGTGGCCGATCAGGTCGCGCGACAGCCGCCAGTCAACGCACTCGTCGAGAAAGACCCTCATTCTACCGTGTCGAGGAGCCGATCCTTCGCCGCTTCCAGAAAGTCGATGACCTGCTGACGGCTGACGGATGGAAAGCCAGCGAGAAATTCGTCGATTGAATCGCCGGCCTCCAAGATAATCGAGCAACGTTTGCACGGGAACCCTGGTCCCGCAAAAAACAGGTGTTCCACCCATGATGTCGGGGCTGCGGCAGACGATAGCGCGTTTCATGACGCTGAAGTTACGCCCCGGTTGCCAGTGATGCAACGCGCTGCACCGGCTCGCCGATTCCGAACTGGCCCATTACCCGATCTCTCCGTAAGCTCTTCGCCGCATTCTAAGCACAGCCGAGCGGCTGCGCGAACCAGCCCCTCTCCCGCACCGCGGGAGAGGGAGGGGCCCGGCGCGAAGCGCCGGGAGGGTGAGGGTCTTTCGAGTATCGACACCCTCACCCGCGGTGCGGGAGAGGGGTTTTATGGCGCGGGAGGGCAGATGGAACGGATCGAGATCGCCGGGATTTCACTGGAGGCGCTGATTGCCGGGACCGGACCGCCGCTGCTGTTCCTGCATGGCGGCGACTATGTCGCGCAGAACCGTGCGTTTCTCGATCGGTTGGCCCGGAATTTTCGGGTCGTCGCGCCGCGCCACCCCGGCTTCGGCACGACGCCGCGCCCCTCCTGGTTCCGCAGCGTTCACGACATCGCCTATCTCTATCTCGACCTGATTGACCGCCTCGACCTGCGGGAGGCAACCCTGGTCGGCGCGTCCTTTGGCGGCTGGGTCGCGCTCGAATTAGCGGTGCGCTCGACCACCCGGCTCGGTCGCCTCGTGCTGATCGACTCGCTCGGCCTCAAATTCGGCGGCCGCGAGGAGCGCGACATCGCCGACATCTACGCCTTGCCGGCCGACGAGGTGTTGCGCCGCAGCTTCACAGATCCGGCCCGTTTCGTCCCCGATTACGCGACGCTCGACGACGCCGAATTGCAGGCGATCGCCCATGACCGCGAGGCGACCGCGCTGTATGGCTGGAAGCCTTACATGCACAACCCCGCGCTGGTGCATTGGCTGCACCGGGTTGCGGTGCCGAGCCTCTTACTATGGGGCGAGGCGGACGGCATCGTCGCCCCGGCCTATGGCGAGAAGCTCGCCGCGGCCTTGCCGCACGCCCGCTTCAAGCGAGTCATCGGCGCGGCGCATTACTCGCAGATCGAACAGCCCCAGGCGGTCGCCGACCACATCGCCCGCTTCGCCCAGGACAATCGGTGACGCTGGAACAGCGCCATGCGTCCTTCGAGACGCCCGCTGCGCGGGCTCCTCATCAGGATGAGGTTCTTCTCTTATGCCATCATAAAACTCACCTCATCCTGAGAAGCGCCCGCCGGTTAGTAAGGCGGGGGCGCGTCTCGAAGGACGCGACACGCTGATGCAGCGTGAAAACTGAGGGGACGCAGGAGAACCGGCCATGACCAAAGCCAATGGGATGAAGGTTTGGCATTTCAGCGAGATGGGCTATCACCCGGCCTGGCCGCAGCTCGGCGAATCCTACCGGGTGATCATCCCGAGCCGGCTCTACGACCCGAAAGTCGGCGCCGACCTCTACCACCGCTATCTCGACGAATGGGCGCTGTGCGACGAGCTCGGCATCAACATCATGACCAACGAGCACCACGCGACGGCGACCTGCGCCGATTCGGTGTGCACGATCCCGATGGCGATCCTGGCGCGCGAGACGAAGAAGGTGCGGCTCCTCGCGCTGGGCATGCCGATCGGCAACCGCAACGACCCGATCCGCGTCGCCGAGGAATACGCGACGATCGACGTCATCTCGCGCGGCCGCCTCGAAATGGGCTTCGTCAAGGGCGTGCCGTTCGAGATCTCGCCGGCCAACACCAACCCGGCCGAATTGATGGAGCGCTTCTGGGAGGCGCACGACCTGATCCTGAGGGCGATGACCAGCCATGACGGCCCGTTCAACTGGGAGGGCGCGCATTTCCAATACCGCTCGGTCAATGTCTGGCCGCGCCCGTGGCAACAGCCGCACCCGCCGGTGTGGACGCCGGTCGGCAGCCCGGGCAGCGCC
>WNGF01010121.1_pt1 | contig 11368 bp, 10 predicted proteins | sample 5400641 | NCBI WGS metagenome assembly WNGF01 (sample SAMN13153371, study PRJNA577476) | soil metagenome | isolation source: 80 cm soil or saprolite under grassland replicate 2 | place: USA:California | collected 2016-06-15 | reverse complement strand
AGCGCCCCGATCGCGACCGCGATGCCGCCGAGCGACATGATGTTGGAGCTGATCCCGAAGAGTTTCATCGGGATGAAGGAGAGGAAGACCGCGGCCGGGATCGTGACGATCGGGATGACCGCGGAAGGGATGTGCCAGAGGAAGATCAGGATAATGAGGGACACGATCAGCATCTCAAGGATGAGCTCGTGCTTCAGCGTCTTGATGGAACGTTCGATCAGCTCGGACCGGTCGTAGGTCGTGACGATCTTGACTCCTTCGGGAAGGGTCGGCGCGATAGCCTTCAGGCGCTCCTTGACCCGGCCGATGACATTCATCGCGTTCTCGCCGTGGCGCATGACGACGATGCCCGCGGCGACCTCCCCCTTGCCGTCGAGCTCGGCGATGCCCCGCCGTATCTCGGGACCGAGTTGGATTTGCGCAACGTCACGCAACCGCACCGGGGTCCCTTTCTCGTTCGTCTTGACGACGATTTCCTCCAGGTCCTCGACCTTGCGGACATAGCCGCGGGCGCGCACCATGTACTCGGCGCCGCTCCACTCGATGAGCCTCCCTCCGACCTCGTTGTTCGAAGCCCTGATCGCCTGGGTGACGGACATCAAAGGCACGCCGTAGGCGGAGAGCCGGTTGGGATCGACCGTCACCTGATACTGCCGGACGCTGTGGCGTCGGGTCCCAGCTCCGTCTGCACCCCTGGCGGGAGCCTGGGCTGGATCTTGGACAAGTACTCCAGTGTCCGGCTGCGCGCCCAGTAGAGGTCCGTCCCTTCATCGAAGATGACGTACACGTAGGAGAAGCCAAAGTCGGAGAAGCCGCGGATGGCCTTGACCTTCGGCGCTCCGAGCATGGACGTGATGATGGGGTAGGTGACCTGGTCCTCGATGATGTCGGGGCTGCGGTCCCAGCGCGAGTAGACAATGACCTGCGTGTCCGAGAGGTCCGGCAGAGCGTCCAACGCGATGTGACTGACCGACCAGGCGCCGGCAAAGATCGCGGCGCCCGTCACCGCCAGAACGATGAAGCGGTTGCGGGCCGAGAAGGAGATGATTTTTTCGATCATTGGTCAGCTCTCCGCTTTCAGTGGGCGTGCGCCGGGGCCTGGGGCGTTTCCTTTGCCTTGGGAGAGCCGCCGGCCGCAGGCGCCGACATCCCGGCGAGGGCAGCCTTGAGCCGCGATTCCGAATCGATCAGGAAGTTCGCCTGGGTGACGACCTCGTCTCCCGCTGCGATCCCTTCCCGAATCTCGTAGTACCCGTCTACCTTCGCGCCCGTCTGGACCACGCGCGGTTCGAAGCGGCCCTCCCCCTTCGCAACGAAAACGATCGCGCGCGTGCCCGTCGAGAGGACCGCGCCGTCGGGCACCGTCAACACGCGGCCGAGCGGCTTCTCGAGCGTCACGTCCGCGTACATCTCGGGTTTCAACGCCCCGTCCGGGTTCTGGAACTCGATCCGCACCTTGACCGTCCGCGTTTTCTCGTCGAGGACCGGGGCGATGAAGGCAACCTTGCCGGTCCAAACGCGCCCGGGGAAATAGGAAAGACTCATCCGGGCCGTCTGCTTGAGCGCGACAAAGGGGGCCTCCGACTCGTAGATATCCGCCTGGACCCAGACGTCACGAATGCCAGCGATCTCGAAGAGCGTGTCGGACGGCATGACGCGCGCCCCCTGGACAGCGTTCTTGGTCATGACGAAGCCTTCCACCGGGGAGTACAGCGTCAGGGCCTTCTGGGGCTTGCCTGTCCGCTCGAGCTCCGCGATCTGCGCGGGGCTGATGTCCCAGAGCAGAAGCCGCTGGCGAGCCGAGTCGAGGAGATCCACGCCTCCCCGGGCGAGGTCCGGATTGGAAGACTCCTGAAACTGCTGGCGGGCCCGGAAGGCGAGAAGGTATTCCTGCTGCGTTGCCAGAAGCTCGGGGCTGTAGATCGAGAGGAGCGGCTGGCCCTTGCGCACGGGCTTACCGGTGAAATCCACGTAGAGCCGCTCGACGAAGCCTTCGAACTTCGCGTGGATCTGGTGATTCAGCGTCTCGTCGAAGGTGACGCGGCCCACCGTCCGGATGGTCTTCGTCAGATCGCGAACCTCCGCCTTTCCGAGCCGGACGCCGATCGCCTGCTGCCGATCCGTCGAGACGGTCACCGGCACGTAGCCGGACACGGCGTGTTCTTTCGTCTCGCCGCTCGAGCCGTCCTCGTACACGGGGACCAGGTCCATGTCCATGAAGGGAGACTTGCCGGGCTTGTCCGACTTGTAGCCGGCCACCATCGGATCAACCCAGTAGAGGATCTTCTTCGCGGGAGGCGTCAGGCGCGAGGCGTCAGGCGAAGCCGGAGCCGCCGCCGCGCGAGCCCCGCCCTTCGGGCTCTCCTTCCGGGAGAGCGTGAGCACGACGAGGGCCACGGCGAGGAGCGCGGTCAGAAGCCAGGGAAGTGTCGAGCGAAAAAAGGACTTCATGTTCATTACCTCATGGAAGGAGCTGAGCCCATGGCTGTGGCGGCTCCCGTCGAGCCCGCGCTCGCCGGGGCCGAGGGCGAAGCAGACGACATCCCGGCGCTCGCCTGCAGGTCCGCTTCGTCGATCGCGACGCGCAGTTTTTCGGACTCGGCCAGTCGGGTCCGGTAGATGGACCGGTCCGCGTAGAGCGTGTTCAGGGCCTCGAGAACCGTGACGAAAGGGACTTTCCCGGTACGGTAGCTGGCGATCGCCGACTCGAGGGAGAGCTGGTCCACGGGCAGCACGCCCTCGTCGTACAGCCGGGCGACTTTGACGACGGCGGCGAGGTTCTCGAAGCGCTCCCGCGTCTTGAATTCCAGCTCCAAACGCGTCGACGCGGCGCGCGCCTCTTCCGAACGCAGGTCCGCCTGGGCGGCGGAGAGGCGCGGACGCTGCCGCGACCCCGCGTAGATCGGGAGCGTGATCCCCACACCCACCTGCCACATCGGGTCCAGACCGCCGCGGTACATCGGGCCGCCGCTCGCCACGAAGTCCGGCAGGAAATCTTTCTTCGCGAGGGAGACCCGCAGGCGAGCCGCCTCGATCGCCCGGGACACGCCAGCCAGCTCCGGGCTCCTGTCGCGGACCGCCTGGAGGATGGCCGGCAGGTCCGGCACTTCCCGGCGCAAGGCCAGACGGGCCGGCGTCTCGATCTCGGTCTCCTGTGGGCGCCCGAGCACGCGGTTGACCTCCGCGCGCCGGTTGGCGACCTGCGCCGCCTGTTCCGCCCGTGCTTCGTCGATCCGGAGGACCTCGATCTGGGCGCGCAGCACGTCCTGCTGGACGCCGATCCCGACCGCATACCGCTCGCGGACGATGTCGGCGATCTCACGCCAGGACCGGCCGCGATCCTCGACCAGTTCGAGCAGTGACCGCGCGAGCAGGTAGTCGTAGTAGGCGCGCCGCACCCGGGCCTCGACGGCCAGGCGGGCCCGCCCCACTGTCCCCTCCTTGACCTCCTCGGCGCGATTGTGAGCCTCCTCCCCCGCCAGACGCAGCTTTCCGGGCCACGGCAGGGGCTGCGAGAACATCGCTCCGAGAAACGTCATGTCCTGCTTGCCGAGCGAGGGCGACTTGCCGTCGTTCTGATAGTTGAAGGACAGGAAGGGGTCGGGCAGCGTCCGCGCCGGAGCGATCCGGAATTGCGCGGCCTCGGCCGAGGAGACCGCGCCCGCAAGCTCGGGGTTCTTCTGGAGCGCCTCCAGGACGAGCCCGTCGAGAAAGGGATCCACGGAAGTCGCTCGGCCCTCGGGAGCGGGTCTGCCGGGCGGACGTTCCTGAGCGATCGCCGCGGCCGCTGCGAGCAGCGCGATCGAGACGAGTGTTGCGATTCTGTTTCTGATTCTGATCACCGGTCTTGCCTCCAGAGGCCCGGGAAACGCCCGGGCGGACGCGCGGAGAAAGCTCCGCCGTTGCCTGCCTTGAGGAGAAACCGGTCTTAGATCAGGAGCTGCGAGTGGAGGCGGTAGAGAGGCGGTCCGCCCGAGAGCGGTGTGAAGGAAGGCTCGGAGCCGGTCAGATGAGAGAGACGCGGCGCCGAATCAAGCGATCCCAGAGAATCGACCGAGACGAGCCCGGTCGTTGGCACCGAGACGGCGCCCGGAACCACAGCGGAAGAAACGGCCTGCAAGCGAGCCGGGCATTCGGACGCGTCCGCGCAGCAGTCCATGCCGCTGACCTGCTGCTCCGCCAGGCCGCTCGGAGAGCAGCATTCACCCCGCGCCGCTGTCGCGACGGTCGCGATCAGCAGCAGGGCCAGAGCCAGAGCGGTTCCGCGAGAACTCATTTCAACACGCAGGGTACAGAGGCCCCATCAACAACGGCCTGATGCAACCGCATTATTCCGGCCCTGACAAGCTCATCGCACCAGCACGGTCAGCGTAGTGAAACGGCTCTCCCAGTCGAGGTCGGGCTTCGTGGACCGCTCAATGTTCGTGGCGCGCAGGAGCCACCAGCCCGCGCGGTCGAGCGGGAAGGAGACGCGTCCCTCCGTGTCGGTCTTCTGGGTGGAGCCGGCCTTGGTTCCGGCAGCGACGAGGCCGACGGGGAAATTGGGCAGGACCTTGCCGTTCTTCACGAGACGGACGGTCAGGCGGTCGCCCGAAGAAAGGGCGGTCGGGTCCTGCTCGGGGACGATCTCGAAGGCCATCCCGACCGGCTCCTTCCACGAGAAGTCCTGCCCAGGCTCGCCCACGCGCACGAACGTCTTGACGTGTTTTGTGTAGTTCTCGCGCCACTTTGCGCTTGAGCCGCGTGCCTTCCACTCGCGCCCGACCGTGTCTGCGGCGCCGATCTCCTCGAGGTACTCGTCCACCTGCTCCGGCGTCAGCTCGATGAACCTCGGCTTGCTCTCCGCCCAGGCCACCGCGATCCCGTTCTCCCCGAGTGTGGTCGTGAGCTTCAACGCGTGCGCGCCCGCGCGGCGCTTGGAGATGTCGGACGTTCTTCCCCACAGCCGAAAAGACGCCGCCGCGAGCCGGTCCGCCACAACCGCATGATCGAGCGCGGGGAAAGCCATGCCGCTCGTCATGTCGAAAGAAAGGACGGCCCCGGGCCGTACCGATCCCGAGGCCGGCAGGATCCACGTGTCGTGGGCCAGCACCGCCGAGGCGACAAGACAAAAGAGAATCGCGACGAATCGCTTGGTCATTCTGATTCCCGCCTTTCTTCAGTCTTCGTGACCGACATGCGGCCGGTGCGCGGTGGGAGATTCTCCTTTCCAATTCACGGCCGTTCACATCTTCATTTCGCCGTGGTCCATGTGGCCGGCTCCATGAGGATTCCCCCAGCGCAACCGAAGGAAGGCGTGAACGGAGACCGGAAACCGTCCGTAAACCAGATCGAGAGAAGAGGGGAAGCTGTAGATCGTCAGATCTGCGCCGATTCCGGTCTTGAGCCCGGAGACGAGATCGAAGTCCCGAAGATACCCGGCCGTGTACGCGCCCACGCGGACGAGGTCGGCGCCGCCGCCGTGCGCTCCGCCGGAGATTTCCTTCGTCGAGAGGAGCGTCGAGTCCTTCTCGACCAGCTCGGCCCGGCCGTAGATGTGGTCGCGTGTCGTGATCTGGTATGCGGCCTCGAGCAGGAAGCTGTCGCTGCCTGACTGCGCCTCGTCGTTTCTGCCCCACACGAGCATGGCCGCGAACGGACGGTCCCCTTCCGCTCCGTAAGAGACAGCGGCGGTGGTTCGGTGCGTGTCGCCCGGCTCGAGAGGCTCCGGGTTCTTCAGGAACCCGTGGGAGATCTGACCGGACCAGCCGCCTCCGAAGAAGAACCTAGCGCGTCCGGAAGCGGAATCGATGCTTCCGCCCTCGATGTCCCAACGGTGCTCGTCCGGCTCTTGCCCGTGAAAGACCGAACCTTCCAGGGCGACCCACTTCCAGCCGCCGCCGAGCGTGAGCACGTTGAAGGAAATGTGCGTCGAGTCCTGCCAGTGATGGCCGAGCGGCGCGGTCGGATTCTCACCGGACGAGGCGCGGTGCATGAACGCGGTCGGGCCCAGGGCCGGCTCGCCGACCGGCGCGACCTGGAGCCACGCGCCGGAGTCGGCGCCGAGGTCGAGCCGGTAAGTCGCGGAGAGATTCATGAAGAAGTCGTGCGGATGTTGCCGGTCGACCAGGGGCCGGCCTCCATAGCTCTCGCCGGTTTGGAAGAGCTCTCGCGACCCGAGCTTCGCGTACGTTGCGGGCTCCAGCGAGTTCATCATCATGAGGCTCAGCCTTCCCGCGCCGAGCGATTTCTGCGCGTGGATCATGTTCCAGTTGCTCGACTCGACCCCGCTGCCGCCGGACGGTCCACCCTGGCGGTTGTACGACAGCCGAGCTACGCCCAGGTCCATTACGTGCCAGCCGGGCATCGCCATCCCGGCCATGGGGTCCTTGGGGACCATGCCGGTCATGAGACTCATGTCGGACTGGAAGAGGTTTCGATTGGAGTCGCTGTCTCCATGGCTCATCTCCTTCATCGATTCGTCGGAGGTTGAGGTCGGCGTCTTCTCCGTTGACGGTGAAGGGGTTGGGGTTGGAGAGGCGGCATGGTGCTCATGCTGCGCGAGCGCGCAACCGGCGACCAGCCATCCGAAGATTAGAACCAAGAACCTGGACGTTCTCATTGAGATCCTCTCATTCGACGAAATTCAAGTTTTTGTTGCCGCCGCCGGTCTGCGGCCGCCGGACGGTGCAATGGGGGGCGTCGACGGAGGGTCTTAGATCCGGAGCACGGAATGAAGAGGAGCGGGAGGAAGAAGTCGAAAAGCAGGCCGGAGATCCGGGAAGGCGCTGCTGAAAAACTCGACTACGACTGGGGCGACTCCCGGGGCCGTCAGCGGGATGAGTTGTTGCGCGGCATCCGGTCCGGCCAGGGACGGGCGAACGGCAAGAACCGCGATTTCGCCGGACCGTTTTCCATGACACGGCACTCGGCCGGACGAGTGGTGAGCCGGCGGATTCTGTTCGCCGCGCTCCGCCATGGCGGGACAGCACTCATGGGCCGCGGCGAAATCCGCCTGACCCACCTCCACCTGCGAGGCTCTGCCGCCCACCGATTCACAGCGCAGGTCGCAAGCGAGGGCGAGCCCTGGCAAAGCAGCCAGGATCAGCGCGAAAGGGACGACAACCCAGCTTCGGCCCTTCATGATCGAAGGAGGCAACCCGAAGGGCGATCGGTCCATTCCTTGATCGAGCGGCGACTTCGCGGGGATCCCCTCAGAAGACCCGGGCGGAGCAGGATCCGCTTCCCTTTGGCGGCCAGGGTCACTCTTCAGCAGGCTTGCTAGCGGACCATCCGATAGATCACATCCAGAAACTCGTCGTAGATCTCCTTCTCACGGCCTGCCTTGATCCCGCGGGTCACGCAGCTCTCCACGTAATTGCGCACCATGATCTTGCTCGCTGCGCGCAGAGCTTCTTGCGCCGCGGCGATCTGCTGGAGGATCTCCCGGCATGGCCGGTTGGCCTCGAGCATCCGCTCGATGCCGTCCACCTGCCCGCGCGCCCGCTTCAGACGCCGGCGGACCTCAGACTTCCGCTCGTCGGGAACAAAAACGTTATCGACAACCGGTAACGAAACGGCCTGACGACCCATATCACCTCCCGAGCAGAAGCGAATATATACTCCCCAGTAGTATTTGTCCAACCCGCTGGCCCTTCGTTGTGCGGGGCGACTCCCGCACGACTGGAAGTGTCACGGTCAATCTGTTCTACTCGTACTTGACCGACCAGCCTCGCCGCTCCGCTTTCGAGGCCGCTGCGGGCGTGCGCCCCCCTCGGCTCGGGCGATGGAACGCAGGTGTGGAGTTGCGGCGAGAGACGGCGCTCGGCAACGAGACATCGCATCGGCTCGAGGGGGCCGGGGCGTCGGCCATGCCACAATGAGGAGCTTGGAGAAAAAGAAGAAGCAACGAGAGGTGGAGGCTCGCGTGGCGGGAGCCGCCGGCGCAGTCGGCGCCCCCGGCTGGGCGAAGCTGGTGGTACTAGGAGCGCTTTCCGCTCTCTGGTCGCTGTTTCTGTGGATGGAGCTTGTCCTGCTCCGCTCCGGGGGACCCTCGTTCTGTGCGACCGGCGGCAAGCTCGATTGCTCGGCGATCTGGAACGGCGGTTTCGCTTCCGCGGTCCAACGGCTGACCGGGCTTCCAATCGCCGGTTGGGGGCTTATGTGGAGCGCCGTTGCGTTCGCGTTCGCGCTTGCCGGGCTGTTGCGTGCGGCGCAGGGAAGGCCCGCGCCAACGATCCTCCCGGCCGCCCGGCTTACGGCGGCGGCCGGCGTTCTCGTCGTCGCGGTGATGCTTGCGGCGAGCCTGATCGCCGGCGCGATCTGCATCGGGTGCATCGGGACGTACGTCCTCGTCGTGGGATATGCCGCGGTCGCCCTGCGGCGCTGGCGCCCGGCCGGCCCGTCGGAGTGGCCGCGAGCAGCGGCGCTCTCCGGCGGCGCTGCGATGGCTGCCTTTCTCCTGCTGCTTTATCCAGGGCTTCACACGCCCAAATCGAGCGGGGAGGCGGGGCGCCGGGCGGTGGAGGCGGCGGCCCGCCCGGCCGGTTTGGAAGGGGCCACGGGCTCGGCCGCCCGCGGCACGGGAAGCCCGCAGCAGGACAAGGCGCTCTCCGACCTCGTCGCCTCTCTGGAACCCCCGTTGAAGCAAACGCTCGCGGACTCCCTGGCGATTTACCGCGCGTCCGCCCCGCAGCAGCTGCCTGCCCCGCGAGCGCTGGTCGGCTCGGACCTGTCGCCGGTGCGGATCACCGAGTTCACCGACATCCTGTGCGAGCATTGCGCCAGCCTGAACCAGACGCTCCGCACGCTTCGCGAGAGCGTTCCGCCGGGCAGCTACAGTGTCGACGCTCGGCAATTCCCGCTGGACGGCCGCTGCAACCCTCTCCTGCAGCCCCGGACGGGGGACGACGCGCGCTGCGTCGCCGCGAAGCTGCGGATCTGCGCCGAGCCGACCGGAAAAGAGCCGGACCTCGCCTCGGCTCTCTTCGAGAAACAGGAGGGATTGACACGCAAGAAGGCGATCGAGATCGCCTCCCGGTTCCTTCCGCGAGCGGAAATCGACGCCTGCCTCGACTCCCTAACGACCCGCTCCGAGCTCGATCAGGACATCGCCGCGGCGGGCCGCTTCGATTCCGACGGCACCCCGATCGTCGCGATCAACGGCCGGAAGGGGACGAGCTTCGCTCCCTTTCTCTACGCGATGATCTTGACCCGCGGCAACGCCGACCACCCCGCCTTCGATGCGCTGCCGCCCGGCGACCCCACCGCGCACCTGCACTGACGTTGCTTTCGGCCTGATTTCATCAACTAACCACCGCCGAGTGTCTGCAAGGCGTCCCGGAGGCGTGTCCGGGCCTCTTCGGGAAGACCGGCGAGGTCGGCCTGCGTCTGGGTGTCGACAACCTCGAACATCGCCCGGGGGTCCAGAATGGAAACCTGGACATCGCCGTCTTCCAAACGCAGGACGACGTTGCAGGGAAGCAGAAGGCCGATCGACCGGTCCGAGTCGAGTGCTTGGTGGGCGAGCCGTGGATTACACGCGCCGAGGATTATGTAGGGCTCCATCTCGACGCCAAGCTTCTCTTTCAGCGTCTTCTGGACGTCGATTTCCGTGAGGACACCAAAACCCTGCGCCTTCAGCGCTTCGACCACCCGGGCCTTTACCTCCGCGAAAGCGCCTTTGACGCTGGTCGACATCTCGTAACGTGCGGGCATCTCTTCCTCCGGTGCGGCCTTCCACTGCCAGCCTGATTCTTTCCCGTCCTGGAGAGAACCCTATGCCGCCGACGAAACGGGCGCATGATGCATCGGTGTCATTGCCGCCATTGCAGGCGGCGGCATCGAACCGAGCGAGATCACCTGGCCGATGTAACGTTGGGCATGCGCCAAGGCCCGCTTCTCGCGCTGGCAGCCGCCCTCTTGTTCGGGGTGAGCACGCCGATCGCCAAACTCCTGCTCGGCCGGACCGATCCGGTGCTTCTCGCGAGTCTCCTGTACCTCGGCTCGGGCATCGGCCTGGCCGCATGGCGGCTCAGCGGCCGCAGCCATCGCTCCGAGACCCAGCTGAGCCGAGGTGACTGGCCCTGGCTCGCGGGGGCCGTCCTCGCCGGAGGGGTCGTGGCCCCCGTGCTGCTGCTGGTCGGCCTCTCGCGGACTTCCGCTGCAAGCGCGTCGCTTTTGTTGAACCTGGAAGGAGTCTTCACAGCGCTGCTGGCGTGGTTCGTTTTCCGTGAGAACTTCGATCGCCGGATTGCCCTCGGAATGGCTGCGATTCTGATCGGCGCCGCGATCCTCTCGTGGAGCGGCCCCGGAGGACTCACCTGGGGGGGACTCTTGGTCGTCGCCGCCTGCGCGGCTTGGGCCATCGACAACAATCTGACCCGCAAGATCTCCGCTGCGGATTCCGCGCAGATCGCAATGTACAAGGGGCTGGTCGCCGGCACTGTGAACGCCGGAATCGCGCTGGGCCAGGGGACGCCATTCCCTGCGGCCTCCGTGGTCTCCTTCGCAATGCTTCTCGGTTTGGCGAGTTACGGACTCAGTCTCACGCTGTTCGTTCGAGCGCTACGGCTGTTGGGGACGGCACGGACCAGCGCGTACTTCTCGACCGCGACTTTCGCCGGAGCCGTCCTGTCGCTGATCCTGCTCCCGGAGGTGCCGACCGTCCGGCTGGGCGCCGGCGGCCTGCTGATGGTTCTCGGTGTCTGGCTGCATTGGACCGAGCGTCACGCGCACGTCCACACACACCTCCCCATCCGGCACGCCCACTCTCATCGGCACGACGAGCACCACCAGCACGCCCACCGTCCCACGGATCCGGCCGGGGAGCCTCACTCCCACGAGCATACCCACGAGCGTCTCACCCACAAGCACCCGCACTACCCCGACATTCACCATCGACATCCTCACTGATCCGCTTCCGGCCGGGCCTCGCCGGCAGGCGCACCGCCTCGATGTGGCGTGCTCTAGGGTCTTCTTCCGCAGCCGCAGGCCCGCGTGAAGGTCACGGTGATGTACACGGGATCTCAGCCTATCCAGGGGACCGTCGAGGTGTGCTCGACGCCGACGGCGCGGCGCCGGCAACCGGGCCCGTGGCGCTGTAGGTCGAGTCCTGCCAGTGACTCCCGAGCGGTACAGGGGGGTTCCCGCGGAAGCGCGCCTCCGGTGTAATCTGGTTACTTGATCAGCCGACGGGGATCGATCGGTTTCAGGAAGCGATCTTGACCGCTTGGCTGCGTTCGGATCGGGGACTTGTGCCGGGCGTTATCGCATTGCTTCTCTGGCTCGCCCCCGTCGCGCTCTTCGCCCACAAGGACGACTACTTGGGAGACACCTTCGTCTTCGTTACGCTTGCCCGCCGGGAACTCGAGCTCGAATATTGGATCGA
>WNGF01009234.1_pt1 | contig 11371 bp, 10 predicted proteins | sample 5400641 | NCBI WGS metagenome assembly WNGF01 (sample SAMN13153371, study PRJNA577476) | soil metagenome | isolation source: 80 cm soil or saprolite under grassland replicate 2 | place: USA:California | collected 2016-06-15 | reverse complement strand
CTTTCTACGCGTTTCAACGAGGCGCGTCTGTATTTGGGGACTGCATCGGCCGACTCGGACTCCTGGGACAGCATGCCGCTGAGCCTCCGCCGCAGCTCCTCAGGGTCAAGCACCAAGTCGATTCGCTTCTGGATCCCGTCGATCACGGCGTCGTCGAGGAACGCGCTGGGGACTCGGAAGCCCTCACAGACGCAGCTTGCGCGACCGCCGAAGTCGCATTCAACGATTCGAAGCAGCTTCTTGAAGATCTCAGACGCGTCCCTGGCAGAAGCGGTTGGGTTCGACCCCGACGAAGAATAACAATCAGAGAGCGGGCCCACAGTCCCCAAGGTGTCCAGGACTCCGGGCCCTCACCCGCTCGGCGCCGTGGGAGGAGATCATGCCGTGACTAAAGTCCAGGCGCAAACCCTCGCCCACAAATGGATTGCGGCGTTCAACAACCACGACCTTGAGACGATTCTTTCTCACCTACGGCCTCACGGGGACTTCGACGAATTTGTCGCCCGTACTCACTCGGACTCGAAGATCGACCGGAGTCGAGCGGCCGGTCGGCACCGTTCCACGGTAGGTTCCCGGCTCGGGGAGGGCGCCCATCGCAATGTTCTCCACGGTGCCGTCGGCCATGTGCGCGACGAGCAAGACGTAGGCGCCCACCATGGGCTTGCCCGCAGGGTCCAAGAGGCGCACGGCGTAAGAATCGCCCCATCCCCGCGATACCGGCCCGCGCACGAGCTCGGCGCGGTGCGAGCCCACGAGCTGCGTAGGCGTGGCTTTCGGCGTCGCCGCCTCAGGCGACAGCGCGCTGGCGACCTGGTTGGACGGTGCCGGAGCACTCGGACTCGGTCGGGCCGTGGCGCTGAGTCTGGGTCGGCCGCCGCTCGCGCCCCGGTCGGTTGAGACTTTCGGCGGGGCACCGGTCTCACTGGCTGGAGTGCTAGCGCCGGGAGGCGGGGTGCTGGTCTCTCTGGGTGGGGGGCCGGTCTCTCTGGACGTGATGCTGGGCTCCCGGGACGCGGTGCCGGTCACTTCGGAAGGACCGCTCGTCTCGCGTTGCCTAGGAGTCCGCCCGTCGGCGTCCCGCGAGGACACCGATTTCGTGCTCGCAGGGCTGCCGGCCGAGGGTGACCCGCTATTCGGGCGGGCCGGGGGAGAAGTCTCAGTGCGCGCCGGCCGAGTCTCGGCGACCACGGGCTTTTCGGTGACCGCCGACAATTGCGCCCGAGTGAAACTCTCGTTGGTCTGCCCGGGCGCCTGGTCTGGTCCGCCCGAGAGCGGTCCCGTGAAAAGCTGACGTAAGAGACTCTGCCCAGTAATCTGTCCCACGAGTGACAGCACGAGCGCGGCCAGCGTCACGCCGCTCAATACTCCGAGTAGCTTTTCGATCAGCGTGCCTGATCGTTGGCGCTGGACAGTCTCGAGCCGCTCCTCGTCCTCGTCATCCTCCGGGGAACGACCCCGCGTCCGCCACATCGAGATCATGGTGCACCTCCTCCTTCCGCTTCTCGAAGCGGTGCGCGATCATCCTCTTGCGAGCACGCAGCCGTCACGATGAAAGGAGTATCACAACGAGAAATTTCCGCAATCACAGGAGCGCGCTGTATCTCGTGTAGACATTGACGACCATCCCCGCTGTCTGGATGACGTGCTCGCGCGGCGCTCAGCTGGTGCGCGTCGTGGCGGTCGGCTAGACTCCCCGGCAGCATGCGCCGGATCGGGCTCGCGGTCATTCTCGCTGTCGGCCTCACTCTTGCGTCACTCGGCACGGCTGCGGCCCAGCGCCCGGAGAAGGTGCCCCGGGTCGGTTATCTATCACCGGGATCCTCTTCTGACCCAGCACGGACTGCGCGAACTGGGCTATGTGGAAGGTCAGAGCATCACCATCGAGTCCCGATGGGCCGAGGGCAAGTATGAGCGGTATTCCGCCCTGGCGGCCGACCTGGTCCGTTTGAAGGTGGACGTCATCGTGGCAGTGGGTGGGCGGGCGACCCAGGACGCCCAACAAGCGACCAGGACGATCCCGATCGTCATGTCGGTAGTTATTGATCCCTTAGGGAGCGGACTCGTCGCCAGCCTTGCGCGCCCCGGCGGGAACGTCACGGGGCTGACGATAATGGCCTCCGACCTGGTCGGGAAACAGTTTGAAGTGCTCAAGGAGGTGGTTCCCAAGGTCTCTCGGGTAGCCCTCCTCTGGAATCCCGCCAATCCGGGGAGCGCACCCCAGTTGCGAGAGGCGGAGGTTGCCGCTCGGGCTTTGGGGGTGCGGCTTCAAACACTCGAGGCGCGGGTTCCCCAGGAGATCGACAGCGCCTTCGCGGCGATGACCAAGGAGCGGGCGGGCGCGCTCGTGGTTCTCTCGGACGCCATACTCCTGAATCAGCGAAGACAGATCGCAGAGCTCGCGGCGAAGAGTCGGCTGCCGGCGGTATATGCGCTGATGGAGCACGCGGAGGCCGGCGGTCTTGTGGGCTATGGCGCAAACCCTCTTGACTTGGAGCGGCGCGCGGCCACCTACGTGGACAAGATCCTCAAAGGCGCCAAGCCCGGCGATCTGCCTGTTGAGCAGCCCACTAAGTTCGAGCTAGTGATTAATCTCAAGACCGCGAAGGCGCTCAGGCTGACGATCCCGCAGACGCTGCTGCAACGGGCGGATCAGGTCATCGAGTAGCGCGTGCTCAACAGTTTCACGGAGACAGCGCGACGACTCATCAGAGAGGCACACGACGAAGCACACCGACGCCGTCATCGCTCCGTGGGCCCGGGAACATCTCGTCATCGCGATGATGAGGTAGCGTGAGGGGATGGCGCTCGCGGTGCTCCATCGTCTCGGCCTCCAACGGGCCGCCGTGACGGAAGACCTGGAGGGCGCGCTGGCCAGCGTCGGCGCCGCCGCCAGGCCGGCTACCGAGATCCCGTTTAGTCCCGAAGCCGCGCGAGCGCTCGAACGTCCGATACAGCAGGCCCGCAATCTCGAAAGCAACTGGGTCGGCACCGAACATCTCCTGCTCGGCCTTCTCGACGACGGGCATTCGCTTGCTGCGAGAACTCTCAATGCGCACGGCGTCCGCATTGAGACTGCCTTGGAGACCGTCCTGAACCTGCTCGGCGAGCCTGGACCGGAACCCAGGGCATCGTTCGCCAGAGGGCGAATCGTGACTACCAGAAGGCCGTCAGAAGGCGTGCGCACGCCGCCGGAGCGCGTTTCGGGCATGGAGTGGTCTTGCGCCATGGCCGGTCAGCCCGCGAACCGCTTGAGGACAGGTCGAGCGCGTTGACGGGAAGCTGGCTGGGAGCGGTCCGCTGATCGTCGGGTCACTGCGACGGCGGCTCGGACCGGCGACGCGACGGAAGCGGCAGAATCTGCTCCTCGGCCGCGTTCATAGCGGGTGAAGGGTCAAGTTCGACTCCCCTCAGCTCACCATTTCTTCTCTTCACTTTCTTCTCGCGTTGGGGACGGCGATGTCACGGGAACGGAGACTCAGATAGCGGCCGCAGGTGGGATTGGTGACACCCGCGTGGGCGGCGGCGCGGCGGCGGCAGACCGCGTTCCCTGACTAGCGCCTCGCCGCCTGGCAGCCGTCCTGCCGAGCGTTGTCGATCGTCGCGTAGCATCGGTCGGGCTTCGTCGCGCCGTAGAGCTCGCCGTCGGGCACGTGGAAGACGCACCGCCCGCTCGAGTAGGTGCTGCGATTACCTTTGATGGGCTGGGAAACCGGGCACGTCCAGGCGCTCTCCGGAGGCACTCCGGGCCGTTCCCCGGTTGTGGGACCCGCCTGCGCAACGGAGGTTGGGGTCGTCGGCTCCGATGGATCGGCCCACAACCCGCGCTTCTCGTCCCTGGCCTCCTGTTCGAGCATCACGAAGAGATCGCGGTGTCTCACGTTCGGCCGGACCGTCATGATCTCGGCGGAGCCGCGACGGACAAGCTCGGCGTTGACCATCTTGTCCGCGACATAGACATAGGCCAGGAGCCGTCCCTCGCGGTCCCGCTCCTGTGCGTCCAGCTCCAGACGGATCTGCTGGCGCGCGACCAGTTCTCGATTCGCCTCCGCAGCTTCCCCCCCGCTCGGCTCGGGGCCTCTCGTGGGCAGGTTGGTCTCTTTCGTATTGATCCCGATGTAGCGGACGGTCTCCGCACGATCACCGAGGTTGACCCGAATGGTGTTTCCGTCGATCACCTCGACGACCTGGCCGACGAGTACGTGGGGAGCGCCTGAGTCCCCGGCCGCGCTCGCCCACGCTGCCCACAGCTGCTGACGGGCCAGGGCGATCTCCTGGTCGGGAAGAAACATCCGACACGCGATCGCGGTGAGCATTCCCTCCGCGATGGTTCGTGAGAGCTCGTACACGGAACCGTCCTCAGAGCGAGTCAGCGGCACGGTCCACCGTCTCCCGTCACACGTCATATCGATCGTCGGGTAGGTTGGGGCGGTCTGGCCCGCCAGCTGGATGTAGCGCTGGCCGGTCTTCGGATCGCTGCCGAGCACGACGCGTAAGCCTCCGGAGATTCCTTCCTGACCGACGACAGGCTGAGCTCTGGCCATGAGCGTCGGAGAAAGCACGAACTGGACGACGACGAAGACGAGAAGGGCGGTCGGGGCCAGCCGGACTGACCGGGTCACGGGGTATCAGTTGACAGGAACCGGAGAGCGATGGAGGCCCCGCCCCCCGGTTCCTCGCTTCCGATCACGCGCTCAGCGGCTCTTGACCCGGAATTCGGCACGCCGGTTCTGATTCATGCACTCGACGGTGTTCTCGGTACACACCGGCCGCTCCTTCCCGTAGGAGACGGTCGACAGGCGGTCCTTCGCGATTCCGTTGGCCTCGAGATAGTCCATCGCCGACCTCGCCCGCCGATCGCCGAGCGCCAGGTTGTACTCGGCGGTGCCGCGCTCGTCGCAGTTGCCTTCGATGAGCACGAGCGTGTCCGCGTTCTCCTTCAGCCACGTCGTGTTGTTCGTCAGCGCATCGACCGCATCGGGTCTGAGCGCGGACTTGTCGAAGTCGAAGTAGACCGGCTTCAGCTCCGGCGCGGCCACGAAATCTTCGTTCCGAGGTCTCTGGGCTTCGCCCGACTGCGGCTTGTCGGCTGACTCCTGCGGCTGCGGAGCGAGCGCGGCGAGTTCCGGCTGAGGCGTCACGGGCTCGCTCGCCACCGGAATCTGCGGCGGCATCTGGGGTACCGCCTGCGCGGCTTGCGGCGCGACGTTCTGTGGCTGTGGCTGACGCGCGAGGAGCAGGCGGACATCGCGGCCATGGACGCGGCCCACCATCTGATCGCCCATGACGGTGAGGTCGGCGGAGAATATCCGATCGTCCCGCTCGTGCGTGAGCTTCACCTTCGATCCGGAGACCGTCGCAAAGACTCGAATGCCACCGAGGCCCTGCTGCCGGACCTCCCAGGGCACCGACTCGGCCGCAGCGGCCCCGTCGAGGACCATGCGACCATAGCCGGCATCACCCCTCTGCGCCACCTCCAAGAGGAGGTTTTCCTGGCGTACGGCGTTGAAGAGCCCCGTGCCGACCCATGAGCCCGTCCAGCGACCGGAGATGTCGGTCCCGGTGGCGGGGTTCTCGGCGAAGGGTGGTCCCCCCGGCTTGGCGGTCGAGCACGCAACGAGGAGAGGAATCAGAGCCAGCACTGCTAGCACGCGCATAGGGCCTCCATTGAGCGCAACCTGCGTTCTGGGATTTGCCAGTGGCACGTCCCGTGCCAGAACTGGGACCAACGGTGTGATGGGCACTTGGGCGATCCTCCCGCATCAGTCCGTCAATGGACCGGCGCGGGTTGTGCCAAGATTACACGCGACTCTGTCACCTTTGGCAGAGGTTACACGGCGGAACTGTCCTACGAGGCGCTCGGGCGGCAAACCGGCTACCGGATGGTCGCGGTCAGCACCATCGTCGTCTCGGTTCCGATTTCGCTGGCGCGATAGCCAAGAATCCGGCGGGTGAGCTCGTGGGTCTGGGTGGAAGCCCCACCAAGGACAACGGGCCGGCCGCTCGGCACCACCAGCTCGGTGGAGGCCTCGTTCACGTCGATGACACCCGACTTGTCGGCCGAAAGCCAGCTGATGGTCGGCGCCAGGCGGACTTTCACCTGGTTGCCGGCCAGAATCGTGGCCCTCACCTTCAGCGAGGTACCGACGTCCCTGAACTGCACGCTGGTGGCGACATACCCGGCGCCCGTCAGGTAGTCCCGGTAGAACGCGACCTGAGGATACGGGACCTGGCTCGAGACGAGCAGCGTCGATTCACCGCCGTCCTGGACGAGCGTGAAAATACCGGTCGATGTCTGCGTCCGTCGCTGGGCGCTGTCCACGCCGACACGCCCGGACGGGCGTGTGCCCCCGCGATCGGTGATCACTACGCGCCCGCTTCCCTCGATCGCGTCGCGGCTCTGTGTGGCCGACTGTCGAAACTCGAAGACAACCTTCACCTGCTTACCGCCCTGGGCCGCGACCGAATCGGGCCATCCGGCGAGGAAGACGGCGAGCAGAACGAGCGTCAGGACGGAGGTCATCCCGTCCCCAGCCTACCTTGTTCCCCCACGGGAGCAAAAAGTGTGCAGGCGGGCTTGTGACGACGTGCGCTACGGCCGCTTGGTGGCGATATAGAGGATGTGCGGATACGGAAGGAAATCGAGCATGGCGTGGCGCCGCACTTCGAACCCCGTCGCTCGAAGAGCCGCCCCGAGCTCTTCGGCGCTCCAGTACCTCACGGGCGTCGCCGGCGCCATCAGCTTGTCGAGCGTCCACGTAAACCAGCGCTTCGGCGCCGGGCGCGTGTCCACGTCCTTGACCAGCAGGACGCCGCCCGGCGGCAGGCACCCGTGCAGGCGGCCGAGGAGCGGGGGCACGGTGTCCGGTGGGATGTGGTGCACGATGTCGAGCATGTAAGCAGCCACCACCTCGCCGTCGCCCTTGAAGTTGCGGGCATCCGCCTCTTCGTACGCGACGTTGTCGATCGTGAGCCGGGCCGCCGCCCGGCGCGCCATCGCGATCCGCCTTCCGTTCACGTCGACGCCGCGAACGAATCGGCCCGTCCCCGTCGCGGCGTAGTAGAGCGAGAAGAGCCCGAAGCCGCAGCCGACGTCGAGGACGGGCCCCGACTCGGGCAGATACTGACCAATCTCGTCGAGGAACCGCTGGCGCAGGACCCAGAACCGCGCCCAGCAATACGCGCGCACGATCGGATCGTCATACGCCCCGATGATGCGTCGGATGATGTCAGCGCGCATACACGATGTAGCCGTCCCGTCGCCGGTCCACTCGATAGGCCAAAAGCCGGACGCGAAGGCCCACGAACCCCTCGACCCGCCCGTAGCCGCCGGCCGGCCACCCCCGCTCGAGCAGCACGACGAATTTCGGCGGATGCGCGTCGAAGGCCGCGATGAACTCGGCGCGGAGCCTCTCGACGATCCGCGACTCGCGATCGTGGTAGAAGTGGAAGTCATACAGGAACCGCGTCGGCTGGACGGCGTGTAGCCGCAGGAGCGCGTGAACGCCCGCTTCGGTCGTGTCCAGCACCTGGACGAAGTCCTCCGGCCCGAGCCGACCGCCGAGGTCGGCCACGACCGCGCTCACCCGATGCTCCTTCGCCGCAATCCACGCGGCGTCCGCCGCCTCGACCCCCTTGAGTCCGAGCAGGACGCCGGAGCTCGCCATGCACGCCAGGAGCGTCACCGCCACGAGCTTTCGGGACTCGAGGAGCCGGCCGGCCTCGGCGAAGAGCACCACGGCGGCGAACGCGGCGAGCGGGTAGAGGTGGTATTCCCAGCCCTTGGCCTGGCCGAAGAACTGGGCGATCCCATAGCCGAGGCCGAGCGTCACCACCGCGTGTCGCACGGTGAAGCGGTGACGCGCGAGCGCGGAGCCGACCGAGAGCGCCACGCCGGCGGCGATCGGGATCCACACCGGCCACCAATGGACCGTCCACCGGTCGGGTCGGCCCAGTCGCGAGTAGAGCGGCAGGAGATAGTCGAAGACAATCTCGCGCCACGCCGCGAGCGCGCCCTTGGCGGTGAGCCAGGCCGCGGCCGCCAGCGGCGCCACCGCGATCGTGGCCGCGAAGATCCCCAGCGGGACCGCGGGCGAGCGATCGTCACGCCGTGCGACGACGGCGACGAGCACGATCAGCGCCGCGGCGAACAAGCTCGCGTGGGGTTTGACAGTGATCCCGGCGCCGAGCGCCAGACCACCCCATGCGAGGCTCGACCTTTCTCGGGACCGTTCGGCCCACCGGGCGACGCCGAGCGCGCCCAGCAACACGAACGGGCAGAGGAGGAAATCACGCTGCCCCGCCTGCCAGGCACCGCCCGCCAGATGGTAGACGGCGAAGAACAGTCCCGCGCCGACCGCGGCGAGCCACCCCCAGGGCTCGGCCAGCGCCGCGACGGTCAGTGACGTTCCGGCGAGCCAGGTGAGGTCGAAAGCGCGCCACCCCCCGTCGCCGGCGCCGAAGAGCCTGAGCGCGCCCATGTGGAGGAGGTAGACGCCCGGAAAGTTCATGTCGAAGAGGTCGCGGTACGGCACCGCGCCCTCGGCGATGCGCCAGGCGATGTAGTGCATCAGGGGCGCGTCGTGGATCAGCGGCCAGCCGCGCGACCGCCATGCGAGCGCGCCCGCGAGAACGGCCAGCGGAAGGATGACGAGCGCGCTGGCGATCGAAGAGCGCTTCAATGGCGCGCGGTCGGTGACATTAGTCGCGAAACTCCTGATCGAGGATCTCCCGGATGAAACGGTCGATCGAGACGGGATAGAAGCGGACGTCAGGGGACACGATCACTCCGGTGTTGATCACCTCGCGCTGCGTCAACTCCTCCAGGATGCGCTCGAGATGGCCATGCGCGTCCCGCGCCTGCCGCCGGATGCGGAGCTCGTCGCTCTCGAGCGCCACCCGCGAAGCGTACCGGAAGCTGAAGAGACGGGCGACGAGGCGCTGGTCCATCAGCTCGGTCTCCTTGAACATCTCGCCGTAGGTGGGACCGCCCTCCCCGGCGGCGATGACGAGCCGGGGCGACACCTTGATGCGTCCGCGGACCTCCACCGAATGGCCGGGCTGGTCGTGCTCTGGCCCGACGAGGATGTAGGGCAGCACGTGGTAGCCAGTGATGATGCCCGTCAGCGGCTTTCGTACCACCCGGGTTTCGTCGAAGACGTGGCGGAGGAACTCTAGATCTTGCCAGCCTTCAGCCATGCGGGGTAGTGTACCAGCGGTATGGAGCCGCGCCGCGGTCTGTCCTCGAGCGCCTCGCGTCCCGACGTTGCCTCTGCCACTGGCGTCCAATGGGTGCACTATTGCGAGCGCTGCGGCGAGCAGATGGAGGAACGGCAGTGCAAGATCGTCTGCAAGAATTGCGGAGCGTATCGAGATTGTAGCGATCCGTGACGACGGGGCATCCCGATGCGTGATCGTCGGCCCGACGATCGCCTGGCCCTGACCCGCGTCAGGTAAAATCCAAGCGCCGCGAAACAGAGCGCACCGGCCGCGCAGACCAGCGGCGAGCGTCCGTGAGCGCCGCAGAACAATCCGCCGGCCATCCCAACCACGACGCACGTCACCCCGGCGCCGCCCACCTTGTCGTGGCACACCTGACCGGCGAGGCAGGAGGCTGTTCCTCTCACGCGTGGATCAACCACCGTCCGGGCCAGCCCTCGACCGCGCAGTCGGTGCGCATCGCGTTGGTCCGGCGGAGCGTCATCACCGCCCGCGCGACCTCATCGGACGTGAGCCCGAACAGCCGAACCAGCGCGCGCTCGGTCGTGAACACGGCACCGCGCGTATACCGCTCGATCACGCGCGCGACGGCCGTCTCGCGCGACAGGCGCCGCCCCTGGGCGACCTCCTCGGGCAGCCACGCCTCGAGCAAATCCCAGCGATACGAGAAGGTCGGCTCGTATCGCTCCTCGCTCTTGACCAGCCATAGCCCTCGCTGGAGCTCGGCCATCGCGCGCTCGAACCCGCGCGTCTTCGCGGGCTCCAGCATGAACACGTTGGCCCGCAGCTCGCGCGTGTACTGGGGGTGCTCGCAGATCATCGCGTCCATGATCCGCCGGGCCGTGTGGGACAGCCGCCCTGCCTGGTACTCCACACGGTAGTCGCGCGCCCGCTGGCGGCCACGAACCAGCGCGTAGAACGCGGGGAAGAGGTCGAGCGCCACCAGGAGCGGGTGTCCCTTGAGGAGCTTGCCGTAGTACACGCGCTTGCGCGTCGGCAGGGTGTCCTTCAGCTCCCAGGTGAGGCCGATGCCGGCGTCGTGGTGCGAGTGCCGGGGCCAGCGCGGATTCGCGCGGCCGGCCACCGCTTCCCACAGGCACGCCACGCCCTCGGGGAACCGGTAGAAGGTCGAGCAGAAGCCCACCTCTCGGACGAACGTGAGGGCTCCTCGTTCGCCCTGCACGCGGTGCGCCCGCGACCGACGGAACCGCCGGTCGCGCAAGCTCCGGAGCGACTGCGCCGTCATCCCATTGGAGTTCTCCCACGGGCCGCCGCACCTCCGCGGCACGCGGGCGCGACGAGCTTACCGCGGGCGCCTCGCCCAGCCCGCATCGACTGAATCGGTCGATCCGGCCGCCTGCGGTTCGCGGCGATCACCGTGTCCATTGACCACATTTCCGCGACTGTTGTAAAGTGCGCCGCATGAAGAAGAAGACGAGGACGAAGTCGGCGGCGCGGAAGCCGACCGCCAAGAAACCGGCGGCGCAAAAGCAGGCCGTGACCTACACGCCCAAGCCGCTCCAGGGGAACGGCTGGGCGCCCTTCCGATACCCGCCGCAGTAGCGGACGAATCTGGACAAGGTCCTACCCCACGTGGCGCCCGGCGCTGTGCTGCTGCTGGGCGCCACGGTGATCTTACAGTCCGCGTCGCTCCGTGAGACGGTCGCGGCCTTGCCGCCCGTCTATCCATGGGTCGTCTTCGGCGTGGGGCTCCTCCTGGGCTGGCGGTTCAAGCGGAGCCAGCTCGTTGTCGCCCTCGTCGTCCTCTTCGTGGCCGAGCGGGCGCTCGTGTTCTTCCCCGACGCTGGTCCGTCGTCGACGGACCGCACCGTGTTCGCCGCCATCGCCTTGGCGCTCCCCCTCGACCTGGCGGCGCTCGCCTGGCTGACCGAGCGCTCGATCTCCTCGAAGACCGGCCCGGTGGTCCTTGTCCTGATCCTCCTGGGGGAGCTGCTCGCAGTCGTGTTGCTACGGCGCCCCGAGCTGGCCCACGTGGCCGAGGCGCTCCAGCACGTTCCGGTCGGCTTGCCCTGGATGAAGGTGCCGCAACCCGCCCTGGTGGCGTTTCTCGCCGCGATCGTGCTGGCCACGATGCGGTTCGTGCTCCGTCCGACGGTCATTCAGTCGAGCTTCGTCTGGACGCTGATCGCCGCGT
>WNGF01009233.1_pt1 | contig 11371 bp, 8 predicted proteins | sample 5400641 | NCBI WGS metagenome assembly WNGF01 (sample SAMN13153371, study PRJNA577476) | soil metagenome | isolation source: 80 cm soil or saprolite under grassland replicate 2 | place: USA:California | collected 2016-06-15 | reverse complement strand
GGCCGTCGCCGAAGATGTTGAGCGAGACCGCCGTCAGGACGATCGCGATACCAGGCGTGAGCGTCAGCCACGGCGCCGTGGTGATGCGCGTCTGTCCGTCCGCGATCAGCTTGCCCCAGGACGGCTTCGGATCCTGGATTCCTGCGCCGAGGAACGAGAGCGCCGCCTCGAGCAGGATGTTGTTCGCGATGATCAGCGCAAAGAAGACGAACGCAGAAGACGCGATGTTCGGAAGGATCTCCGAGAACATCACGCGGAAGCTCGAGGCGCCCTGCGCGATCGCCGCTTCGACGAACTCCTTCTCGCGCAGCGACAGAATCTGGCCGCGGAGCGGGCGGCCGATGTACGGAATGAGCACGTAGGAAATGACGAGCGTCGGGATCCAAAGGCTGTCGCCGTTGAGGTTGAGGCCGAAGTGGTGGAAGCCGTTGATGGCAAGCGCCGAGCCGAGCGCGATCGAGAGCAGGATCACGGGAAACGCCCAGACGAGGTCGAAGAAACGCGTGATCACCCAGTCGGCCCAGCCGCCGTAGTACCCGGCCAGCAGCGACAGGATCACGGCGAGGACCACGCAGATCAGCGCCGATCCGATGCCGACCTTGAGCGAGTTGACCCCGCCGTAGAGGAGCCGCACCGCGACGTCGCGGCCGTTACCGTCGGCGCCGAGCGCGAACTTGCCGCCGCCGTGCCACCAAGTCGGGCCGAGAATCGTCACGGGGCGGACGCGGAGCTCGCCCGTCTTGGGATCCGTGTACGTCCCTCCCGCCGAGATGACCGTCACGACCTTGTCCCCCACCTTGACCCGCTCGGTGATGTGGTTGGTGCTGGCGTCGGTGTGCGCGACGTGGCTTGAGTACACCGGCGCGAGCGCGCACGCCAGGAGAATCAGGACGAACAGGACGAGTGCGGCGAGCGCGACGTAGTTACGGCGAAGTCGACGCCAGGCGAGGTACCAAGGGCTCCGCCCGGTGATCGCGACCCGGTGCTCTTCCTGCGCCAGCAGCGCGGCAGTGTCGAGCGAGAGCTCGGCGCCGGCCTGCTGTGGTGCCTGTTGCGGTTTCGTCGCCATCCTAAGGTCCGAGGGCGCCCACTTGGGGCGCCCTCGGTTCAGATCACCTCACTCGCAGCCGCCGAAACTACTTCATGCAGATCCGGCTGAAGTCGAACTGGTACAGGACGTGGTTGATGTAGCAGCCGGTGTCGATGTCCTTGCTGAAGAAGTCCGTGAACTGCCGGTTCACGTACGGGACCCAGGCTGCCTTCTGCATGATCTCCTTGTCGAGCGCACCCCACTGCGCGTTGACGGTGTCGTTGAGCTCCGTCTTCTGCTTGAGCTCGGCGATCTTGCTGTTGATCGTGGGATCGTCGAAGTTCGAATAGTTGTTGTTGTGGGTGTCCGTGATCCGGGTTCCGTTCAGGAGCACGTCGAACCAGTCGAGCGGATGCGGGTAGTCCTGGAACCAGTCGGCGAAGCCGATCTGCGCCTTCGTCTTCTGGTTGCCGATCGTCGTCCAGTAGACGGCCGCGTCGATGATCTTCGGCGTTGCCTTGAAGCCGATCTTGTTCAGAACGTCGGTGAGGTATTCGACCGGCTTCTTCGACGTCTCGCGGCTATTTCCCCACACCTCCAACGTCGTGCCGCTGACGCCGGCCTGCTGGATCAGCTGCTTCGCCTTTGCGAGGTCCAGCGGATACAGCGTGTGCTTCTTGTATTGCGGATACGTCGGCGGCAGGATGTTCTCGGTCGGCGTCGCGAGGCCGCCGTAGAGGCGAACGAGCGCGTTGCGGTCGATCGCGTAGTTCACGGCCTGGCGAACCTCGAGCTTGTCGAATGGCGGCAGGCGCGTGTTCATGAAGTAGTAGTACGTGTTCGCAGGCGTGTAGATCTTCAGCTGGTCGCCGTACTTCTGCTGCACGTTCGCGAGCCGGTCGACGGGAATCGGATGGAAGTCGTAGTCCGCCTGGCCGTTGATGACCTGCTGCAGCGCGGCGGAGTCGTCCTCGACGATCTTGACCGTCATCTTGTCGGGATTCGTCGCCGGCACGTTGTCGGTCGGCTGGAAGTCCGGGTTCCGAACCAGCACGAACTGACGATTCGGCGCGTAGCTCTGGATCTTGTAGGGGCCCGTCGAGGGAATCGGCTTCGTAGACTGGTCTTTCGACGACGTCCCCGACGGCACCGGGGCCGCGAAGATCGTCGCGAGGATGTTCTGGAAGTCTCCCTGAGGCTTCAGGAGCTTGATCGTGATCTTGCCGGTTGCGTCGTCCGTCGTGATCCCGGAGATGTCGCCCTTCTTCGTCTTCGAGAACTCATCGGCACCGGCGATGTTCGTGAAGAAGCCCACACCCGGTGAGTCGGCGAGGAAGTCGCGCTTGATCGCGTACTTGAAGTCGCTCGCCTTCACGGCCGTCCCGTCGGAGTACTTCAAGCCCGAGCGCAGTGTCAGCGTGTAGGTCAGCCCGTCCGCGGAGACCTGGGGCAGGTCCTTCGCCAGCGCCGGAACGATCGTGGCGCCGTCGGGGCCGTTCACGTGCTTGTAGCCGAGCAGGCTCAGGTACACGTTCCACATCACCGCCCACCCCTGCACCGTGTAGGAGTAAGCAGGATCGAGATAGTCCAATCCGGTGTCGTAGACGATACGGAAGTTCGAGAACGTCTTCTGCGCCCCGCCGCCTGCCGTCGTCGTCGTCGAGGGCTCTGCCTTGTTGCCGCCGCCGCCACAGGCGGCTGCCAGGAGCGCGAGCCCGGCTGCGAGCACCGCAACGCCCGCGAGCCAAGTCCACCGTTTCCTCCGAATCACGTGATCCACCTCCCGCTCTGACGGCGGCCGGACGGCCTCCGCAACTGGGCTTGAAACTGCAGGATTCTTACAAGGACGACGAGAGCACGGTCGCAGTTAGAGAAGAATTCGTTAAAGGCGAATCAGTCGTCGCCTACGCGCGCGCAGCTCGCCGGGCTCGCGCTCCTCGAGCACGCCGTCGACGTCGTCGCGCTGCGTCGCGTGCAGAATGCGGCCGTCCCCGAGCCAGAACGCGATGTGCGTCGGTCGGTCCGCATCGCCGTACGTGATCAGGTCGCCGCGCCGAAGCTCGTCCTCCTGCACGCGCGCCCCTGCGTCCTCCTGCTGATGTGCGTCGCGCGGGACGAGACGGCCGAGCCGTCGATACGACATGTGGACGAGTCCGGAGCAGTCGATCCCCCGCTCGGTCATCCCGCCCCAGTGGTACGGCGCGCCGAGATAGGTTCGTGCCTCGTCGACCGGGTCCCCGTCGGGACGCGGCTCAGGCAGCCACGTCTCGGGACCTGGTCCCGGGGCATGGCTCAAAGCGTCGACGCGGATCCAGCCGGGGTAGTCGTACGCCGTGCGCACGCGCGCCCACTTGTCGCGCACCTCTTCGACGGTGAGGGGCTCGCCGCGCAGCGCCTGAGTGACCTGCTCAGCGGAGTCATCCGGCTCGGCTCGAATCGGCGCGGCGTCGACGACGCACATGCGAAGGTCGGCCACGCGGACGATGGTACTCAGACGGGAGGCTGCTCCGGCACGGGCTCGAGCGGCCCCGGCTCGAACACCGGCTCGCGCTCCTGCGGCATGATCTCGCCGCTGCGAATCTGCTCCGCCCAGTGGCACGCGACCTCGTGTCCCGGCAGGAGCCGACGAAGCGGCGGCGCCTCTTCGCGGCAGCGCGTCGGCTGGACGTACGGGCAGCGGGTGTTAAAGCGGCAAGCCTTCGGTGGCGCAGCCGGGCTCGGCAGATCGCCCTGCAGGAGGATCGTCTCCCGCTGACGCTCGATCTTCGGGTCCGGGATCGGCACCGCGGAGAGAAGCGAGATTGTGTACGGATGGAGCGGCTGCTCGTACAATTCGTCGGACGACGCGACCTCGACGATGCCGCCGAGGTACATGACCGCGATCCGGTCCGAGATGTGGCGGACGACGGCCAGATCGTGAGCAATGAAGAGATAGGTCAGGTCGAACTCGTCCTGCAGGTTCTCGAGCAGGTTCACGATCTGCGCCTGGATGGAGACGTCGAGTGCCGAGACAGGCTCGTCCGCGACAATGAAGTCCGGGTTGAGCGCGAGCGCGCGCGCGACGCCGATGCGCTGCCGCTGGCCGCCGGAGAACTCGTGCGGATAGCGCGTCTCCGCATCCTGCGGCAGGCCGACGATCTTCAGCAGCTCGCGCGTGCGCGCCCCGACGGCTCGCCCCCGCGCGAGCTTGTGCGCACGCAGCGGCTCGCCGACGATGCGGCCGACGGAGTGCCGCGGGTTCAGCGAGGCGAAGGGGTCCTGGAAGATCATCTGCATTCGCCGGCGCAAGGGCCGAAGCTCTGACTCGCCGAGGGATGAGATGTCCTGTCCGTCGAACACGATGCGGCCCGACGTCGGCTCGTACAGGCGCAGAATCGCGCGGCCGACGGTTGTCTTGCCGCAGCCGGACTCGCCGACAAGGCCCAACGTCTCGCCCCGCTTGATCGCCAACGAGACGCCGTCCACCGCCTTGATGTCGCCGATGTGCCGGTCGAGCACAACGCCGCTCTTGATCGGGAACCACACGCGCAGATCCTCGAGCTCAACGAGTGGGCCTATGCCGTTGGTGCTCACGCGTGCGCCACCTCCCGCTGCCATGCATCGGTCGGCACCGGGTTGAAGCACGCGACGTGATGGCCCGGCTCGACTTGCACCAGGCGCGGCACCTCTTCACGCGATTGGGGAACCTCGTACGTACATCGAGGCGCGAACGGGCACTCGGTCGGCGGGCGCAGCATGTCACGCGGCGCGCCCTCGATCGGCCGCAGCTTGCGGCCGCGCGGCGAGTCTAGTCGCGGCACGCTTTGCAGCAGCCCCAGCGTGTACGGGTGGCGGGGCGTCTCGAACACCTGCCCGGCCGAGCCGGTCTCGACGAACATCCCCGAATACATGACGTGCACGCGGTCGCACATGCCGGCGACGACGCCGAGATCGTGTGTGATCAGGATCAACGCCGTTCCCTCCTCCGACACGAGCTCGCGAAGGACATTGAGGATCTGGGCCTGAATCGTCACGTCCAGCGCAGTTGTCGGCTCGTCCGCGATCAGCAGCTTGGGCTTGCACGCGAGCGCCATGGCAATCATGGCGCGCTGCCGCATGCCTCCTGAGAACTGGTGCGGGTAGTCACGCAGCCGCGCCCGCGCGCTGGGGATGCCCACGCGCTCGAGCAGCTCGCCGGCCCGCTGTTCGGCCTGCTTGCGACCGAGATCGAAGTGCGTCTCGAGCGCCTCGCGGATCTGCCGTCCGATCGTCAGTACCGGATTGAGGCTCGTCATCGGGTCCTGGAAGATGATCGCGATCTCCTTGCCGCGGATCGAGCGCATGGCCCGGTCCGAGAGTCGGAGGAGATCGCGCCCGCCGAGCTGCGCAGTCCCACTGACGATGCGGCCGGCACGCGAGAGCAGTCCGAGGATCGCGAGCGCCGTGACGCTTTTCCCGCAGCCTGATTCGCCGACTATCGCGAGCGTGTCGCCCGGCGCGACGTCAAACGAGACACCGTTCACGGCGTAGACGGTCCCCCGGCTGGTCCAGAACTCCACGCGCAGATCGTCGACCGCGAGCAGCGGCTCCCCCGCGTTAACCACGTCCACGCAACTTCGGATCGAGCGCCTCGCGCAGGCCGTCGCCGATCAGGTTGAACCCGAGCACGGAAACCAGGATCGCGATCCCCGGAATGATCGCGAGGAACGGCCCGACCGTGAGGTAATCGTTCGCGTCCGTCAGCATCGTCCCCCACTCCGGCGTCGACGGATCTTGCGGGCCGAGGCCGAGGAATCCCAATCCGGCGACGTCGATGATCGCGGTGGCCATCGCCAGCGTGCCCTGGACGATGACGGGCGAAATCGAGTTCGGAATCACATGCGCGATCAGGATCGTGGGTCCCCGCACACCCACGGCACGCGCCGCGAGGACATAGTCGTTCTCGCGCTGAGCGAGGATCGACCCGCGTAACAGGCGCGCAAAGATCGGAATGTTGACGACGCCGATCGCGATCATGACCTGCTTGAGCCCGGGGCCGAGCATCGCGACGATTCCGATCGCAAACAAGAGCCCCGGGATCGCGAGCATTACGTCCATGCAGCGCATGACGATCGAGTCGACGATCCCGCCGCGGTAACCGGCGAGCGAGCCGAGAACGAGCCCGACAGAAAGCCCGATCACGACTGCGACGACGCCGATCACGAGCGAGTAGCGCGCGCCGTAAACGACGCGCGAGAGCTCATCACGGCCGAGCGTGTCGATCCCGAACCAATGCGCCGCCGAAGGGCCGACCGGCCTGCCCTGGTGCAGGCGACTGAGATCCTGATAGGTCGGGCTCTCAGGCGCGATCAGCGGCGCGAACACGGCGACGATCACGAAGAACCCGGCGAGACACGCGCCCACGAGAGCGCCGGGGTTTCGAACGAGCCGGTGGAACGCATCACGCCAGAGGCCGGCCGGCGCGGCGAACTGAATCTCGCGGGCTTCGAGCTCGACGACCGACATCAGCTGTACCTGATCCTCGGGTTGATCACGGCGTACGAGATGTCGACGAGCAGGTTCACCAGGACGAAGACGAGCGCGAGGAACATGATCCCGCCCTGCAGGACCGGATAGTCGCGGTTGAAGATCGCGTCCCGGAGCCAGAAGCCCATCCCCGGGTAGGCGAACACGGTCTCGGTCAACACCGCGCCAGATAGGAGCAGCCCCGTCTGCAGGCCGATGATGGTCGAGATCGGCAGGAGTGCGTTGCGCAGCACATGCCTTCCGTCGACGATGATCGGCGCCAGGCCCTTCGCGCGCGCCGTGCGCACGTAATCCTCGTTCTGCACGTCGAGCACGGCGGCGCGGGTGATGCGGGCGATGATCGCGAGCGGGATCGAGCCGAGCGCGACGGCCGGCAAAACCAGGTGCTTCACGGCGTCCACGAACGCGCCCCAGTCGGCCTGGAGAATCGCGTCGATTGTGTAGAAGTTCGTCGGGTGGTTCCTCGTCGCGAGCACGTCCTCGCGCCCGACGGTCGGAAGCCAACCGAAGCGGACGGCAAAGATGTACTTGAGGATGATCGCGAGGAAGAAGACGGGAATCGAGATCCCGATCAGCGAGCCGACCATCGTCAAGTGATCCGTGGCACCGCCGTGGTACTTCGCCGCGAGGAAACCCAGCGGGATTCCAACGAAGACTGCGAACAGCATCGCCCCGAAGGCAAGTTCGACCGTTGCGGGGAATCGAGTACCGATCTCCTCCGTGACGGTGCGGCGCGAGATGGTGCTCACACCGAGGTTGCCGCGAACGAGCTCCTTGACGTACTTGACGTATTGGACGGGGAGCGGCTTGTCGAGCCCGTAGCGCTCTCGGTACTGCCGCACGAGCGCCGGGGTCGCACGTTCGCCGAGCAGTGACTCGGCGGGCCCGCCCGGAAGCCTATGGACCCAGACGAAGACGAGGATCGAAACGCCGAAGAGAATCGGAAGGAGGAGCAGCAACCGGCGGACGACGAAGCGCAGCATGTCGTCCGCCGGTTGTTAGCCCCTTGCCTCTACTGCCCGCCGACCGTTGTGCTGCCGAACCACACGCCGCCAACGGGCGTCGCAATCAGGTTGAGCACGCTCTTCTGCACGCCGAGCGCCGGAGTGGCGTTCACGTACGGGACGGCCGGAACCGCTTTCGAGACCAAGACGCTTGCCTTCGCGTAGAGCTTCGCCCGCTTGGGCTGATTCGTCTCCCTCGCCGCCGCCTGCAGCGTCGTGAAGACCATGTTGTTCTTCCAGCCGAACTGTGGGCTGTAGGTCTTGAAGAAATTCCCGAGGAAGTTGTCGGGATCGCCGAAGTCACCCGTCCAGCCGATCAGGTTCAGGTCGCCGGCCGATCCTTCGTTGACCTTCTTCACGTAATCCGGACGCCACGGCGCGCTGTGCTCGTCGACCTTGAAGCCGGAGTTCTCGAGGCTCGCCTTGAACGCCTCGAAATTACGCTTCGGGTCCGGCATGTACGGCCGCGAGATGTTCGTCGGGTACCAGAACTCGACCTTGACGGGAACCGTCAACCCCGCCTCGCGGAGCAGCGACTTTGCCTTCTCGGGATCGTACGAGTACTTCTGGATCTTGTTCGAGTGGCCCCACAAGGCCGGCGGCAAGAAGTCGTTCGCGACGGTGCCGGTGCCGTAGTAGAACTGCTGAACGACCGAGCGGCGGTCCAGCCCGTACGCGATCGCCTGGCGAACCTTGGGATTGTTGAACGGCGCGTGCGCCGAGTTGATCGTCACGTAGCCGACGTTGAACGGCGGCCGTTTGATCACCTTCAGCGAGCTGTTGCCCTGGATCGTCGGGACGTCCTGTGGCGCCGCGAGATCGTACGCGTTGACCTCTCCGTTCTGGAGTGCCTGGAGCCTCCCCGTGCTCGTCGAGATGGGCCGGATGATCAGCCGGTCGAGCTTCGTCTTCTTGCCCCAGTAACTCGTGTTCTTCGCCAGCTCGACCTTCTGGCCGACCGTCCACGAGACGAACTTGTACGGGCCGGTGCCGGTCGGATGGCTGAACGCGTAGGTGCCTGTCGCCGAGAAGGTGCCATTCTTCAGCTCGGCCTGGTCGGCGCCGTACTTCTTCATCGCCGTCGGGCTCTGCATCGTGAACGGCTGGAGGACGAGCCAGTTGATGAACGTCCCCGTCTTCTGCGTCAGCTTGATGACCGCGGTGGAGCTGCCCTTTGCCTTGCAGCTCCGGTAGAGCGGCGACGACAGGCCCGCGACCTCGTTGTGCTTGAAGCCGAAGAAAGCCGTCTGGTAGTAAACGGTCGCGGACGCGTCCTGGAAGGGCCCCGTCCAGTTGTACCAGCGGTCGAAGTTCGCGCAGACGGCCTTCGCGTTGAACGGCGTGCCATCGTGGAACTTGACGCCCTTGCGCAGCTGGAACGTGTACGTCTTGCCGTCCTTGCCGGTGGTCCAGCGCGTGGCGAGCCACGGGATCAGCTTCAACGTGCCCGGCTTCAGCTTGACGAGTCCCTCGAAGATCTGCTCGGTGACGCGGAACGTCTCCCCGTCCGAGGCGAGCGCCGGATCCAGATACGTCGGATCGGCGGAGCCTCCGAAAACGAGCGTCCCGCCCTGCGTCGCCTTGAGCGCAGCGCCCGCCGTCGCCGTCGCACTGACGGCCAGCACCGCGACGATCAAGAGCTTCAGTCTTCTACCCCGCACCGTGACTCCTTTCTCCCTCATTCAGTCGGCAGGCCGACATTCTCCAGGAGATCACAGTTCGCCGCAAACGCGCTCTTCGGCACGCACGCGCGCCCCCGGCAGGGGCGTACACCTAACGCTGTAGCACCTTCGCGGCGACTAGGCAGCGATGGAAATCATGTCCCGGAGGGCCGCAAGGCGCGCGAGCGCCTGGCCCTCCAGCTGCCTCACCCTCTCGCGGGTCAGGTCCAGTTCGTGCCCGATCGCCTCGAGCGTCCACGGCTCGCCTTCGAAGCCGAAGCGCAGCTCCAGGATGCGCCGCTCACGCTCGGGCAGCGCATCGAGTGCCTTGCGCACGCCCTGGCGGCGCAACGACTCCTCCGCCTCGTCGAACGGATCGACGGCCTCGCGGTCCGCGAAGAGATCGCCGAGCTCGCCCTCGTCGTCCGAGCCGACCGTCTGGTTCAGCGACACCGATGCCTGCGCGGCGCCGAGCGCCTCGTCGACGTGCTGGATCGGCAGGCCCGTAGCCTCGGCCAGCTCTTCCTTGGTCGCCTCGCGGCCCAGCTCCACCTCGAGCCGGCGCGCCGCGCGCGAGAGCTTCTGCTGACGCTCGACGACATGCACGGGCACGCGGATCGTCCGCGCGTGATTCGCGACCGCGCGCTGAACGGACTGGCGGATCCACCAGGTCGCGTACGTCGAGAACTTGTAGCCGCGGCGCCAATCGAACTTCTCGACCGCGCGGTTCAGGCCGAGGGTGCCCTCCTGGATCAGATCCAGGAACGGAACACCGAGACCGCGGTAGCCCTTTGCGATCGATACGACCAGGCGCAGGTTCGACTCGATCATGCGCCGCTTGGCGCGTTCGTCGCCGCGCTCGATGGCCTTGGCAAGGACAACCTCTTCGTGGGCGGTCAGCAGCTTGTGGCGGCCGACGTCGGCGAGGAAGAGCTGCAGGCTGTCGGCGGCGCCGCCGACCTCGCTGATCTCGAGATTGACCTTCGCCTCAGGAGCCTTCCCCTTCTCGCCGGCCGCGACCGGCGGTCCGACGTCGATCCCGATCGTCTCGAGCTCGCGCGTCAGCTGCTCGATCTCGTCGTCGTTGAGATCGTGCTCGAGCGTGAAGGCCTCGAAATCGGTCGGCTCGATGAAGCCCCGCTCCTCGGCGTTCTCGACGAGGGAGCGCGCGCTTTCGCTCTCGAGCAATTCGTGAAGCTGATTCTGCGTCAAGTGGTCGGTTCAGTCCTTTCCGGTTCTTCTTCGCTTCGCGGGGAACTACAAACCTTCGCACTGTAGAGGGCTTCTCCTGGCTTGACCAGACCGGGACCCCACCGGGTGGAACGTACATCCCTTGCCAAGTATTTCGTTCTACGCGGGACGAGGCCGTGGCGGTTCGACCCGCCCAGGCTCTCTTATCGTCAAGACGACCCTCTCAGAAAAAGGTTTGTGGATTATTAAGGGCGCTTGCGGCTGGGTTAAGACCGCTTCCGCCGCTCAACGGGGCCTTTCGCGCGGCGCTCGGCCAGGAGCTCGATCGCCCGTTCGAGGGTCACTGTCTCGGGGTCGTCACCACGGCGCAGGCTCGCGTTGGTCTCCCCGTCGGTGACGTACGGGCCGAAGCGGCCGCTGCGGACGACGATCTTGCTGCCCGACTGCGGATCGGGCCCCACCTCGCGCAGCGGGCCGGCGGCTGCCTTGCCGCGCCCGCGGCGCTCTTTCGGCTTGGACAGCAGCTCCAGCGCCTGCTCGAGCGTGATCGTGAAGAGCTGCTCCTCGCTCTCGAGTGAGCGCGTCTCCTTTCCTTTCTGGACGTAGGGGCCGTAGCGGCCGTTCTGAGCCGTGACCTCCTCGCCCTCGACCTCGCCCAGCGTGCGCGGGAGCGAAAGCAGGCGCAGCGCCTGCTCGAGCGTCACCGCCTCCAACGACATCGACTTGAAGAGGGAGCCGGTGCGCGGCTTTTCCTCCGAGCCCTCCGGCGGCAGCTCGGCGACGTACGGACCGTACCGGCCTTCGCGCGCGACCACCGAGCGTCCCGTCTCCTGGTTCACGCCGAGCTCGCGATCGCCCGTGGGCTTCGCAAGCAGCTCCTCGGCCGCCTCGACGGTCAGCTCGTCCGGCGGCAGGTTGTCGGGAACGGAGACGCGCTTGTCTCCACGCTCGAGGTACGGGCCGTAGCGGCCGATCCGCAG
>WNGF01023792.1_pt1 | contig 11376 bp, 7 predicted proteins | sample 5400641 | NCBI WGS metagenome assembly WNGF01 (sample SAMN13153371, study PRJNA577476) | soil metagenome | isolation source: 80 cm soil or saprolite under grassland replicate 2 | place: USA:California | collected 2016-06-15 | reverse complement strand
CTCGAAGAATCCGCAGAAGAGGACGCCGCAGCGCTGGCGCTTCTTGGTCAGCGCACCCTTCCCACGGGGCGGCTCGCGCGCCTCTGGACTCTCGGCACGATGCAGGCGCAGATCGCTGCGGCGTACGCTGCGCTATGGGTGCGTTCGTTTTTTGGCGACTCCGATCGTCACGCAAAGCAACTCGTCGAGACGCGCATGGCTGCGGCGATGCAACTGCTGGGCGGAATGACCTACTTGCGCGGCGCGGTAATGAAACTCGGGCAGGCGCTGGCGATGTACCCGAATCTGGTTCCCGAGGAGATCGCGAGCACGTTGGCGCGTCTGCATTTCGATGCGCCGCCGATGCACTTCGCGCTCGTGCGCGAGCATCTGTGCACTGAACTCGATCGGGAGATCAGCGATGTCTTCTCCGAATTCGACGAACACGCGTTTGCCGCCGCTTCACTCGGACAGGTGCATCGCGCGCGGCTGCGCAGCGGCGAGCGCGTCGCAGTGAAAATCCAGTATCCCGGAATCGCCCAAACCATCCGCTCCGATCTCCGCAATCTCGCCGCCGCTCTGTCACCTCTTCGCTTTACACGCGATTGGGAAAACATCAGCGCGCAGCTCGACGAGATTCGCGAGGTTCTCAACCGGGAGATCGATTATCAAGCCGAGGCGAATTCACTGGAGTACGCGCGCGCGCTGTTCTCCGAAGCCGACGGCATCGTGATTCCGCGCGTCTTCCGCGAGCATTCGACGACCCGCGTGCTGACGATGGAGTACATCGACGGCAAACACCTCGACGCGTGGCTGGCGACGAATCCATCACAGGCAGAACGCGATGCGTTCGGCACCAGGATGTACACCATTTCATTCCGCATGTACTACGCCGGACGCTGCGCCTATGCCGATCCTCATCCCGGCAACTACCTTTTTCTCGATGACGGAAGGCTGGCTCTGCTCGACTTCGGCTGTGTGCCGCGCTATGACGACGCGGCGTGGGCTCTGCTGAGCGAAATGGACGCGGCGTTCTACCGCAACCATGATGCGATGCGCGACGCACTGAAACGCTACTGCGATCTGAACGCCGACGAGCTGAATGACGAGACGCGCATGTCTCTGCTCGAAGAGTCGTTCCGATGGGCGATCGAGCCGCTTCTGCACCGGCCGTTCGATTTCAGCGATCCCGAGCACCTTCGCATCGGAATGGACATCATGGCTCGTGCGATTGCCAGACGCTACACACGAGCTCATCCGATTCAGGTATACCTCTCGCGGACGCTTCTCGGACTGCGGTCGCTGCTTCACACGATGAAAGCGCGGGTCGATGTGCGGGGTGTTCACGCGGCGGAGCTCCCGGCCGCCCACTGGAGCTGGACCGAGGAATTGCGACGTGCAGGTGTCGAGTTGTGAGGCGAAAATGCGACGCCTGGTCCTCGCCTCCGCTTTTGTCCTGGCGTTCGTCAGCGCACGGCAGCGTGCCGTCATCCATCCCGCGCCGCCGGCCGGCCCGACATTCAGCAAAGAAGTGGTCCGCATTGTCCAGGCGAACTGCCAGAGTTGTCATCACCCGGGCGACATCGGCCCGTTCTCGCTGATGACCTACGCCGAGGCGTATCCGCATGCGGCGGATATCAAGTCCATGACGCAGACGCGGCAGATGCCGCCGTGGAAACCGGCGCAGAGCTGCGGCGTTTTCGACAGCCCGCGCGTTCTCTCGCCATCGGACATCGACACCCTGGCGAAGTGGGCCGATAACGGCGCTCCCGAAGGCAATCGCGCCGACTTGCCGCCGGCTTTGAATTTCGAAGGCGGCTGGGCTCTCGGCCAACCCGACCTCGTCCTCAACAATCCGGATCCGTACATGCCGCCGCCGATCGGCGACATGTATCGCTGCTTCTCGATGCGCACGAATACGACGTCGGATCAGTACGTGTCGGCGATCGACATCAAACCTGGCGATCGGCAGACCGTGCACCACGTGATCGCATTCATCGACACGAACGGTGATTCGGACCGGCTCGTCGGCTCCGATGGCGCGCCCGGATATCCCTGCTTCGGCGGCCCCGGATTTCAAATCACGAATATCGACGCCAGTGTCCTCGGCGGCTGGGCACCCGGATATCGTCCGGTGACGCTGCCCGATGGTGTGGCGTTCCTGCTTCCGGCGAACTCGCGGATCGTGATGCAGGTGCACTATCACGTGCACGGTCCCGCTCCGGTGCCCGACCAGACGCAGATCGGAATCTACTACGCGAAGAAGAAACCGTCGAAGCTGATGCGCGTTCTGCCGCTCATCAACGACACGTTCACCATCCCGCCCGGCGATGCGAATTACCGCGTCACCGCCAACTTCACGCTTCCGCCGCTGGTCAACACGCACGTCTGGCTCATCGCCCCGCACATGCACCTCCTCGGCCGCAAGATCCACGTCAATGCAACGCTGCCAACCGGCGAGAATCAATGCCTGATCAGCATCGACGACTGGGACTTCAACTGGCAGGGCATGTATCGCTTCAAGGATCCCGTCGCCATTCCTTCGTTGACGAGGCTGTCGCTCGAGTCGTTCTACGACAATTCATCCGGCAATTGGCGGAATCCAAACAATCCGCCGAAGCCTGTGTCGTGGGGTGAAGCAACCACCGACGAGATGTGCATCGCCTTCCTCGGCTTCACCTTCGACAACGAGGACATCGCGAGCGGTCACCTCGTCGATGCGAGCTGGGTGCCGCGGCTGCGCGAGTGATCACGGCGCGCGAAACGCACGCTCGTAGCCGGTCATCTCGACGTAGCCGGCTCCCGATACGGCCACGTTGCCGAATGTTCCGCTGACGTCGACCGCTCCTTCCCAGTACGTCACGTTCGTGGAGGCTCGCGTGATCAGCTCCTGATTGCGCATCGCGGGCTTGATCTCCACCGCGATTGCGAATGCCGGAACCGAAATACGCCAACCCATCGGGTACGTCGCCCCACTCTTCGATGAGTGCCATCGACCGGCGGGCTCGATTCGCATCTGCTCTCGCCGAATGTGAATGACAGCGCCGTCGCTCGTCACGAGCGATCCCGACGAGGCTGCGTCCGGTGTGCCGTCGCGACGGCGGATCTGGTACAGCATCAACTCGCTGTCATTGTCGAATTGAATGGAGAACCAGTCCCACCCCTGCTGGTTTTCGCGTAATTTCGAGCTGCCGAACTCGTGATCCATCCACGCGAGCCCTCGGCATTGCTGCCGATTGATGGTGCCGGCGACATCGAGCCGGGTCATGGAGTAGTAATGCGACGCGTAGCCGATTCCCTCTGCTTTGACGCTAATGCCGTTCTCGCCATGGACCGCCGGCGGCTTGTGCGATCGCATGACCAGATCGACCGAGTCTCCTCCGCTGGACGCGACGATGTGCCATGCGCCATCGGACATCGTGGTGACGCTCCAGCCTTCGTTGAAGACATCGAGGAAGCCTGAAGCTGCGGATGCAGTGAACGGCGACTCTCGATTCGACCGCTCGTCCGGTGGAACGACACCGACGCGAAAGAACGTGACCTCGAAGCCGTAGCGATGTCCGTTATCGGTACGGAGATGCCCCGTGTAGTACCACCATTCGGTCCGGTACTCGTCGTGCGAGCCGTGATCGCGAGGAAACTGGAATTCGTAGCCGGGAAGCGCCGGGGCAAAGTCTGCCGGCGAAAACCAGAAGGCAGAGAGCAGCGAAAAGAGAGCCGCTTTGAGCATCTGAGATAATAATCACCTGAATGGCCGAACAGCCGGTCTCCGACCGCCCGCGGTTCCGTACGATCGCGGCGGAAAGCGCCATCCCGATCGAAGCGGATGACCTCATCGCGCTCGCGCGCCGCTACGCGGAACAGGGCATGTATGACGAGTCGATCCACCTCTACGAGATGGCGGAGAAGCTCCAGCCCGGATCGGTGGCGTTGCGCATCAATCTCGCGCGGGTTCGCGATCTGAAACGACAGGCAGAGGAGGCCCGCTACGTTTCCGTTCGCCAGGAAGTGAGCGCGGAGCGTGCGCGCGACGAGGTCGATTCCTCGCAATATGCCGGTCTCGCTCAGTACTACATTGCCAAAGACGAGACCTCCAAGGCCATCGAGCTGCTGGAAATCGCAAAGCTCAAAACGCCCAACAACTACCGCCCTTTCGAAATCCTCGGCCGCCTCTATTTCTCGCAGGGCGAGTGGGACTTCGCGCGCGCCGAGATCCAGAATGCCCGGAAGCTCAATCCGTTCGACCGCGGACTGGCCGAGATCTCCGGGCGCGTGGAGTTCGAGCTGAAAAATCTGGACCTCTCGCTGAACGAATTCATCGATGCTTTTCTGTTGGCCACCGATCAGAAGGGCGAGAGCACCGAGCCCGTTCGCCGCATGATCAACACGCTCAAACGAATCAAGAATCTCGACAGCAAAGAGTTGAACGCGCAGATCAAAGCGCGCGTCCAGAATCTCCAGACCTGCACCGAGCGGCTCGAGCTGCGCAAGGAAAACCTGTTCAAGTTCGAGACGCGAAAAGATCTCAAGGACATCGTCCAGAAGATCTCGCGCGACGCCGAGAAGCGCGGCAGCGTGGCGAGCATGCAAGTCGATCTGCGAAAGCTCGGCGTCTTTCAGCACATGAAGGAAGAGCAGATCGCGCGACTCTCGAAGTTCGCTCGCGTTCAGAATCTGCAGCAGGGAACGTACATCTTCCGTGAAGAAGACCGCTCGATGGACTTCTACGTGGTGAAGAAGGGCCGCATCGAGATCCGCAAGGACACCCCCTTTGGCCCTCAGATCCTCGGTTCCCTCGGACCGGACACGATTTTCGGCGAGATGAATTTCATCGACCGCACGCATCGATCGAGCGACGCAATCGCTGTCGAGCCGTCGGCGTGCTACGAGTTTTCCTTCAGCGCGCTCGACCAGCTCATGGACCAGGAGAAGGAGCTCGCAGTCGGACTGCATTGGGCGTTCTGGCGTTCGCTCAGCGAGAAAGTGCGCGACGCAAATGAGCAGTTGAAGCTCTTCTTCCAGGAAGACGCGAAGAAAGGTGCCGGCCGCAAACGCGCCGAAGCAAAGCGCGAAGTGCAGCAGGTCACGGTCAAATCGGAAGAGAAAGTCGATCTCTTCAAAGAGCGCGGCCTGTCGGCAGCGGAAATGAAGCTGCTGGCAACCTTCTCCAGCGAAGAGAAGTTCCGCGAAGGATCGATGATCTTTCGTGAGGGGGAGAAGGGCGACAAGCTCTACATCGTCCTGGACGGACGCGTGCGCATTTCAAAGTTCATCCCGGGCGTCGGCGAAGAGGCTCTGACCGTGCTCGACCGCGGGGACTTCTTCGGCGAGATGGCGCTGATCGACGACAAGCCGCGTTCCGCCGATGCGAAAGCACACGACGGCGACGCCACCGTCCTGCGGATCCGCGACGACAAAACGATCGATCAGATCTCCACGATCGACGAAGTCCGGCGCATTTACGAAGGGCAGTTGAAAAGAGAAAAGGGAATGTCATCCTGAGCCAGAAAACTGCGCGCTGCGAAGATGGCGCGGTGATGACACACCCCTCACCCGCCGCTTCGCGGCACTGTTCAACACGACGAGATAGTTTACAGATCGACGGAGACATCCTTTACACCTTGGAGCCGGAGGTGGCCGGATGCCATGGAGCCGAGGAACGGTGGATGAACGTAAACGTTTGATTTCGCTTTGGGAGGCTGGGCATTCGCCCACGGAGCTGGCGAAGCGATTCTCTGTCAGTCGACCGACGGTCTACGAGACGATCGGCCGATGGATGGCGGAAGGCGAAGTTGGATTGCAAGAACGATCTCGCCGCCCACACTCGAATGGACGGCAGACGTCGGCCAGCGTTACCAGCGCACTGCTTAGCATCAAGGATCGCTATCCGCATTATGGCCCCGACAAACTGGTGCGGTTGCTTCGAGACGAAGGCATCGAGCTGCGTCCCAGTACAGCGCGCGACATTCTGCGTCGCAATGGACGAGTTCAGGCGCGGCGCGCTCGTCCGCCGCGGTGGAGTCCCTCGATCACGCCGGCCATTCAAGTGCCAGGACCAGGTCACTCGATGACGGCCGATCACAAAGGACAGTTCCTGCTCGGCAATCGTCGATACTGCTTCCCGCTGACGCTGGCCGATCCGGCGAGCCGATATCTTTTCGCGGTCGAGGCGCTGGCTTCTACCAGTGGCCAGGCAGCCGTGCCGGTATTTGAACGGGTCTTTCGGCGCTGGGGTGTACCTGAGCAAATCATCACTGATAACGGCATACCGTTCTTTGCAGCGCGCTCTGTCGGTGGTCTTACCGAGCTGTCGAAGATGTGGATCAAGCTCGGCATCCAACACATCCGCATTGAACCGGGCAGGCCACAACAGAACGGCATCCACGAACGGATGCATCGAACGTTGAAAGATGAGGCGACTCAACCACCGGAAGCAAACATGCGTGCCCAGCAACATCGCTTCGATGTCTTTATCGAAGAGTTCAACAACGTTCGCCCGCACCAGGCGCTTGGACAGGAGCGCCCCGCGTCTCGAGTCCAGACGTATCGACGAGCTTATCCCGCGCGGACGCCGCTGATCGATTACCCGATGTCGTTCCAAGTTCGGAAGGTGCGTCCTGACGGACGAATCAAGTGGAAGGGCGGTGCACTCTTTGTCGGCAGTGTTCTTCGCGGTGAGCATGTGGCGCTGCTCGAAGTCGACAATGATCAATGGCATCTTTACTTCGGACCGATTCACCTGGCGATCTGGAACGGAGCCAAGTACCGATTCGAACCTCCTTCGCCACGATGATGAGAGAGACCTCTGAGTGTCGCCACCGTCCCCGCGAATTTGTACGGTCAACTCACGAGGAATCTGTAAAGGATGTCTCCGTCGATTTGTCAGGAATGTCTCCACGAGTACACACCCTCTCCCCGCTTCGCGGGGCGAGGGACCTCGCGTTACGTCCTTCTCCCCGCTTGCGGGGAGAAGGTGGCCGGAGGCCGGATGAGGGGTGTGTCGTTAGAAGCCGCGCAGACGGCGAAGGATCTCAACCTACCATCGTCGTGATTTGAGATCCTTCGCTCCGCTCAGGATGACACCTCAATCTCGTCTCTGTGGTGATACTGCGATAATCGCCGCGCCATGCTCTTCCTCCGGGCCTGCGGCCTGTCGAAAACCTACCGCGACGCCGAAGTGCCGGTCCAGGTATTCGAAAATTTGAATCTCGACGTCGAGCGCGGGGAGATGCTGGCCATCGTCGGCCCCTCTGGGATTGGCAAATCGACCCTGCTTCACCTCCTGGGCGGGCTCGATCGGCCGGACTCAGGCACAATTCGTGTTGAGGAGCAGGACGTGACCGGAATGTCGACCGACGAATTGGCGCGCTTTCGCAACCGAAACGTCGGTTTTGTCTTTCAATTCCATCATCTTCTGCCCGAGTTCACGGCGATGGAAAACGTTGCCATGCCGGGTTGGATCGGAAGATTCGGCAGAGGTGCGGCGTTGAAGAAGGCAGCCGAGCTTCTAAACGAGCTCGGGCTGGAAAATCGAGGCCGACACTTCCCGAATCAGCTTTCCGGCGGCGAGCAGCAACGCGTGGCGATCGCCCGGGCTCTGCTCACGAACCCGCAAATTTTTCTCGCCGACGAGCCGACCGGCAATCTCGATCTCCAAACCAGCGCGCGCGTGTTCGACTTGATGCGCGAATGTCATTCGAAGCGAGGCCTCACCTCGGTTATAGTTACTCATAATCCGGAATTGGCCGCCCGCTGCGACCGAGTGTTCGAGATGAAGCAGCGATAAAATTGGTCATGTTCGAGAAATACAACGAGAAAGCCCGCCGCGCACTCTTCTTCGCCCGCTACGAAGCCTCGAAGCTCGGCTCCCGGGTCATCGAGTCCGAGCACATCCTCCTCGGTGTCCTTCGCGAGGGAGAAGAGATCATCAAGGAGATCTTCTCCCGCTTCAATGTAAAGCCCGAGCAGATTCGCCGCGAGGTCGAAGGCGACCGCCTCTTCGTCGACCGCATCTCCTCCTCGGCTGAGCTTCCCTTGTCCGAAGAATCGAAAAAGATCCTGGCGTACGCGGCGCACGAAGCGGAGTCGATGCTCCATCAGTACGTGGGCACCGAACATCTGCTGATTGGAATCCTGCGTGTCGAATCGTCCACCGCGGCGCGCATCCTCACGGCGAAAGGTCTGAATGTTTACGGCGTCCGCGAAGAGACCATCTCCATTCTGAAAGAGCGCGAGGCGGACAAACAGAAGAAAGAGCTGCCGTTCCTGGCCGAGTACGCGCGCGATCTCACGCAGATGGCGCATCAGGCGCAGTTCGATCCGCTCATCGGACGGGAGAAAGAAGTCGAGCGCATCATTCAGATCCTCTCGCGGCGCACGAAAAACAATCCGATCCTTCTGGGCGAGCCGGGCGTCGGCAAAACGGCGATCGTCGAAGGTCTGGCGCAACGCATCGTCGACGGCAACGTGCCGCTGTTCATCGCCAACAAACGCATTCTGTCGCTCGATCTCTCGCTGATCGTCGCCGGCACGAAGTATCGCGGGCAGTTCGAAGAGCGGCTCAAAGGCATCATCAAAGAGCTGAAAGAAAATCCGGACATCATCATCTTCATCGATGAGATCCACTCCCTCATCGGTGCAGGGTCCGCCGAGGGATCTCTAGATGCAGCCAACATCCTGAAGCCGGCGCTGTCGCGCGGCGAGATCTCCTGCATCGGCGCGACCACGATTCGTGAATACCGCCGATACATCGAGAAAGATCGTTCGCTCCTGCGCCGGTTCCAGGCGATCAATGTGAATCCGCCGAACGAGGAAGAGACGTTCCAGATTCTCGAAGGGGTAAAAGAGCGGTACGAGAGTTTCCACAAGGTGAAGTACAGCGATCAGGCGATTCGCTCTGCGGTGTATCAATCGAACCGCTACATTACCGATCGATTCTTTCCCGACAAAGCGATCGACATCCTCGACGAGGCTGGCGCTAAGGTGAAGCTGCGCCGCGTCGCCGACACGCAGAATCTGCGGCGGCTCGAGTCCGAGATCCGCTCGATCGTCAAAGAGATGAAGAAGGCGATCTCGGACAAAGACTTCGAGAAGGCTGTTTTCCTGCGCGAGCGGGAGATCGAACTGAAGGAAGAAGTGGAGCGCTTCAAACAGGAGCGCGAGAACATCGGCGAAGAGCTGATGGAAGTGACCAAGAAAGACGTCGAGGAGATCATCAGCTCCTGGACCGACATCCCAGTCACCTCGATCGAAGCCGATGAAGCGGCGAAGCTGATCAACATGGAAGAGAGCCTGATGCGGCGGATCGTCGGTCAGGACAAGGCGATCCGCGCGATCTCCCGCGCCATCCGCCGATCGCGACTCGGCGTGGCCTCGCCGAACCGGCCGATGGGATCGTTCATCTTCCTCGGATCATCGGGCGTCGGCAAAACCGAAGTGGCCCGACGCCTCGCCGAGTTTCTCTTCGGATCGATGAAGCACCTCATTCGCTTCGACATGTCGGAGTACATGGAGAAGCACGCGGTGTCGAAGCTGATCGGATCGCCTCCGGGTTACGTCGGCCACGAGGAAGGAGGCCAGCTCACCGAGCGCGTGCGCCGCAATCCGTATTCCGTCGTGCTGCTCGACGAAATCGAGAAAGCGCATCCCGACATCGCCAACATCCTGCTGCAGATCCTCGAGGATGGCATCCTGACCGACTCCCTCGGCAATCAGGTCGACTTCCGGAACACCCTCATCATCATGACCTCCAACCTCGGCACGCGCTTCCTGGCCACCAAAGGCCACATGGGCTTCCGCGAGAAGACCGTCGGCGGCGAACAGAAGAGCGCGGAGCAGATGATTCATCAGGAGCTGAAGAAAGAGTTCTCGCCCGAGTTCATCAACCGCATCGATGACATCATCATCTTCAATCCGCTGTCGCAGACCGAGCTTCGGCAGATTTGCCGGCTGCTCGTGGATGACGTCAATCAGGCGCTCATCCACCGCAACGTTCAGATCTCGATCGACGACACGGTGGTCGACTGGCTGCTGAAGAAAGCGGAGGAAGAGTCGAACTCGGGCGCGCGTCCCTTGCGCCGCGCCATTCAGCGTCACATCGAGGACGAGCTCTCCGAGTTCATGATCCGCCACAAGGACAATGTGCCGGAGCGCATCGAGTTCACCATGAACGGCGAGGAAGTGGTCTTGATGGCCGCGCCGAAAGACGTCGATCTCATCGCCAAATGACCGTTCAGTCGGCGAAGGATCTCCAACGCACGTGGTAGCGTTGGCGTAGATGGCTGGCGGTCCTCGCGTGGTTCTCGCGCTGGTGGCTCTACTCCTGGTTGCGCCCATCGGGGCAGCGGTCGTAATCAGCGCGCTGCTACTTTTCGGTGTCAGCCCTCATTGGGTCTTTCTGCCCGGATTTGTCGTGAAGTCCAGGCTCGAGAGCTTCGGCTTCCACGTTCCGAATCGCGTGGCCGTATTGAGTACGGTGATCCTTTGGTGGGGGATCATCGTATCCGTCTGGCTAGCGTTGCGACGCTTGTGGCGACGCGCCACCTTACTAACTCGTTTGTGATTCCGCGCACGAAGCGATCGTTCCGGCCGTGGTACGTTGCCCTTTCAGCAGAAGAGAGGAGTCTCCCGTGAAATTGGACAACGCGTCCTTCCTCGGCCGGACCCTGCGGCATTTCGGCCGCTTTGCCATCGCCATCGCTTCGCTGATTGCGTTCTTTGTCGGCGGCGGAATCGTCTATCTCGTCACCGCGCTCGCGCTCGGCGTCTGGTTCCCGAAACTTTGTCTGTTGGCGGCGTTCGGCTCGGCCATCGGCGTCTATGGCCTCTGCGATCGGCTGGACCTCATCCCGGACGATCCTGACAAGATCATCACCCTCTCCCTCACCGCCCAACCACCCGCGCCGCAGCAGCCGTGGGTGAGCAGCGATTTCCAGAAGCGATAAGCTGCGCGCGTGATCGCGGCAGTTTTGCCCCCGCTCGAGGGATGGGACAGCTTCTACGTCATCATCGGCTCTTCGGCCGCAGCGCTGACCGGCTTGATGTTCGTTGTCATCGCGCTGATGGCTGGCGACGACCGTGTGCCGCGCGATGCCGCCGCCCTGGAGGCGTTCGCGACGCCAACGATCGTGCACTTCTGTGCCGTGCTGCTGATCGCAGCGTTCATCAGCATGCCGCATCATTCCATTGCCAGCCTGCGATGGTGCCTGCTCCTCACCGGTGTCGCCGGCCTCCTTTATGCGACCTGGGTGACGGTGAAGGCGCTGAGGCAGAAAGCATACGTGCCGGCAATGGAGGATTGGATCTTTCATTCGATCCTGCCGGTGATTGCCTATGCATCTGCGTTCATTTCCAGCCTGATGATCGGGATCCCATCCGAGGGCGGACTGTTTGGCGTAG
>WNGF01009227.1_pt1 | contig 11376 bp, 7 predicted proteins | sample 5400641 | NCBI WGS metagenome assembly WNGF01 (sample SAMN13153371, study PRJNA577476) | soil metagenome | isolation source: 80 cm soil or saprolite under grassland replicate 2 | place: USA:California | collected 2016-06-15 | reverse complement strand
CGCGGCTCGCCGTGGCGCTGCGGCGGCGCACCCTCACGCTCGAGGGCGGCCGCGTCATGAAGGACGAGGGCTGACGCCGCGTGCTCGGTTTCCTGGTCGGCGAGGCGTTGCGCGATCTCCGGAGGGCCGGGCGGGTCGCCGTCAGCGCCGTCGTGCTGATCACGCTGTCGCTGGCCGCGCTGGGCAGCTTCTGGCTCGTTTCCTCCAATCTCGGCCGCGCCGTTGCCAAATGGCGTGACCGGGTGCGCATCGTCGTCTATCTCAAGCGCGAGCCGCCCGGCGGCGACGTCGCCGCGTTGGTCGAGCGTGTTCGAGTGATGCCGGGCGTCGCCGGCGTGGTCTTCATCGGCAAGGCGGACGCGCTGCGCGCGCTGAAGCAGGTCCTCGGTAAGGACGCGGGCGTCGTCGACCAGCTTCCGGTCAACCCGCTGCCCGCGTCGCTGGAGGTGACGCCGTCGGCGGCCGCCGCGACGCCCGAAGGCGCGCGCGAGCTCCTCGCGCGTTTGGCCGTGCTGCCCGAGGCGGACGAGGTCGCCGGGAGCGCGGACTGGGTCGAGCGATTCTCGCACTGGCAACGGCTTCTGACGACGATCGGCCTCGGGGTGGGCGCCGTGCTCGCGGCCGCCGCCATTCTCACCGTCACGACGGCGACGACGCTGATCCTCCACGCGCGGCGACACGAGACCGAGATCATGCGGCTCGTCGGCGCCTCCGAGTTGACGATCCGGCTGCCCGTGCTTCTCCAGGGAATGATGCAAGGGCTGGCCGGCGCGATCCTGGCCCTGGGGGCGCTCCTCGTCACATACTCGGTGGTGGCGCCGCGCCTCGAGCCGCTCGTGAGCCTCACGCTCGGCCTCTCCCAGCTCGTGTTCTTCACGCCCGCCGGCGTCGTGGCGCTACTCGGCGCGGGGACGCTCCTCGGAGGGCTCGGCGGCTGGCTCGCCCGAGCGGCTCGCGAGCCATGAAGCGCTTGATGCTCGGGGTGATGCTGCTCGCAACACTAGCCGCCGTCCCGGCCGCCGCCCAGCCGAAGCGCGAGGATCCCCTGCAGGCGGAGCAGCGGAAGCTCCAGCAGACAAACAAGCAGTTGAAGGAAGAAAAAGAACGAGCCGCGGCGGCGCGGGCCCGCGAGACATCGCTGCTCGCTGAGCTCGAGGAGATCGAGCGCCGGCTCGCGGTCAAGCAGCACGAGGTCACGCGGCTGGAGACGCGCATCAAGCGGGCTCAGGCCGAGATCCAACTTTTCCGCGGCGAGATCTCGAAGCTCGAGCGCCAGCGCGCCGGCCAAGTGAGCGCGCTCGCCGGCCGGCTCCGGGCGATGTATCGCGTGCACGCTCAGGGCGGCGCGCTGCCGGTCATCTTGAGCGGCGACGACCCGGTCACGCGCGCAGCCGCCGTGCGCCACCTCGCGAGTTTGGCCGCCCTGGACGCTCGGCTGATTCAGGAGTATCGTAGTACTTCCGAGAGGTTAGCGGACCGCAAGGGCCGAGAGGAGGCGCAGCAGCGGGAGCTGGCGAGCCTCCACGACGAGGCGAAGCGGGAGCAGGCGGACGTCGATCGCGAGGGCGCAAAGCGGCGGACGATCCTCGCGAAGGTGCGCGACGAGCGCACGTATCACGAACGCATGGTGGGCGAATTAACGGAAGCCGCTCGCCGCCTCGAGGCGTTCATCCGCGAGCTTCAGGCCAAGCAACGCAAGCTGGCCAAGGTACCGCCACCCAAGGGTGGGATCGAGGCGCCCACGATCGGGTTCGGGAGCCTCAAGGGGCGCCTGCCCTGGCCGACCGAGGGGCGGATCGTTACGGGGTTCGGCGCGCAGGTGCACCCGCGATTCGGGACCCGGACCTTCCGGAATGGCGTGGACATCGAGGCGGCGGTGGGTCGGGAGGTCGCCGCAGTGCACGCGGGCCACGTCATCTATACGGGGTGGTTCAAAGGGTACGGGAACCTGATCATCGTGGACCACGGGAACGAGTACTATACACTCTACGCCCACATCGCCGAGATCGAGGCGAAGGAGGGCGAGGACGTCCGACAGGGACAGCGGATCGGCACGGTGGGCGAAACGGGTTCTCTCGCCGGGCCGCGGCTCTACTTCGAGGTGCGCTATCAGAGCAGACCCCTGGATCCGGAACAGTGGCTCCTCCGACAGGGTGGCTAAGCGCGGGATGAGGGGAGATTTATGAAGAAGGCCTTCGTGATCGGCTCGCTCCTGGTGGTGCTCACGCTGTCCCTCGGGGGGTCCGTGGCCAGCAAGAGCGCGGACGGCAGCGCCACGTACGAGCAACTCAAGCTCTTCACCGAGGTCCTCACCATCGTGCAAAACCAGTACGTGGACGAGGTGCCGCCGAAAGACCTCATCTACAGCGCGATCAAGGGGACGCTGCGCGGCCTCGACGCGCACAGTTCGTTCCTCGATCCGGACAGCTACAAGGAGATGCAGGTCGAGACGACTGGAAGCTTCGGCGGCCTCGGGATCGAGATTACGCTGCGCGACGACATCCTCACCGTCGTGTCACCCATCGAGGGGACGCCCGCCTACCGCGCGGGACTGCAGACCGGCGATCGTATCGTGAAGATCGACGGCCTGGTGACGAAGGACATGCAACTCCCCGACGCCGTCAAGCGCATGCGCGGCAAGCCCGGCAGCAAGGTGACGATCACCGTGGTGCGCGAGGGCTGGACCGAGCCGAAGGACTTCGAGATCACGCGTGAGCAGATTCGGGTGCAATCGGTGCGCTCGCACGACCTCGGTGGCGGCATCGCCTACGTCAAGCTCCGGCAGTTCCAGGAGCAATCGCCCGGGGATCTGGGCGCGGCACTCGAGAAGGCCTCGAAGGCGGGCATGAAGGCGCTCCTCCTCGACCTGCGCAACAATCCGGGGGGACTCCTGACGGCCGCCGTGGAAGTCACCGAGGAATTCGTCGACGACGGCAAGCTCGTCGTGTACACGGAGGGGCGCGTCCGCAACCAGAACATGCGCTTCTCGGCCCACGCCAAGAAGTCCTACCCCACGCTCCCGATGGTCGTGCTGGTCAATCAGGGGAGCGCGTCCGCGTCCGAAATCGTGGCGGGCGCGCTGCAAGACTGGGGTCGCGCGATCGTCGTCGGGACTCAGACGTTCGGGAAGGGCTCGGTGCAAACGATCATCCCGCTCTCGGACGGCTCGGGCCTACGACTCACGACGGCGAAGTACTTCACCCCCAAGGGGCGGTCGATTCACGGCAAGGGCATCACGCCGGACATCGTCGTGGAGATCCCGAAAGAGACGGCGGCGGCGGTGAGAGAGCGGCCGGCGTCGCTCGATCCGATGGAAGAGCTCAAGAAGGACATCCAGGTGCAGCGGGCGCTCGACGTGATCAAGACGATGCGCATCATCGAGCAGCAGCGCCCGGGGCAGAACCCGCAGGCCCAGGTCCGGCCGCAGTAGTCGCGACGCGCGCGTCAAGGGCGATGCGAGGCCGGGTGCCAGGGACTCGGCTGCATCGCCCTTGCTATCTGTACGGCCCTCGAACCTGGCGCGAAAGGACGACGGATGGTCGTACTCGGGATCGAGAGCTCATGTGACGAGACGGCGGCGGCGGTCCTTGCCGATGGCCGTCGTGTGCTCTCGAACGTCGTCGCCTCGCAGGACGCGATCCACGCGCCGTACGGCGGTGTCGTTCCCGAGCTCGCCTCGCGCCGTCACCTCGAAGTCATCATACCGGTCGTCGAGAAGGCGCTCGCCGACGCGAGCATGAGACTGCCGGACCTCGATGGGGTCGCCGTCACACAGGGGCCCGGGCTCGTCGGCTCTCTGCTCGTGGGCTGCGCCGTGGCGAAATCCATTGCCTACGTCCACCGGCTGCCGCTGGTCGCCGTGAATCACCTGGAGGGCCACATCTACGCGACGTTCCTGACCGAGGACCCGCCGGAGCACCCGTTCCTCGCGCTCGTTGTCTCGGGCGGCCACACGGCGCTCTACCACGCGCGGGCGCCGCTGGAGTACACGCTGGTGGGCCAGACGCGCGATGACGCCGCCGGCGAAGCGTTCGACAAGGTCGCGAAGCTCCTCGGCCTCGGCTTTCCGGGGGGGCCCGTGATCGAACGCGTGGCGGCCAGCGGCGATCCGAAGGCGATCACCTTCCCGCTGGCGCAGATGAGCGACGGCGCGCCCGACTTCTCGTTCAGTGGCGTCAAGACGTCGGTCTCGCTCTACGTCAAGCAGCACGCGCCCCTCGGACGCCCGGAAATCGCGGACGTCGCCGCGTCGTTCCAGGCGACGGTCGTGAAGATGCTCGTGCGCAAGACCGTCAAGGCGGCCCTGCATCACGGGATCAAGCGCATCGTTCTGACCGGCGGGGTCGCCGCCAACGGCCGCCTGCGCGAGGCGCTCGAGGCGGCGGCGATCGATCACGGATTGCATCTGCACATCCCGCCGCACCACCTCTGCACTGACAACGCGGCCATGATCGCCGCGGCGGGGACGGCACGCCTCGCCGCCGGGGAACGCGCGCCGCTATCGCTCAACGCCGCCCCAGATCTGGCCCTCGCGTGATGAACCGAGCGCCGCAACGGCTGAAGCAGGCGACGCGGAGCCACGAACGGGCGATGCGGAGCCGGGTCGCATCTTTCTCAGGCCACCCTCGGTCCAAGCCGGCCTCACGGACATCGCTACAACAGAGCCGGGTCGCGCCTGACTCAAGCCACCCTCGGAACAAGCCGGCCTCCCGGACATCGCTACCATGAACTACGAATCGGTTCTGGCCGGTCTCCCCGACGCGGTGATCGCGGTCGATACCGACCTCCGGGTCGTCTTTTGGAACTCCGCGGCCGAGGTGCTCACCGAGCGCTCGGCGCGGCGCGCGGAGGGGCGTTACGTCAAGGAGGTCTTTTCGCCCGACGCCTCCGTCGTCCGCCGGCTCGGCGAGACACTCGCCACGGGGGAGAGCCGCTCGGAGGCCGAGAGCTTCGTGGAGCGCGGCGAGGGTCGTCGGGTGCCCGTGTCGATCGTCACGGCGCCGCTCTGCGGTCGCGACGGACAGGTCGAGGCCGCCGTCGTCGTGCTCCGCGACCTTTCGAGGATTCGCCAGCTCGAGGCCGAGGTCCGCCGGGGCGAGACGCTGGCGGCGGCGGGACGAATGGCCGTCGGGCTCGCCCACGAAGTGCGGAACCCGCTCGGCGCCATTCGCGGAGCCGTGCAATTGCTCAAGCGCGAGCTCGGGCCGGACTCACGCCTGGGCGAATACACCGACGTGCTCCTGACCGAGGTCGACCGCGTGAACCGCATCATCGAGATGCTCCTCGATCTGGCGCGCCCGGTTCAGCTTCGCCCGGTGCCGCTCAACCTGCATCAGCTGCTCGAGCGGGTCACCATGCTGAACGAGGAAGGCGCGCGCGAGCGCGGCGTCGCGCTGATCCGGCGCTACGACCCGAGTCTTCCGCCGATCCTCGGCGACGAGGATCGGCTTCTTCAAGTGTTTCACAACCTCGTGCGAAACGCCCTGGACGCGATGGGGAGCGGCGGACGCCTGACCTTGACGACACGGGTGAGCCTCAACCCGCTCTTCGGCAAGGTGGATCTCGGGGCCGGTCAGCGCAGCATGGTCGAGGCGCAGGTGGCTGACGAGGGCACCGGGATCCCCGCCAACGTGCGCGCGAGGATCTTCGATCCCTTCTTCACGACCAAGGACAGGGGCCTCGGGCTCGGCCTCGCGATCTGCCACCGCATCCTCGAGGAGCACCGGGGAGCGATTCAGGTGGAGAGCGCGGAGGGGCGCGGCACGATCGTGACCTGCTTCCTTCCGATCGCCAAGTGACGGCGCGCATCCTGATCGCCGACGACGAAGACAGCCTCCGCTGGGTGCTGGAGAAGGGCCTGCGCCAGGCGGGTTACGACGTCGTCGCCGTCAAGGACGGCGGCAGCGCGCTCCAGGTCTTCGAGGCCGAGTCTTTCGACCTGGTCTTCCTCGACGTGCGGATGCCGGGGGTCGACGGCCTCACCGCGCTCGCACGACTCCGCGAGATCCACGGCGACGCCTGCGTCATCGTGATGACCGCCCACGGCACCATGGACACCGCGATCCAGGCGATGCAACGCGGCGCTTACGACTACCTCGCGAAGCCCTTCGATCTCGACGAGGTGCTGCTACTCGCCGAGCGAGCCATGGCGGCGCGCCGCTTGACCCAGGAGGTGACGCGCCTTCGGAGCGGTCTGCAGGAGGTGTGGGAGTTCGGCGCCATCATCGGTCGGCACCCCCGCATGCAGGACGTCTACAAGACCATCGGCCGTGTGGCGGGGAGCGACGTGACGGTGCTGTTGCGCGGCGAGTCGGGCACCGGCAAAGAGCTGGTCGCCAGCGCGATTCATCACTACAGTCGCCGCGCCGGACGGCCGTTCGTCGCCGTCTCGTGCGCGGCCATTCCCACCACCCTGCTCGAGTCGGAGATGTTCGGGGACGAGCGCGGCGCGTTCACCGACGCGAAGGAGCGGCGGCTCGGGAAGCTCGAGCTCGCGCACGGCGGCACGCTCTACCTCGACGAGATCGGTGACATGCCGGTCGAGCTGCAGACCAAGCTGCTCCGGGCGCTGCAGGAGCGGACGATCGAGCGCCTGGGCGGTCAGGACCCGATCCGCATCGACGTGCGTGTGCTGGCCGCCACCAACCGCGACCTCGAGGCGCTGATGAAGGAGGGGCGCTTCCGGGAGGATCTCTACTACCGGCTCAACGTCGTGACCGTGCATCTGCCGTCGCTCCGGGAGCGTCGGCGCGACATCCCACTCCTGGTCGAGCACTTCCTCGCGAAGTATGCTGGAGACCTCGGCGAGCGCGTCGTCGCCCCCGAGGCGTTCGATCGTCTGGTCGGCTACCATTGGCCCGGCAACGTGCGCGAGCTGGAGAATGTGATCCAGCGCGCGATGGTGATGGCCACGGCCGGCGTCGTCCTGCCCGAGCACCTGCCCATCGGTCCGGTGTCGGCCGCCGCTGCGGTCGCCGTGGACGCGCCGCTCGAGGAGGTCATCGAGCGGAAGCTCATCGAATGCGTCCGCGGTCTCCGCGAGCACGCCAGCGCCAACCTCTACGACCTGATGATCGGCCTCCTTGAGAAGCCTCTGCTGCGTGCGGTGCTTCGGGAGACGGGCGGAAACCAGGTGCGGGCCGCGCAGATCCTCGGGATCAACCGGAACACGCTTCGCAAGAAGCTCGTCGAGCACGGGATCGACCCCGGCGCGAATGAGCCTTGAACAGGGGATGAATTTTGCAGATAATGCGGGCACTTCGGATGACTGCATGCGGTCTCTACTAGTAGCTCGAGCAGCCAGAGGGCTGACGCGGGGAGCGGCTCCGCTCCTCGGCGTCATCCTCGCTCTGATGCTTGTCGCCTCAGGGTCGGCGGATGATCTTCCACCATCCGAGAAGCTCTTCGAGCAGGGTGTGAAGGCCTTCGGCCGCGGCGCCTTCGAAGAGGCGGCTTCGAGCTGGAGCAACGCGGCCAGCGCCTACGAACGAGAGCGTAAGCTCAGCGGGCGCATGACCGCGCTCGTTCACCTGGCTCAGGCTCAGTCGGCGCTCGGTCAGTACCGTCAGGCGGTCGGCAGTCTCGGAGCCGCCCTCGAGCTCGCCGAGCAACTGGGTGACCTGCGGCGTGTCGCGTCGGTCGTTGCGGCTCTCGGCAATGCCCACATCGCGCTCGGGCCCCCGGAGACCGCCGAGCTGTACCTCAGTCGCGCGCTCAGCGTGGCGCGCCAGGTCGGCGATTCGACTCTCACCGCCGTCATCCAGAACAACCGCGGGAATCTCCTGGTGACGCAGCAGAAGAACGCCGAGGCCATCGCGGCCTACAAAGAGAGCGCTGAGCTCGCGAAACAGGCCGGCCAGCGGCTGTTACGAGCGCGAGCCCTGACCAATGCGGCGTCGGTTCTCCGTCAGACTGCAGCGGCCCAGGAGTCCAGGGAGCTGCTGGATGCCGCGTCGGACGAGCTTCGCGGTCTCGAGGCGACCCACGAGACGGCCTTCGCGTGGATCAACGTGGGGCTTGCCTATCGCGACCTTCGCCCATCACTTCCGGCTTCGGGGGATCTCCTCTTGCTCCGGGCGGCGGGTGCGCTCACGGAGGCAGCAGTTCAGGCCGACAAGATCGGCGATCGCCGGACGACCTCGTACGCGTGGGGTTACCTCGGGGGCCTGTACGAAACCGAGCGGCGTCATGCCGAAGCGTTGGAGCTGACACGCAGGGCCATCCTCGCCGCCCAGCAGGTGAACGCGCCAGAGTCGCTGTACCGCTGGCAGTGGCAGGCCGGCCGCTTGCTCAAGAAGCTCGGAGTGGTCGATGACGCGATCGCGTCCTACCGCCGGGCTGTCTACACGCTGCAGGCGATTCGTCAGGAACTGTCGATCGGCTACGGACCTCAGCCCACGTCGTTCCGTGAGACGATCGGGCCGGTGTACTTCGAGCTCGTGGACCTGCTCCTCCAGCGAGCAGGGACCGTCAGGACCCCCGCCGAGATCGCGCCGTACCTGATCGAGGCGCGGGAGACCGTCGAATTGTTCAAGGTGGCCGAGCTGCGGGACTACTTCCGCGACGACTGCGTGGACACGGCGCTCTCCAAGATCACGAAGCTCGACGTCGTCTCGCAGACGGCGGTGGTCGTGTACCCTATTCTGCTTGCGGATCGGATCGAGCTCCTGGTCAGCCTGCCGTCGGGCCTGAAGCGCGTGTCGGTTCCGGTCGGGATCGACCGGCTCACCCAGGAGGTGCGGCAATTCCGTCGGAGGCTCGAGAAGCGGACGACGCGGGAATATCTGCCACACGCCCAGCAGCTGTACACCTGGTTGATGCGGCCCCTCGAGGCCGATCTCAAAGCCGCCGGCATCGACACCCTGGTCTTCGTGCCGGATGGGCCACTGCGGACGATCCCCATGGCCGCGCTCCACGATGGCAAGCAGTTTCTGATCAGCAAGTTCGCGATGGCCATCACGCCCGGGCTCAACCTGACCGATCCGCGGCCGGTCAAGCGTGAAGGGGCGAAGGTCCTGGCCGTCGGCGTGACGGAGGCCGTCCAGGGCTTCCCCCCGCTCCCGAACGTCTCGGCGGAGCTCGAGGCCCTTCGCAATCTCTTCCCGATCACCACGCTGGTCGACCGGGAATTCCTCGTGGCGAAGTTCGAGGAGAAGCTGAAGGAGGAGCGGTTCACGATTCTGCACATCGCCTCGCACGGAGAATTCAGCAGCGAGCCGGGCAAGACGTTCCTCCTGGCCTACGACGGCAAGCTGACGATGGACCGGCTCGACCAATACATCGGGTTGTTCAAGTTTCGCGACGATCCTCTGGAGCTCCTCACGCTGAGCGCCTGCGACACGGCGGAAGGCGATGATCGGGCCGCGCTGGGGCTGGCAGGGGTGGCTATCAAGGCGGGCGCCCGAAGCGCGGTCGCGACCCTGTGGGAGATCAACGACGTGGCCGCGGCGGGGCTTGTCGCGGACTTTTATCGCGGGCTCCAGGACCCGTCCATTTCGCGGGCGGCGGCGCTTCAACGCGCCCAGGTGAAGATGTTGAGTGACCCGCGCTATGAGCATCCCGGCTTCTGGGCGCCGTTTCTGCTGATCAACAACTGGCTGTAGGCCACGCGAGTGGGAGCGATGGAGTCGTTGTCTAGCCGCGCTCGATCTCCACTCGTCGTCACCTGGCTGGTCATCATCGTCGTCGGCCTCGGCGTCTGGGGCCTGCGCAGCGCCGGGCTTCTCGAGGCTCTCGAGCTGGCCGCGTACGACTGGTTCCTGCGGCTGAGGGCGACGCCGCAGGCGCCCGATCCTCGGGTCACCCTCGTCACGATCACAGAGAGCGATATCCATAACCAGGGCGGCTGGCCCTTGCCCGACGGGGTCCTGGCGCAAACGCTGGAGAAGCTGCTGCAGCATGAGCCCCACGCCATCGGTCTCGACATCTACCGGGACGTCCCGGTGCCGCCAGGGAGCGACAAGCTCAACGAGGCGTTCAAGCGCGACCCGCGCATCATCGTGGTGACGAAGTTCGGGGAAGGGCCGTCGGCTGGCGTCCGGCCACCTGCCGTCCTTCAGAACACCGAGCAAGTGGGCTTCAATGACATCATCGTCGACCCCGGAGGGACTGTCCGCCGAGGGCTTGTGTTCCTGGACGATGGCCAGACAACGTTCTATTCGTTCCCGTTGCGACTGGCGCTCTTACATCTGCAGGCCCAAGGTGTGACGCCACAGGCCGATCCGTCCGACCCGCGGTACTTGAGACTGGGCCGAGTCACGATCCGGCCGCTCGAGCCCAACGATGGCGGATATGTCGCCGCCGACAGCCGCGGGTATCAGTTCCTGCTCGATTTCAAGGACGGTCGGGGATCATTCCCGTCCGTTGACCTGGCGACTCTGCTCTCCGGGCGGGTCGAGCCTCGGCTCGTGAGGGGCAAGATCGTCCTCATCGGTGTCATCGCCGAAAGCATCAAGGACAATTTCTATACGCCGTACAGCCGCGCGCTCGAGACCGAGCAGCATGTTGCCGGAGTCGCGATCCACGCCCACATCGCCAGCCAGCTGCTGAGGATCGGCCTCGACGGTGTACCCCCGATGGCCACGCCGACCGGGCCGCAGAAGGCAATCTGGGTCCTCTTGTGGAGCGCGATGGGTGGAATGGCAGGGCTGCGCCTGCGCTCCCCTTTGCGGCTGGCCCTCGCGGCCGGTGGAGGGCTCCTCGCCCTCGGTCTGGGCGACTTCCTGTTGTTCTCGAGAGGGTGGTGGATTCCGCTGGTGCCGCCGGCGATGACCTGGCTCCTTTCGGCGGCCGTCGTCACCGCCTACGTGTCCTACCAGGAGACGCTCCAGAGGGCGGCCCTGATGCGGCTGTTTTCGCGACACGTCTCGAAGGAGGTGGCCGAAGCGATGTGGCTGCAGCGCGAGCAGTTCGTGGACGGGCGTCGTCCCCGCCCTCAGGGATTGATCGCGACCGCTCTGTTCACCGATCTGACCGGCTACAGCACGGTCTCCGAGAGGCTCTCTCCAGAGCTGCTCATGGAATGGCTGAACGAGTACATGGAGGCCATGGCGGGGCCGGTCAGCACGCACGGAGGCGTCATCAGGCAATATGCCGGCGATTCGATCGTCGCCATCTTCGGCGTGCCAGTCGTCCGGCACACTGAGAGCGAGATCGCTCAGGATGCCGTCAACGCCGTGAACTGTGCCCTGGCCATGGAGACCGCCCTCCGCGAGTTGAACCGCCGCTGGCGCGCCGAGAATCGACCGCCGACCGGAATGCGAATCGGGATCTTCACCGGCCCCGTGGTGGCCGGCACCCTCGGCAGCGCCGAGCGCTCCGAATACGTCGTGGTCGGCGACACCGTCAACACCGCGGCGAGGCTCGAGCAGTTCGACA
>WNGF01009226.1_pt1 | contig 11376 bp, 9 predicted proteins | sample 5400641 | NCBI WGS metagenome assembly WNGF01 (sample SAMN13153371, study PRJNA577476) | soil metagenome | isolation source: 80 cm soil or saprolite under grassland replicate 2 | place: USA:California | collected 2016-06-15 | reverse complement strand
AGCGATTGGACGACCACGTAAACCTTCCGCTCTGCGCCGGGTGTCACAACCTGATGGATCCACCGGGCTTCGCCTTCGAACACTTCGATCAAGTGGGCCGCTACCGCACGCTCGATAGCGGCAAGCCCATCGACAGCTCGGGGACGATGATCGACGGGGGCGATCTCGAAGGGCCCTTTGCCAACGGACACGAGCTTTTGGAGAAGATCGCCGCGAGCCGAGACATCAAGAGCTGCTTCGCGCAGCGATACTTCGAGCACGCAGCCTCACGATCATTGGCCAAGAGCGGAGAAGATTCCTGCTCGGTCGACGCTTTGAAGAAGAGCTTCGCTGCATCGGGCGATCTGAAAGAGCTCGTCGCCGCGATCGCGAGCTCCGACTCGTTCCGCTCTCGCAAGTCCGAAGGAGAAACCCCATGAAGCTGTCGCTCCAGCATCGTCTCAGGCGCCGCGATCTCATGAAGGTGATCGGAAGCGCGGCGCTCGCGCTGCCTCTGCTCGAGCTCTTCGAGGACGAGGTCAAGGCCCAGGCCGTCGCGAAGAGGTCGAAGTTCGTCGTATTTCTTTACACCCCCGACGGCGTCAACAACAAGGCGTTTTGGCCGACGGAATCTGACCCGAGCTCGAGCCCTACGCTGAGCGTTTTTGCGCCGTACAAGGACAAGATGCTCGTCCTGGGGCCGCAGTTCACGAGCGCCGGCGTGCCGGCAACCGATACGGGTCTCACCTACAATGTCATGCCCAAGCAGCACCGGGCCAACATGACGCTCTCCGCGTCGAGCGTCGACCTGCCGCTCAATCCGGACCAATTCCATGCCGTCAACAAAATCGACGTCCCCTCGGTCGACTATTTGATTGGAACTGCCCTGGCCGCGGCCGAAGGCAAAACCGCCCCCATGTATCCTTATCTTAACTTCGGCTTACACCCGATTGGCGGCGATACTCCTTCCCAAATCAATTTCGACCAGCAAGGCTCTCCCCTACCGAGAATGTCGAGCGCCGAGGAAGTTTGGACTCGGCTCTTCGCCGGCGTCGACAGCGGCATCGCGGCGAGCGAGCTTCACAAGCTGAATGCCGTCACCGATTTTTTGAACTCCGGCTTCGCCACGTTGAGACCCGAGCTCAGTTCGTTCGATCGCCAGACCCTCGATCGTCACCTCGCCTCCCTGCGCGCTTTCTCCGACCGCAAGGCGCGCGTGCTGACGGGGCAATCGAGCCCGACGGGGATATGCGCCGGTCCTGCCGCTGCCAAGGACAAGGTGCCCGTCGACGAGGACTCGGTGCGGACCGGCCGCGACACCCAGTTCCTCTCGCCTTTTTTCATGCAAAGCATCGCGACGGCCTTCGCTTGCAACATGACGCGGGTCGCATCGGTGACCTTCGGATACCCGGGAGGCGGCGGCGAGGGTGGCCTGCGGATGCCTTGGCTCACCTTCAATGATGCGCTGCACGCGATGTCCCACCACGGCAACGACCCCACCAAGCTATCGAGGTACCAGCAGATGAACGCCTGGATCGCCTCGCAGGTGAAGTATTTGATGGATCAGCTAGCCGCCGTCACCACTCCGACCGGCACGCTGCTCGATCAGACGACGCTCTACTGGTTCAATCGACACGGCGACGGCGAGGCGCACACCAATTTTGCGCTGCCCAACGTCCTTCTCGGTGGCACGGGCGGCTACTTCAAAATGGGACAGGTTCTCTCGCTTCCCAGGACGAGCCCGACCAAGGTCCTCATTTCAATCGCCAAGGCGATGGGCGTCGACTTGCCGTCGCTCGGCTCCGGTGCGCTGATGGACACCGCCCCGCTCGCCGGGATCACGGCTTGATCGCAGCCGGGCCGAAGGTCCGCGCCGAGTAACACATCGACTGGAACCGTCGCGGCCCCGTCGTTTTCGAAATGATTTCAGTCGCCGTTGTCCATAGCGTTCGTTGAACCCTTCGCAATTTCCTCTCTTGACAGTTCGGTGCTCCGAGCGTCCGCCGTTTTGCGCGCGGCAAGCTCTGAAAGCACTCGAACTTCCGTCGAGCCGTTTTGAGCTGACGACGTCCCCCGGTCGCGGAAATTCATATCGTCATGGCCAATCAGCAACGAAGGCAAATCATGCTGTTTTTGTGGTGTGCATTGCTCGATTGTGCAACGGCTTGCGAACATCGTGAGATGAACGGTCGGAGTTCGATGCTGACAATGCCTCCTCGCCATGGTCTCGACGATGCGCCGCTCGCCGCACGCGTCGGCAGGCCGTCGTGCAGCCCGAACGACTTGCGGCTTGCCGGTTTCACTTGCTTTCCCTCCGAGCGGAGTATGCCGGGCCTGCTGGCGTGCGTGGGCGTCTGTGAAACAGACGATGACACGTGTCGCGGTCACGCTCGCCCGGACGTGTGTGATGCCCAATGGGAGCACTGCACCGAGGCTTGTCGGGGAAGGTACCCCGGCTGTGCGCCGGATGCGGTTCCGCTCGACAACTTGTGCGCGCGACCACCTTCCGCACCCTTGCCGCAACCTTGTGTCGAGCAGCACGTCGCAACGGACGAGTACGAGGGAAGGCGTGCACTGCGACGCGGACGACGACGGCTTTTCGGGTTGTGGTGAGAACCACTGCCGTCCCTTGCCGCGCTGGCGCGGAGTTCGGTTTGCTTCAATTCGATCGAGGCAAAAGACCGTCGCGCACGTCATTGCGCCGAATGCGACGCGATCTCCCTGCACGCGTCGATGTCGGCGGTGCTGCTGGCGGGGTGGAGGACTTGCGTCTTTTTCCCCGTCGGATCTTCTTCGCTCGCTTCGAGGACGGCCGATCCCGTCGAGCCGCCCATCATCTTCACGTTGACGTCGATGAAGTACCTGTGCCCGCGTTTCATGACCAGGGCGAATATCCTCTGACCAGTGTCGACGGTGGTTCCTCCGACGGACGAGTCGACGCGGCCCCACCGGGCGGGTGTGCCGATGACATGGCAACCGGGAAGAAGCTCGAAGGACTTGCCTTCCGTGACCTGCTGGTTGTCGACCATCCTGACGTAGCCTCCGAGTTGAGCGACGTCCTCACGTTTGGGACGCTGGTCCGTCACCGGGTAGAGCGGTTCGCCGCGGTCGTGCGGTGCGAGGCAGGCGAAGAGTGGCAGTGCTGCCACGACGAGGAAATTGTTCGCGTTCATTCGGCTCCAAGGCGACCTTAATCGACTCCCGGGAAGCTCTCCACCGGATCCACTTAACGCTCGCCGAGAGCGCCACGGCGCTCGCCGGCGGCGCCCTGCCACCCATCCGTTTTGCTAGATGCGTTCGCTTTGCATGCGCTGGCGCCTCGAGGGGACGAGCTCCCCCGTGCGGGATGACCGGTCCCGACGAATCGCTGACCGTCGATGGGGGCGAGCGACCCCTGCCCATCGGGGAATGATGAACCTCGATGGCGGTCCCTCCGAATCCTGAACCTGCGCCGGGGTCTTGATGCACTTCCGGGTTCAGGCCTCGCATGGAGCCGAGGTGTGCCCGCATGAGCTCGATCATCCACCTCGTTTTGCTTAGGTCCTGGAATCATTCCGAGAAATCGATGGCAGCTTGCAACTTCGGGCTGAGGGTCCGCCGCAAAGGCCGAGGGGTGCTTGCGGGGTTGGCTTTGGGCGCGCTCATCGGCTGCTCTTCCCCCGCCGACGATGGCTCGCCCATGGGGGCGATGGGCGGGGGTGGGTCGACGGGCGGGACTGCCGGGCAACATCCAGGCGGATCGGCGGGCGCGCCGGTCGATGGCGGCACGGGCATGCCCGACGGTGCGGGCGCCGTGGACGCGGGACCGGCGACGCTCATCGACGATCCGCTGGGCGCGCCTCCCATGAACCTGGCCGACGTCGGGATCTTCACCGCCATGCCCGACACCACGAAGACCCACGCGCGCGCCTTCTACTACGAGCCCAAGCACCCGCTCTGGAGCAACGGTCTCGACAAGTCGCGCTTCATGGTGTTGCCGCAGGGCAAAACCATCGACACGACGGTGCGCGACGGGTGGGACTTCCCGGTGGGGACGCTGTTCTTCAAAACGTTCAGCTATCAGAATGCCGCCGGCAAGCTCACGCCGGTCGAGACGAGGCTCATCCGGCGCGTTTCGACGACGGGCGAGATCTACGAGCAATGGGAATTTTACGTCTACCAGTGGAACGCGGAAGCAACGGCCGCCACGCTGGCCGATATCAAGGTGCGGATCCCTCGTGACGTCTTCATCGACGGCAAGATGATCACGCACAATATCCCGAAGCAGGCCGACTGTTGGAATTGCCATATCGCCAATAAGAGCCCCATCATCGGCTTCGACGAGCTTCGCCTCAATTCGAGGCTCACCGGACAAACGGCGTTTCAGCTCGACGTCGTCATCGGCAAAGGCTGGCTGACAGCACCTCCCCCCAAGCCCTGGGTCGCGATTACCGATCCCGATCCGCTTCAGGAGCAGGCCTTTCAATACATTCAGGCCAATTGCGTCCATTGCCACAACGGGGAGCAAGAACCTCGCGAGCCCGGCGCGCGCTACCCCAAGCTCGATCTGCGCTGGGACCACGTTCTCCAGCAGACCATCAACAAGATGACCGAAACCGTGGGAACGGGCACCGGCATTCGAATCGTGCCCGGAGATCCTTCGAAGAGCCTTCTGTACGTCGCCATGTCCCGTCAAAACGTGGAAGTCAAGCCCATGCCTCTCGTCGGCGTCGATCTCGTAGACGCCAAGGGGCTGAAGCTCATCGGGGATTGGATTACTGCCCTCAAAAAATAGTCGGACCGAGCGGGAGAAATCTTATGAACCTTCGAAGCGTTTGTCGTGTTACTCGGCGCGGGCCTCCGGCCCCGTCTACAAGATTCAGCCTCGCCTCTGCAATCTTCGCGACGGTCGCTCTGCTTTCGTCTTGTTCATCGGACGACGAATCCGGTCACGTGAATACGACCGGCGCCGGCGGCGCTCGTTCGACGGGCAGCGGTGGCAACGGCACCGGCGGCAGTGCGACGACGGGCGGCGGCAATCCAAGCGGGGGCAGTTCAGGTGAAGGAGGCGCGGGCACGGGTGGGGCGAGCGGCGCGGGTGGCGGCGATGTTCCCGAGGCCGGCATCGGGGGAAGCGGCGGTCAGGGAGGCGGCCCGCAAACATGCGACTACACGCCGACGCCCGCTGCGGCGACGAAGCCGCTCAAATTCCAGGAAATCACGCTGATGGGTGTCGAGACCATGCCGTCGGGTAAGACCGACGGCGGCCGCAACGGCCCCATCATGATCCAATTCGTTCCCGGCAAGACCAACGAGTTTTTCTTGATCCAGAAAGGGGGCGGCCTACAGCACATGAGCATCGCGCCCGATGCCACGACCGCGACGCTCATCAAGAGCTTTACGCTCGATCAGATCAACCGCACGCAAGACTGCGGGCTCATCTCGTTTGCATTCGATCCCGATTTTACGACCAACAAGCTCATCTATTTCGGCCACTGCGATACGGCGACCTCGACCAAGATCTCGCGCTACACCTTCACCGGAGACGCGCTCACCGATCGCGTCGACATCATGACGTGGAAGCGCGCGAGCGGGACGAATTCGTGGCATACGATCGGGTCCATCGGCTTCGATGCCGACAAGAATTTGTGGGTCGTCCACGGTGAATTCACGGGCGGCGCCGTTGCTCAGAGCGACACGTCGAACCTCGGCAAGCTGCTCAGGCTCGTGCCGAGCCGGCAAGCGGGTATGGGGGGCTCGATGCCCGCCCCCGGGACGAGTCCCATCGGCGTGTGGGCCAAGGGATTCCGATCCCCCTGGCGGGCGTTCTTGAATTCGCACAACCACTTCGTCGTCGCCGACGTGGGGCCGACTTCCAACGAGGAGGTCGATGTCGTCACGGCGGCGGGGCAGAACTTCGGTTGGGACGGCAACAAAGCGGGGCCCTGCTCGGGAAGCTGCACTTCTCCGGTGACCTACTGGCGTGGAGGAGGGAACGAAGACAAATATGCGGCTGACGGCAACGCCGTCACTTCCGCGCGAGCGGGCCGAGCGGTGTGGGTCGGAACCGAATATGGCAATTGCGGCAACGATCGCTATGCCGATTCGTTGACGGGCGTGGTCCTCTTCGGTGACTTTTTCGCCGGGTGGGTGCGCGGGACGGTGCTCGACGCCAGCGGCAAGATGACGACGGACAAGAGCCTCGGCTATCTGACCGTCGTCTCGTCATGGACGCAGGCGCCCGATGGCTATCTGTACGTGACCACCTTCGGCGGCCCGTACGACAGCGCGGATAGCCCCAAGGACAAGGGAGCTCTTTATCGAGCGATGCTGCAGTAACGAAAGTCGATTCTTCTGCTTTCTCGCGTATTTTTGCGGCCAGTGCTCTCACATGCGTGAAAAGGACCAGAAATCGTCAATCATGTGGCTCACGCCGCACTCGCTATTGTCATTGTCGGCCTCGTGGCCTAGGGTGTCAGAGAAGAAGGACCGCGCGAAGGCGCCCTGATGCAGGAGTCATACATGCTCAGTCGGCCCCCTCTGGTTGGCTCGTTGTTGCTGGTCGCGGCGTGCTCGGCACAGTCGCCCGCTACGTCGTACTCCTCCGATGCGGCAAGCGGTAGTGGTGGCGCGCGGCAGCAAGATTCGGCAGCGCCCATCGACCAGTTCTCACCGCCGCAAGGCGATGATGCGGAGACGACGAGCGATGCCGGTGGGGGCGGCGGGTCGGTGGAGCAGGATGCGACGGTCGGCACACCCGACGCCGCGGCCGACGCGCGCGTCGCGACGGACTTTGCGTGCAATCTCATCATCGGCATCAACGCGACGGGCGAGTGGTACAAGCAGGGCTACGAGAACTTGGTCGACAATGCTCGCTGGGAGCTCATCCAGGTTCACAACGGATTCATCGAGAACTGGGCGGACCCGAACAACGATTATTGGGCGACCGGGATGTACTCGCCGTGCACCAAGGACCCCAAGCTTCCCGATCGCATCTTCTTCGTCCTTTCGAACTTCGACTATACGATGATCGAGCAGTGGCTCCCGCCGCTCAAGGCGGTCATCAAGAACTTGCAAACCAAGTATCCCTCCGTCAAAAACATCGAGCTCATGACCTGGGTTCGCGCGCCGGGAAACATGCCCTGTCCGCAAGCGCCCGCCTATCGCTCGACGATCAGTGCGGGCGAAGATCAAGCGATCGCTCAAGCGGCGAAAGACCTTCCCAATCTGGTGACGGTCGCCCCGAAATTCGAAGCTCACTCGTGTAGCGAGTACACCGATAACCCGCCGCACCCCACGGCGGAGGGTGGCGCGGCGTGGGCCAAGATGATCGCCGCGTACTACAATCCGAAGCCTTGAGCGACAACGCTCGCCAGCTCGCTCGTTGTGTAGTATCGCTGCTTCGATCGATGCTCGACAAGTTCGAGTTTGCGACGCGCGTTACGTTCATCAAGATGCTCTGAGCGTTGTGCATTCGAGCGTCGAGAGGGTAAGGTCTCCGCCGTGCGGATCGCGACCTGGAACGTCAACTCTCTCAATGCTCGGCTCGAAAAGGTGTGGTGGTGGCTCGAGCGCGCGCGGCCCGACGTCTTGCTCATGCAGGAGACCAAGCTCGCCGACGCGGACGCGCCGCACGCAGCCTTTCGAGAGCACGGCTACGACCTCGCTCACCACGGCGAGGGGCGCTGGAACGGTGTCGCCATCGCAAGTCGCTGCGGCATTTCTGACGTGGTCACGAATTTCGGCGAGGCGCTGCGCGCCGCAACGACGCCCGATGTCGGCGATGACGAACCGTTCGCGGAGGCGCGGATGGTCGCCGCGACCTGCGGCGACGTCCGAATCGTGAGCCTCTACGCGCCGAACGGGCGCTCGGTGGGGTCGCTTTTCTATCAAGCGAAGCTCGCCTGGTTCGATCGGCTGGCGCGCTGGCTCGGCGACGCGTGCAACCCAGGCGAGCCTCTCGTTCTCGGTGGTGACTTCAACGTCGCGCCCGAGGACGGCGATGTGTGGGACCCGGCCGCCTGTCACGGTGGTACCCATGTTTCCCCTCCCGAACGAGAAGCGTTCGCGCGGCTCGGCCGCTGGGGTCTCGTCGACGGCTATCGACTGCACTGCCGCGAGCCGAACCGCTTCACTTGGTGGGACTACAGGGCCGGCAACTTTCACAAGAACTTCGGAATGCGCATCGATCACTTACTGGTCACGGCGCCGATCGCCGAACGCAGCCGGTGGGCCGAAATCGATCGCGAAGCCCGCAAAGGCAAGCCCATCCCCTCGGACCACGCGCCGTTGCTCATCGACCTGGACGAACCAGGACATCCCGTCGAGGCTGGATGGGCGTCCGCCGACGTCCGAATCGCGGCCCGCCGCCGCGTCTGACCGCGATCAACTCCAAGGAAATTGGGCCGTTGCGAAATCGTCAGCCGTAGTGTCGGATGATGGCCGGCTCGTTCGTCTTGAGAGCGAAGGGAGAAACGTCATGTCCAATCTGCTTTCTGGAAAATTCGTGTGGTTCGAGCTCGTCTCGCGGGACGCCAAAAAGGCCCAGGCGTTCTACGGCGAGGTGTTCGGGTGGAAAACGCAGTCGTTTCCGATGGGCAACTTCAGTTACGACATGATCCTGACGGGTGACACGCTCGACACCATGATCGGCGGCTACGCCATGCCCAAGAGCGATAAGGAGCGGTCGCACTGGCTTTCGTACGTCTCCGTCGAAGACGTCGACGCAGCTGCGAACGCGGCAGCCGCCAACGGCGGCAAGATTCTCGAGAGGCCTTTCGATATTCCCAACGTCGGCCGCACCGCGCGCATTACCGACCCGCAGGGCGCCGAGCTCTGTCTGTTCAAGCGAGCGAACGGCGATCCGCCCGACGTGCCGAAGGTCCCCTCCGGCCGTTGGCTCTGGAACGAGCTCCACACCAACGATCCGGCGAAGGCGCTCGCCTTCTACGAGAAGGTGGTCGGGTTCTCGCATCGCGCGATGGACATGGGTCCCGGAAACACCTACTACATCATATCCAAGGGCGGCATGGACCGCGGAGGCGTGACGCACCACCTGCAGGCTGGTGTGCCACCGCACTGGCTGCCCTACGTCGCCGTCGACGACGCCGACGCGACGATCGCGCGCGCCAAGAAGCTCGGCGCGAAGATACCCATGCCGCCGGAGGACATCCCCGGTGTCGGTCGCCTCGGCGTGCTCGAGGATCCGACCGGCGCGGTGCTCGCGATGTTGAAACCGCTGCCGATGGAGAAAAAAAGCTAAATGGCGTGCTGGCGGGCGACTGGAGGGAGGTCTTAAGCACCTCACCCCCGTCGCCCGGGGGCTGGGGGTGAGGTGCTAAGAATTGCGCCGCGACCTCCGAAGCCGTGATCGACAATCACGCGTGCCTTGGCAAAGAGAAAGAGCAGTCGATTCGAATGCAGTAGTGTTATTCGCTGCGTTCGAAAGGCTCCTCATTGTCCGAATGGTTCTCTGCTGGATCGCTTTTGACGTGGCCAGACTTCGTCGTGGTGGCCGTTCTCTTGTCGTCCATGGTCGCCGTCGGGGCCTGGTTCGAGAAAAAGCAGACCAGCACCCGCGAGTTTTTCCTGGGCAGCCGCAATGTGCCCTGGTGGGCGGCCTGCCTCGCCTTCGTGGCGACGGAGGTGAGCGCCGTTACCATCATCTCCATTCCGGCCACGGCCTACCGCGAGAACTGGGAATACCTGCAGTTCTTCATCGGCTCCGCCGCGGCGCGGCTCGTCATCAGCTACCTCTTCATCCCCGCCTTCTATCGCTTCGACTGCACCACCATCTACGAGTTTCTCGGGACGAGGTTCGGCCGGCTCACCCAGACCACGGCGTCGCTTTTCTTCTTCGTCACGCGCCTCATGGGTTCGGGCGTGCGACTCATGGCGGCTTGCCTGGCGATGTCCGTGCTGATCGGTTGGCACATTGCACCGGTCATCGTTCTTTTCATTCTGATCAGCGTTGCGTACATGGCCCTCGGTGGCATGCGCGCGGTCATCTGGACCAACGTCATCCAGGCCCTTGTCTTCATCGTCGGCGGGCTGGCGACGATCGTGTTCCTGCTTCACGAGATTGAGGGGGGGCTCGGCACCGCCGTACATGTGGCGGGAGCCGCGGGCAAGCTCGACGTCATCAAGCGGGGACCACCCCTTTTCGAGCTTGGTTCCTGGAAGGCGCTCCTTTCCGATCCCAACATCTGGTGGCTGGCCGTTCTGAACGGCTTCTTCGGGTCGATGGCCGCCTTCGGCACCGATCAGGACCTGATGCAGCGGCTCCTCACCGTGGAGACACGCCGCGAAAGCCAGAGGACGATGGCGTTCACGATTCCGACGAGCTTGTCCGTGATCGTGATCCACCTCTCGGTGGGCGCGGGGCTCTACGCCTTTTATTCGCAAAACCCAGAGCTGCCCCTCCCCGAAAAGCTCGACAAGATCTTTCCTCACTTCATCGGCCACGTCATGCCGCCCATCCTGCGCGGTCTTTTGCTCTCGGCCATCGTTCTGGCGAGCATCGATTCGCCGCTCGCATCGCTCGCCACGTCGTTCGTGACCGACATCTACAAGCCCTGGCGGCCAGGACGGCCCGATCGCACGTATCTGCGAATTTCTCGCTGGTGCGTCGCGAGTTTTGGGGCCATCTTGGCGGCGCTGGCCTACGCCTTCAGCTTTTTCGACAAGATACTTTGGCTGGCGTTCAAAATCGGCGGCGTGACGTTCGGATCCTTGTTGGGCGTGTTCCTACTCGGCCTGCTGACGAAGCGCTCGAGCAACCGAGCGAACGCTTGGTCGATGGTGACGAGCGCCTTGTTGATGCTCGTCCTGCTGATCCTGTCCGAAAAAGGGATGGTTCCGATCGGTTGGAGCTGGCTCGTGATATGGGGCACCGTCCTGACGTTCGGAGGTGGATATGTGTTGGGGCCGCTTCTCGACGAGGATGGGCCCGATCGATCCGCTCGATGACGGCATTGGAGAGCCACCCGAAAATGTGATGCCGTTCGGGGGGTTGACTCGACGAACCCCGATGGCGTGTGGCCAAAGGCCGGTCGACGCGAAAAAAAAGGTGACGGACCTTGTCGACAGGGGTGGGCCTCGTTCGTCGTTCCCAAGAACCACTCGAAGTGACCCGCCGAGTAACACAACGAAAGGGTGCGTCTGGCATACTTCGCTCCACGAGGAGGATCGATCCCATGCAATACGCGATTCTTTGCTACGACTCCGAAGAGGTCGTCTGTGCGTGGACGAAGGAGCAGGACGACGCCGCGGTTGCCGCGCTCGATGGCGTTCAGCAGAACCTCGCGAGAGAGCGACGGCTCGGGCCGGTGGCTCGTCTGATGCCGACCACCAACGCGACGACCATTCGCAAGGGCAAGGAGCCTGTCGTCGTAGATGGTCCTTTCGCGGAAACCAAGG
>WNGF01027943.1_pt1 | contig 11378 bp, 11 predicted proteins | sample 5400641 | NCBI WGS metagenome assembly WNGF01 (sample SAMN13153371, study PRJNA577476) | soil metagenome | isolation source: 80 cm soil or saprolite under grassland replicate 2 | place: USA:California | collected 2016-06-15 | reverse complement strand
TCGAGGTGCTGGTCAACAACGCCGGCTTCGGGCAGAAGAAGCCGTTCTGGGCGAACCCGGTCGAGGTCGAGGAGAAGCAGTTCGACCTGCTGGTCCGCGTCGTACTGCGGCTCACGCATGCCGCCGTGCTCCCGATGATCGAGCGCGGCTCGGGCGCGGTGATCAACGTTTCGTCGGTGGCCGGATTCATGCAGCGCAACGTCTACAGCGCACACAAGGCGTGGGTGACGAACTTCTCCGCCGGGCTCGCGGTCGAGCTGCACTCGAAGGGCGTCGCGGTGATGGCGTTGTGCCCGGGGTTCGTGCATACCGAGTTCCACGACCGGATGGGGATGGACAAGACGATCATCCCGTCGTTCCTGTGGCTGGACGCGACCGATCTGGTCAACGCTGCCTGGAAGGACCTGATGCGCGGCAAGGCGATCTCGATCCCCAGCCGCCGGTACCAACTCATCGTCGCCGCCGCCCGCTATACGCCGCGCGCACTCATCGCCCGCGTCTCCACCGTCGGCTTGGACGGTCGCCGCCGCGCCTGAAACCCCAACCATACCAGGGCCTTCGAGCTCTGGTGCAGACCCACTGATGATCTGTGATTCTGCTGGTAGTACCTCGGCGTCGGTGGCCTCGCGGCAGGCGGTGACGATCGTGGTCACCAACATCACCAACTGGGTCGGCCACGGAACGATCAGGGGGCCGGCGGGCATCGCGGCCGCGGCGTTGCGGGTGGCCGTACCTGAGCAGGCGATCGCCCTGAACCACGATTGAGTCAGAGCTTGTCGGCGACCTCGGTGAGGATGGCGAGGGTCGCGGTGATCAGTGGGTGGTCGGCTCGGCTCGCGCGGACGGCGGCGTACACGCGCCGGGTGGGGACCGGGTCGTGTAGCGGCACTGCGAGTGTCGGAGTCGCTACGGCGAGACGCGGTACGAGCGACACCCCGCCGCCGGCCTCGACCAGGGCTGCGACGGCGCGGAAATCGTCGGACTCGTGGACGATGCGCGGCTGGAAGCCGGCCTGCTCACATGCCAGCAGTACGACGTCGCGGATCGGGTTGCCGGGTGACGTCATCACCCAGTCGTCGCCGGCGAGCATGCCGAGCTCGATCGTGTCGTGGGCCGCGGCCGGGTTCGTCGGTGGGAGGACGGCGACGAAAGGCTCGGCGTACAAGGGGATTCGGACCAGGCGCTGATCGTCGGGACGCGGGGAACCGCGGTGTTCGACCGCGATCGCGAGGTCGGCGTCGCCGTCGAGGAGATGCGTGATGCCTTGATGGCCTTCGGCGTCGCGGACGACGAGGTCGAGGCCTGGATTGGTTTCGCGCAGCCGGGTCAGGGCGGGGGCGACGAGGAGGCTGATCGCGGTGGCGAACGCGGTGACGCGGACCTCGCCGGTGGTGCCGTTCGCGTGCAGGCGCATCGCGTCCTCGGCGCGTTCGACCTCGGTCAGGATGGTGTCGGTGTGGGCGAGGAGCAGGCGGCCGGCCGAGGTGATCGCGACCCGGCGGCCGCGGCGTTCGAGTAACTCCTGGCCGACCTCGGATTCCAGTGCGGCCAGTTGCTGCGAGACCGCCGAGGGTGTCAGGTGCAGCACCTCGGCGGCCGCGGTCACGGTGCCGTGATCAGCAAGCGCGCGCAGCACTCGCAGCCGTCGTACCTCGATCACGAACCTCAGCTTCGCACAGCTGACCTTCCGCGGAGACCAGCGTCAGGGTCTTGACCGGCTGCGGTCGCTGGACAAGACGTCGTACGGCGCGCAGTGGGTGGCGGCGGGGGACCTGGAGGCGGACCGGGGCGTCTGGCATTGCGGAGGGGGGCTGGTCGTGGATCGACTTGATCATCGAGAACGGGATGTAGTGCACGGTGTTTCCTTTCGACTCTTCGACGATAGGAATCCGGGGCTTGATACGTCCAATGAAACTTCTTCGCGGAGTTGATGCGCATGGTGCATGATCACGGGTATGGAACTGCGTCAGCTCAGGTCGTTCGTGGTGGTGGCCGAGGAGATGAACGTCGGGCGGGCGGCGGTTCGGCTGCATCTCACCCAGCCGTCGCTCAGCCGGCAGATCGCCGCGCTCGAGCACGATCTCGGGGTGGAGTTGTTCGGCCGGGTCCGCCGGCGGTTCGTGCTGACCGCGGCAGGGGAGACGTTCCTGGCCGACGCGCAGGATCTGCTCCGCCGATCCGATGAAGCGGTACGCGCGGCGCAGCGAACTCAGCGTGGTGAGCTGGGGACCTTGCGGCTGCGGTTCGTCCAATCCGCAACCTTCGAGACCCTGCCGCGGATTCTGGGTGCCTTTCGCGAGGCCTACCCGGAGGTGGTTCTCGACCTGGAGACGCTGACGACACTCCGCCAGACGCAGGCTCTGCGCGACGGCCGGATCGACGTAGGCCTACTCCGACCGAACGCGCCGGGTCCCGCGTCGTCGCCGTACCTCGGTAAGCGAGGTGCGTCCGGTGGCGGGACGACTGTTGTCGAGTTGGCTCCGGGGTTGGCGTCGCGGGCGGTGTCGGAGGATCCGTTGGTCGCGGTGTTGCCGGCACGGCATCGGTTGGCGCGGCGGAAGCGGATCCGGCTGGCTGAGCTCGCCGACGAGGCGTTCGTGTTCTACTCGCGACCCAGCGGTCCGGTGGTGCACGACACGATCGTCGGCTATTGCCGGGCGGCCGGGTTCATGCCTCGGATCGAGCAGGAGGCGGCCGACGTACAGACGATCGTGTCGCTCGTCGCCGCCGGCCTCGGCGTTTCCCTGCTCATCGGCCCGACCCCACCGTCCAACCCGGACGCGGTCGTCTACCGCGAGTTGTCCGACGACCTACCCCCGTGGCAACTATCCGTAGCCTGGTCCCCGGACAACCGCTCCCCAGTACTCGCCCGCTTCCTCGAACTGCTGTAGGCAAATCTCAGCCGAAGGTGTCGGGGTTGGCGCCGGTGCGGACGCCGGTTTCGAGGTCGGCGATCGCGGCCATGTCGTCGTTGTCGAGCTGGAAGTCGAACACGTCGATGTTCTCCCGGATCCGGCTCGGGGTCTTCGACTTCGGGATCACCACGTTGCCGAGCTGCAGGTGCCAGCGGATCACCACCTGCGCAGGCGTCTTGCCGTGCTTGTCGGCCAGCGCACGCAGGGCCGGCTGGTTCAGCAATTCGCCCTGCGCCAGCGGGCTCCACGCCTGCGTGACGATGTCGTTCTCCGCGTTGAACGCGCGCAACTCGTCCTGCGGCAGCGCCGGATGCAGCTCGATCTGGTTCACCGCCGGCCGGATCGTGGTCTCCTCGAACAGCCGCCGCAGCGCCGGCTCGTGGAAGTTCGACACCCCGATCGCGCGCACCCGCTTGTCGGCGTACAACTGCTCGAACGCCTTCCAGGTGTCGACGTACTTGTCCTTCTTCAGCGACTGCCAGTGGATCAGGTACAGGTCGACGTACTCGAGTCCGAGTCGCTCGAGGCTCGCGTCGAACGCCGACGCTGTTGTCCAGGGTGATGGTGAAGACTGTGCTCATTGGTCTATTCCACCCGGCACAAGGGCTCGAACCCAGTCATCCGATGTGTGACAACAACCTCATCCACGAGCCGTAACCAACTCATAGGACCTCGCGTCAGGCTCGAGGAACCGCAGCAGCGCCGTGCCCTCCCGCTCCAGTTCGGTCGCAGTCTTCTTCAGCGTCCGCCCGAACGGCGTCAGCGTGAGAGTCGCCACACCCCGCTTCTTCTCCGCTGTCCACAGCCCCGCGACCAGCCCGTCCACTGTGTACGTCGCCTTGACCCGCAGATTCTTCGTGTACACGGCCGGCTTGTGCTCGTCCGCGATGATCCGCTCCCGCTTCGCGTGTGCGAGGAGCAGATTGTCGAACTCAGGCAGGAATCTGACCGGCGCCGGCGTGTCCGGATCCGGCCGCGTCCCGTCCGGTACGTCGTACAGAATCTTCCCGGCCTCGTCGGTGAACTGCACCAGCTCGAGCCCGTCGAAGAGCGGCTTCGCCTTCTGCAGTCCCGACCACGTCTGGAAGTCCGCCGGTGTCGCCGGCCCGAACGCCTGCAGATACCTGGTGACAAGTTCCTCCGGTACGGCGCTCGCCCGGATGCGGCCGCTCAACCAGCCCTTCGCCGGCGTGAAGCGCGCATTCGCCGACCACGACCACCGTACGTCGGTCGGATACATCACCAGCGGCACCATCATCCGCGTGCAGTAGCCGAGCGCTCGATCGTTCACCCCGGGGAACTCCTTGACCAGTGCATCGCGCACCTCGGTGAACGTCAGCGGCTCCTTCTTCAGAAGCCGCTCCGCCGCCTTCACCACCTTCTCCGGCTCGAGCCCTTCGCCCCGATCGCCGAGCACCTTCAGACCCGCCTCAAGCACCGGCGCCACGGTCGTGCGGAACCGCAGGTAATCCTCAGCGGTCAGCAGGTGCAAGGTGCCGCGGAACATGGTCGCCCGGACGACCTCGCGGTCCTGGATCGCCTTGTCGAGTTGCGCCTCCTCGAACTCGGCGAGCCGCGACCACAAGCCGACGTACGGATGCTTCGGCTCCTGCCCCTGCATCCCCGCCAACTGCTCGACCGCCTCGACCGGCGACACGTCGGATCGCTCCAGCAACAACTGCCGAGCCAACGTCGCCCGATTGATCGCCTGCGCACTCAAAACCACCATGCGTGCATCCTGTCGCAAGCCTCAGACAGATTCAGGTACGCCGGGCGCCGTGTAGTTCCGCTACGCCGGGAGTCGGCAGGTTCTCGGTACGATGGCTCGACCCGCGGGCCTTCCGGAGCATTACTGCCACCATCTGCACATTAGTTTCCGAAGACCCGACCAACCGGCACGGCGCCGCGGTGGACCGGGGAAAGATACTGGTCGATCCGGGTGGGTAGAGCTCCCCAGTCGATCGCGATCAGCTGTAGTCCTTCTCGTCGTACTTCGGGAGTCCGAGCAAGCGCCGGATCTCGGCGGCCGGTGCCTTGCCACTCTCCGCCGACGCAAGCTTCACGTAACGGGCTATCTCCGACGGGCTGTCCGCCGCGGCGACCTTCAGCCAGTACGGGCGCGCCGCGACATCGGCTCGCACCAAAGCCCGGATCTGCGCCGCCACCTTGTCCGGCCACTTGATCGCCGACAACTGCCGAGACTCGGCCAGATTCGCAGCCGCCACTGCCCGAGCCCGCGCCTGCAGCGTCGCCACGGAAGCACCACTGTTGGCCGCCTTCTCGAACCGCTCCAACGCCACGTTGTACGGCCGAGTCACCTCCAGATACTTCTTGCCGGCCGCAACCATACTCATCGGCACCGGACTCGCCCGCACGATCGGAACACTCCGCTCTGGCGTAGGCGCACTGCTCGGTGACGGCGACGTGGTCGGACTCGAGCTCGCCGCTACAGGCGCCTCACCACCGTCACCACACCCTGCAACGCACAACAACCCCAGAACCCCAGCAACCGCCAACACCCGACGCATAACGCTCCCTCACCCGGACGAACCGGAACACCCTAGCCCGGCAGCCACGTGGTGGGCGGGGCCGGCGCGGATACAGGGCCCCTTGGTCAGGCGAGGGCGGCGCGGGCTTCGGTGAAGGCGGCTACGGCGTGCTCGACGTTTTCGGTGGAGTGGGCGGCGGAGAGTTGGACTCGGATTCGGGCCTTGCCGTGGGGTACGACGGGGTAGGAGAAGCCGATCACGTAGACGCCGAGCTCCAGCAGCTTGTCGGCGAGGCGGCCGGCCTCGGCGGCGTCGCCGATCATCACGGGGCTGATGGGGTGCTCGCCGGGGAGGACGTCGAAACCGGCCTCCGTCATCTTGGTGCGGAAGAGCTTCGTGTTGGCGGTCAGCTTGTCGCGCAGATCGCTGGAGCCGCCGATGAGTTCGAGGGCCTTCAGCGACGCGGCGGTGACGGACGGCGCCAGCGAGTTGGAGAAGAGGTACGGGCGCGATCGCTGGCGGAGCAGCTCGACGATTTCGCGGCGGCCGGAGACGTAGCCGCCGGACGCGCCGCCGAGGGCCTTGCCGAGGGTGCCGGTCATGACGTCGACGCGGTCCTTCACGCCGAACAGCGACGGCGTACCGGCGCCGTCCGAGCCGACGAAGCCGACTGCGTGGGAATCGTCGACCATGACCAGCGCGTCGTACCGGTCGGCCAGGTCGCAGATCTCGTCGAGGGGTGCGACGTACCCGTCCATGGAGAAGACGCCGTCGGTGGCGATCAGCCGGTAGCGGGCGTCGGCGGCGTCCTTGAGTTGCGCCTCGAGGTCGGCCATGTCGCGGTTCTTGTAGCGGAACCGGCGGGCCTTGGACAGGCGGATGCCGTCGATGATGCTGGCGTGGTTGAGCTCGTCGGAGATGACCGCGTCCTCGGCGCCGAGCAGGGTCTCGAACAGACCGCCGTTCGCGTCGAAGCAGGAGCTGTACAGGATCGTGTCCTCGGTGCCGAGGAAGTTGCTCAGGGCCCCTTCAAGGTCCTTGTGGATCGCCTGCGTGCCACAGATGAAGCGGACCGACGCCATCCCGAAACCCCAGCGGTCAAGGGCGTCCCGGGCCGCCGCGATCACGTCGGGGTGGTCGGCCAGGCCGAGGTAGTTGTTGGCGCAGAAGTTCAGCACCTCCTTGCCGGAGGCAACGGAGATCGCGGCCTGCTGTGGCGAGGTGATCACCCGCTCGGATTTGTACAGCCCGGCGTCCCGGATCTCGCCGATGGTCGCCGTGAGGTCGTCCCGCATCCGCCCGAACATCAGTGCTTCTCCTCCAGAGATTCCGTCGTCCAGTCCATGATCACCTTGCCGCAGTGCCCCTGCCGGGCGACGTCGAAGGCTTGCTCGAAGTCGCCGTACCCGAACCGGTGGGTGATCACCGGCGTCAGGTCCAGGCCGCGTTCGAGCATCACCGACATCGAGTACCAGGTCTCGAACATCTCCCGGCCGTAGATGCCCTTGATCGTCAGCATGTTGAGCACCACCGTGCTCCAGTCGATCGCGATCTCGTCGGCCGGCAGCCCGAGCATCGCGATCCGGCCGCCGTGGGTCATGTTCGCGATCATGTCGCGGAGCGCGGCCGGCTGCCCGGACATCTCCATCCCCACGTCGAACCCCTCGCGCATGCCAAGGCTCTGCTGCGCATCCGCGATGCTCTCCGACCCCACGTTCACCGCGCGGGTGACACCGATCTTGCGGGCCAGATCCAGTCGGTACTCCGACAGGTCGGTGATGACGACATTTCGCGCCCCGGCGTGCAGAGCCACCGCCGCGGCCATCACACCGATCGGCCCGGCGCCGGTGATGAGCACGTCCTCGCCGACCAGCGGGAACGACAGAGCCGTGTGTACGGCGTTCCCGAACGGATCGAAGATCGCAGCCACGTCCAGGTCGACCGGATCCTTGTGGACCCAGGCGTTGCTGGCGGGCAGAGCGACGTACTCGGCAAAGGCGCCGGGGACGTGGACCCCGAGGCCGCGGGTCTTGATGCACAGGTGCCGACGCCCGGCGCGACAGTTGCGGCAGCGGCCGCAGACCAGGTGACCCTCGCCGCTGACCAGGTCACCGACAGCGACGTCGCGGACACCGACGCCGATCTCGACCACCTCGCCGCAGAACTCGTGCCCGGTCACCATCGGCACCGGCACGTTCTTCTGCGCCCACTGGTCCCAGCTCTGGATGTGCAGGTCGGTGCCGCACAACCCCGTGCGGAGCACCTTGATCAGCACCTCGTCGGCCTCGATCTTCGGCTCCGGGACCTCCTGCAACCACAGACCGGGTTTGGCCTCGGCCTTGACCAGCGCCTTCACGGCACACCTCCACCTTCGACGATCGTCCACATCGTCGTCCCGGGCAACCACCCGCGTCCATCGACACCTCGTGCACAGCCTTTGCAGTTCCGCTGCATCTCGCCGGAAGGCCTGGACTGCCGCGTGATCTAGGCTGTTGGGCCATGAGCTTCGATCGGGACGCGCTGCTGGAGCAGGTGAAGACCAAGGCCATCGTGCACGGGCGGGTGACGCTGGCGTCGGGGAAGGAAGCCGACTACTACGTCGACCTGCGCCGGATCACGCTGGACGCCGCCGCGGCGCCGCTGATCGGCCCGGCGATGCTCGAACTGACCAAGGATCTCGAGTACGACGCTGTCGGCGGACTCACGCTCGGCGCGGACCCGGTCGCGATGTCGATGCTGCACGCGGCCGCGCAGGAGGGGCGGAAGCTCGACGCGTTCGTCGTACGCAAGGCAGAGAAGACCCACGGTCTGCAGCGGCGGATCGAAGGCCCGGACGTGAAGGGCCGGCGGGTACTCGCGGTCGAGGACACCTCCACCACCGGCGGCTCGGTGCTCACCGCGGTCGAGGCGTTGCGCGAGGCCGGCGCCGAGGTGGTCGCGGTCGCCGTGATCGTGGACCGCTCCACCGGGGCCCAGGAGAAGGTGGAGTCGGAAGGGCTGGAGTACCGGTCCGTGTTCGGCCTCGAGGAGCTGGGACTCGGCTGATGGATCTCAACCCCGCGGTCATGATCCCGATCGTCATCGTCGTCGGCGTCGGGATCTTCTACGTCAACTACCTGGCCCAGAAGAAGCGGCGGGAGTTGTTCGCCGGGTTCGCGGCCCAGCACGGCTGGACGTACGAACGGGCCAAGTACTCGCTGGCCGGGCAATGGAGCGGTACGCCGTTCCAGACCGGTGACAACCGGCGAGTGATCAACGTGATCTCGGGTCCGTTCAACGGTCACCAGATGGTTGCCTTCGACTACAGCTACCAGACGCACACGACCGACCCACGAGGGCATGTTCGGCGGAGCGGTGGCGAACGCACTCGGCTTCCGCGACCTCCAGTTCGAGAGCGAGCAGTTCAACCGGGCCTTCCGGGTGAAGGCGGACGACGAGCGGTACGGGCACGCGGTGGTGACGCCGCGGATGATGGAACTGCTGCTCGCCCGGGGCGAGATCGGCTGGCGGATCGAGGGCAACTCGCTGGTCGGCTGGGACAAGGGCGCCCACAACCCGACCGAGGTGATGAGCCGCCTCACCCTGTTGCAGCAGGTGATGGAGCAGGTCCCTCCGTACGTCTGGCGTGACTACGCCGGCGTCGACCCGCGGCAGCAGCCGCAAGCGCAGACGCAGCCCCCTCAACAGCCCTTCGGTCAGTGAGGGACCTCCGACCCGGAGCACCGTTAGGCTCGTCGCGTAGCCAACCACTCGGGAGCAGGGAATGTTGACCTTCGTCGTCATCGCGATCGTCGCGGTGGTCGTGATCGCGGCCATTGCGCTGATCGTGTCGTACAACCGGTTCGTCAAGCAGCGGAACCTGATCCAGGAGTCATGGCGGCAGATCGACGTCGAGCTGCACCGCCGCTACGACCTGATCCCGAACCTGGTCGAGACCGTACGCGCGTACGCCGCACACGAGCGGCACGTGTTCGAGGAGGTCGCCCGGCTCCGCACCCAGGCGGTGAACGTGCAGGGCGCCAACCCCGAGCAGCGGGCGGCGGCGGAGAGTGAGCTGTCCGGCGCGCTGCGTCAGATGATGATCTCGGTCGAGGCGTACCCGCAGTTGCAGTCGAACCAGAACTTCCTCAACCTGCAGCGCGAGCTGACCGACACCGAGGACCGGATCGCGGCCGGCCGCCGGTTCTACAACGCCAACGTGGGCGACTACAACACCCGGATCGAGGCGTTCCCGTCGAACGTCATCGCGAACAGCTTCAAGTTCGAGAAGGCCGGCTACTTCGAGGTCAAGGACGAGACCGTGCGGTCGGTCCCGCAGGTCTCTTTCGGCACCATCGGCTCGGTCGCGGGTGAGCAGGCGCCGCCGCAGATGCAGCCGGGAGTGCAGTCGTCGGGTCAGATCCACCCGCAGATTCCGGGTGACCAGGGCAACTACGCCGGCGGTCAACCCCAGTTCCCGCCGTACCAGGGTCAGCCGGCTCAGCCGCCGTACCAAGGACAAGGTCAGCCACCGGTGGGCGGCCCGCCTGCGGGTTCCCCCAGCCCGCAGGACGGCCAGCCACCCTTCACCGGCGGCCAGTAAAGGCACCGGTTCCCCGTCGTCCGGGACCCCCGAACCCGAACTCCCAACCCAGTGCCAGGCCCGGGCGCGACGGCGGTCAGTCGCCACGCCCGGCCCTGCCTCCCCCCGGTACCTGCGGTCAACAGTGCCGGAGTGAGATACATCCGTCGTACATCGGGCTTCCCGCCGGATACAGCGGAGTGTCACGATAGGGCGGTTCAACTGTGGAGAGGGCAGGGATGTGGACAGTCTGAGGTACGGAATCCTCGGACCTCTGCGACTCTTCCATGTCGAGGGCCAGCCGCTGCGGGCGGCCAAACCGCGGCAACTGCTGACGACGTTGCTCCTGCACCCTAATCGGTTCGTCTCCACCGATCTGATCGCCGACGCGCTCTGGGAGGGCAGTCCGCCGCGCTCTGCGACGGCAAACATCCGCACCTACGTCCGGGCACTGCGCGGCGTCCTGCAGGAGGCCGGGCTTCCCGCGCCGATCGACACCTCGGCCGCCGGCTACAGCATCGAGGTGGGCGTCGACGAGCTCGATGCGAGTCTGTTCGAGTCGCTGCTCGCGGAAGGCGGTCACCTTCGCGACGCCGGTGACGGCCGCCAGGCCATGCAGGTGCTGTCGCGGGCGTACTCGCTGTGGCGCGGCCGTCCGCTCGAGGACCTGACCATCCCCGCCGCCTGGGAGGGGTCACTGGCCCGGCTGGAAGCGCAGCACCGCGGCCTGGTCGACACGCTGCTCGACCTGCGCCTGGAGTACGGCGACGCGAGTGGCGCGGCTGTCCTGCTCAGCGAGCGACTCACCGATGACCCGTACGACGAACAGCTGTGGCAGCGACTCGTCGACGCCCTGCTGGCCGCAGGACGGGTGGCTGAAGCGCGAGCCGTGTACACCAAAGCAGTGCGGACCCTCGCCGACGAGCTCGACATCAAGCCCGGCCCCGAGCTCGAGGCCGCCGGCGCCCGCGCGGAGAACGGCCGCTCCGCCAACTGGTCGAACCCCGGTATCCCTTCGATCCGTACGGCGGAACGCGCCGAACCGGACGCCGTACAACCAGGGCCGATGGCGGCGCCGGAGCTGACCGATCCCAAGCATCCTCCGAGTCAGCTGCCGTTGGACCTCGCCGACTTCAGCGGCCGCCAGGACAACCTCGAGCAGCTCCGCGATCTCGTCTGCGGCCGCGACCCGGTGCGTCCGCCGATCGCGGTGATCTCCGGTGCGCCCGGCACCGGGAAGACGTCGCTCGCCGTACGGCTGGGACATCTGGTCCGGGAGTCGTTCCCGGACGGACAGATCTATCTGGACATGCACGGCGCGACGCAGCCGAGGGATCCGGCGGGAGCGCTCACCGATCTGCTGCTCAGCCTCAATCTGCCGGACTACGCGATCCCGGCTGATCCCGAGCGGAG
>WNGF01024171.1_pt1 | contig 11384 bp, 8 predicted proteins | sample 5400641 | NCBI WGS metagenome assembly WNGF01 (sample SAMN13153371, study PRJNA577476) | soil metagenome | isolation source: 80 cm soil or saprolite under grassland replicate 2 | place: USA:California | collected 2016-06-15 | reverse complement strand
CCAAAGGAGTCGGCGAGGCCGGCACGATCGGTTCGACGCCTGCCGTGGCCAACGCGGTGATCGATGCCCTCGCCCCCTTCGGCGTCAAGCACGTCGACCTGCCGCTCCGCCCTGAGAAACTTTGGAGGCTGATGAATAAGTGAAGAGGTGAAGGGGTGAAAGGGTGAAAGGGTGAAAAGGTAATCGAAAATTGAACCACCCCTTCACCCCCCTCACCTCTTCACCCCTTCACCCAAATTAGGAGAGTTATGATTCCGAATAATTTTGAATACTTTGCGCCGAAAACGATCGAAGAAGCGCTGAAGCTTGTTGACAAATACGGCGAAGATTCCGAATTGAAGCGACACTGTCCGCTGCTTTGCGAGACCGCCTCTCAGATCGGCGACCAGCAGGTTCGCAATCGCGGTACGATCGGCGGCAGTTTGACGCACGCCGATCCGGCGGCCGATTGGCCGGCGGCGATCCTGGCCCTGGACGCCGAAGTCGTCGCGCGATCGAGTTCGGGCGAGCGAGTAATCAAAGCCTCTGATTTCTTCATCAACGTGATGACGAGCGCCGTCGAGCCGAACGAGATCGTCACCGAGATTCGAGTCCCCAAGCCCGCGCAGCCGAACAGAGGGGTATATTTGAAAGTCCCGCAACCGGCCTCGGGGTTTGCCGTCGTCGGCGTCGCAGCCCAGATCAGGATCGCAGGCGGCGCCTGCGAAGACGTCGGCATCGGCGTCACCGGACTTGCGCCGAAGGCCTTCAGAGCCGCTTCAGCCGAAGCCGCGCTTCGAGGCCGGACGCTCGACGAAGCGACGGTCCCCCACTCCCCGACACTCACATGCTTGCAGATATAATCAAAATTCATTGCCTTAAGCATCACGCCGCCTTCCCCATGCCGCGCACGAGCCGAATTGTCATATGCAAAGAGGGCGATGACGAACACACCCTCTCCGACAATTTCCCCTATTCCGGCCCATGGATCTACTGCTGCAATTGCCAGACTTTCATTGCCTGGGATGTCGGGGGGCCCAACGTTTCGGTCAAACAGTGCCCGTTCTGTCTCAGCACGATCAATCCGAGGCTCTACACCTGCGACCATTGCTCGGTGACGATGCTGGATTTCGACGATCCGGCGCTACGAAAGCATCACAAAGTGCTCAGTTGGGGGATGCCGCAGCCCGCCTGTCCGGCGTGTCAGCAATTTCCGGACTCGACTCCGAAGCAGCATTATTGCCGCGCGCTGCAGGTCAACCTGGCGACGGCCCGGTCGGTCTGCCCGTTCTGCGACGTCAAAGTCGATGAGGCGCCCACTGACGGGGTCAGATCCATGGCGGCCAGATTCGGCGCGGCGCTGGCCGACGCCGAGGCGCGCGTCCGCGAGGCCGAGGAGCGCCGCAGGTTGGCTGAGGATGCGACACGCAAAGAGGTCGAGTTGCGGGTTCAGGCCGAACGCAAAGCCGAAGAGATCGAAAAGAAGGTGACCCGAGAATTCCCGGCGCTGTCGGCGAACGACCTGGAATTGGCCAGGAGAGAAGCCGTCGCGAAAGCCGAGGCAGAAGCCAAAGCCAAGCTCGAGGCCGAACAGCGCGCCTACGCGGAAGCGCTCGAACGCAAGGAAGCCGAGTGGAGGAAGGTCGAAGCGGAGGCCCGCGCCCGAGAGGCCGAAGAGAGAGCGTTCGAGATCGAAGAGCGCCGCAGACGCGCCGAAGCTGCGGCGAGGAAAGAGGCGGAGTTGCGGGAAATAGCTGAAATGCAGGCGCGCCAGTTGGTCGAAAGATTCACAGGCAATCTTCCGGGCAATTTTTCGGGCAATCTTCCGGCGCTACAACACAAGGGGAGGACCAGTAGAGACAAAATCGCGATCTATGTCTACGCCGGGATCGCGGTCGTCCTGCTTGTCAGCCTGATTCTGATCATCTGGGCGCTGATTATAAATATGCGCTGATTCAATATTTGTAAATGTTCTCTAGCTTGTAATCTCGCCTTTAGGCGGAAGCATTTGACATCCTGGAGTGGATCTGCGCTAGGCGCTTCCGCCTATAAAGGCGGGATTACGAACCCATCTCCAGAGGAGCCTTCATGCCGGTCGCGGCGCCCTGAAAGAATGGAAAGCGCGCCGCGCAATGTCCGACAAGCTTCCAGCTTGTCGAGGCTTCCGGCAAATGGCGACTCAGGAAGCCTTTGACAAGTTGGAAGCTTGTCGGACATTTTCCGTAGGAGGGAATGTTATGAAAGTTGGATTTCTTTCGTTGGCGTTGATTGTCGTAGCCTTCGCCGGCGCGCCTGGCAATCTCGCGTCCGCAACGCGGATCGCCTTCGCTCAGTCCCAGCAGCCCCGTAATCAAACACAGCCCCAGGAGGGACTTCCGCCCGAAAAGAAGACGGTTCTTTCCCGCATGGGCCCGGAAGAAATCTTCGGAGTGTCCGGAGATGACTCTCGCAACCGCGCTACAGGCAGCGCTACAGGCAGGCAGCAGCGCAAGCCTACGCCCACGCCAGCTCTCCCGTCGACGGCTGCGCAGAGGACGCCCGTGACGTCCGGTAGAGCGTCCTCTGCGCAGCCTTCCGCGACTCCCGTTCAATCTCCTACGGCGGAGCCAAGTCCGACGGCAGTGGCTGGGGCCCTTGAAAATGGACTTCAATCACCGCCTCTCGGCCAGGTAGGTTCTTCTGACAAGATCGCTTCCAAATGGGTGACGCCTGGTAGCTTGATAGCCCTGGCTCTATTCGTGTTAGTGGCTCTGTCCTTCACACTCACTAAACTTGTGGAAAAGATACGTGAAGGCAGCAGCGGATGAAATGTAGGGGTGGGTTTTCCCCGCCAGATCGCCTCGATTACGGACTCGGGCGGGGAAAACCCGCCACTACACTATTAACGCATCTAATTCTCAAAGGGCGGCGAAAACCTGCCACTACACTATTACCGCATCTAATTCTCAAAGGGCGGCGAAAACCTGCCACTACACTATTGCCGCATCTAATTTTCAAAGACCATTGGTCTATTCCACTGTAGGTGGTCCCACTCTTCTACAGCCTGGGACCACTTGGCTAAAAACGCTACTCTCAGATGAACTGAGTGCGAACACATTGCATCTGTCCGATACACGCCTCTGGCCCTAAAATCCCATACTCCGTCATGGAACGTTAGTTGCTGAGCGCAGATTGGAATAGACGCGCTATTCACGGAGGTTGGGCCGTATGGCGGCATCGTCTTTCCCTTATCAAGAACGTCGCGTGGAACTTGTTCATCGCGCGTCCTCATAAATAATCACAAAACCCGGTTGGAACCTAACGTTCATTCCGCCTTTATTCCGCCATTCTTCTGAATGGATAGATGGAGGCATTCCTATTTTACCTGCCCCAAGATTTAGCCCCGGAACCAATACAGGACTTATCTGCTTTGACGATCTATCCTGAAAGAAAGGGCATGGAGTTCAAGCTTCAGCTTGCCGCCTTGACCCACTCGGAAATGGAAAAATGCTTTCTTCATTAACAAATATTCCGACGAGAATGGTTTTAAATATTGACAATTATCCGAATGGCCGCGGGCGTCTGGTCGAGAAGAGCGAGTCGCTCCCCGCGGTCACGCGACACTGGGATTGCGAACCGGACTACGAAGCCGGCTTTGGCTCTCAAGCGCTGGCAGGCCTGCGAATACTGGTCGTTGATGACGAACCGGACTGCGCAACTCTCACAGGTTATTTGCTGAGCCAGTGGGGCGCCGATGTGAAGGTCGTGGTCTCTGCAAGCGAGGCTCTAGAGGTCTTCGAGCGATACGAAGAATGGCCTCCCGACATATTGGTCTCAGACATCCAAATGCCGGCCATCGACGGCTACGGGTTGATTCGCAGAGTGCGGAAGATGGATCCGGATCACGGCGGGAACATACCGGCCATAGCCCTCACGGCCTATACTCGCGTCGAAGACCGCATCCGCGCCATGGTCGCCGGGTTCCAGATTCATATAGCTAAACCCTTCGAGCCCGTGGAACTGCTGACGGTCGTGGAAAGCATCGTGAATCGGAGGACCGAGGATCGAGGATCGAGGATCGAGAATTGAGGATAGAAGATCGAAGATCGTGTCATCACTCGTAGGGCGATCTTCGATCGTCGATCCTCGATCATCAATCCTCTATCTTCAATTTCCCGGATGCCCGTAGCCGCCGACCATTCTGACGAAGGACGCGGGGATGACGGTCGCGAGTCGTATGAGCTGGCCCTCTTCCTTACGGAATAACGTCACCTCCTCGCCGCCGCCGGGACCGATCGGCAGAACAAGGCGACCTCCTTCGTCGAGTTGCTCCGCAAGAGGTGGAGGAACCCGCGGCGCAGCGGCGGCGCCGATGATCGCCTGGAAAGGGGCGAGGTCGGGCGCTCCGAGTGTGCCGTCACCGACAAGCACAAGCACGTTCGTGATCCCGACCCTGCGGAGGTTCTCACGGGCGGCGTCCGCCAGATCGGAGAAACGCTCGACCGTCACGACCTGATCGCAGAGCCGCGAAAGAATCGCGGCCTGAAACCCGAGTCCGGCGCCGACCTCCAGCGCGCGGTCCGCCTGCTCGAGCTCCAGCGCCTCAACCATCTGGGCGATCAGCGAAGGCTGAGTAGTGACCTGAAAATGGGCAATGGGAAGAGGACGATCCTCGTATGCGAAAGGGGCGAGATCAGGCGGAACGAAGTCGGCTCGCCGCACGACGCGGAAGGCGTCGAGCACGCGCTGGTCAATCACCCCCTGCGCCCGAATCACATGTATGAGATCGTCGATGCCAAGTCTCGCCATCATCTCAATTGGCGCTATTGAATCAGCCACGGAGACACCGCAGACACCGCAGACAAAGCAGAAAAGCTAATAGAGATATCTTTACAGCCTCTGTGTCTGCGGTGGCTCTGTGGCTGATTTTGATTTATATCTTCTTCACCTTCGGTTGATCCAATTCGGCTCGCAGCCGCTTCGCTTCTTCGATCCGCTTCTCGAAGCTGGGGTCCGGGTTGGGGCTCAACGACCGGAATTGATCGAAATCGCGCTCGGCTTCGGCGTCGCGGAATTGTAGCAATCTGGCCATGCCGCGATTGGCGTAAGCCAGAGCGTAGCGGGGGTCCAATTCGATGGCGTGGTTGTAGTTGCTGACTGCGCCTTCGATATCGCCTTTGATAAACCGCGCGTTACCGGCGTTGTTCCAAACGGGGGCGACGTTGGGATTGATCTTGATCGCCTGCTCGAAATCGGCCAGGGCCTTGTCGGCGTCGCCACCGGCGAACCAGGCGTTACCGCGATTGAAGTAAGTCGCCGCGGACCTCGGTTCGAGTTCCAGAGCGCGGTTGAAATCGGACATCGCGCCTTCGAGATCTTTTTTGCCTACCCGCGCCAGACCGCGATTGCCCCACGCCGTGGGCAGATTGGGGTTGATCGAGATGGCCTTCTCGGCGTCGGCCAGCGCCCCGTCGAAATCATCCTTCTCCAACAGCAGAGAGCTTCGGTTGACAAGAGGCGTCGCTTCCTGCGGCCCGACCTCGATGGCGCGGTTGATGTCGGACAAAGCCCCGTTGAAATCTCCCTGGCGATAACGTATCAGGGCGCGGTTATTCCATGCCATGTGGTGGCGCGGTTCGATCTTGATCGCCTGATTGCAGTCATCCAGCGCGCTCTTCAAATTGCCTTTGTCATAATAAACCGCCGCGCGATTGACCAGAGCGTCGGTCATTTTCGGATTGATCGTCAACGCCTGGTTGAAATCCGCCAGAGCCTCGTCCGAATCCCCTTTGTCGCGCTTGGCCACGCCGCGGTTGTACCAGGCCTCTCCGTAGCGTGGATACAGCCCGATGGCGCGGTTGTAATCGGCGATAGCCGATTCCAGATCGCCTTTGGTCTGGATCGCGATGCCACGATAGAGATAGACGCCCGCGTTGCGAGGCGCCAGTTTGATCGACTCGTTGAAATCTCCTATCGCCGCGTCAGTCTCGCCGAGTCGGAGCCGCGCCAGGCCGCGGTTCTGGTAGATGGCGGCGGCGCGTGGAATGTGAACGACCCAATCACCGTAATCCACGGCGACGCCTTCGAGATCTTCGTTCGCGCGACTAGCATTATTATTCCCGGCGCCGTACGCCGCCCGATTGCCGAGATAAGCGTCGAGCGCCTGATCGAATTCCTCGATCGCGCCGGTCAGGTCGCCCTTCTTAAAACGATCTAGACCTCGTTTGTACGAATCGTCTGAAACGCGCAACAGCGACTGCGCAACGGCCACCGTTGAGAACAGGGCCAGCAGCAACGCCATCATCAGAGAACAGGGCCTCAGGAACGCTCTTGAAAATATGTTTTTCATTTTCACTCCCTCCTTTACCACTGACACGGCAATAGGGGGACAGATTTAGTCTGTCCGCCCACAACTCATTCAGCGGACAAACTAAAGGCTGTCCCACTATTGAATAATCCCGTGTAGTTAATCCGTAGCAAGAGCCGTGCTCACATTGCGGCGACGGCGCAAAAAAAGGGGAGAAGTCCTGTGAGACTCTCCCCTGCCGGGACGAAATTGGTCGAATTAATGTCTACAGCGTTAGGCACGAACAGATTGGGGTGATTGAAGATATTGTAAAATTCTCCGCGAATCTGAAAGTTGGTCTCCTCACTGATCCTGATGCGTTTGTAAACGCCGAAATCAAAATTCCAGAAACCAGGTCCGCGGAAGAAATTGCGCCCGACCGTGGTCAATCCGGTGAAGGGCGGGAATACCGTGGTTGTCGGAGCCACAGCGAAGTTTGATGCTGGGATGAAATTGAACCGGTTAGGAACAGTCGTATCCGGGACGGAACTGCCCTGACCCTCGCGGATGGCGCCCAGTCTGACTCCGGGGTTGATGAGCGCGCGCGGGCAAGGCGTTTCGGGCGTCAGCGCTCCGGCGCAATCAAACACGGTGAACGGGAAGCCAGTCATGGCCTGGAAGATTCCTGTCACCGCCCAGCCGCTGAGAAGCCACCTACGCCAGCCGCCGTTGCCGCCGCAGCAACTGCGGTCGAAGAAATCCGGGACTTCCCACATGAAGCTGCCGATGAAGCGGTGCCTTACGTCGAAATCTGACGGCCCATTATCGTTCCTCGGGTCGAACGGGTTGAGCGAATTCGTCGTGAAGCTGGCGCCTATGAGGCCGACGTTGAAGTTTTCGTTGATGAAGGGGTTCACGTTGTCCAGCGCCTTCGCGAACCGGTAGCGCGCCGTGAACTGCAATCCGATGGTTCGCCACGTGCTATTGGATAGGTCGGCGATGAACGCGTTGTAATCGGACCTGCCCCTACTCCTCAAGAAAAAGACGGGGCCGAGCGTCGTGTTAAGCCGAGCCGTCGCGCTGGCGGTTGGGGTCAGGAAAGCCAACGCCGAACCTGGCCGGTTAATGTTGGAGACCGTGAAGAGATCGTGCCCGTGCGCGCCCGCATACTGTAACGACGCGACAGTGTTCCGGGCGATTTCGCGGTCGAGCGTCACAGTCCAGAAAGTGATCCTCGGGGCCTCCAAGTCCCTATCAATGCCGCGCACCAGAAAGTTAGGTAGCACTGTTGTGCTAACGCCCAGCGGGCCGAAATTGCTCGGAACCGTCGCGCCCGCGTTGACCAGTGGAATCGTCGGGAATAGCGCCCCGGTGCCGGTGGGTAAGGGCGTCCCGGCCACCTGCGTGGGGATGGCGAAATTGGCGCTTTCCTGGAAGAACGGCGAGACGGCGTAGAAAAGGCGCTCGAAGGTCATGCCGAAACTGCCGCGCAGAGTCGTACTTCGCCTGAGGCCTGTGCAGCAGCCCGCGCCGCCGCCTGTAAAGTCCCAGGCAAAGCCGACGCGCGGCGCGATGTTGTCGGTATCTCGGTGGAAGAACGACCTGTTGGTGTCAACACCGGTGCTAGCTAAGGCAGCGCCGGTAAAAGTGCCCGGCGCCGCCAACGCGCCGCTCGCTACCTGGCCGGGGACAGTGGTTGCCGCGCCCGGGAAGAAATTGAAGAAGATCTGATCGTTGCGACGAGAGCGCGGCCTGCCGAAGAAATCGTAGCGCGCCCCCAGGAGCAGGTTGAAGTTCGGCCTAACGCGCCAGTTGAAGCTGCCATACAACGAGAAGTCATGATCGCTTATACTCCGGTTGAAATTCGGCACGACGGGCGGCGTCGTGATAGTACTGCCTGGCGTAGCGCCGAACGGATTGATCGCAACCTGGAATTCGTTGGCCGTACCCAAGAGCAGACTGTCCAGCGCCGTCGGCACGTCCTGGCCGAGCGTGAATAGCCCGTCCTGGAACGAAAAGATGTTCCGGTTGTCCTGGAAGTAATAGTAGCTCCCTCCGAACTGGAGCTGATGGCCGCGCCAGGCTCCGGCAAAATCGGCCGAAGCATTAAAGAGGTTAAGCGGCCCGGTAAAGAGCGAATTCAGATTCCCGTCGAACGGGAAATCGCCTGGGAACGCCAGCGGAAATCCGCCGATGTTGGGGAACGCGAACCCGGTCGCGGCAAGCCGCGGCGAGAAAGCGGTATTAATGTCATTATTGCGTCTTATGTTGACCCGGTTGAAGTTGGCCTTGAGGTTCATTAACCAGGGCGAGGCGCCCGGGTCAGAGCAGCAACCTGGGCCGGAGAGCGTATACAGCCAGTTGATCTGAGCGTCATGGTCCAAATCGTGGGAGCCGGAGTTGAACCCGGCGAACGGACTGAAAGAGAGCGAGCCCCTGAAAAAGTCGCGACTCGTGTACACGTATCGCCCATAAATCAGGGAGCGGTCAGATTTGGTCCAATCCAACCTTCCGACAGCCAACGCGGTGTCCTGCGGCAACCCCCCGCCGAGGTTGGTCGGAACGTCGAAGAAGATCTGCTGGAAGGCCGGTAGCCCCGCAGTCGCCGGCGTTGTCGCTAACGTCAAAAACGGGCTAGTCGTTCCCGGGGGCCTCACGAAATTTCCGGCTCCTCCGAGCTGAGCTACAGTATCCGCGAATGAAAAGGTGCGTCCGAGGGTCACCGGCCCGAGCGGGAAGCTGTTGATGAAGGTCGCAGTCGTCCCCGTCGAACCAAGGACAGTAGCCGGAATCGCAAGCCCCAGCAGAGTGGTCGTCGGGATCAGCGCGACGCGGTTCTCGCGGCTGCGCACTCTGATGCCCTCGCCGCTGGTGAAGAAGTAGAGCTTGTCATCGATGACGGGCCCCCCGACCGCGCCACCGAAATTGTTGCCGACCAGGTGGCCTTTGCGGATGCCGAGAGCGTTGGCCTCGAAGCTGGTGGAGTTGAGGGCGTCGCCGCGATAGAACTCGAAGATGTCACCTCTCCAGGTGTTGCCCCCGGGGCGGGTCGCGACGTTGATCAGACCGCCGCCGAGCCGCCCGAATTCGGGGCGGAACCCGTTGGTGATGACGTTGATCTCTTGCACGCCTTCGAGCGGCATGCGCTGTCCGAGCGTCGACCAGAAATTAACGATGTTCTCACCGCCGTCTACCTGAACGTTGTTGAACGTCGGAGGCTGGCCATCGATCGCAAAGTCCTGGTCCGGCTCCGTGTTGAAGACCGGGAAGGAGACGAAGCCGGTGGTAATCGTGGTGCCGCCCAGAGGATTGATCCTGAACGGCGTGACGTTGCCCGAAAGCGTGACCAGGGAGTAAGGGTCGCGCGTGATGACCGGCAGCTCGCGGAGCTGGCGTCCCGAAATCGGGTCTGAGAGTTGCCCCGTCTGCGTGTTGATCTTCACGCCGCCGCTGCCTTCGACAATCTCTTCCTGCACCTGCACCGGCGTGACCGACAATTGCGTGTCGATTCTGACGACCGATCCGACGAAGACGCGCACTCTCTGCGCCCTCACCGCAAACCCCTGGGCTTGAACACCAATCTCGTAAACGCCCGGCGGAAGGTTCGTTATAATAAAGAAGCCTTCATCGTTGGTCGTCGCCAATCGTTCCAGCCCTGTCTCCATCGATTTGGCCTGGACGATCGCTCCCGGAACTCTGGCCCCATTCGGGTCATACACCTTTCCGGTGAGTTGGCCCGAATTGATCTGCCCGAAGGCCACCCCGGACAGAAAGGCCACTACGAACAGAGCAGTCCGAAGCGATTTGCTCTGCCCCTTGAAAAATTGCACAAGGCACGACATCTCAAAATCCTCCATTCTTTATTTTGGCTTTATTCGGCCTTCCGACGGGCTTATGCGGTACGGGGAGCATAAGCGACCCGGGGCTCGATCAATAGATATCTTGATCGATACTCAGGTCGCTGACGCTCCCCGTACCGTACCGCTGGCTTTTGTTTTCGGCCAAACATCTTTTTGAATTCCATCCCGGAATTCATAAGCGATATGCGTGTAAAGCTCGTCGGATTGTTTATAGGGAGTGAGAAATATGTGGGAGTGAACGCAGCAGTTAAGGCAAGGCTCAGGCCACACGCGTTTGCGGGCCTTACATGACTGAGGCTATCTTGCTGTCAAACGCCGACTTTGACTCCAGCCGCGTGACGAAGAGGGCGAGGGGATCGAGCGCTCGCTTATTCAGATTTTCGGATGAAGTCGTGGTCCTCATCCGATAATTCGTAATGAAGTTTTCAACTCTCGTGCGGTACAGGGAGCGGTAGCGACCTGGCGCCCTTGAGGTATACGCCTGACGAGTCGCCAGGTCGCTACCGCTCCCTGTGCCGTACCGCTTAATGAACGGCCGCCCTCTGTCGCTTCGCTTCATCGATGCGCGATGTCAACGACGCCTTCAGATCGGGATCGAGTTCGAGGCATTTGGCGAAATCGCGTTCGGCCTCGGCGTCTTTGCCCTGCATGAGCAGCGCGAGTCCGCGATAGGCCCAGGTCGCTGCCCTGTTCGGGTCTAGTTTGAGCGCCCTGTCGAAGTCGGCGACTGCCTCGCGCAATTGACCTTTATCTTTGCGCGCGGCCCCGCGGTTGTGCCAGCTCAGCGCGAAGCGATCGTTTATCTCGATGGCTTTGGTGTAATCGGCGATGGCGCCGTCGAAGTCCTTCTTCGCGTGGCGGGCGTTGGCGCGGCCGTGGTAAGCCTGCGCATAGCGGGGGTTGAGCGTTATCGCCCGATCGAAATCCTCGATGGCGCCGGCGAGATCGCCCTTGTCGAGCCGCGCGTTACCGCGATTATTCCAGGCCTCGGCGTAATCCGGTTTGAGTTCCAACGCCTTGCCGCAATCTGCGATCGCCTTATCGAGATCGCCTTTCAGATAATGAATCACGCCGCGATTATTCCAGGCCATCGCGAATTTCGAATTGTAGGTGATGGCGAACGTGTAGTCTTCAATCGCGCCGTTCAAGTCACCCGCCTTTTGCCGCTCGTTGCCTCGGTTGTAATAGTCGGCCGCCGGATCCCTGTTCGCGTTCTGGTCCTGCTTACTTTTCTGCGCGAGCGCGACGCCCGACGCCCCGGCGACAATGACTATTGAAAG
>WNGF01015469.1_pt1 | contig 11384 bp, 12 predicted proteins | sample 5400641 | NCBI WGS metagenome assembly WNGF01 (sample SAMN13153371, study PRJNA577476) | soil metagenome | isolation source: 80 cm soil or saprolite under grassland replicate 2 | place: USA:California | collected 2016-06-15 | reverse complement strand
AGGTCGACGCCGACGATGGCGGCGGCTACGTCGTCGAGTTGACCCATGTGTGCGCCCGACTGGACGGCTGCTACTCGGGTTCGACCCGTACGCGAACTGGTCGATTGTTCTGGTGAGGCATTCGAAAGGCGATTGTGTTGTTTGGCAACGTTGGCCGGTGTCGCTGGCATGAGGCCCTGCTGATAGCCTAGGCAAAGGCCAAACAGCTGTACTCAATTTCGCTCAATGGGTGATCAATGGGCCCTCCGTTCAGGTGGCCGGCACCTCGCCAAATGAGGACATTTCTCACACCCTGTTTACGAAATTGCCGGCGGAATGTGTTGCCTGACCACCAGTTCGCGGCAAAGCGACTGCATAGACTCTCGGTAAGATTGACCGAAACTCCCGCGACGATATGACACGTCGCCGCGGGCAGAGGTGGCGATGACCGACGGGCTGATACGCCTGCAAGTGGTCGATGACCACTGGCTTGTGCGACTGGGTCTCACGAGCTTGTTTGCAAATTTGCGGCACTTCGCGGTTGTTGCCGAGGCCGAAACCGCTGCCGCGGCAATTGCCACCGCGCGTGAGCACCGACCGGACGTGGTGATCATGGACGTTCGCTTGCCAGATGGCAGCGGCGTTGACGCGTGTCGCCAAATCCGATCGGACTATCCCACGACGCGCGTGGTCATGCTGACGTCGTTCGCGGACGAAGATGCTGTTGTCGCGGCGATCCTGGCTGGTGCGAGCGGCTACTTGCTGAAGCAGAGCGAGCCGGACCGGCTGATCGCGGCGGTCGAGACGGCCGCTGCCGGTGGCTCGTTGCTTGACCCGGCCGTGACGGACACGGTGTTGCGCTGGATGCGCGGGACGGCCGCGGGTGGTGACGCATCGGGCCGACTGTCCGAGCAAGAACGCAAGATCCTGCCGCTGATCGCCGAGGGCAAGACGAACCGCGAAATCGGCGCGCAGCTGTTCTTGAGCGAGCACACGGTCAAGACATACGTGAGCAGCTTGCTGAAGAAGCTGCAGCTAGCCCGACGGGCGGAAGCCGCGGCCTACATCGCGAGGCAGCAACAGGCCCGCGCGAGCTGAGCCTCACGGCGGCGATCGGGTGGGCGTCGCTGCCCATGAGGCGGCTGGCGGCGGCGCGACGGCTGCACTCGATCGGGTCAGCGTGCCGGGCTGACCGCTTCGGGCACAGCGGTCCGAGTGGCCGGTCGGGCAGTGGGGCCGGGCCAGACTCCTCACGGACATGACGGCCGGGTGGCCGGTGGGGCGGTGGGGCCAGGCCAGGCTCCTGACGGACATGACGGCCGGGTGGCCGGTCGGTCGGTGCCAGGCAATGGTGGCGGCGGCGCCTGGCCGGCTGGTCAGGCAGGCTCGTGGCCGCTGGCGGGAAGTCTGGCTCAAATGGCGCGTTGGGAAGGCCTGAAATTGACGCCTGAAATGTGAGCAGGTTCACTGGCGCGCACTCGGCGCGTCTCGATACTGGTCATGTGGCGGGTATGCCAACGGGTCACCTGGCTGTGGGACTAGGACGGCTATCTGCGCGATGCTGACACTCAGAGATGAAAACGTAATCTCGCAATTATTGAGTTGCCGACGTTCTGACATTAGGAACCCGACACGCTAGGAGAGAGTGATGAACACCCAGACGGTTGTCGATCAGTTGACGTCCATGCTGGCCGAGAGGCGACAGCAGACGCGCGATCGCCGCACCGCCTACCTGGCGCTTGCCCGAGCCATCCTGAGCGACGGGCCAGCCGAGCAACACCTGTCATACGCGCTGGATCACCAGCAGCCGATCCCGATTCGGGATCGCAGCGGTCACGCCGCCTGATCCAGTAGCCCTCCGGAGACGTACCCCATGGAGAAGGTCAGACTGATGCAGATGCAAGAGATTCGCCGCTACCAGGTCTACCGACTCCCTCGATCACCCCGACGGCCCATGATTGTCCGTCTCCGCCGCGCCCTGCGCGTGCGCTGGTTCCGCTAGCGCGCACCGACCCAGCGAGGTTTTCGGCCAGCCTGGCCTCGAGCGACCCGCCCAACGCGGTAACGCCCAGGTCGGCTGCTCGCGCCGACACGTCAGTGGGCGGGTGTGCGCCCTGGCCGGAGGGGGATGACGGCGGACGACGAGGAGGAGGCGGGGTCGGACTCGTCGGCCCACCGCGGGCGGCGGCGGGCGGCGTTGCTTGGGACCAGGAGGGTCACCAGGTCGCCTTCCAGGAGGTCGACGCTGCTCACTCGAGCGTCCGGTCGAAGCTGCTCGCCAGTCCGCTCGACACGCAGGCCGAAGGAGACCGGCTGACCGGTGGAGTCAGATGCGGCGCGTCCGAGATAGGCAGCCAAGCGACGCGCGAGCTCGCCCACACTTTGCTCGGCATTGCCGCGCACCAGGACATCCTCAGGAGCGTCGCTCACGCCAGGGTCCAGTACGGTGAGCGCCAGCGTGAACGCCAGGGTCATGCGAGCGCCGCAACCCGTCGGCGCAAGCTCTCGGCCAGCGACTCGCCTTCTACCTGCGGTGTAATCGATTGGAAGAATTGCTGCGCCTGACGCACCACCAGGTAGCCGCGGCCAATGGGCGGCGTCTCGATCATGCGCCGCAGGCGGACAGAGAAGACATCGCCGTCGAACTCGATATCGGGCTGGAGCAGGACGCCCACGCGGAGCTGCGACATGTAGCGCACCAGGTCATCGCGCGCATCGCGCAGCTCGATGTTCGAGCCCCCGACCAGGACGTGGAGTCCGACGGCAGTGCCGCGGCGGGCGAGCCGCGCCAGGCGCATCTCCATATCCAGGAAGTCATCGTCCTGGCGCAGCAGCTCGTAGTCGTCGAGGACTAGCAGGACAGGCGGCGGGATAGTCTCGGCGTCGCCGCCGGAGCGGAGCGCTGCGCGCCGCTCGTCGATGACGACTTCGAGATCGTCCAGGAGCTCGCCCAATTGCACGACGTTGCGCGCCGTCCCGCGACACATCGGCAGGGCCGACAGCTCGGTCAACGCAGACGGCCGGGGTAGGGCGAGGTAGAGCTCGCCGCCAGCACGGCTGAAGACATGCATGACACACGAGGCCAGCAAGGTGGTCTTGCCTGAGCCGGGCGGGCCAAGCACGAGCATGTGCAGTAGCTCGGCGAGGTCGATGACGATGGGCTGCGAGCGTTCGTCGTCCAGGCCAAGGACGATCGGCAGTCCGCGGTGCGTGCCCGTCAAGGCGACCCGTACGCGCGGATCGTCCAGGCTGAGCCAGGTCGGTAGATCCTGGACCGCTGGCGGCTGCACATCGCCCGCGGACTCGCGCAGCACGCGCAGCAAATCGGCTGTTGACGGACCAACCATCGGCATTTCGGTGGCCGCTTCGACTTCATCTGGCAGGAGGGCAATTTGGAACTCACGCGGCGGAGTGCCGGTCGCGAAGCCGCGGCCCGGCGGGACGCGTTCAGGCATGTGTTCTAGCCGTCCGACGATGCCGTAGTCGCCCGCATCGGTGAGGCGCAGGGCGACGCGCGTCTCGGCAGCGTTGGCGATGGCGCTGCTGATCGACGAGGTGATGCCCGCGGTCAGCACGAAGTGAATACCCGCCGCGGGGCCGTCGCGCATCAGCGAGGCCAGGTCGGAGACCATGCTGTCCATGCTGCGCATCACGTTTTCTTCTTCTTCGAACGTCTCGCGGAAGGCGGCGAAGTTGTCGAGCACGACGAGGATGAACGGGAACCGCTCGAAGCCCTGTGCTGGCGAGCCTTCGCTCGGCTCAGGCTGACCGGCCGGTATGGGTGCGACAGGCTCTGAGCGGCCGGGCGGTGTGCTTGCTACAGCCTCTGGGCGGCCGGGCGGTGTGCCTGCAACAGCTTCTGGGCGGCCGGACGGTGTGGGTGCAACAGCCTCTGGGCCCACAGGCGGTGTGCTTGCAACAGCCTCTGGGCCCGCAGGCGGTGTGCTGCGCGGTGCGGAGCGGCGCTGCTGACGCAGATTGGTCACGCCGGCTTCGCGCCGCTGGCTGAGCTCGTGCTCCAACAAGCGCATCAGGCGCCGGATGCGCACGGTGTCGCGCGGGAGGAACACCCCGGATTCGCCGCAATGCGGCAGGCCAGCCAGGACGCCCAATGTTCGGGCGTCGAAATCCAGGCAATACACGTGCAGGTCGCGCGGCGAGTGCGTCAGCGCCAGAGACGCGACGAGCGTGCGCAAGAGTGTGCTCTTGCCCGAGCCCGCACCGCCGTAGACGATGCAGTTGCGTGAGACGTCCAGGCGGAACGGGCCCTGCGCTTGCTGCGTCGGCTCGTCGACCAGGCCGACCGGCGCGACGAGCCAGTCACTGCCAGCCGGTGGGCGGGACCACGACCAGGCCGCATCGGGCCTGGGCAGTGGGAACAGCGCGGGCGGGGCGACCTCTGGCGCAGACGTGTCGTCGCCGAGGAGGGCGACCACGTCAGGCAGGGGCGCGGGCCATGGTGGTGCGACTTTGCCCAGCGCCACAGCGGCGGCGCGTAGATGGGCAGTAAGGGCGCGCACCTCAGTGGTCAGCGCACGATCAGCAGTGGCAGCCTGCGGCGCAGCGCGGCGGCCACCGATGCGCGGCTCGAACGGCAGGACTTCGAACGCGGCGTGCGTGCTGCGAGGAAGATAGGGGGCGCCGACGCGCGCGGTCTGAAACAGGCACACCGGCTCGAGCCCTGCGCGGAAGTAGCCTCGGCCAGGGACAGAACCCGGCAACAGTGCGGCGTCCGGCTCGCCTATCACCTGCTTGCTGTCCTGCGCGTCGCGCACCCGCAGACACACGCCGAAGTTCGTGTTCTTCTGGATCTGATCGTCGACCGTGCCCGATGGTGTCTGTGTCGCCAGGATCAGGTGGACGCCAAGGCTGCGTCCAACGCGCGCCACGTCGATCAGACCGTTGATGAACTCGGGCAGATCATCCTTGAGGCGCGCGAACTCGTCGACGACGATGACCAGGAACGGCATCGGCTCGCGCTCGCCGCGACGAAGCTGGTAATCGGCAAGGCTGGTCACCCCCGCGGCGCGCATCTCGAGCAGGCGGTGCTCGCGGCGTTTGATCTCGCTGCGCAAGGTGAGCAAGGCGCGGGCGGCCAGGTGACGGTCCAGGTCGGTAATCAGCGCCACAGTGTGCGGCAGATCGGCCACGCTCTGGAACGCGTCGCCGCCCTTGTAGTCGACAAGGACGAAGTTGAGGACGTCGGGCGAGTGGCGCAGCGCCAGACCGCCGATCAAGGTCAACAACAGCTCGCTTTTGCCAGCGCCGGTCGTGCCGGCGACCAGACCGTGCGGGCCATGGCCAGACTGGCTCTGTTCCTTGAGGTCGAGCCACAAGAGCTCGCCGCCGCCCACTGGCCCGAGCGGCGTGCGCAGCAGGTTCGGAACGGTGCTCAGGCGCCACGCTTCACCGACCTCGATCTGGTCCACGTTCGCGTAGCCGAGCGATTCGAAGAAGCTGATGCGGCTCGGAATATCGCTGGCCGAGCTGTCGGCGACGTCGTCGAGCACCACGAGCGGCGCGAGTGCGCGAGCGATCCGCTCGGCGCGCTCGGCGTCCATGACATCGGGCGCGCATTCCAGCGGCTGGACCCCGCTCGCGGTCTCAGCGTACGTCACCTGCCCGCGGCTGCCGCGACCATCGACGACGGCCACACCCTTGCAGCCGCCAGGGACCTGGCGGACGTCATCGGCCAGGCCAAACAAGGTGATGCGCAAACGTACGCCCTCGGCCAGTGCCATACGAATCGCGGCGTCGTCGTGCACCGCGTGCAGGTCGTCGAGGAACACCAGCAGCCACGGGAACGACACGCCGTCCGTGCTGCCGACGGGACCCGCTTCTTCGACGGCGCGCTTGCGGCTGGTGAGCTCATCAAATAGCCAGCGACTCAGCGACTGACGTGATGGTCCGTCCCAGGCGATGGACGTGGCCATTGCGCCAGCGCCACCGCTGCGCGCATGCGGCAGCCACTTCAGCCACGCCCAATCGTCTAACGGACGCGCACCGAGAAAGCCGATCACGCGCACATCGTCGGGACTGTGCTGGACGGCAGCCTGACACAAGACCGAGCGCACCAATGGCGCCGTGTCGCGGTAGCGACCCGCGAAACCGACCGCGCCGGCTCTGGTCAGGTCGAAGCGGATGGGCACATCGGGCACCTGGCGGTACTGATCGGCGGTGTGGCGGCCCTCGCGATGCAGCCGCGCTAGCTCCGGTGTCAGGTCAGGCGTGTCGTGCGGGTGGTCATCGCGAAAGCCAAGGTCAATGCGCGTGGGTGCCAACCCTGGCCCCAAGCGCAGGTGCAGGAAGTCCGGATCGGCGAGCCGTCGCTCGAACAATCGCCGTCCGCGTCCAATCGCGCGCCGCTCGAGATCCTCGGGCGGCGGGTCCTCCTCGTTGCGCAGGTCCTGTTCTTCCGTGCGCAGCCGCGCCAGCTCGAGCTCCGCGTTCTGGAGCCGTCGACCGTGTTGCTCGAGTTGCTCGCGGACGCGCTGTTTGAAGCGCCGGCGATCCTCGAAGAACATCCACGCCGTCGGCAGCGCCGAGCCGAGAATCAGGGCGATCACGGTCAAGGTCATGTACGCCGGATTGCTCTGCGAGATGCCGCCGAACATGAACAGCGAGCCCATGGCGACCACCGCGACCAGCGGCACGACGAGGCCGGTGGCGAAGCTCGTCGTCGGCTTCTGGAGCGGCGCGGGTGCCGCCGGGACCTCGAACTTGTCCGTACTCAGCGTCGCGCGCAGGCGCGGCGGGCGGTTGAAGGTGACGCGGCCGGGCGCCCGCGTTCGCGGCGCGGAGCCCGCTGAGCCTGCTTCGGTTCGCAGATCGACGGCGGTCATGGACGCAGCCATCCACTGAGCCTGGCGAGCAGGCCGTGCCGGCCGGCCTGGGGGCGGGTTTCCTCGTCCTCGGCAGTGGCGAGATCGCGCCAAAGCTGCTTGTCGGCCAGCGACGCATAGTGGCCGTCGGTGAGGCAGCCGCTGACCAGCGTGTCGAATGGACGATTGCCGGTTCTGGTTCCACCCGCCAGGAGCGTGAGGATTTCGCCGAAGCCACGTAGGTCGGCAGTCAACGCCGGGTCGGCCTGGCTGAGCGCCGCCAGCGGAAGCTCGCGGGCAGCGTCGAGGTCGATCAGCACCGCCTCCGACGCGCTCGATGTCGGCGAGGGCAGCAGCACGTTCTGGGCGCGAACGTCACCGTGGCTCACCGGGCGGTCCAGCTCGGTCAGCAGGGCGCGTAATGCTTCGCCCAATGGGCGGGCGATTTCGAGCGCCAGGTGCGGCCCGAGGCCGCTGGCGCGGGCGGTGCGCGACGCCAGCGCGGACAGGTCGCCACCCGTCAGGAAGGGCAAAAGCAAGACAGCCGCGGGCCGGTCGGCTCGTTCGCCGCCGACAGGCAGCCAGAGCAGCCCGCTGGCCAGCGGCCGCACGATGCCGTCGACGTCCCTCGACGCAGCCTCGTTTAGCAGCGCCAGCTCGCGGCCCAGGATGGGCGCATAGGCACTGCCCGTTAGTTTCAACACGCCTTCGGTTTCGCCGAACGCCTGGCCGCGTGCGGTGAAGAGTAGCGCTGTCGCCGAACGCGCCAGCAGCCCGGTCACGTGGAAGCTGCCCAGGGCACAGGGTGGTTGGAGCGCCTGGGCGAGATACTCCAGCTCGGCGGACGCGACGTGTTCGTCAGTCAGATGCATCAGGCGAGGTCATCGTCGTCATCGTCGGCGGAGCGGCGCTTCGGGCGCAGCAGGCTGAGCTTCGCACTCGAGGATGGAGCAAGCGTCGACGATTCGACCGCGTCGATCTTCTTTTGCTCGGGTGTGGGCCGGTCGTGGACCGGCTCGACCTCGAGGAACACGTACTCGACCGTCGCCGACAGACGCAGCACATCCCGATGGACCAGCCGGAACGGTTGACTGGTCGCATCCTGGGCGCGGCCGAAGCGCAAGACACGCGTCTGGGTTCGATGCACGCCGCGTGGCGGCTCAGGTCGCGCGCCGCGGCGCCATCGCCTCGGACGTCGACGAACTCCAGGCGGGCGAAGTCCGGCTTACCGACGTGACGATCCATGAATGGCGGGTGGTACCCGATGCGCAGCTTGCCCGCCGTTGGAAAGCGAATAACTTCCGGCACCACGTGCGAGTCGTCACTGCGCAGACGCAAGTGCAGCGCGGGTAGCGCGGGATCGTCCAACTCCGGAGACGCGATGCGCGGCCGCATCGTGCGTCTGAAGCCGTACACCAGGAGCGCCACAATCAGCAGGACAAGCAGCCCGGCGAGCAGATTCCCAAGCGTCAGCTGCACGATGCTCTCAGGTGCAGTCGTTGCCGACGACCGCGGCACACGGCGCGGCGCGGCCCGTGGCATGGATTCTCACCGCACCAACATGGACCAGGCGCAGAAAGATCGGCTGCACCTCGCGCTCGAGGACGACCTGAATATGATCCTCCTCCGCATGGACGTCGGCCCGTGGGCCACGGAAGCCGATGCGTGTCAGGTACTCGAATGCTCGTGCTTCGGCCAGGGCGCGGTCGAGGGTGACCGTCCCGCGTGGGTTCCTGACGGTGTTGTGCAACAAGGCCCGGTCGATCTCCATGCCCCCGGCGCGTGCCGCACCGTCGGCTATGCCCTGGAGCTCGCGCTTGGCATCGAACATCACGCCCGCGTCCATCATCAACCCGGCAATCGGCAGAAAGACCAGCGGCACCATCACCGCTACCCAGACGATCATCTGCGCCCGCGCGCCGTGCGTCATGGCGCAAACCCTCTGTAGCGATCGATGCGTTCGATATGTCTGGCGTCAAGCTCGATGCGCGGCCCGAAGACGTTGCGGATGAACGGCAGGTCGTCCTCGGTCACGGTGTAGCGCATCGTCGCGGTGACCCAGCCGTCCGGCTCGAACGGCTCCGCGTCGACGGTGATGTCGATTGGACCGCGCAGGCCGAAGCCACGCGCCACCTGTTCGCCCGTACTCCGCCCCGTGCGTTCCGCATCCTCCTCGGGCTGCCGCGTCCGGGCGTCGAGCCGCGGCATGTCGGCGACCGCGGTCGCGTGCGCTGCTTCGCGGGTCGCCGCGCTGAGCGCCATGCGCAGCTGGACGAGCCGACCGATGCCGATGCCGCCGAACGCGACGAGCAGCAGCAGCGGCACCACCAGCGCGGCTTCGACCAACGCCTGCGCGGGCGTCGCGCGTCTAGGAAGACGGCCAGCGGCCCACAACCAAAGTCCGGCATTTTTGGCCGTCTTCCTAGACACAATCCGTCGAACGAACTTCGGCCAACTGCGACTTGTGGCGAAACCCGGCTTGTCGGCCGAAGTTCTAGCGGCCGTCGTGGAACTGTTCCTTCGCCATCCGCGCGGTGGCATTGAGCGGCAATTCCAGTCGCGTGATGCCGTGGTTGAAGCTGAAGGCAGGGAAGAACGTGGGATACGTGGTGTGCACGGAGGCCACCACGGTCCAATTCTCCTCGTTCTGGTTTTCGGGCACGACGGCCACTCGGGGCCGATTCGGCCCGCCGAGCCCGGCGCTGACGACGGCGTTGCCACGCCTTTCGCCCTCGTCCGTCGAGTTGCCGCGCGCCGCCGCGGTGCGCGCCGCTTCCTGGACGGCTGCCTCAACCACGTTATGCGCGTGGTAGTACAGCGCGAACTGCACGAGCCCCAGCGCGACGAACACCAGCAGTGGAAACACCACTGCCACCTCGACCAGGAGCTGGCCGCGCTGCGCACGTCTCATGCGCACAGCCGGACGCCGCGCTTAGGGCCCGTCGGCCTGGTCGATCGAGACCGAGGCGCGGACGAACGCAGCGCCGACGCGGTCACCCAGCAATTTGACCGAGGCCACCGCGACGACGGCCACGATCGCCGCGATGATCGCGTACTCGACCATCGACTGCCCGACCTGGGGCGCGGTACGTCTGAGCCAGCGCCCGGCTACACGGGCCTTCGCGATGGCGCTCGTGACAATCGCCCTGGAATGGCTGACGATCTCATGCATGTGGGGCACCTCCTCCACCCTTCTAGCCGCCGATGTTCATGAGCTGCTGTGTCGCTGGCACAAGGACGACCACGAAGAGCACCGGCAGGATGAACAGCGCGACCGGCAACACCATCCGGATGCTGGCCTTGCCGCCTTCTTCGACGATACGCAGCCGCTGCCGGTCGCGCAGAGCTTCAGCCTGTGCAGCCAGTGACTGTACCAGGGGCAAGCCCTGGTCGTGCACTGCCCGAAGGTGGTCGACCACGCTCGTGAGCTCGGTCACGCCATTGCGTTCCGCCATGGCCTCGAGCGCGTCCACGAGCGGCCGTTGACCGAGCGCCATTTCGCGGCTTGCCCGCTGCAGCTCCTGGGCGACGGTACCTGCGCTCTGCCGCGAGACCTCGATCAACGCCTGCTCGAGCGCGAGACCGGCCGACGCGGCGATGGTGAGCATATCGAGGATCGTCGGTAGCTCCATGACGATCCGTGTCCGACGCGCTGCCAGACGTGTATCGAGCTGCCAGTCCGGGGCCATGAAGCCAATGACGAACCCGAGCACCCAGACCCACGCTGGCCATGGCCCGAACAGTGTCAGGTCGACCGCGTTCATGAACGGAAAGAACGTCAGCGCGACGAGACCCGTGGCGATCTTTTCGCCGAAGAATTGGATCGGCTCCACCCCCGGTCGAGCGACGCGTAGTCGGCGCTCGAGATCGCGCCCGCTGGAGATGCCGAAGCGCGCCAGGACGCCGCGCATCAGACTGCCCAGATCGTCGAGCACCGGGCGCAGCAGTCCTTCCAGCCAGCGCACGGCGAAGATTGGCCGCGCCGCGTCGCGCTGCTCGAGCTCGTTGCGAATGCGCTCGTCGACATCCAGTCGCAGCAAGCGCTCGGCGAGGTTGGTCTTTGGTCGGCCGACCGGCTGAGCCTGCAACAGCAGGTATAGACCGAGTCCGAGTAGCAACGGCCAGATCAAGAACTCGATCTGCAGCGACCGCGGATCGATCGCAGGCAGTGGCGGCAGGTCGAATGTCAGGGACGACATGTCCATGGCTACTGCACCAGCACCCGCTCTTCGCCGGGGAGGCGCGCCATCCAGCGCATGGCGAGATAGCCAATCGCCACGCTGGCGAGACAACCCATCAACAGGAGCTGGCCCCACCACGTATCGAACAGGCTGAGGTACTCCGGGCTCAGCCAGCGGATGGTGATCAGCACCACCAGCGGCACAGCGGCAACGATGCGCGCCGACAGCACGTTTCGACCCTGGTAGGCGCGCAGCTCCTGCTGAATGCGCTGCTGCGCACGCGTCGCCTGGGCAAGGCGATCCAGAACCTGGGTCACGTTGCGACCACCCACGCGGTCGTTCAGCACCAGTGCGGCGGCGACAATGTCGAACACCGGGTCGGCGAGGCGCTCGCGCATGCCGC
>WNGF01009217.1_pt1 | contig 11386 bp, 12 predicted proteins | sample 5400641 | NCBI WGS metagenome assembly WNGF01 (sample SAMN13153371, study PRJNA577476) | soil metagenome | isolation source: 80 cm soil or saprolite under grassland replicate 2 | place: USA:California | collected 2016-06-15 | reverse complement strand
GTGATGCGAAACCTGTGCTGCGCGAGAGAAAGCGTGGCCTTGCCGGTCGCGCATCCGACCTCAAGGAGCCGAGCGCCGGACCCCACGTGCGTTACCTCAAGCAATCGGTCGATCAGGGCCGGCGGATATTCCGGCCGGGCGCGCTGGTAGAGGTCGCTCGCGCGGTCGAAGGTCCGGCCGAGACGTTCACGGTCAGCATCCGAAGAGCCCACCACGACCAGCCTGCCCCGCGTTCGGTGTGCGCCGGTAGTGCCCCAGTGCGTAGGGGTCCGATCAGGTACCGGCGAGCTGGGTCACGATTGGTGTCGCTGCTTCGAGCGAGTGCTGAAACACGGTGAAGTATGAGAAGCCCCAACGTTCCCTCGCCGCGCGGACCTGGTCGCAGATCGACTCGACTGTGCCGATCCAGACATAGGGCGTAGCGAGGATGTCCTCTGCGCTCAGCTCGGGTAGGAGCTTGCGCATGCTCTCGGCGGCGCCGGTGGGATCGTCGGTCACGCTCACGTGCTGAATAAGCGCGTGCAGTTCGACCCCTCGCGGTGTTGACCCGGCGCGCACGAGGGCGATCCGCTCGTCGACTGCCTCGGGCGGGAAGCCGGTTGGCTCGTGTGTGAGGCCGTCCGCCTTGGTTCTGCCGGTGCCTGAGAGTCCCACAATGTCGGCGCGCGCGGCCGCCATCTTGAGGAGCCGGTGGCCATTGCCGCCGACGAGGATCGGTGGCCGGGGCCTCTGTGTCGCCGGCGGCCAAGCGCGGTGGCCGCGCAACTGGTAGTGATCGCCACCGAAGGTGACATCGTTCCCACGGAGCAGGCCATCGAGCACTTCGACGGCCTCGGCGAGACGTGCCACGCGCGTCGCTCCATCGTCGAAGCGGATCCCGGCTGACTCGTATTCGGGGAAGCCGTGCCCAGCACCAAGGCCGAGTTCGACGCGTCCGCCTGACAGCGAGTCGAGCGCTAGCGTCTCGCGCGCCACCACCGCGGGATGGCGCAGGTCGTTGTTCAGCACGAGCGTCCCGATGCGCAGGGTTGAGGTCGCTTCCGCGGCCACCCCGAGGGCCGCAAAGGGAGAGATGCATCCATTGACGAGGTGATCGGCAACCGTCAGCGTCGAGAACCCGAGGTCCTCGACCTGTCGGGCGGTGCGCACCCAGTCGTTATGCCCTGACGGCGCAAGGACGTGCACGCCGAATCGAAAGTCCCTCACGCCTCCCCATGCTCGCACGACCCAATGACGGAACCCCGGTCGGTGTGCTCGCCCTCCACCGAGAGCAGGGCCAATCCGTTCGGCAGATGCACGATGGTCAGACCACGGAAGTGCCGTTCGGCGCTCCCTGACCGACGACTCGACGCGTCGTTCGGTGTTCACGTTCGGTGCGCGTCCCCAAGGCGCCAATCGGCAGTCAAGGCGCGCGCCGACGGCGTGATCCCGAGCCGCACACGGCCTCGCATCCGCGAGCTCTAGAAATCAGGATGTTGCGCCGCCGCGTCAAGACCGTACGGCGAACAACCTCCAGACGCCCGGCACGCCCTTCAACTCGTGCCCGCCCTTGTCCTCGAACTCGAGCCCCGACCCGGCCACGAGATCGACGACCGTGCGCGATACGAGCACCTCGCCCGCCTGCGCGAGCGCCTCGATACGGGCGCCGATATGCACCGCGATCCCGGCAACGTCGTCACCGTGGGGCTCGATCTCGCCGGTGTGCAGTCCGGCCCGGACCTCGATGCCGAGAGGCCGCGCCGACTCACGAACTGCCGTCGCGCAGCGCACCGCCCGCGCCGGCCCATCGAAGGTCGCCAAGACGTCGTCTCCCCGGGTGCTGACCTCGCGCCCGCGGTGCCGTCGCAGCTCTCGGCGCACGCGTTCCTGGAAATCCTCGAGACGCGCCCGCCAGCGGTGGTCCCCCAACTCGGCGAGTCGCTCGGTGGAGCCGACGATATCGACGAAGAGCACGGTCGCGAGCACGCGGTCGACCCCGCGCACGGGGCGTTGCCCGGTCACGAACTCCTCGATCTCGTCGAGAAACGGGTCGTCGCCGTCACGGAAGTAGTGCTCGTCCCCGTCGACCTCCACATACATCGCGCCGGGGATGCGTTCGGCCAGGTGCCCCCCCTGACCGACGTGTGACCACAGGGCCTGGCCTCGTTGGAGCACGAGCGTGGGGACCGCGACGGCCCCCGCGATGTCCCGGACGTCGGTGTCGAAGAATGTCCGGGCGAGCGAAGCGGCCGTGCCCGGACTGGCGCAGAGCCGCTGGTAGTGGCCGAACCACTCGCGAGAGTCCTCCCCCCGGCCCGGCATGAGCACGTCGTGGAACACCCCCGTGCCCCACTCGGTTTCGATCTCCCGCAACACCCGATCCCGGACCTCGGCCGGCATCCCCCAGGGAAAATCGGGCGCCCGGGTCGTGCGCGCGAACGGGTTGACGAGCACGAGCGCCGACACACTGTCGGGCGACGACGCGGCGAGGAAGACGCTCATCGTCGCGCCGTAGCCCACCCCGATCAGCGCCACCCGCTCCGAGCCGACGGCGGCAAGCACCGATCGGGCGTCGTCCGCCCACTGCTCAAGCGCGGCGACGGCCGCCACCGGGACGGGGTCGGAGAGCCCGGTGCCCCGCTTGTCGAACCAGATCACCCGGCCGAACGAGGACAGGCGCCGCAGCGAGCCTGCGAAGGCCTCCTCCCCCCAAGCAGCCTCGAGGTGCGACACCCACTCGGGGAAGACCATCAGGTCCGGCGGCCCGGTACCGAAAGCCTGATACGCGATGTGTACGTCGCCGCTCTTGGCGTAATGGGTCTCGGGCACGCCAGCCATCACGACAGTCTTGTCCGCGACGGCCCGCCCGGTCACTTGACGGCGACCTACGCGGAAGTGATGCCGGATGCCGGGGCGATATCGCGCCCGGCGAGGATCTCATTGCTTGCTCCCGCGAAGCAGCGGCGATTGCCCGATCGGGGCTTGCCGTGCCGGGCCCAGAGCCACACAGAACGACGCCGCCAGGGGTCATGGGACCGAGCGCGGAACCGGCATTCTGTGCAAGCAGCCGTCCCGTCCCGCGCGTCGTACTCACCTCAGAAGAGAGGACCGGTCACCAGGTAAGCGTCCTCTCACCCGAGCACTCACCTCGCGAGACGACTGTGGCCTTCTACCCTGATGGCCGTGGAGGCAGAGATCCGCTACGCGAAGCGAGGGGATCGCCATGTCGCCTATCAGGTCCTCGGCGACGGCCCCGTGGACCTCCTCGGTCTCACCAACGGCACCACGATCTCGATGGACCGGGACGACGAACCGCACTGGAGTCGTTTCGATCGCCGGCTGGCGTCCTTCAGCCGGCTCATTCGGTTCGATCCCTGCGGCTTCGGGCTCTCGGATCCCCTTCCCACCGGATCGGCCCCGACGATCGAGCTCTGGATGCAAGACGCCATCGCCGTGCTCGATGCGGTCGGGTCCTCGCGTGCTGCGCTCTTCGGCGTCAGCACTGGGGGCCTGGTCGCGATGTTGCTGAGTGCGACCGCTCCCGAGCGGACCTCGGCCCTGGTGCTCATGCACTGCTGGGCTCGCCTGGTGCGCGACGCGGACTATCCGTGGGGGATTCCGCAACATGTGGTCGAACGATTCGTGGAGGCGGTGACCGATCCCGGCTTCCAGGGCCAGCCCGTGGACGATGTCGGCCTGATGGCCCCGAGCCTCGTCACGGATCCCGAGTTTCGATCGTGGTGGAAGCATGCCGGCCAGCAAGGCGCGAGTCCGGTCAACGCCCGCGCGATGAATCTCCTGGCCGTAAACGCGGATCTCCGTGGGGTGCTGCCGACGATCACGACGCCGACGCTGGTGCTCTATCGAGTGGACAATGCGTACATCCGGATCGGCCACGGCCGGTATCTCGCCGAGAACATCGCCGGCGCCAAGCTCATCGAGCTGCCCGGTCGCGACCACCTCCCTTTTGCGGGCGAGACCGATGAGCTGCTCGGAGAGATCGAGCAGTTCCTGACCGGATCACGAGGAGCACCGACCGCCGATCGCCTGCTGGCGACGATTCTCTTCACCGACATCGTGGACTCCACGACCCGCGCAGCCAGCACCGGCGACCGTCGCTGGCGCGATCTGCTCAACGACCATGACCGCATGGCCAACCGTCAGCTGCACCGCTTCGGCGGCCGACAGGTCAAGGCCACCGGCGACGGCATTCTGGCCACATTCGACGGACCCGCGCGGGCGGTTCAATGTGGGCTCGCCCTGCGCGAAGGCGCACGCCAGCTCGGTCTGGACGTGCGCGTCGGCCTGCACACCGGCGAGGTCGAGCGCCGCGGCGACGACATCGCCGGGATCGGTGTGCACATCGCGGCGCGAGTCGAAGCGCTCGCGCAGCCCGGTGAGGTCTGGGTGTCGCGAACGGTTGCCGACCTGGTCACGGGGTCGGGGATCATCTTCAGTGACCGAGGAGAGCACCAGCTCAAGGGCGTGCCCGGGACCTGGCGGATGTTCGCCGTGGAGGACTGAGCCGACGGCGTGCTCGGGCCGGGAGGTCCGCGACATGGTTCGGTCATCTCGTCAGCGCGGAGTCCACGTCAGCCCAGAGTCCATCCGAGCTCGGGCTGCCGCTGCCGGGGCTGTCCGTCGCGGTGAGTCTCAGTCGACGGTCAGTTCGGCCATTCGCGACCAGCCCGCGGCACCTTCGATGGTGGTGTTGACGATGCGGGGCGTCTCGGCCAGGGCCATCGGCAACGTCTGCATGGCTCGCGTGAAGTGATCGCTGTTGACATGTGGCGCAGCACCATCGTCTCGGAAGGCCTCGACGAGGACGAACTCGTTCGGATCCTCGGTGCTGCGCGACCACTCGAACCAGAGGTTGCCGGGCTCAGCGCGCGTGGCCTCGGTGAAGTCGTGGACGAGGTCCAGCCATCGATTCGACCAGTCGGGCCGGGTTTTGAACTTGACGACGATGAAGATCATGGGCTGATCCTGACGTCGGAAAGACTGGCGCCTAGACCAACGAGTCCTTGTCGGCTCGGGGGTTGAGCACGAACGCGTCCGGGGCAGTCTCGTGGTACGTCGTCCCAAAGCCCGCCAGCATTCCCTTGGACTCCTCGTTGGGATCTCCGAAGTATCGACATGTGATCGTGTCGCAGGCGTCCACAATCGCAGCGAGTGGTGCCTTGCCCTTCTCGTCGTCGAGGTGAGCCTTGAACGCCGCATCCGTTGCGTAGATCTCGGTCCACTCGCTCACACCCGGAGTCGGGTACTCGGCGTGGTAGCTGATCACACCCGGATGCTCGAGCATCACCGCGCAAAGCGTCTTCTGGTTCGCTCTGAAGTCAGCCTCTGATCCTTCCTTGATGTTCCACGTGATCTTGAGCATGAAGGGCATGATGTCGATCTCCTTCGGCTGTCTCGCAACAGCACTGCTGCACCCACGCCGAGCGACCATAGACGGCGATGACGACTCGGGCGGCGCTCACGAGCTTGCGGATCGACCACACGATTACGCGGGTCGATGCATCTACGCCCGTCGTGCGAACTCGTCCACGACGCCGAGCACGCGTGATCGCGCAGCGCCCTGTCGGATGCACCGATCGTTCGTGTGCGAGCTCGGTCGGCGCGTCGTCGGCGAGCAGGCCGTCGAGTGCTCCTGACACCCTTCAGGCTCAGTTGAGCCAAGCGTCGAGGAGCTCGCGTTCGAAGGCTTGCTTGCGCGCGAACTGCTCCTCGGTGGCTTCGGTGATGTGGACGTCGAGTTCGGGCTCGGCGAGGAAGTTGCCTTCGACGTAGGCGACCTTGCGACCAGGCAACTCGAGGAAGCAGTAGCCGTGGCCGTCGAAGATCGCCTCCTCGCTCCCGATGAGATCGGCGGCGATGTTCTTGGCGGCAACCCGTCCCTCGGCGGCGGCAAAGACGCCGGCCTTGGGGAGCTGACCTTTGACGTTCGGGATGAGCGTGCAGTCACCGACGGCGTACACACGGTCGAACCGGGTGCGGAACGTGCGCTTGTCGGGCTCGATCCAGCCCGACTCACCGGCGAGGGCGCTCTCCCGCACGACGGCGGGCGCGACGTTGGCCGGCACGCCGAGAAGGACCGAGTAGTCCAGCGAGGACCCGTCGCCGAAAACGATCTGCCTGGACTCTCCGTCGACGGACGCGACCGAGTGCTGGGCGAGCAGCTCGACACCGCGCTCCACCAAGTGTTCGGCCACGTACCGGCTTGCGTCGGGACCTGCGGCCGGCAGCGTGATGGGCTGTGGCGTCGTGACAGTGACGTCAACGGTGTCGCGTGCACCCCGTTGACGGAGGAGCTCGTCAACGATCAACGCCGCCTCGTACGGCGCAGGCGGGCACTTGAAGGGGGCGCCGAGGATGGAGACCACCACCCGACCACTGTCGACGGACCACAGTGCCTGGTGCATGGCTGGGAGCTGGTCGCCGTCGTAGAGGTCATGGGCTCCCGCTGCGGCGAGCAGTTGGCGATGGCTGGGGTTGGCATCGGCGCCGAGCGCGACGAGCAGAGCGTCAGCGGTCAGGGTCCCTTGTTCTGTCGTGACGGTTCGTTGTTCGGGATCGACCGCGGTGATCGGCGCCTGAAGGAACGGGATGCCGCCCGCTTCGAGGCGTGAGAGGTCGCGCGTGCCGTCGGCTAACGGGCGGATGTCACCGAGGTCCCATAGCTTGGCGAAGCCCATATAGAAGCGGTCGTTGCGATCGACGAGCGTGATGTCGTGGTCGTCGCCAAGGAGTGCCCTCAGCTCGTGGGCGGCCGCCAGGCCACCGAACCCGCCGCCGAGAATCAAGACGCTCGCCATCAGTTTCGACTCCACTACTTGGACTGTGCATCGCGAGCGATTTGGAAGCCATGTCGGGCGATCGCCCGACGGCGACCTAAGCCCGATCGGGGCGTGCCGGGGTCGAGGTGGATCCCCGACTGCCGCCGAGCCTACGACGCGCCGACGCGAGGCACTACGTGGACTTGCGCGAGGTCTTTGTCGTGCGAGGCACCGCGGCGCCCCAATGCGACTGCGATGAGCTCGCGGACGTGCCTTGTCCACGTCGTGGTGAGCGTCGCTGACGGCCGAGCAGGGTCCCCGACCACCGACCCGAGGTCGGGGACCCCTCACCGCACGGTGAGACCGCCGGCTCAGCCGTACATGAGCGATCCCGGCGTGGTGAGCAGCTCGCCCGTCTCGATCCACGTCTTCAGGCCGGAGAGGATCATCGGCCAGCCGCCGTAGAGCTGTTCGTTCGCGCCTTCCCGCATCTGATCGTGGGTGATGGTCAGGCGGCAGGAGTCGCCGACCGGCTCGATCTCCCACGTGACCCTCGACGTCCCCTCGGCCTCTGCCTCCGGGCTGAAGTGGGCCAGCATCGTGTGGACCAGCCGGCGCGGCGGGTCGGCCTCGAGCACCTCGCCCTCGCCGAGCACGAACGAACCGTCCGCGGCGCTCATCTCGAGGTGGGAGCCGGGCTTCCAGTCCGACCTGACGCTCGCGCCGAAGTTGTACTTGGCCCGCTGCTCGGGGTCGGTGATCGCCTCCCAGAGCCGCTCGGGCGTGGTCTTGATGTAGATCTCGAACACCTTCTCCATGGGGCTCTCCAATCTCTGCTTGAGGCCGCTGAGCCCGGCGGCCCACGGCTCGGCGTACTTGCTCACCCACCGGTCGTGGACGAGCCGGATGGGGACCGGGTTCAGGAAGTGGAGCTTCTCCCGGCCTCTCCGCCGGGTGACCACGAGGCCCGCTTCCTCGAGCTGCTTCAGGTGCTTCATCACGCCGAAGCGCGACATCTCGAAGCGCCCCTCGAGCTCGCTCAGCGTCTGCCCGTCCTCTCGGAAGAGCTCGTCGAGCAGGCTCCGCCGTGTCGGATCGGAAAGGGCTCTGAACACCGCGTCCACGCCCGGCAGGATACGTGACCATTTGGTCACATGTCAAGGTAGCTCCGAGGCCGGTCCGCCTAGCAGCCGGGCACGGGGGTGAGTGACACGGGCCGCGCGCTCGAGGCGGGGGCGCCGTCTGCCGGCGTGGTGGCGCCGCCCCCGGTGTCGCCCGCCTCGGCCGATGCCACCGTCGCGTCGAAGTCGCGCAGCCGGGCGAAGAGCGCGTCGGCGTCGGATGTGGCTTCGAGCACCGACTGCCCGCCGCGGGTGGCCGATCGCGTCGGCACCGTCAGAGTCTCCGGGCCACCGCTCCCGGCGTCACCGGCGGCCAGGCCGTCGGCGAGGGTGAACACGTCGGTGCGGCCGAAGTCGCTGTCGAGGCGCAGCCGGCTGATCGCGCTGTCGATGATGTCGTTTGCCTTCAGCGGGTTCGTGAGGGCCTCGTCCATCGCGCGCGTGCCGACCTCGCGCAGGAACGCCTGCTGGCGGCCGATGCGACCGAGGTCGGGGATCGTGTCGGCGTCCCGCCACTTCCCGGTGTCGGGGTCGACGACCTCGAGGTGCCGTGAGCGCACGTACGCGAGCGCGGCCGGGCCGTCGAGCTGGTAGCAGCCGGGCGCGAGCACGTTGAGGTTCGACAGCTTGTCGCGGGCGGGCGTCGGGAAGTACACGGGCACGGTGCCGATGGCGTCGACGATCTCGCGGAACGAGTCGAAGTTCACCTCGACGTAGTGCTGGATCGGCACGTCGAAGTTGCTTGCGAGGGTGTCGATCACCGCCTGGGGCCCGTCGTTGAACGCCGCGTTGAGCTTCGCGTGGCCGCGCCCGGGGATGTCGACCCACAGGTCACGGGGGAACGACACGAGCAGCGCCCGCCCCGAGTCGGGATCGGTGTGCAGCACCATGATCGTGTCGGAGCGCTGCGGGCCGGTGTCGCCCTCGTCGCCGAACTGCCGGGCGTCGTTCGGGTTGTCGACGAACGACCGCGTGTCGGAGCCGATCAGCAGGTAGTTGGCCCCGCCACCCGACGGCGACCCGGCGAGCGTCAGATCGACCCGGTCGGCCGACGCGAGCTTCACCTCGAGCACGACGTTCAGCAGCAGGAAGCCGGCCGCGACCGTGGCGACCACGAGCAGGAGCGCCATCGGGAGGCGGTGCAGGAGACCGCGCCGGATGCGTCGGAGCACCGCTCGAAGGTACCGGCGCCACCCCGGCGCCCGACGTCACGGCAGGCGCCGTACCCTTGGGCAAATGGACGACGACGCCGGACAGCCCGACGACGCGCACGCGCCCCCGCGACCGGTCGACCGCTTCCGGCGCACGGCAGTGGGGACCGTCGTCGCCGCGGGCCTGCTCGGGCTGCGCGACGCGCTCGAGGGCCGTCCCGAGCGCGACGAGGTCGCGATCGTCGACGAGGCTCCGAGCGGCCGAGTGGAGCCCGGCTTCCGGCTCGTCTTCGACGAGGACGCGGGTCGGGTGACGGTCGTCCTGCCCGAGCCGCTCCCCGACGAAGACCCCCGGCGTCTGCTGTAGACGACACGTCGCCCACGGTGGCTGCTCACCGTGGCGCTGGGTAGCGTTGTGTCGGCTCGGAGCCGGTGTCCGCGGCTCTCGTCGGGTTCTCGACCGAGGAGACTGCGATGACGGCCGAGGAGCAGTTCGTTCGCATCCGACGTTCGCTCGAGGAGGCGCACGGGGTGGAGGCAGCGACCTATCTCATGGACCGACCGCCGGGCGGTTGGGCGAACCTGGTGACGAACGAGATCCTCGACGCCAAGCTCGATGCACTGCGCAACGAGCTTCGGGCGGAGATCAACGAGCTCGCGGCTCGTATGGATCAGCGGCTCAGCGACCAGACGTGGCGCCTGACGACCGTGGTCATCGCCGCACAGGGGATCGTGGTAGCGGCCGTCGCCGCGATCGGCGCGTTGCTTCGCTTCGCCTGACGGGGCTACCGGGTCGACTCGATCCTGCGACAAACGGCTACGTTCCCACGGGTTAGCATGCTATCCTGTGGAAACCGGCGGGGTTCTCCCAGGATGGCAGCCAAAGGCGATCATGAGCGGTGCCGAAGTCGCGATCGAGTGGCACGGGCACCCGGCGCGGGCATGGCTGCCCGAGCCGCTGGCCGCCCGCCGCCTCGACCTGCCCGTCGAGGCGGTGCGAGCCACGGAACGGGCCGCGGCCGAGGTGCGCCGGGTCGGCGACCGGCTCCCGAGCGGCTGGGAGCCGCTCGCCCGGCTGTTGCTGCGCGCCGAGGGGATCGCCTCGTCGAACATCGAGGGCCTCCGGGCTCCGGTCGCCCAGGTCGTCGCGGCCGAGGCCGGCGACCCGTCGGCACCGCCCCCGGCGGCGTCGGTGGCCGACAACCTCGCCGTCGTGGTCGACGCGCTCGACCACGCGCACACGGACGCGGCACTCACCGTCGACGACCTGCACCGGTGGCACGAGCGGCTCATGCGCCACGCCGGGCTCTCCGAGCACCTGGTGGGCAGGTTCCGCGACGCCCAGGGCTGGATCGGTGGGCGCGGGCCCCAGGACGCCGCCTACGTGCCGCCGCCCGCCGACGCGGTCCCGAGCCTCATGGACGATCTCGTCGCGTTCCTCGCCGACGCGCCCGCCGACGCCGTCGCGCAGGCGGCCGTCGCCCACGCCCAGTTCGAGACCATCCATCCGTACGGCGACGGCAACGGTCGCATCGGGCGCCTCCTCGTGCTGTGGGTGCTCGCCCGGCGACTCGCGGTCGCGGTCCCACCGCCGATCAGCGTGCTCATCGCCCGCGACCCGGGCGGCTACCTCAGCGGCCTGCACGCGTTCCGCGTCGGCGAGCTCACGACCTGGGTCGAGTGGTTCGCCGCCGTCGTCGGCCGCGCCGCGACGGCGTCGCTCGGCTGGGCCGACGAGGTCGACGCGCTGATGGCCGAGTGGCGAAGCCGTCTCGCCGACGTGCGCGCCGACTCGGCCGCGCGCGCCATCCTCGAAGTGCTCCCCGCGCACCCGGTGCTCTCGGTCGACATCGCCGCCGCGAGCGCGGGCGTCTCGGCGACCGCGGCGTGCGCCGCGCTCGACGTGCTCGCTGCCCGCGGCATCGTCGAGGAGCTCGCCGTCGCACACGCCGGTCCGGGCCGTCCGCGCCGGTGGTGGATCGCCCGCGGCCTGGTCGACCTCGTCGGCGGCTGGGAGCGCTGAGGTCGCGCCTCCCAACCCGATGCCGGATCTAGCGCCTCGCCGCGCCCTTCTGCTCGCGCTCGAGGTAGCCGATCAGCTCCGGATCGGGCTCGAACGGGGGAGGAGGGGGCGCGCTTTCCGATGGTTGCGAGCTCGGACTGTCACTCGGCTCTCGGGGCGGCGTGTTGGGGTCGTCACTCATCGGATCTCCAGTCACAGGATATCGGCGGACCCACGCGCGGAAGGCCCGCGACCCGATTCAGCCCGCGGCGACCAGCCCCAGGTTCATCGCGAAGAACACCCCGCCCGCCGCGATGCCGACGGCGTGCCAGAACTCGTGGTACCCGAACCACA
>WNGF01012438.1_pt1 | contig 11387 bp, 13 predicted proteins | sample 5400641 | NCBI WGS metagenome assembly WNGF01 (sample SAMN13153371, study PRJNA577476) | soil metagenome | isolation source: 80 cm soil or saprolite under grassland replicate 2 | place: USA:California | collected 2016-06-15 | reverse complement strand
ACTTTCATCGTGCGCTCCACGACAGCCGAGGCATAGGGCATGACGGACCTCCTCGGTCCACCATGGCCCTACCCCCGCTGTCCGCAGGAGCGGTCAATTCACGTGCTACTCACGGCGGTCAAATCATGTGCTAGCAACAGGAAAGCATACCGCGGCTTGACAGGCTGTCGAAGCCGCGACTAGAGTCGCCTGACCATGCTGGCCACGGCAGCGCGGCTGGCGCTGGCAGCCCTGCTGCTCCTCTCGGCGGGCTGCGTCGCCGGGCCCAAGGGCTATACGGAGGACGATCTCCACGCGCGCTGCCTCACGACGGGCGGCGTCTGGCACGCCGGCACGGCGCGCGAGGGTTTCTGCGAATACCCCTCGCCGGGCATGATCTGAGCCGGGACCGCGAGCCTTCCGTGCCCGCCCCTTCCAGGCCTCCTGCCGTCCCGACCGTGCAGATCGACGACGCGAACGTCCGGGTCACGGAGTGGCGCTTCGCCCCGGGCGCGACGACGGGCTGGCACCGCCACGAGTACGCTTACGTCGTCGTTCCCATGACGACCGGGCGCCTGGCGGTGACGGGACCCGACGGCAGCTCGACGGCGGAGCTCGTCGCGGGGCGCTCGTACACGCGAGCGGCCGGCGTGGAGCACGATGTCGGGAACGCGAACGCCTTCGAGTTCGTCTTCGTCGAGATCGAGATCAAAGGGTGCCGCTGAAGCCCCTCGGGTCCCGGAGCCTGGCGGCGCTGCTCGGGCGGCAGCTCGTGGATGCGGAGGAGGCCGGGACCGTGGCGCTCATGGCGCGCGGCCGGCGCGCCCGCCGCCGGGGCTGGCTCACCCGAGGCGAGTTCCTCGCGATGTGCCGCTGGAAGAGTCCCCGAGCGATGCCGCATTATCGCAAGAACTCCGCCGCGAGGGTCCGCGAAGCGACGCGGCGGGCCCTCGCGGCGCGCAACGAGAGCGGCCGGATGGCGGAGCTGACGGCGCTGGCCGGCGTGAGCGTGCCGGTGGGCTCGGCCATCCTGACCCTCCTGCATCCGCGCCGCTACGGCGTCCTCGACATCCGCGTGTGGCAGCTGCTCTTTGCCACGCGCTCGGTCGGCGTCAATCGAGAGGGCCGGGGCTTCTCCATCGCCCAGTGGGAGCAGTACGTGGCGACGCTGCGGCGCCACGCGAGGCGGCTGAACGCCACGCCGCGCGCCGTCGAGTACACACTCTTCCTCTGTCACCGCGCCCATCAGCGCGGGCGGCTCTACGACCCGCCCGGACGGTAGCGCATGGGCCGGGCCCGCCTGTCGCAGATCGCGGGCCTCTGAGCCGCGCGGCGAGCGAGCATGACGCCCCAGTTTCGCTGGTACCTCGGCGGCCTCGCGGCCTGGTTCACGAGCTTCGGCATCCAGACGATCGTCTTCCCGTGGCTCGTCGCCGTGGTCCTCGAGGCGCCGGCCCAGCGCGTGGGCATCGCCCAGATGGCGGTGATGGCGCCCGCCATCGGCTTCATGCTGCTGGGCGGCGCCGTGGCGGACCGCGCCGACTGTCGCCGGCTGCTGTTGCGCTACCACCTCCTGGCCGCGCTTCCGCCCCTGAGCCTGGCAGGCATCGTCGCCAGCGGCTCGCTCGGCTATCCCGCCCTCCTCGGCTACGGGCTCGTCATGGGCACGCTCGGCGCCTTCGTGGTGCCCGCGCGCGACGCGCTCCTCACGCGCGTGGTGAGACAGGGGCGGGAGCGCGCCATCGCGGTGACCTCGGCGGGCCAGTTCATCTGCCAGCTCGCCGGCATCGTCGTGGCGGGGTGGGCGGGTCGGATCGGAGCGGTCGCGCTCCTCGCGGGCCAGGCCGTCATCCTCACGGGCGGCGCGTTCGCGGTCTCACGCCTCGCCCCCGCGCCGCCGGCCGCCGCGCACCGCGACGACGAGAGCCGGCTCGCGGCGATGCGGGACGGCCTGCGCGCCGTGGCGCGCTCCGAGCGCATCTTCCCGGTGATCGTGGCGATGCTGGCGGTGGGAGTCTTCTACGGCGGCGCCTTCGCGGTGATCCTGCCCTTGATCGTGCGCGACGTCTACGGCGGCGGCTCCGGGGAGCTGGCGCTGGTTAACACGTGCTTCTGGGGCGGGACGATCGCCTCCACCATGCTCCAGATCCGGCTGGGCGCTCTCCGCTGGCCCGGGCGGGCGGTGCTGCTGGCGCTGACGGGCGGCGCCGTCGTGCTGGCGGCGATGGCGGTGCCGACGCCGCTCTGGGGCTTCGCGCTGATCTGTCTCATCTGGGGAGTGGGCGCCGGCGTGACGCTCACGCAGGGGCGCACCATCGTCCAGCTCGAGGCGCCCGAGAGCCACCGCGCCCGCGCGCTCGCGATCTTCCAGCTTGGCTTCGCCGGCGGCGCGCCCGTGGGCGCCCTCGGGATGGGCTACCTGACGGCGCTCACCGGCCCGCGGCCCGCGGCCGTCTACCCGGCGGCGGCGATGATCGTGGTGCTGGGCTTTCTCTTCCTGCGGTCCGGACTCTGGCGCCACGCGGCCGAGCCGCCAGCGCCCGGCGCCGTCGCTCCCGATCCACACGGACGGCGAGGTCGCGCTCGAGGCCGTTGACGCTCGTCCGGGCCGCGGCGCCGTCTGGCGTCACGTCCCGCCGCCCCGCGCGCGCCCCAGCTTCTCGGTGCGAGGGCTCGTCCTTGCCATGGCTACGCCCATCCTCTATGCTCGCGTCCGAGCTGAGGTCCAGCCTGAGCGAAGGCGTGCCCGACGACGCCGGCCGGAGGGATGATGCGGATATCAAGCGCAATATCACAGCTGCGGACCACCGACCTCGCTGCATCGATCCATTTCTACACCACGAAGGTCGGGCTGACGCTCGAGTTCCAGTACCAGGACTTCTACGCGGGTATTCGCGCGGGGAACCAGCTCTTTCACCTGAAGCTCGTCGACGAGAAGGACCCCTCGATCGAGTTCGTGGACAGGGGCGAGCACTTCCACCTCTATCTTGAAACAGACGATGCCGCCGGCGCGGCGGACGCGTTGAAGAGACAGGGCGTTCGCCTCGTGAAGGACGTGCACGAGACTCCCTGGGGAACACGACAGTTCGTCGTCAAAGACGATCAAGGACACACCCTGTATGTCGGTGAGAGTCGATCGGACGCCAACAACGCGCTGCGGGAGGAACAGACATGATCATGCGGATCACGTGGGGAAAGCTCCGACCGGGCTCATGGAATGACTTCGAGAAGACGTACCAGGCCACGGTGGCCGCCAAGGGACGTCACGTCAAGGGGCTTCGCGGGCGGTGGCTCCTGCAAGACGGGGCGGACAAGGACACCGGCTTTGCGGTGAGCCTGTGGGAGAGCGCCGCGGACATGCAAGCCTATGAGCAGAGCGACCTGTACCGGCAGGAATTTGCGCCTGCCCTTCAGCCCTTCTTCGTGGGTGACTACAAGACGTATCGCTGTGAGGTCAAATACATGCAATAGCGCCAGCGAGGCGGCGGCGAATTTCGGGAACTCCGGCGCCATTGAGTGGTCGATTTCCCTGATCTCCGGATGGACATGGACATGGAACTTGTCCAGTCCTGGATCGGCGCCGTCGCGTTCGAACTGAATCTCGAATTCGAATTCACCGCTGGTAACCGGCCGCAAGGGGCGCCATGCCAGTTGCGCCAGCCAGAGGACCCGATGGGTGTAGAAGGAAACACAAAGGCCCTTATCGCCTCTTGAACCTCACTGGTCGCCGGCGCTCGTGCCCTTCGCGTATCGTGTCTGCGACAGTTGCGGGGCTCGCGGCGCTCGGCGTAGAGTCGGGCTATGGGACTATTCCGCGTGAGGGGACGCCTGACTGGGCCCACCGGCCGGAGCGAAGACGCCGAGCTCCTGGTCGATACGGGTGCAACCCTGCTCGTCGTCCCGCGATCGCTGGCCGAGCGGCTGGAGCTGGTGGCCCGACGCTCCCAGCCGGTGTTGATCGCTGGAGGCCAGCGGGCGGCGTGGCCTGTGGCCGAAGTGAGCCTGGCACTGAACGGCCTGGACGTCACTACGCCGTGCTTCATCGCCCCCGATGGTCCCGCGCTGCTGGGTGCTGTCGCGCTTGAAAGCCTCTTCCTGGCCGTAGATTCTGTCGCGAAGCGTCTGATCCCTGTCGAGGGGTTCGTCGGCTGATTACGCTGCAAATCGGGCGTCAGTTCCACACGGAAGATCTGATCGCGGCTCAGGCTCTTACGCTCGTGCTACTGAATCTGTGAGCATGAGGGCACCGGGGGCGGTAGCGAGACGGGCAGCAACGGATATCCCGGTCTGCGTAACGCTGGGGAGTACGAGACGACATGATCACTAAGCGGTCTCAGTATAAGGCGGTCGCACCGACGGATGGAGGCGTGGCGCATGTTTCGCCGGCCCGCGCTCGCAGGGCCGACCCCGTTCGCGAGTTCTGTAGACATTGAGTTGGGCCGACAGCGACGGAGCTACAGCTTGCCAAGAAGACGATCGTACTCAGCGTGCGACCCGATCCAGAACCAGGTGATGTCCTCATCCTCCAGAAGCCCGAGGGCGCGATACCCGAGGGTCACGCGAGCAGAGTAGATGGGGTCACGATTGTGAAGCTTCTTGAAGTGGAGGCTAGGGTGCCTGGGGTTCTCGAGGAACAGGCGAAACGCTTTCCGAGCGAGGTCTCGGATCTCGGGTGGCAGCTCGCGATACGCCGCCCAGAAGCGCGGCGTCGCGCGCGATCTCACAGCTTGTCGGGGTCGAGTTCCGTCGTTCTGCCGCCTGCGCGGTCAGCCCGGGCCTCGGCTCCTAGCTTGCTCAGGGCGTCCTGTGAAGCTGAGAATTGGTGCGCCCAGTGCTCCTCGTCGCGAAGCTCATCGAGCAGCCACTGGGCGATCCGGTCCTGTTCGTCGACAGGTAGCGTCGCAAGTTTCGCGAGAGCAGAATCCAGTGCTCGAGTCATCGAACGTAGTATACACATTCTACGCGGACGCGGCCCAACAACCGGTTGCAGCGGCCGGCGCCAGTGCGCCGCCGCTGAGCCGAGCGTCGGGCGGCGGGCGCTGCATGAATGCAGCCGATGAACTCGGTATCGCGGGGCCCACGATGTCCGCGTCCGGCGGAAAGTCAGGCTTCTATGAGGATGGTGCGCGTCGTGCTCCTGGCCGTCATCAGCCTCGGCCTGCTTGCCGGGCCGCGTGCCGCCGAGGCGCAGAGCCAGGCGTCGCTTCGACGGATTGCCTACCTGAACAACGACACCCCGTGCGACGCATCCAACGTGGGCTTTCGCGCGTTCCTCGAGGGACTGCATTCGCTTGGATACCGGAACGGGCAGAACGTTGCCATCGAGTGCCGCTCCGCCGAGGGCAAGTACGAGCGGCTCGAGGCGCTTGCGGCGGAATTGGTACAGCTCAATCCTGCGGTGCTCGTCGCATCTGCAGTCCCCGCATCGCTTGCCGCCAAACGAGCAACATCCACCACTCCTATCATTTCGGTCTACACGGCCGACCCCGTTGGGCTCGGACTTGTGGCAAGCCTGGCCCGGCCAGGTGCCAACGTCACGGGATTGTCCGCCTTAGCGTCGGAGTACGTTGCCAAGTCGCTGCAACTGCTCAAAGAAGCGGCGCCTCGGACATCCCGGGTGGGGGTCCTCGGACACGCCGCGAATCCGACGTACACGATATACCGGCGGGAGCTCGAACCAGCTGGCCGGGCTCTTGGGATAGTGCTCGATTTCGGGCCGGTCAATGCTCTAGCAGATATCGATAAGGCTCTTTCGGCGATGCGGAAGCGCGGGGCCGATGCAGTCCTCGTGATGCACCAGCCATTTACATTCGAGCATCGCGGGCACATCGTCACTGTTGTGGCGCGGCTTCGATTGCCGGCAATGTACGGAAGCCGGGAGGCCGTCGAGGTGGGCGGCCTTATGTCCTACGCGGTGAGCGTCGCAGACGTACATCGGCGTGCTGCCTTCTTCGTGGACAGGGTTCTGCACGGCGTCAAGCCCGCTGACCTGCCTGTCGAACAACCCACGTCGTTTCAACTGGCGATCAACCTCAAGACCGCGAAAGCCCTTGGCCTGACGATCCCGCCGTCGCTCCTGCTGCGGGCGGATCAGGCGATTGAATGATTGATTGGCGGCACACCGCGCGGTTGTTACGGATCCTTGAGTAGAGTGACGAGGCGCGACATGACGAGCGGTCCTAGTCGTAGCTGCCCAACATCACGCTCCAACGGACCGGGGGCTCGCGTTGCTCGCCCTCCGGCCGCTGAGCGGTACGTTAGATGACAGGCCATTCCCGAGGCCGCGCCCCCGTCGACGAAGGAGGAGAGGAGCCGTGAATAGGCGTGACTTCCTAAAGGATAGTGCGATTTTATTGGCGGCGTTGGTGGCTGCACTTTTTAGCGGCCTGGTCGAGGCAGCAGATCCGCAGCCAGTCACCGTCCTGGTGGTCTACCATTCGGCCACGGGCAACACCGAGAAGATGGCTCAGGGAGTGGCTGAAGGGGCCAAGGCCGTCTCAGGCACAAGTGTCGTTCTGAAGAGGGTAGGTGAAGTAGCAGCCAACGACCTGTCATCCTCCGATGCGGTCATCGTCGGCTCACCCGTATACTTTGCCAACATGTCGGGAGAGGTCAAAACCTTCTTCGACAATTGGTCGCTGAAGTTCGATCTGTTCAAAGACCGTAAGATGCGCAACAAGGTCGGCGCGGCGTTTTCCACGGGTGCGTCCGTCTCAGCCGGGAAGGAATTTACGATACTGGGCATCCTCGCAGCTATGCTTAACAACCAGATGATCATCGTGAGCGGCGGAGGAGGATTCGGGGCGAGCGCCACCACGGGTCCTGATTCGCCTGGCGTCGACGAAAAGGAACTCGCATCTGCCCGCGACCTCGGCCAGCGCGTAGCGGAGGTCGCCGCTGTTGTCAAACGCGGATCCAGCAAATGACTGACGCGACGAACGGATCCGCCCTCGAATGAAGTCATCTAACAACGCATTCTACCTGACGGTCGGACTCGCGTTCGCTCGCCCACCCGCAGGTGAATGCGGGCGTTGGGCAGACCACCGGAGCGATCTATAGACAAAGGTATGAAATCAGCTATCACTAGGTTCAGCGCCGTCCTCGCCCTTTTGATGCTCACTGTGCCGCTCGGTGCAGTCGCGCAGCCGGGAGGGAAGGTATATCGGATCGGTTATCTCAGTCCTAGCTCGGCGACCAATGTCTCCCGTTTCACCGAGGCGTTCAGGCAAGGGCTGCGCGAGCTAGGGTGGGTCGAGGACCAGAACATCGTCATCGAGTATCGATTCGCGGAGGGTCAATTCGACCGGCTGCCCGACCTCGCCGCGGAGCTGGTCCGGCTCAAGGTCGACGTTGTCGTAGCGATCCCGACGCCCGCCGCCGTGGCAGCCAAGAATGCCACCGCGACGATCCCTATCGTCATGGCCAACGTGGGGGATCCGGTTGGGCTCGGACTCATCGCCAGCCTCGCGCGTCCGGGCGGGAACGTGACAGGGCTGTCCTACAGCGTCGGGATGGAAACATTCGGGAAAAGCCTGGAGCTGCTCAAGACGGCCGTCCCCGAGGTTCGCCGAGTCGCCGTCCTCTCGAACCCGGCCAATCCGGCTCATGCGCTTGCCATCAGCAGCCTGAAGGTTGCGGCGCCGTCGTTGCGACTGGAGCTTCAGTTTCTTGCGGCGCGCGGGCCCAACGACTTCGACGGCGCCTTCGGCGCAATGGCCAAGGGGCGGGCCGGGGCGGTCCTCGTCGCGGCAGACTCGCTGTTCCACTTCCATCGTGCGCGGCTCGCAAACCTCACGACGAAGCACCGGCTGCCGTCGATGCATGGGCTCCGCGAGATAGTGGAAGCCGGGGGTCTGATGTCCTACGGGCCGGACACCACGTACCAGATCTGGCACGCGGCCACGTACGTGGACAAGATCCTCAAGGGCGCGAAGCCCGCCGATCTTCCTGTCGAGCAGCCGACCAAGTTCGAGGTCGTCATCAACCTGAAGACCGCCAAGGCCCTCGGTCTCACGATTCCGCCATCGGTGTTGGTACGGGCGGACCTGGTGATCGATCAGTGATGGTCGGCCGCCCAACCTCCCGCTTCAACGGACCGGAGGCTCGCGTTGCTCGCCTTCCGGCCGCTGAGCGTGCACGTCGGCAGACAACACGATTCGGCCGATCATTCGTCCCCGGGGAGAATGGTTGTGAAGCCACCGATCCGTAGGCTTCGCGTAGTCGGCATTGCCCTTCTGCTGCTTGCGGCGCCGCTCGCCGCAGAGGGCCAGCCGGCGGGAACCTGGCAGATAGGTTATCTGGAGACCAGCTCGCCTTCGTCAGCTCGCCTGCAGCTCTTGGAGGCATTCCGGCAGGGCCTACGCGAGCTGGGCTATGTGGAGGGCAAGAATATCGCGTTGGTGTCCCGATTTGGAGAGGGGAGACCTGACCAGATCCAGCATTTTGCCGCCGAGCTGGTCGGGCTCAAGGTCGACATTCTCGTGACCTCTGGCACCCCAGCAAGCCAGGCGGCCAAGCAGGCGACCCGCACGATCCCCATCGTCATGACGCAGCTCGCGGATCCGGTGGGCGCTGGGCTCGTCGCGAGCCTCGGTCGCCCTGGTGGCAATGTCACAGGGCTGACGACACAGGACGCCGATCTGGGCGGGAAACGGCTGCAACTCCTCCTGGAGGTCGTGCCGAAGGTTTCTCGGCTCGCCCAACTCGTTGACGAGACCAGCGCTGGCACCGTGCTCATTGGGAAAGGCACGAAGGCGGCCGCAGTGGCGATGGGCGTGCAGCTTCAATCCCTGGGCGTACGTAATCGGAGCGAACTGGACCAGGCATTCGCCGCGATGAAAGGAGCGCGCGCTGGCGCGCTCATAGTGGAGTCGAGCTCGATGCTGTTTGCGTGGCGAGAACGGCTGGCGGAGCTCGCGCTGAGGAACCGGTTGCCCACCATGTTCGCGCAGAGGCAGTACGCCGAGGCTGGCGGCCTCATGGCCTATTCGGCCGACTTCGCGGATCTGTACCGCCGAGCTGCCACCTTCGTGGACAAGATCCTGAAGGGTGCCAAGCCCGCCGAGCTCCCAATCGAGCAGCCCACTAAGTTCGAGTTCGTGGTAAACCTCAAGACCGCAACGGCGCTTGGTCTGACGATCCCACAGTCGTTACCATCGAGTGAAACGCGCGGCCGTTTACCTGCGGGAGCGATCAGGCGTCCTGGCCGTGGCCGCAAAAGAAGAGCGCTGCCGAACATCACGCTTCAGCGGTCCAGCGGGCTCGCGTTGCTCGCTCGCTGGCCGCTGAGCGTGAGCGTTGCCAGAACAGCGAGTGGAGCAACGGGAGACGGCGACGCGGGTGAATGGGATTCGGCTGGCGTTGATGGCGGCCGTGGTTGCCATCCTGCTGGTCGGCGCTTGCCCTACTTTACGCACCGCGGTCTTTGGCATCTCCTTCGTTTCCACCGTTCTAGCTGGCCAAGACGGCGAACTACCACGCAAGGGCTACTTGGGCGTACGGTTGGCGCTGCTTCCCGACGAGGCCCGAGCGCGCGACCAGCTGGGACCTGGAGCAGGCGTTCTGGTCGAGGCCGTTGTCCCGGACACCGCGGCAGCCGATGGTGGCATCAGACAGGGAGATGTTCTCCTGGCTGTGGCCGGAAGGGCGGTCAGTGGCGTTGCCGACGTCATGACGACAGTAGCGGCGATGACGGCCAGTCAACAGTTCGAGGTTACGCTATTGCGCGCCGGCCGGCGGATCGTCCTTCCCATGACGCTGAAGGAGCGCCCTCGGGACCAGGGCGAGAACTTCGACGTCCTATACCATCATGTCGTCAGTGGTGCTGCACGGATCCGCACCATCGTCACAAGGCCGCACGCCCCCGGCCGACATCCGGTCCTCTTCCTCATCCAGGGGCTAGGGCCTGCGACAGTCGACCAACCGTTGAGCGGGCCAGAACCTTATAGCCGGATCCTGGGCGAGTTCGCGAAGAGCGGCTACGTGACGGTACGGGTGGAGAAGCCGGGGATCGGCGACAGCGAGGGCGGGCCATTTGACGATCTCGATTTTCACACAGAACTCGAGGCCTACCGCCGGGCGATGATCGACGTGCGCGCGTACAGCTTCGTCGACGTGGACAAGGTGTTCATCTTCGGGCACAGCATGGGCGGCGTGTTTGGCTCCATCATCGCCAGCGAGGTGGCGATCAAGGGCATCGTGGTCTACGGCACGGTGGCGAAGACGTCGACGGAGTATTTCCTCGAGAACTGGCGCCGTCAGGCAACTCTGGCCGGCAACGACCCTGAGTATATAGATTCCATGCTGCGCGACTTGGCCGCGGTGCTGCACTACCTGGTCGGTCGGTGCCCTTCTGGTCGCAGCTCGCCACCAAGAACCTGCCCGGATACTGGGCGAAGGGGAGTGCCCACGTGCTGGCCATCTGGGGCAGGAACGACTTCATCGCGACCGAAGCCGATCATCCCTTCATCGCGGAGATCGTCAACAAGGCGCGACCCGGCAAGGGCGCGTACGTCGCGCTCGAAAGCTCCGATCACAGCTTTCGGAAGACGACATCAGTCGAAGACAGTTTCACGCGCTGGAACTCGCCCGGTGGCGAATTCAACCCGCAAATCACCGCCACGCTGAGGGAGTGGATGGAGAAGGTGCGGATAGGCCGGTGATGGTAACGTTGGCGGGCCTGGCTAACACGGCCATGGAGCTGACGGCGCTTCGCGCCGCAGCTCATAGCCAACGTTAGGCCGCACAAGGTCGAGCGCCCGGCAAGCGAGGAAGCGCTCCGTGAAACACACGCGCATCATCGTTACTCACTACGGCGGGCCCGATGCACTTCAGGTGCTCGAAGAAGAGTGCCCCGAGCCGAAGGAAGGTGAAGTGCGGGTGAGAGTGCTGGCCGCGGGTGTTTCCTTGCCCGACCTAATGATGCGCGAGGGCGTTCATCCCGAGACGCCTCCGCTGCCCTTCACGCCGGGGTGGGATCTGATCGGCGTGGTGGATCGGCTCGGCGACGGCATCTCTGTACTCGAACCAGGCCAGATAGTTGCCGCGCTGCCGATCAGCGGCGCGTACGCGGAGTTCGTCTGCCTGCCGCCACGTGAACTGGTTCCGGTGCCATCTGGGTTGGACGCCGCCGAGGCTGTCAGCCTCGAGCTGAACTACGTCACGGCGTACCAGATGCTGCATCGTTCGGCTAAGGTCAGACGGGGCCAGCGCGTGCTGATCCACGGCGCGGCAGGCGGGGTCGGCTCGGCACTATTGCAGCTTGGGCGCCTCGCCGGGCTGGAGATGTACGGTACCTGTTCATCGCGAGGGGCGTCGGCCGTTTCCGACCTGGGCGGTATCCCAATTGATTACCGACAGCTCGACTTCGTGAAAGAAATTCACCGCCTCACGGGTGAGGGCGTAGACGT
>WNGF01009215.1_pt1 | contig 11387 bp, 12 predicted proteins | sample 5400641 | NCBI WGS metagenome assembly WNGF01 (sample SAMN13153371, study PRJNA577476) | soil metagenome | isolation source: 80 cm soil or saprolite under grassland replicate 2 | place: USA:California | collected 2016-06-15 | reverse complement strand
TCACCCGGCGCATGCCGGGCCGGATCGTCGGCGAGACGCTAGACGCCGCGGGCGAGCGCGGCTATGTCCTCACCCTGCAGACCCGCGAGCAGCACATCCGCCGCGAGAAGGCGACCTCCAACATCACGACGAACCAGACGCTGCTGGCGCTCGCCGGGCTCGTTCATCTCTCGTGGCTGGGCCCGCAAGGACTCCGAGAGCTGGGGGAGACCTGCATGAGCCTCGCCGAGTATGCGAAGAGCCGGCTGACGCAGGCCGGACTTGAGCTGGTGTTTCCTGAAAGGACAACATTCAAGGAGTTTGCCGTGCGCGTCGGACGGAGTGCGAAGGAGGCGATCCGTGACGCGCGTGCGCGGGGACTGCATCCCGGCTACGCGCTCGGGCGCGACTACGAAGGCCTCGACGACGCCCTGCTCGTGGCAGTGACCGAGCGGCGGAGACCCGAGGACATCGACCGCCTCGCGGACGTCCTGGCGCGGCGATGAAGCTCATCTACGAGAAATCGCAACCAGGGCGTCGCGGCGGCGAGCTGCCTCGCTACGAGCTTCCGGCGGCGCACCTTCCCGACGAGCTCCGCCGCGCCGACCCCCCGCGCTTGCCCGAGCTCGCCGAGCCCGAGATCCTGCGCCACTTCACCGAGCTCTCGACGCGGAACTTCGGCATCGACACGGGCTTCTATCCCCTCGGGTCCTGCACGATGAAGTACAACCCGCGGGTCAACGAGCGCCTTGTGATGCTGCCGGGCTTCCGCGACCTCCACCCGTACCAGGAGGAGGACGGAATCCAGGGTGCGCTCGAGGTCATGTGGCGGCTCCAGGAGGCCCTGGTGGAGATCTCCGGACTCCACGCGTGCTCGCTCCAGCCCGCCGCTGGCTCGCAGGGCGAGCTGACCGGCCTGATGCTCATGCGCGCGTATTTCGCGGACCGCGGCGAAGGGGGCCAGCGGGACACCATCGTCACCGCCGACACGGCCCACGGCACGAACCCCGCGAGCGTGACCATGGCCGGCTACAAGCTGGCGAAGGTCGAGACGGACGCGCGCGGGAACGTCGAAGTCGCGCACCTCCGCGAGATGGTGAACGATCGGACCGCGGGTTTGATGCTCACGAATCCCTCGACTCTAGGTCTCTTCGACGAGCACATCGAGGAGATCGCGAAGATCTTCCACGCCGTCGGCGCGCTTCTCTACTACGACGGCGCGAATCTGAACGCCGTCTGCGGCCTCTCGCGCCCCGGAGACATGGGTTTCGACATCGTCCACATCAACCTGCACAAGACCTTCTCCCAGCCGCACGGCGGCGGCGGGCCGGGTGGCGGCCCGATCGTGGTGCGCGACAAGCTCGAGCCGTTCCTTCCGGTTCCGGCGGTTGTCCGGGCCGAGGAGGGGTTCCGGCTCGACTTCGACCGTCCGAAGTCGATCGGAAAGGTGCGCGGCTTCACGGGACCGTTCGGCGTCTTCGTTCGCTCGTACGCCTACATTCGCTCCTACGGGCCGCGTTTGCGCCAGATGTCCGAGACGGCGGTGCTGAACGCGAACTATCTGCTGGCGCGTCTGAAGGAAGCGTACGACCTCCCGTATGAACGACTGTGCATGCACGAGTTCGTCCTCAGCGCTCGCTCGCTCAAGCGCGGTCACGGCATCTCCGCGCTCGACGTGGCGAAGCGTTTGATGGACTACGGCTTCCATCCGCCGACGATCTACTTCCCGCTCGTCGTGCCGGAAGCTCTGATGATCGAGCCGACCGAGACGGAGCCGAAGGAGACGCTCGACGCATTCGCGGACGCGATGGTCGCGATCGCGCAGGAGGCGGTCGACGATCCGGACGTGATCCGCGAGGCGCCGCACGGGCGACCGGTCAGACGCCTGGACGAGGTCAAGGCGGCCAAACGCGCGGTGGTGAAGTATGGCTTCGAGTCACATCCGGCGGCGGAGCCGCCTGTCCGCGCCGGCGGACCAGTGGAGGGGGTTCCGGGCAACCGGGAAGTCCCCCCGACCGTAGACGTGGAGCAGCTCGAGGCCCAGAAAGGAGCGTAAACGCTCGCACCGCCAAAGCCGCTGCGGGCTTCTCTGGTCGGCGTCGCGAGCGAGCGCGCCTAGGCCGCCAGCGGGAGCGCAAGCTGGGTCAAGCCCAGCCGCTCGAAGACGCGCTCGACTTCGAGTGCCACCCGCGCGAACTGCTCCGCCGGCCAGACGTGGACGTCCTCGTCTCGCTGCAACTTCTCGAGCTGTCGCTCGAGCGCGGGATCCCCCGAGCGCATCAGCACGGTTTGCGCGTAGCAGCGAGCCCACAGCTCGTGGACTGACCGGAAATAGCGCTGGCGCGTGCGGCTACCCGGAAGGACGCGCTGTTCGAGCTGGGCAGCTGCGCCGCGCCAGCCGGTGAATGCAAGGTGGACGTCGGATGCCCAGGCGCGCGAGTTCCTGTCGTAGTACAGCTGGTGGTCGAGCAAGTGGCCGAGCTCGTGAAGGAATCCCAGCGCGACGCGTCCGCCTACACGCGACACGCGCAAATCAATCGGATCTCGCTTCCGGAACCGGTACGCACCGGCCTCGCTGATCGTCGTGGTCGGACGCACCGGAACAGGCGTGAGATCCGATTGCAGTGCATGCAGGCGCGAGGCCGCAGCGAGTGCACGCTCGAGCTCGGGCATCAGCGGGCTGCGCCGCGGCAGCGCGACCACGTCTTCGAGCGCCCGCAGTCGCGGCTTGCCCTCACGCGCGACGCAACTTGGGTACCGGCGTTGTCCCACGGGTAAATCGTCGGTTGTGCACCGGACGGACTTGAGCGTGTAATGCTCCGCAGCGTGCGTTTGCGCCGTGCGCTTCTTGTTTCGACTGCCGTTGTGTTCGCCGCGATCGATCTCGTCCACAAGACGCTCGACCCGGCAGAGTTTCACCACGCGCGCACACCGTTCATCGCCGTGGCCATGGGTGGGCTGATCGTCGCGCTTGTCGTGCTCGTCCCCCGCGTTCCTTCGAATGTCGCCGCGCTCGGCGCGGGAATCGCGTGCGGCGGCACGCTCGGCAATCTCGTGTCGCTGACGTCATGGGCTGACGGCGTGCCGGACCCGTTCGTCGTCGCCGGCGTCGCGCACGGTGTTGCGTTCAACCTCGCCGATCTCTTCGCGGTCGCCGGGGACGCGCTCCTTCTCAGCGCAGCCGTCCTCTACGGCGCCCGACACCGGGAACGCCTTCGAGAGCGGATCTAGGCGGCGCTAGTAGAGATCCTCGAGATCGTCCACGCCCACGGTCTCCTCTTCGCGGCGGCGGCGGACGATCTCCGAGACTGCGAGCATGAGCGGGACTGCGACGGCGAACGACAGGCTCGTCCACGCGACGGCCAGCCACGCGACGACGAGAACGGCCACGCCGAAGCGCTGACCCACCGGGTCATGCCGCAGAAACCGCACGAGCACAACGGCTTCCTTCATCTCGGCTCCTCCTTCAGGGCCACAATCGGCCGGCCCCGACGCGGCCTGCATCCCTCACTCGCGTAATGAATGGCCCAGCAGCAAGACTGTAAGGAGGAATCCCTGAAGAGGAGGACGATGACAAAGGTCCAGAAGACCGAAGAGCAGTGGCAGGCCGAGCTCACTCCCGAGCAGTACCGCGTGCTGCGAGAGAAGGGCACGGAGGCGCCCTTCTCGGGCGAGTACGACCACACGTTCGAGCCAGGCACGTATCGCTGCGCCGGGTGCGGGGCCGAACTCTTTCGCTCGGAGACGAAGTACGACTCGGGCTGCGGGTGGCCGGCCTTCTATGCACCCGCGAGCGAGGAGGCGATCGACGACGAGAGGGACACGACCTTCGGCATGATCCGCACCGAAGTCATGTGCGCGAACTGTGGCGGACATCTCGGCCACGTATTCCCCGACGGACCCGCGCCGACGGGAGAGCGGTACTGCATCAACTCAGCAGCACTCGAACTGGAGGAGGACTGATTTGGAGAAGAAGGCGACATTCGGCGCCGGTTGTTTCTGGGGTGTCGAGGCGGCGTTTCGTCAGATCGAAGGAGTGACGCGGACGCGCGTGGGCTACTCGGGCGGGACGCTCGACAACCCGACGTATGAGGACGTCTGCTCGCACACCACCGGTCACGCCGAGGTCGTCGAGGTCACGTATGACCCCGACCAGATCTCGTACGAGCAGTTGCTGGATCTCTTCTGGGGCAAGCACGATCCCACGCAGCTGAACCGGCAGGGCTGGGACATCGGCGACCAGTACCGATCGGCGATCTTCTTCCACGACGCGGAGCAGCAGGAAGCTGCGCTCCGGTCGAAGGCCGCCGAGCAGGCGAATTGGGGCGCGCCGATCGTGACGCAGATCGAGCCGGCGCAAACGTTCTACGAAGCCGAGGACTACCACCAGCAGTACCTGGAAAAGCGCGGCCGCTCGAGCTGCACGCCGACGCTGGCACGCGCGGGGTAAGCGCTCGCCTCATCCGGGCTGTTCCGCCACGGTTGCGTGACGGACACGGCAGATTCTCCCGCGTACGCTGTCGGTGGGCGGGAGTGGTGGGTCCCGGTTACATGCGTGTGACTGGCTAGTCGGACAGCAGTGCGCGGCCGGCACCTCGCGTCTGTCGGAGTCAGCTCGCAGCCGACATTGCAGCGAGCTGGCCGCAGGCTGCTTGGATGTCGCGGCCACGCGTGAGCCGAACCGTCGCTGGCAGCCCAGCGCGATCGAGCACGCCTTGAATGTCGCGATCGCTTTTGGCGAAGAAGGGTGATCGCTCGCGACGGAGCCGATCTGGGCAGAGTTGAACGGGATCAGGTTCACGTACAAGGCGACCTCAGCTACCTGCGCACTGGCCGGCGGCGATCGCCCTCATTGCGGCCCAGAACCTCGTCCTGCGCGTTACGCGGATCAAGTGGTCAGGACTTCCTCGCGCCTTGTCGCGCGGCGCCGCGTAATCCTTTGAGAGGCCTGAGCGGATGCGTGCCAGATCTGATTTCCCTGTCATGGAACTGCCACTTGTGGCGATGTGACCCTCGAGGTGCGGGGTTTTGACCGCGCTCGACGGGCACTTAGACTGCCCTGGTCATCGAACTTAGGGGTGCGGAATGGCGACAGTGACAGCGATCGACGTTGAGCGGCTCGACGCGTTTGCCGCGGCCTTTTCCGGTTCAGTCATCGACCCGAATCACGAGCGCTACGAAGAGGCGCGCAGGGTCCACAACGGCTTGATCGACAAGCGGCCCGCGCTGATCGCACGTTGTCACGGCACGGCCGACGTTGTCGAGGCGATTGCCTTCGCGCGCGAATCGGGCCTCGAGATCTCCGTGCGCGGTGGCGGCCACAGCGTGGCGGGCCAAGCTGTCACCGACGGCGGCCTGATGATCGACCTCGCTGAGATGAAAGGCATTCATCTCGACGCGGCCGCACAGACGGTGCGGGCGCAGGGCGGCGTCACGTGGGGCGAGCTGAACCGGGAGACTGCTTTGCATGGGCTTGCCACAACCGGCGGGATCGTCTCCACCACTGGCATCGCTGGGCTCACGCTCGGCGGCGGGCTCGGGTGGCTGAATGGCATGTACGGCCTCGCCGTGGACAACTTACTGTCGGTCGAGTTGGTGACAGCAGCGGGCGACGTGCTCACCGTGACAGGCGAGACCGATCCAGACCTGTTCTGGGGACTGCGTGGAGGGGGCGGCAATTTCGGCGTTGCGACCTGGTTCGAGTACCGACTGCATCCACTCCAGGAGGTGTTCGGCGGCCTCATCGCCCATCCGTTCGAGGATGCCGGCGACGTTTTGCGTGCTTTTCGCGATCTCTCGGAGCCAGATGAGCTGTGGGTCGTCGCAGGACTCGTTCACGCTCCCGACGGGTCGGGCGTAAAGATGGCTGCGCTCGTGGTCTGCCACGTCGGTTCGGTCGAGCAGGCCAAAAGAGATCTGCGCCCGCTGCTCGAGTTCGGCTCGCCGATCTTGTCCGAGGTCGGCCTGATGCCCTATCCCGCGGTGAACATGATGTTCGACGACGCCTACCCGCGGGGCGCGCTCAACTACTGGAAGTCGAGTTTCGTCCGGGACTTGAGCGACGAGGCGATCGGTGAGTTGGTCGGGCGATTCGCGGTTGCGCCCTCGCCCATGAGCGCGATGGTGATCGAGCATTTCCACGGAGCCGTGTGCCGTGTGGGCGTGTCGGACACAGCCGTACCTCACCGCGATCCGGGGTACAACCTAGGCATCTTCTCAGAGTGGACGGACCCGGCGACCACGGACGAGAACATCGCCTGGGCGCGCGAAACGTACGCAACAATGAAGCCGTACCGTGCCCAGCTTCGCTACGTCAACTACCTAGACGAGGACGACGTCGGCGAGGCGGTGCGAGCCGCCTACGGACCAAATTACGACCGGCTCGTCGAAGTTAAGCGGCGTTATGACCCCGACAACGTCTTCCATCTGAACCACAACATCGATCCAGCCCCGGGCTAATTCCTAGCCCGCGTCGCAGGGGTTGTTCGCTGCCGTGAACTACCACTTGTGGCAGTTCGAGCCGCGCTAAATCGAGACCAGTCTTCCGGAAGCCGGTCGACGTCCCGCGGAGAGGTCAGGGGTCGCGAAACAGTTCACTTGGTGCTAACCGAAAGGCAGAGCTAAGCGCTGGGAGCGATGGCGGCAAGCTGGCCGCACGCGGCCTGGATGTCGCGCCCCCGATTCAGACGGACCGTGGTCGGGATGCCGGCGCGCTGGAGTACATCCTTGAAGGCCGAGATCCCCTTGCGCGTTGAGGACTGATACCGAGCCACAGAGCCGATCGGGGTAAAAGTGAAGGGGATCAGGTTTACCTTGAAGACCTTGGGGTCGAGGAGATCGGCCAGCGTGCGCGCCTGCTCGAAGCGGTCGTTCACGCCCCGCAGCAGCACGTACTCGACGAACACTTTCCTGCGTCTGAGCTCGAAATAGCGCACGCACTCTGCGAGCATGGCCGCGAGCGGATAGCGGTCGTTCACGGGCATCAGCTCGCTGCGCAGCTCTTCCGTCGGCGCGTGCAGCGACAACGCCAGCCGGATCGGCTCTTCGACCTCGTCGACGAAGCGACGCAACCCGGGCAGCCAGCCCACGGTCGAGACGGTTGCGCGTCGGTGCGTGATCCCGACGTCCGGCAGGGTGCGCGCCGCCTCGAGCACGGCGTCGAGGTTCAGCATCGGCTCGCCCATGCCCATGAACACGGCGTGGTCGACCGACTCGATTCGCCTGAAGTGCAGCGCCTGGTCGAGAATCTCCCACGCCGTCAGGTTCCGGCCGAACCGCATCTGACCCGTTGCGCAGAACGTGCAGGTGAGCGGACAGCCTGACTGCGACGAGAGGCACAGCGAGCGCCGCCCATCGCGGTAGCGCATCAGGACGGCCTCGACGGGGTGTCCGTCTTCCGTGCGGAACAGCGTCTTCACGGTCCCGTCCCGCGCCTCGTCCTGCCGCACGACCTCGAGGGTGGAGAAGGGGACCGCCTCTTCGAGCTCGTGGCGCAGAGCCGTGGGGAGGCTGGTCATCTCGGCGTACCCGCCGACCCCTCGCGCCGCCCATTGCCAGACCTGCCCGCCCCTGTAGGCAGGCTCGCCGCGCTCGGACAGTTGCCGCTCGAGGAGCTCTAGATCCACGGGCGACACGGTAGCGTTGCCCATGCCCTCCGGCCGTCAGCCCTGGTGGCAGCGCGCGGTTCTGTACCAGGTCTACGTCCGCTCGTTCGCGGACTCGAACGGCGACGGCGTGGGCGATCTCCGAGGGATCCTCGAACGTCTGGACTATCTCGAGTGGCTCGGAGTGAATGCTCTCTGGCTCAGCCCGATCATGGTCTCGCCCGACAGGGACTGGGGGTACGACGTTGCCGACTACACCGACGTCCAGCCGGTGTTCGGCGGGATGGAGGCCTTCGACGAGCTGATCGCGGAGGCCGGTCGTCGCGAGATCAGGATGGTCCTCGACCTCGTCCCGAACCACACCTCCGATCAGCATCCCTGGTTCATCGAGGCCCGCTCCTCACGGGACTCCGGCCGCAGGAATTGGTACGTCTGGCGAGATCCGCAACCCGACGGGTCGCCTCCGAACAACTGGCGGAGCACCTTCGGTGGCGGTCCCGCCTGGACGCTCGATCCCGCCACGGACCAGATGTACCTGCACAGCTTCCTGCCCGAGCAGCCGGATCTGAACTGGTGGAACGACGAGGTCCGGGGGGCCATCGACGACGTCATGCGGTTCTGGCTCGACCGCGGCGTTGCCGGATTCCGTCTCGACGTCGCGCATTCGATCGTCAAGGACCGTGAGCTGCGCGACAGGCCGCCTGACTCCGAGACGCACGTGGTGGTCGACCTCGACGAGACCTTCGCCGTGCTGCGTCGCTGGCGGAAGCTCGCCGACGGCTACGAGCCGGAGCGCATCCTCATTGGTGAGACGTGGGTCATGGATCCGACGCGCCTCGCGGGCTTCTACGGAAGCGGCACGGACCAGCTCCACCTCGCCTTCAACTTCCCCTTCGTGTTCGCGCCGCTGCAGGCGGAGCCGCTTCGGAGCGTCGTCGAGGCGAGCGAGGAGCTGCTCCCTGCGGGGGCGTGGCCGGCGTGGACGCTCTCGAACCACGACATCGTCCGCTTCCCGACCCGCATGTGTGACGGCGACGAGCGCAAGGCGCGCGCCGCAATGTTCGCGATGCTGATGCTGCGCGGCACGCCGGTCCTCTACCAGGGAGACGAGCTCGGGATGCCGCAGGCGCACGTCCCTCCGTCCAGGGTGCGCGACATGGACGGCCGCGACGGCGCGCGCACGCCGCTTCCCTGGAACGGAGACTGGAAGGAACCCTGGCTCCCGCTCGGCGATAACGTCGCACCCGTCGCTTCGCAGCGCCACGATCCGACGTCGTTCCTCTCCTTCTGCCGCGACCTGATCGCGCGCCGCAGCTCGAGCCTCGATCTCCTTGAGGGCGCGTACGACACGCTCCCGGCGCCCGAGGGGGTCTGGGCGTTCCGTCGCGGGGCGCGGACGGTCGTCGCCGTCAATCTTTCCGACGAGACCGCGGCGCTCGATCTCGGCGGCAGCCGGGAGCTGGCCCCGTGGGAAGCGGTCATGTTCGACGTTTGATCGGCTGCTACCTGCGGGAACGCGACTAAAGAGCGAGCAAGAGGAGGAACAATGGGAGTGTTTGCCTTGGGTGGCGCGCTGGGCGCGCTGGTGGCGTACTTCTTCGACCCGAGCAACGGCACACGCAGGCGGCACACGCTGCGCGACCGGACGCTGGCGCTGTTCCGCTCAGGCGGCCGTCACGCCGCCAGGACGGGGCGCGGCGTCGCTGCGGAGGCCTACGGCGTCACACAGAAGGTGCAGCATCTGAAAGAGGAGCCGAAGGACTTCGACGACAGCACACTCGCGGCCAAGGTCCGCAGCGAAGTCTTCCGGGATCCGGACGTTCCGAAGGGCCAGATCAACGTCAACGTGCAGGACGGCGTCGTCCAGCTGCGCGGCGAAGTCCCGCGGGCGGAGCTGATCGACGACCTCGTCAAGCAGACGCGGAAGGTGCAGGGAGTCCGAGAGGTCGAGAACCTGCTCCACGTGCCCGGAACCGAAGCCCCGATGCACCAGTAGCGCCTAGCTCGACAGTCTCAGTCAGCCGGAGTAGCGCCAGGAGTCCTGGATCACGGAGCGCTCGCCCACGACCAGCTCGACGTGGCGACCCAAGATTTGCTCGAGTGCCTGAACGTCCACGTCGCCGGGATCTCCGACGGCCACCTCGATGCCACCCGACTCGAGGAAGCGGACCGGCACCGCAAACATCCGGCGGGCTACCTCGCTGGGTAGGAGGCGCGCCGCAGCGCGATCGACCGGATGCCGGACGAGGTCGACATATCTCAGGCCGAACTGTTCGGCGAGCGCAGCGGCGAGCTCGGGCTCGAAGAGCCAGCCCCGAGCGAGGAGCGTCTCGCCCAACCGCATTCCGCTGACGCGCGCCTCTGCGAGGGCTCCATCCAGGCGGTCGTGCGAGATCCAGCCCTTCCTGAGGAGGATCGAGCCGAGCATCGGTCTGACCTCGTCCTCGAAGTAACCGTGATCGAGCCGGAGCGGGGCTGCAGACCCCGCTGCCGTGCGGAGGCCGCCGCCGATGAAACGCTTGTCGGACCCGGTCATCTTGGCCACTTCATCGGCCTGGGCGGGCGGCTCGATGATCACCCGCCGGGGTGAAGAGTTGAAAGCGGCAAAATGACTCCGTGATCGACCTTCGCTCCGACACGCTCACGCAGCCGACCCCCGCCATGCGCGAGGCGATCGCGAACGCCGTCGTCGGGGACGAGCAGAAGCGGGAAGATCCGACCGTCAACGAGCTCGAGCGGCGCGGAGCCGAATTCCTCGGACAGGAGGAAGCCGTCTTCCTCCCGACGGCGACGATGGCGAACCAGATCGCGCTGAACATCCTCGGGCGCCCCGGGGACGCGCTTCTCGTGGAGCGCCACGCGCACATCATGTTGTCGGAGCTCGGCGGGCCGGCTGCACACTCGGGCCTGTTGACGATCGGACTCCCCGGCACGAACGGGCGTTTCTCGCCGGAGCAGGTCGTCGGTGAGATCCGCGACCGGACGAGCGTCCACGTCGCGCCGACCCGCATCGTCGCCGTCGAGAACACGCACAACAGCGCAGGCGGGAGAGTCTGGCCTCTCGACGAGGTCGACGCGATCGTCGCCACCTCCCGCGAGCACGATCTCGCCGTCCACCTCGACGGCGCGCGGCTCGTCAATGCCGCTGTGGCGACCGGGGTCGAGCCGGCGCGCATCGGCCGCGGATTCGACACGGTGACGCTCTGCTTCTCGAAGGGCCTCGGGTGCCCGCTCGGCGCGCTGCTCGCCGGCTCCTCGGAGCTGATGGCGCGCGCCCGGCGTGGCAAGCATTTTTTCGGCGGTGCCATGCGGCAGGCGGGAGTCGTCGCGGCGGCCGGTCTCTATGCGCTCGATCACCACGTCGACCGCATCGCCCAGGATCACGCGCGGGCGCGCCGCCTGGCGGAAGGCCTCGTCGACGCCGGCGTCAACGTTGACCTGGAGCAGGTCCAAACGAACTTCGTGCAGATCGATGTTGGCCCGGACCGCTCCGGGTCGATCGAACGTGTCAAGGACCACGGTGTGCTCGTCTCGACCACCGTCCACCCGACGATCATTCGCGCAGTCACGCACCTCGACATCTCGGACGACGACGTCGAGCAGGCGATCGAAGCGATCCCCGCAGCACTCGGCGCGCTCAGCCGCGCCTGAGCCCGTCTACTCGTACTGCAGCGCTTCGAGCACGTTGAGCCGGGCGGCGCGGCGAGCCGGCAAGATCGCCGCCAAGATCCCTGCCACGACAGTTGCGATCACGAAGTACACGAGCTGCATGTAGGGCACGGCGAAGACGATCCCCTCGTCCGA
>WNGF01012446.1_pt1 | contig 11388 bp, 10 predicted proteins | sample 5400641 | NCBI WGS metagenome assembly WNGF01 (sample SAMN13153371, study PRJNA577476) | soil metagenome | isolation source: 80 cm soil or saprolite under grassland replicate 2 | place: USA:California | collected 2016-06-15 | reverse complement strand
CTCCGCGCCTTCGACGCCGATGTGCGTGAGGGTCGGTTCCCGGATGCGGAGCACAGCTTCACGATGAAGGAGTCCGAGCTCGCGGCGCTGAAGCAGGGATCGGCACGACCAAAGGCCGTCTGACCTCATCGTTGCCCGGCCGTTAGAGCGTGCATGCGCGTAGCAATCGTGGGGTTCGGCGCGATCGGGCATGTCGTCGGGCGCGCGCTCGATGGCCGCGCGGAAGTCATCCCCATCGACCGCACCAGGGCGCCGCTTCGCGAGGGCGAAAGAGAGGTCGACGCCGTCGTGGTCTGCGTCAAGACGCACGGTACCGCGTGGGCCGCGGACATCGCCAAGCGCGTCCTCAAACGCGACGGGGTCGCGCTCACCATCCAGAACGGCCTCGGCAACTACGAGATCCTGCGTGACGCTGTGGGTGAGGATCGCGCGGCCGTCGGCGTGATCTACGTCGGTGCGCGTCTCGATGAGCGGGGCGAGCTGCGGGCGACCGGGCCCGGCCGCACCGAGATCGGGCCACCGGGCGATGCTCGACCACTCCACGAGCTCGAAGAGCTCGCGAAGGCGCTCGCGGCGGGCGGTATGACCGTGACGATCGTGCCCGACCCGTGGCCGGCGGTCTGGCGCAAGGTCGCGACGAATGCCGCGGTGAATCCGACGACGGCGCTCCTCGGATGCACCAACGCCGAGCTGCTCGCGGACGCGGGGGCGGCGCGCGTCGCCGACGGGCTGGCCCGCGAGGTCGCGCGCGTCGCGAGCGCGAGCGGCGCCGCGACGAGCGAGGACGAAGCGACGCGGTGGTGGCGCGAGATGGCCGCCCTCACCGGCTCGAATCGGTCCTCAATGCTTCAGGATGTGGAGGCGGGCCGCGTCACCGAGGTCGACGCGATCTGCGGAGCGGTCTTCCGCGAAGGCGCACGACGCGGGATCGACGCTTCGCTCAATCAGGCGATGACGGTGCTCGTCTCCTCACTGGCGCCGCAGCGGGCCGAGGCGCCGGGCCACTAGCATTCCACCTGATCGGGTCGGCCCAAGGTCTCCCAGATCGGCAGCCGGAACTCCTCGTTCGCGGTGACGACCAGCATTTCTTGGTTGGCGAAGAAGTGCAGCGGCGCGGTGGCACCGAAGTAGCCCTGCGCTGCGCCCCGCGCGAGGCGGTACTCGTACCCCGGACCGATCTCGCAGACGCGCACGGTCGCGCGGTCGTTGAAGAACGCGACCGCGACCCATCCGTCCTTCGTTTCGATGAGGCGGCCGTCTCGCGAGGGAAGAGCGTGCCGCAGCTTCTGATCGAGCTTCACGTCTCGGATCGCAACGCCCTTGTTCGACAGTCCGACGATGAAGTCGGCCTCGCCGTCGGTGAACGGGAGGCCCGCCTCGCGTGATGGCATGCGCACGTCCAGCACGAAGCGCAACTCTTTCCCAGCGAGCGCGTAGGTGACCTCCCAGCAGCCGGCGACCGGGAATGTGGGCCCGGTCACCTGAAAGCCAGAATCGCCGTAGCCCGAAGGCGGCGTCCAGCGCATTTCCGGTGCGGGACCGTCGATCCGCCGCCCGCGCATCTCGATGGGTCCTGACACCAGACGGTATGCGGGGATCTTCATTCCGTTGCCTCGTGCGATCCCATCGGGAGGGAGGACGATCCACAGCACGTCGTTGCCGCGCCAGGAGGTCGCGCGATCGGTGATCGCGGGTGGTGGCGTGATACGCGGATCCGCGACCGTCGCCGGACACGTGGCCGCTTCGGATGTCCGCGCAGCACCGGTCGGAGCCCTCGGCGACGCGGGCACGGAGCACGCGGCCAGGAGCAGGGCGACAGCGACAAGGCCGGTTCGCATCTCTTCTCTTACAACGGTGGCCTGGCGCGCGTTCCCCCGGTAGGCCAGCTCGATCGTGCCGGGGGCGGGAAGCCATGCGTTTCAGTCATCGCGCGCCACGACGTCGATCTCGAGACGGAGGTCGTCCACGACAGAAAGCACCAGCCGATTCGCCGGCACCACCATCCCGTAGTCGCCGAAGCGGAACGCGGTGGTGCCGCTCGCGCGCGTTTGCGCGGCGGACCGCGTGATCTTGAGATCCCACACCAGCGGCCGTTCGGTGCCCCAGCGGCCGTTCGGTGCCGTAGATCTTCATCGTCCCGGCGATCTTCGCGTTCCACTCGCCGCTTGCTGGCAGAGGAAGGGGAACGCCGTCGACACGCGCCGCGGTGAATTCCGCATAGGGATAGACACGTGTCTGCAGACTGGGATAGGCGACCACTTGCTCTGTCGGGCCTACGAGGCTCGTCGCGTCGGCCGAGGTCAACGCGGGCCGAAGGGCGTTACGTCGTTCCCGCGGCCGACGAGATTCGCGACGATCGCCTCAACGCCCCACCGGGGATCAACGCAGTACGGCTGAACTAAGTCTTCCGGATGGACCCCGGCGGCCAGCTGGGTGTCGATGATGAGCTGCTCGATCGCTGGGACTTCCGCCTCCGGGCATAGCCATAGGGCCACGTCCCAGAACTGAAACGGTAGATCGCCGCGGTTGCGCCACTCGCGCTCCCACCAGAACTCCTTCTGGTTGAGCGGCCACGTTCCCATCTGTTCCATGAAGGGAAAGATGGCGGCGACGCGCTGATCTTGGAACGCGCCCGTCGCGATCGCAGCCGTACGCAGAGCGTCGAGTGCTTGCGCAATCTCCCAGTCCCGCCCGGGTGTCATGTCCACGTACCACACGGGGTTGATGCCCATGCGGCGCGCCGCGAGCTTTGTGAAAACGAGCCCATAGGGTGCGAGGCGTACTTGACGTCCAGCAATGTCGGCGACGAGGGAGTAGATCTGCTCGAGCGGCGTCTCGCTGAAGCACACAACCTTCTGCGAATCGCGAGCCGCCCCGACCGGCGCCTGAGTGGCGGCCCATCCCATAGGCGTCACCGCGCGCAGAACGCGCTGGGCGATGATCGCGTCCAATACCGCCCGCGCGTTCGCGCCGTCGATCTGGTCCTTTGTCAGGTGCACGACGAAGGTCGACAGATCGCCGCGGCGGTTTAGGATGTCGCGAATGTCGATCGGCATCGGGTCTTCGTTCGAATGCTACTCACAGCTCTTGCCCGCGGAAATCTCGGCTTCGCCTCGCTTGTACGCTATCGACCGCCGTGTTCGCGCTCGACTGGACCCAGATCCTCGTCAGCACGCCGTGGTTCGCTCTCGCGGCGTATCTCTTTGGGGGTGAGGAGCAGCTCTCGCTACGATCGCGGGTCGCGCTTGCGCTGATTTGGGGCTTCGTGTTCGCGTGGATCTTCAGCTGGGCTCTGTCCGTGACCTCGTCGTCTTTCCCGTGGAACGCTATCGGGTTCGTGGTTGGCTGGGTAAGCGGGGTTGGCGCCGCAGTAGCGCCATTCGTCGGCGTCTGGCGTCTCTTCAAGCACCTTCGGGGAGGAGGAAATGCTCGCCCGACACGTCAATCAACGTCGCCTTCGAGCAGGCTGAGTCGCACTGCGGCAGAAGCGCTTCAGATCACTCGCGACGCTGCGAAGCTCGGCGAAGAGCCGGGATTTGTGGCGACGATGCTGGCGGCGGCAGGCGATTCCAGCGTGGTGACCGATGGCGATCTCTTGGTTTGCCGTTGGCCCGAAGAGACCGCGCTGGCGGTCGCCGAGGTGTTCTACATGCGGGATGCGCCCCTCACTCGCTTACGCCCCGAGCATGTTCGCAGCAAGTGGGCAGCCATTGCTGCGTACGGACGCGTCCAGAGCACGCTGCTCATCGTGCTAGGCGATCTCGTTAGCCCCCCTCGATATGAACGAGCGATGCGTTACGCGCAGGCGCGTCACGGCGACGATCCCGAGTTCCTCGAGGTGCTCGGGCTCGCTCGCGCCGACCTCGAGGAGATGAAAGGCCGCGCAGTCGACGATCCGATCGCTGCGTACTCAACGGCCATCTACTTGCGAAGCATCCTCGCGGATGAATACGTGTCCACCTACTTCACCGATGACGCAGCGCAAGAGATGGCGTCGCTGGTCGCCGCAGCAATCGCAAATGGCACACGACGGCTCGCGATCACAGCCTGACGCGCGGGTCGCCGCCCAAGGACATAGCGGAGCACCCGCGACCGGGCGCTCTAGTTCTTCTTGGCGATCAGATCTTCCGGCGAGGTTGCGGCACGAACGTCCATCCGCTCGTACTCGGATCCTGGCTGCCATAGAACGAGGCTAGGTCACCGGTCGACGCGACCGCGTCAGTGACCTCGCGGACATTCTCGGTGGGATAACGCGTTGGCGGGTCGTGCTCGCCGACGTCGCTGCGGGCAGCGGGATTCGACACGCGCTCGATGTCAAGCAACGTGGCAGCGGCCGCCTTGTGCTCGTTGTGTGCAAGCACTCCGTATTCGCTGATGCACGAAAGGACAGTTAGGCCCGTCACCAGGCACATGGCGATGGGCACGCGTAGATCGGCCATTATTTCGACCCTTTCGCGGCCAGGAAGCACGGCTTCGCCCTATCTATATCCGTTCCCGACCTGCATGCTCAGCCCTTCGCCGGAGCATGGGCCACAGACCACGGGTCGGCGTCTACACGGCACGATCCGGTGTTCAGATCACGGTCGGACCCGCCGCTCCGCCTCGAGGCGATCGACGAGTGCCCGCAGCTGGTCGACGTCCAGCTCCGCTGACGCGCACGCACCGATCGCGCGCCGTAGCGCCGCGCGCGCCAGAAACAGCGAGTCGTTTTCGCGGTCTGCCGCCTCGAGCCGGGGCCGCGTGATGACGACTGGGGCACGTCCGAGGGCGAACGTCACAGCCGACAGTGTGCGCGCGCGACGGGGGCCTCGCGCAATCAACCGTCGCCGACCCACAGGCGGTAGTCGTCGCTCGGGGGGTCGATCACCTCACGGGTCTCATACACCGTGTGGCAGCCCCTCCCATGACAGCTCAACTTTCCGTTCTTCAGGCGCCTCATCGTCCGGACAGCCAGCGCCCGCCGTACGCGCACTCGGGGTTGGAGGATCGGCGGGCGCCCTTCGTCCGCCGAAACTTCGTCGGTCGTCTTAGGACGACGGGACCGCGTCTCCGTAGGTCGTCTTCGACAGCGCCACGAGGTTCCCGTCGTAGCCGTCCGCGACGAGCCGAGCCGCAAGCCCGCGGGCGCGTTCGTTCGATTTCTCGTCGCGCACGGCAATCGTGATGATCGCGACGACGTCCTCGAGCCACACATGGACCAACCAGCGGTCCTTCGGCTCGTCGATCATGAGCTCCAGCGCCTCGACGGCCTCGACGGGATGCGCTGCCGCAACGGTCCGCAGCTTCTCGAGAACGAGCGAATCGTTTTCGATCGAGCCCGTGAGCTTCAGCGTCTCGATCAGTTGACGGAGCCGCCATTCCTCGTCGCACGAGTCGGAGGCGAACCACCAACCGAACTGCTCGAGCTCCGCGCGTCTCTCATCGCGGCCCATCGACGGCGCTGCGGCAATACGCGACTCCCACAAGGCCCGGAGGCGGTCGCAATGCTCGGGCGTCAGGTCGTTCTTGCTATCGCGTTGCACTCGGCCGAGGAATTCGACCGCGTGGCCTCGCAGCCAAGCGGGGGCGCGCTGATAAAACGCGGCCAGCAGGCCGTCGGGCGAGTCGAGGCTGACGTAGCCCCGCAGATAGAACGCCATGAGATGCTCCGTCGTCCTCCCCTCCGGCTCATGACGGCGATTCGAACGCGCCCGCTCGGAGCGCGCGATCGCAAAGGCGAACTGGTCCGGGAAGATTTCGAGTACCGCACGATTCGGCTGGTTGAACGGGACATATGCCTCCCACGTCGCCACAGCGAGGCGCTCGTCATTCGGCGGAAAGAAGTGGCCGCGGCGCTGTTCGACCCAAGCGCGGTCGATAGCGATGAGCTGGGCCAGCCTGACGCCGAAGACGCCTCGCGCGGCGAGGCTCGGGTCGTTGGCGGGGTCGAGGTGGTGCGCGAGCAGATCCCGCGCGGCGGCAGGTGCCGCCGCCATCCCGCTCGGCGTCGCCCCGCTGCGATCGCGCTGGAGCCGTCCCACGAAGTTGACGGCGGCGAAGAGCGCCGAGCCGCGGATCGAATTCAACGCGGCCATCAGCGCATCGGGCCCCTCCTCCTCGTCGTCGTCCGAGAGGATCCCGGTGTGCGATGACTTCGCGGCGAGGGCGGCGATCAAAGACCAATACTCAGCGTGAAGCTCCGCCGGTATTTCACTCGTGCCTGCCTCGAGCCCGTGCTGCACAAGATCGGCGATCGCCTTGTGGGTCCAAGTCCAATCGGGATCGCGATCCATCCCGCTCCGCCGCTCCATCGGCGGGTGCGAGAGGGCCGCCGCCGCGAGACGGAGCACGGGCGCCCACTCGAAGGTCGCTTTCTTGTTCCGGACGACGTCCTCGAAGGCCGCGAGAACCGACCGGACATAGGTAGGGTCGAGATCGGCGAACGCGGCCGCCTTCGGTGAATATCGTGCGGGATCGGCCGCGACGGACGCTTGCAAGGCCCCGGCCTGCCCTTCGATGCTCGGGCCGCCGAACGTGCCCGGCGGGACCCACGTCTTCAGGTGAGCGACCACGTCATCAATCGCCATGGCGGCGAGTCCCTCGGTGTTCACGTCAGGCTTATCGCCGACCCAGCCACTCACGACCACGTCCTCGTCGTCCTCGCGCGCCCGTGGCCGTGCGACCCATTGCGCGAGCTCTGGATGCCGCGCGATGACGTCCTTCTCGAGGTGCGGAGCGACCGAGCGCAGTCGCCGCATGATCCACTCCTCGCGCTTAGCGGAGCCCGCGAAATCCGGGTCCGAGCCGTCCGTCGCGGATGACTCGACACCGGCGACGTATGCCCGCCGATCGTCGACCGAGAACGTTCCGAAATGGACATCGAGCAGTTTGCGGAATTCCGGCCATGTGCCGCCGTCGTGGATGAGCGTTGGATCGAGTAGCCGCTCGCGCGCCATCGCCGCATCTTGACTTTCGAGGATGAGTTGCAGACCGAGCCGACGGCACAGCGTCCACCCTCGCGACTCGAGCACGGTGACGACCTCGCGGAGCGTCGCGCCCTCAATAGTCAACCGAAGCTGGGCCGCGTCGCGTGTGGCGTCCGTCAGGACGTGAAGGGCATCCTCTCGCCCGTGGAGTGCCTCACTCACGAGCGATGGGCGTTGCCACGGCGACCGATCACGTTTCTCGCTTAGGCGCGGCTCTCGTGTAGACAGTTCGAGAGCTCGGACGAGAAGGCGGAGCGCGAGGACGAAGCCATCGCGTGGTCGAGCGCGAACCAGCGGCATCAAGCCGAGCTCGACAGCCCGCTCGTACTGGTAATCGCGGAGTCGGGTCACGGGCGTCGGCGAATAGAAGAGATCGGTCTCGGGCGGGCGCTGCGCCGTTGCTTGCGGATCTGGATCGAGCGTGAGCAGCGCGTCGAGGAGATCGGCTGCCGCCTCAGCCTCGCCTCGCTCGCCGAGCCATGAAGCGACCGCCGCGACGTTCTCGGCTATGAAGAGCAGCCCACTCCGCGAGCGGACCCACGCCGCGTACCTCTTCGCGAGCCGGACCGCGATCGCGACGGGCAGCGACGTCGTGATGATCACCAGCTCGCGTAACGCCCATTCGTGCGGGATCGGCACACGTTCCGCAACGGCGATGAAGCGCTCGTGGTGCTCGGGATGCGCTGCCATTCGAGCGAGATAGGTCATCGCGAGCCACTCGCGCGGCTGCGCGTCGCCCGTCACGGGGTCGTAGGCGAAGGCGTCCTGTGACTGATCGAAGAAGTGGCCGCGGTCGAGTAGCGGGAACCATCCCCGTGTCGCATGGGCGAAGAACTCGCTTCTGGTCCGGTGGGTGTTCGGCAAACGTCGGAGCTCCGAGCGGTCAGCCTTCGTCGGCGATGGGATCTCGGCGAGTGCGCGCAGTCGCGGGAGCAGCTCGACGATCCGTTTCTCGAGATGGGGGAGCACGACCACGAGGAGATCCTCGAAGAGGCCCCATTCGGTGGTGTCCTCGTCGGTCAACGGCGGTATCGCTTCGAGCGCTCGGCGATGCGTCTTCTTGGCGAAGCCCTTCCCCTTGCCTCCACCGCGCCCGGTCGCGATGCGGATCCATCCACGCGTTACTTCGCTGTCGCGGGGAAGCTTGAGCGCGTCGACGATCGCGAGGATTACCTCTTTGTGCTTTGCCTTCGGCTCGTCGGGCTCCTCCTCGCCATCGTCCGCGTCCTCGTCGTAGTCCTCCGGCACCGAGCCCGCGCCGTGCTCGGGCCGCGGAACGAGGAGGACGGTGCGGAACATTCCGCGGACCGCGCTGTCGATCTCGCGGGCGCAGTTGCCTACGGTGTTGCTCCCGGCCTCGAGCACGACGGTCGCATCGATGAGGCGACAGCCGTCGCGGTAGAACTGCTGCAGGTTCGGTCCAACGCGACCGAGGAGCTCGTTGATCCTCCGCCGTCGCGGCGTGTTCAACGGTGAAGAAGGAAACTGCCGGGGCGTGACCACCCTCTAACGATATGACGCGATGACGTCGTGATTTGGCCGTATACCTCGCGCGTGACCGGCCCGGTGGGTCCCCCGATTAGGCTTGGCCGCCGGGCGGCGCGCGAACAGGCCGTGCGGCCCCGGTGTCGCGCCGCGTGGCGCTGCGATTTTGGCGCTTCGTGCGGCCTGACCGCCACGACTGGAATGTCGCTGCATAGATATGGAAGACGCGCGGCCGCGGCGCCGTATGCGCGCCGCAAGATGACGGCGGCACGAGCACCACCGCCCCATTTCTTGCCAGGCGCTCGCGAGACGCGTGATGCGCGCAAACCCTTCGTCGTTGAGCCGCTCGATCTCGCGCATCCACACCGCGACGATGGGAATTCGACTTCGCGTCGGCGGCCGAGCTCCTGGGTCCACACGGACCACTTGGACGGATTTGGCAGGTCGCGGGTCGGGCCGGACTGGATGCACTCCTTCCCACGGATGGCGAGGTGGGGGCGGGACGTGCGCCGGATCCCGACGCCGCGTGATACGAGTGCGGGAGTGAATCCGCTCTCGGTACCGGACGGGCGCAGGTCGTCGCAGAAGGTGCTCTTCGCGCCAGATTCGCGGCCGACCAGGTGCGTGCGTCTATCCTTCGTGCGGGGCCTGCCCGCCTCGAAAAGAGGAGGGCTATGTACCGCACCTTTACAAGAGAACCGGTGTCCATGACGAGAGACACCAAGAGGCCACTCGCGGAGACGATCCATGAGTACCTCGATAGCCAGCACCACTTCACGCCGAAGACGGCTCGTAACTATCGGCAGGTGCTCGGCGAGTTCGAGCGCTGGCTCGGCCAACCGAATCTCGTGGACTTCACACCGGCAAGCGTGAACAAGTTCGTTGCCGCCAAGAGACAAGCTGGTCATCCCTACGCCGCGCGGAACGCAGCGGCAACGCTCAAACGCTTCGCGGTGTACCTCGACGCGAACCAGATCATGTCCGGCCCGCGGGGCTCGGTCCTAGCGGCGATCGAAGTCCCCAGACCGCGAAAAGAGGGTCGAAAGCCGTTCACCGACGAGAGGTCGCGGCCATCCTCAAGGCGGTGGTCCAAGGTCCGTTGTGGGCACGTGACCGTGCGATGGTTGGTGTGATGCTCGGCTGTGGACTGCGGCTCAATGAGGCGCGCGAGCTGGCGCTCGAAGACATCAACTTCGAGAAACGGGTCATCACGATCCGCGCGGAAACCTCGAAGAGCGGTCGCGGCAGACAGGTACGGCTGGATCCGGTATCGGCGCAGGCACTGTCGGTGTACATCAAGGACTGGCGACCGACCGGACCGTCGTCGCAGATCTTCCTCGCGAAGGACGGCAAGCCACTCTCGTATCTCGGCATGCACCACGCGTTCGCACGGATGCGTCTGCGATTCGAAAAACTCGGCATCAAGAACTTTCAAGCACACCGTCTCCGGCACACCTGGGCGACCGGATACCACCGCTCGGGCGGCTCGCTCTTCGATCTGCAGAGCGAGGGCGGGTGGTCGGACCTGACAATGGTCCGCCGCTACGCGCGCTCGACGCCGATCACCGAGCTGCAGCGGCGGCCCGGCGCATGCGTAGCCCGAGGACGGCGACGACCGTCAGGACGAGGCGTCGTCGCGCCCCGCTCCCTTCTCGCTCGACCTTCCCGACTCGCGTGCGCCCCGCGTGACCTCGACGCCGACGTCGACGCGATCATCGACCACGCGCACCTTGAACCCGGCCGCCGAAAGCGCGGATGCGTATTTCTCGTGCTGCGTGCGAACTTCGCCGAGCATACTTGTCTGGCCGAACCTCGGGCGCCATCGCACGAACATCGTCGGCGCATCATGATGCTCGATGTCGGTCTCGAACCCGGCCGTCAGCGTTCGCCGCCGTTCGTCGAAGGGATCGCGCCCCCGGTGCATCTCCGCTGGCGGAAAGCCAGCGGCCTTGAGCGCGAGGACGACATCGTGCTCGAATGAACGCAGGGCAATCTCCTGTGGGGTTAGTTGGTCATCGTCGTCGTCTCTCACGCTTGAACGATAAGTCGAAGGTTCCCGCTCGGTTGGCCGCAATGCCGTCGGAACGGTTGCCTCGAGTGCGACGGCCCTACTCGCGTCCAATCCTGTAGAGGCGCTTCTCAAGCTTCTTGATTTGCCCCTTCGTCTCGATGACGATCTGGCCGACCGCAGCGTGGAAGTCTGCCTGACCGAGTCGGGCACTCTTAGACCGGATCTCGTCATTAATCAGTCGGATGGCCGTGTACGTGTTACTCATCTCAAGGATTGTTTTCGGTGCCCAATACTCAGCGGCCTGCAGCTGTAGCGACTCCCACACCGCCGTACGCGCCTCTTGCGTTGCCGCGATCGCTTCGGGGTTTCCCGTTTGCATTAGTTGACGGTTGATGTTCATTCGGGCCGCCGCCTCGCCGAGCTCCGTCGTCAAGACGGTCGCGATCGCGATCTCCTTGAAGTGACGGTCACGCTCCCACCGCCACTCTTGGTTGAGAGCGAGCACGTATTGAACAAGGAGGTTCCCGAACGTAGCGACGAGGGCGCCGACGATGGCGCCAACGAAGGCCGGAGAGGCTTCCGCTCCCAGTAGCGTCGCGCTGGTCGCGAGTGACGCGCCGAGGGCGACGACACCGAGGACGAGTGGGATGAGTAGCAGCCCCCATCGGCGCGCCCACCGCCGCCACGGACTCCACCATTTTGGTGACGGCTCGTTCTGGTAACCCAGCGGCTCAAAAGCGCCGATCGTCGTCGCCGATCCCGTTCGCCGATTCTCAGGTCGAGGCCACCGGAAGCTCCTATGTCAAGAGGGTCACGCCGCGACCCTCTCGGTGTGCGTCTGGAAGCACTCACGCCAGGCGCGAAAGACACGACGCACGATGAGCCGCTTGAGCGCGCGACGGGCTTCGCGACTCGTGCGCCCTTCGG
>WNGF01016840.1_pt1 | contig 11390 bp, 12 predicted proteins | sample 5400641 | NCBI WGS metagenome assembly WNGF01 (sample SAMN13153371, study PRJNA577476) | soil metagenome | isolation source: 80 cm soil or saprolite under grassland replicate 2 | place: USA:California | collected 2016-06-15 | reverse complement strand
GATAATGTCCGAACTCTGATCGGCGTCAGCCGTGATCTTCTTCCAGGTTGCTGCCGTCACTGGCTCGGACCCAAACAGCAACCTAAAACCATTTCCGGCCAGATATCGGACTCGCGCTAATTCGTCATAGATCAGTCGTTGGGCTTTGGTCATTCCCTGCCCCGTGTTTGCTCGCGCGAGCACCAGGTTTCGGCACCAGTTGTTCGTATCATCACCAGCCGCTTTAGCCGCGCTCTCAGCCAGCGCGTACTCCTCGTCCGTCAGGCGAAAGGCAATAGTCTTGATCTTCTTCGTATCCTTAGGTTCGCTCATCGCTCTCTCCAATGTCCGTTCACGATGTTAACGTCGCGTCTACAATGTTAACGGGCTTGTTAACAAAGTTAACGCGACCACGCTAAGTCCCTCTGACGGCATGCGTTAACAAAACGCGTGCCGCGTTTACGAACGTAAACGCCGCAGCCCCGAATTCAGGGGGTCACGTGTCAAAATCATCTCAGGTGCGCAGCACCTACCGAGGTGATATTCAGGTTTGGGAAACGGATGATACTGGGCCAAGAGGCGATTGGACTGTGAGCTGTCGAATTAGAAATGGCGTTGGCCTTAAAGAGAATGTTCCCCTAACTATCACTACTGACATGGGCCACAATCGCTGTTTCTCCGAGCACCGCTACTAATCACTTTGCGCAACGTCCTGCAATGAATCTCGAACCACCGTCAATAGAACATAGGTCAATAAGGCTGCGACAGTACCTGCGCCAAAGATCAGTGCCGTTCCAAATGGCAACAGGACGGTACACACAGCCGTCGCAGTGGCACAACTCACGAAATGAACAATGTCAGGTAATGCCTCCGACCAGAAACGCTTTCGCTCTCGACGAATGTTTTTGAGCAGAATTGACCTGAATGCGGAACTCATTTCAGGGGGCATGAGCAATGCACTGAGCCGGGCATCTATTGTTCTTTGATTGGCGGCGAACCTTGAGCAAGCGAGGCAGTCGGCCACATGTGCGTCAATCTCTCGTTGGATCAACGCAGACCGAGGCTCCTCAAAAGAGTCGAGGATATCTTCTTGTACCGTCTGACAATCCATGAATCACTCCATCATTTCACGCAACGCGCGGCGGGCACGATGCAAATGGCTTTTCACCGTTCCCTCGGACAAATCCAATATCTCAGCGACATCCCTGACGCTCTTCTCTTCGAGGTAGAAGAGCATAATTGCATCCCTCTGAATTTCGGGAAGCTTTGATAGGTACTCTTCCCACTCAATGTTGAGCAGAGCTGTGTTCGATGCCGTTGGGCCCACTGCTTCCTTGAGCGATGTCGTCTTTCGATAAGACTCGGCTCGCACAGCAGACAAGCAAGTATTTCGCGCAATTGTGTACAGCCATGTGGATGGCGCCGCGCGACCGTCGTATGCCGGCAAAGCCTGCCACAGTTTCAAAAATATATCTTGCGTCACTTCCTCGGCCCGTCCGGTATCCTTGAGCATCATAACTGCCATCCGAAAGACCTTCTTACCGTACAATTCAAGCAACTGCTCGAAGGCCTTCTCATATCTGCGCTTCTTGAGCAGTTCCCGAACATCGCCGTCCATTCAACTTGATACTCCCGAGCTGCCGGTTCGGTTGCATTGGAATTACTAACCAGGACTGCAACCGTTGATCCATCCGGCGAGTATAATAAGGCGCGAAAGGATTTCTATGATTGATCCGGTAAGTAGCTACGTGATTATCGTGCTGATCCTAGCATTGGTTGTCATACCGATCGTGTACCTGGGCTTTCAGCAATGGCTGCGACATCGCCGACGGGTAATGATTCACCGTGAACGCCTAGCGGCGATTGAAAAAGGAATCGACTTACCCGCTCTCGAACAGGAGATTCAACGCAGCAGTTGGAACGTGCAGCGAATCCTCCTGCTTGCGGGTCTTTCGTGGATCTCGCTAGGCATCGGAATATTCGTCGTGCTGAGCGCCGTGCTTGCACATCCCGCGAAGCTCACAGAGGCGCTTCCGGACGGCCTTCAGTGGGTTGGCATAATTCCAGTAGGTATTGGGCTGTCCCACCTTTTTGTGTATATGGTCGGCAAGAAAACCGAGGCAGAATCCCATCCGAAGAGACCTTTCGTGAAGGAACGTTCTCTTGCGGACGAATAGCGTTAGAAGATTTACCGGCAACCAAAGGCCGATATGTTGAAATCAACTCTACGTACTACGGAAATCATATGTGCGTTTGCTCTTCTGGTGTCAGTGGCCCTAACTGCGCAGAGTCAGGCACCGGCTGAGCGACAGTTTCGCGCCTGGCTGGAAGCCTTTAATCGCGGCGACCGCACGACTCTTCTGAACTTTCTTGAGAAGGAATATCCTTCGCGTGGCGCCACGCCAAACCAGCAATTTCAAATTTCCAAACGGGGCAATGGATACTATCAGCTTGTCGCGCGCCATAGCGGTAAATGCGTGGAGGTGCCCGCCGCTTTCACTACAGACCGCGTGCAGTTGGAGCAGCGCAATTGCAACGGGACCGCCGCGCAGTTATTCCAACTCACGTTGAGTTCTTCGACTACGGCGAATTCTAACACTACCTCCATGTCGAGCCAGGTCGCCGAGCGGATCACGGACAAGGGTTCGTACAAGATCCTGAACCAGAATAGCGGCAAGTGCGTGGAAGCGCCTGCTGGGGCCACCAATGGCACCATCGTCCAGCAGAACACATGCAACGAGACGAACGCTCAGATCTGGCAGTTTGTCGGCGTGGACAGCGGGTACTACAAGGTTCAGGCTCAGAGCGACACGACGAAGGGCTGGGATGTCGGCGGCGAAACAGAGGGAGCTAAGATCAAACTCTGGAGCAACGTAGAAGACGTCGACGACCTTCTTCGCTTCCGAGCGATGACCGGTGGCTTCGATATCAAGAAATCTGAGGAGGCCAAGCCGACGCAGTTCTCAGGCCTAGTTCAGGAACGCGACTCGGACCAGTTCGTGCGATTCGCGATAGAGGTCGAAGCTGCGGAACCGCACCGCATCATCAAACTCGATTTCCAGCCAGTTCCCCGACCAGCCGAATCTGCCATTCCGCGCTTGAAAGAGAGCGAATTCGTGGCGGCGCTTCGCGCCAAGCTGGACAGGGATGCTGCGGCCGACAAGTTTTCGGGCGCCGTTTTAGTTGCCAGGAACGACAAGACGGTATTCAGCGGTGCATACGGTCTCTCCGATCGCGACAAGGGAATTCCGAACAAGCTCAACACCCGCTTCCGGATTGGCTCGATGAACAAGATGTTCACTGCAACTGCGGTCTTGCAACTCGTCCAGGCTGGGAAGATGAAGCTCGAAGATCCGGTAGGCAAATACCTCAGCGACTATCCGAATAAAGATATTGCCACGAAGGTGACAATCCATCAGTTGTTAACGCACACGGGAGGAACTGGAGAGATTTTCGGACCGCAGTTCGATACCCATCGCCTGGAACTGAGGACGCTTCAGGATTATGTGAAGCTCTTCGGCCAGCGTGGACCCCTCTTTGAGCCGGGGAGCAAGTATTCGTACAGCAACTACGGCATGGTGCTGCTGGGCGTGATCATTGAAAAAGTAAGTGGAGTCAGTTACTACGATTATGTCCGCGACAATATCTACAAGCCGGCTGGCATGTTGGCGAGCGGATCGCTACCAGAAGACGAAATTGTGCCCGACCGTGCCATTGGGTACATCAACCGCGACGGCATCTGGAAGCCAAACACGGAGACTCTGCCCTACCGCGGAACATCGGCTGGCGGAGGTTATTCGACGGTCGAGGACGTGTTAAGTTTTGCCTCTGCGCTCCAGAGCAATAAGCTCCTTAACGCCTATTACAGCGACCTGCTTACCACCGGCAAAGTGGAAACTGGAGACGGGTCGAAGTACGCCTACGGTTTCGAGGAGACAGTCGATCAGGGAGTTCGGTACTTCGGTCATGGCGGCGGCGCACCGGGCGTGAGTGGCGGTCTGCGTATCTATCCGCAGTCAGGCTACCTGTTCGTGGTGCTGTCGAATATCGACGCCGGTGCCGTGAGGATATCTCAGTTCATCAAGAACCGGTTGCCGGTTGGGCCAGCATCGATAGGCCGAGTGCTCCACTCTCGAGAACAGGCGGAGTCTAAAGAATTTTAAGTTAAACCGATTTCGGCACACGATAGGAAGAAAAGAGACCTGCGATTCTGGGATTGGGCAGCGAAAGGTGTTCGAGCAATCGGTAAGAAGGCTATTATTTCGAATGGGCGGCATCAGCGGAGTCGCGTTCTTAGAATAACACTAGCGGAAAGGCAGTGTGGGAGTCACCAATCTACGAAGCACAAGACTCAAGGAGAATAGATGCCGGAACGAGATCGCGCGCTGACTGATGAAAGCTCCAAAGACGATTTGACGGTGGTCGCGCCCACCACGTGCAATAATTCCTATTCGTTAGTTGATGTCTTCCTTAATTAAAAAATCACGCGGGCTGAAGATGTTTATGCCTTCGTGCTGCTTGAGCACGAGCAAGTCTTTGTCGCCGGTGATGATGCAATCGCATTTACCGCTAATTGCAGCAGCCAGGATATTGTCGTCGTCTGGATCGCGGCAGACAGGATTCTCAAGCTTTGAAGCTGAAACGAGCGTCATTCGTGATCGCAGAACGCTCACCGCTTCAGCAGCCAACTCTGGGGAATAACCGAACTTTTCGATCAGCTTCTCTTGAGTCTCTTCGAGAATGAAATCTGAGGTAAACAGGGTGTGCCGGATAGCGCAATGTTCAAGAAGTTGATGCGAGAAGCCGCGTGCAATGAGGGCGGCGATTAAGACATTCGTATCCAGGACGATCTTCACGAGACGAAATCAAAGACATCTTGATCGGTGAGGTCCTTGCCTTGTGACATCAACCGCTCGCGGAGATTACGAAATCGCCGAATGAAGAGATAATCCGAAAGCGCCTTCTCGACCAGCGCGTTCTCGGACAAACCTTCTTCATTTGCTGCGTCATCGAGAGCGGTTCTGGTCTCGTCGGGCAAAGTGATGGTTATCATCTGGCTCATGAGTAATATTCCTTACGTCGATCAAGAGTATCGCATACATCCGAATTTGCGGGGCATGTTTTCGTCGAGGAGAATCCTCACGCCGCCGCCGCTTCCTTTTCGTGCGCCAGCTCACGCAATGCGCCCTGCACGGCGTCCCCTGTCAGGGTTGGATAAGCGTCGACGATCTCCGCGACGGTCATTCCACTAGCCAGGCATTCAAGCAGGAAGGCCACGGAGATGCGCGTTCCTTGCACGCGAGGTTTACCACCGAGATGATCTCTGTCTGAAACAATCCACTTCTCGTCATTCATGATTTTGTTCTCGATTGAAACTCAATGATCCGGTCGCTACCGCTCGCGGTTCTGACACTAGCGCGCTCATCAATTAGCGAAAAGTTTTGTGTGCCAGTTGTGTGCCAACACAACCAAATCAAGCTATACTCACCGGCACGCAGCCATTATAGATTAAGCTGAAACGCTAATAAAGACGCACGGATCAGCGGTAACAAGCGATTTGAGACTTAAAATCCGTTGGGAGTAAACCCGTGAGTTCGAATCCCTCCCTCGGCACCAACAATTATCGCGGGTTTTTACGGCTTTCATCAACTTAGCCCTTCGAACATCTCAAACGCCAAAGTCTGATGGGGCTAAGATGGAGAATCTTCCAACTCGGCTTTCTTTTGCACTCGATCACGGGACTTCGTTCCGACCTTGCGAGCTGGTTCATGAATGGCGGCAAACGCTAAGACATAAGTGAGCGCGGCAAACACCAACACTAGTTTGAAACCTAAAGCCATTCCCAATATCAGCGCCGTGATTGTCCCGATAACGGTGAAGAATCCGTTTACGCCCCACGCCCAGGGGATGAGAGACTGAGCCTGCTCAGAGACGAGGCGCAATCCTACCGGGAAAGGCATGCCCAACAGCACGCCCAGCGGCGCAAGCGTGGCGATTGAAAGCACCACACGCCAGAAAAGGGGCCAACCGAGGGCAGCGGAAAAAATCAAAGGCATCAGGAAAGCCAGCATAACGAGCAGCAGCAAGATCATTGACACGATCACGGCCTGGCTGCGCCGCGCGGTAACGGAAAACTTTGTCGACAACGCCGCGCCAACTCCGGTGAAGAGGAGCAGGCTCGCGAGCACGATGGCAAAGGTGTATACGGGTTGTCCGAGGAATAACGTGTAACGCTGTAGCAGCGCGATCTCGATCATAATGAAGCCCAATCCCAGTCCCGCGAAATACAGCAGGAAGTGCCAACAGTTCACTACGCGCAGGCCTCCGCGTGAAAAACGCGCGAGCGGCAAGAGGATTAGAACAGCCGCGATGACGATCGACTGCGCCAGCAGCACCAGCAAAGTGACTTCGGCGACCGGACGGTCTTCCAGCGCGAGGCGTGCCTGTTTCTGCTGAGTAAAGAGGTCGCGGAGCGTCGCCAGATTCAGGCTTGACCAGCGCGTGTGCTGGTTGAAGAACGGCCGGTCATCGGTGGCCGGCTCGATTTGCGAAGCCTGCGAGGCGTAGACGGCTCGCAAGTCGGGTGCGGTCACGAGCGCATGGTAGATATCGCGGCGTGGCTCCAGGGGCGAATAGAGAGTTTCAGCCGGCTGCGCATTACTTCCCGGCAACCGGGCCCTGAGTAACTGTTCAATGCTGCGCAGGTCCTCCGGCGTAAACTGCGATTTCTTCAGCAGGAAGCCCGCAGAAAATGAGAGCCGCCCCTGGCCTTCCAACTGCGTAGGTGGTTGCCGGTAGGCAAAGAGGTGCCACGATGGATCTGTGACTCCGCGTTCCGCGAAGACTTCGCGCGCGGTGGCGAAAAGACGCGGAATCTGGGCCTCGGGGCGCGTGAAATAAACCACACCGTCCGCGGTAAGGTGGTCCAGGTAATCTTCGAAAGCCTCTCGAGTCAACACGTAGTTTTCAGTTAGCGCGAGGGCACCCGAGGCGATCGCTGAATTACTGATCGTATGGACCGAAATGATCGCATCGTATTGTTCGTGCGAACGGCGCACGTAACTACGCCCCTCTTCGGTGATCAGATGAACTTGAGGTTGGTTGAAAAGATTTCCCCAGTAGTCGCGCATCTGCCTGCTGACGACGTCGTTGATGATCGGATTGATCTCCACTGCCGTGATGTCACGCGCGTTGAAATGGAGCGCGTCCAAAACCTGTTCACCTCCGCCGCTCCCGATGATCAGAATTTTAGGTCGCTGCTTACCGGCGTAAGCGATGCCGGACGGGTAACCCGCGTCGTCCGTATGATTCTTCAGATAGTCGCCTACGTCAGGACGCAGATCCCTGATCCCGGTGGCCGCAGTGCCCGCGTCGAAAATGAAACGACGCGCCCCGGGCGCCTTTGTTTCCAGGCTGGGCGGCCGTTCGTAAACGTCAATGCGCGAAAAAGTATTCAAGCGACGCGACCGTCGCACGCCCAACACGACTGCCGCCAGCAGTCCCAACGCCGCGGCGATCACGACAGAGCCCGAGCCTCCAAACACCGGCATTACGAGTGCGACAATTGCACACCCTATTCCGGCGCCGATGAGGTCAAACGCATACAGTCTGTTGACGTGCTGCGAACCGCGTGTGAACAACAGCGCCAATGCCATTCCCGAACAGAAGAACGGGATCGAGATCACTAGGTAATAGAGAGGCATAAAGAGCAGCTGCCAACGGTTCGCCAGCAGACTGAACGGGTCGAACGGAATGCGCTGCATCAGCCAAAAACAAATTATGGTGGTCACTCCGAATAAAGTGGCTAGTCCTGACAGGGCCGTGTCGAGTGGAATCTCTTCGCGCAGCCGCTGCCACAACACCAGCACCACGCCCGACGAGCCAAAGCCCAGCAACGCCGTCGAGATGATCAGAAAACCAAAGTGATACCACAGCGCGACCGACAGTACGCGGGTGAGCGAAAGCTCCAGCAGCAGCGTCGCCAACGAGAGCAGGAAGATACCCACGTAATGTTGGGCGCCGATGCGCGATTCGGGGGTTTGTTCCATCACCTATTGTCTTCCACGACTCCCTTTGAACTTCAGAATATTAGAAAAGAAGCGCGCGACCCGCCAGTTTACCTTGGTGGGGATCCTCTCATAACGCCCGAGATGCAACATGAGTTGGGCACTGCCTTGGACGCACTCCTTTTTAGATAGCAATAGGCAGTCGCGGCTTGAATGCCGACTTTTACATACGTATACGCCTGGCAGTAGGCATTCTCCTCGCAGGCGGCCTGGCAGGTCCGCGCAGTCGTTGAGCCAACCGGGAAAATGACGAGATCGCCTCCCGGAAAATCGATGTTCTCCATAGCCGCGTTCACCGGCTGGGCAGGAAGCATGAGAGGGTCTGCGCAAATTTTATAACTCACTCCGTCGGGTGCACGATCACCTCGCCGCGTTCCATCTATGCAGAGCCAGCCGTTGCTGCAGTCGCGGCTCGTTTCACACTGAGGTGCACAATAATAACCTTTGCAAGCGAGTGGCGGCGTGCACGCAGCGCTTCCCGTACATTGTGGCCCTTCAGTCCTTCGCTGCGCGTGCTGCGTTCGCAGATTCGTTCCGACGACAAACAGTGCCGTTGCCGCTACCAGTATCAGCACAATGATGAAGGCCTGCTTGCTTCGCATGAACTTAAGCAGCAAACGGAGCCACTCGCTAGGTTCTGGTGCAACGTTGAAAATGGCTCACCTCCAGTAATTAATCAAACGGTATTTCGGTTTGGTGGTCGTTCGATTTCGGCATCGGTCGACCCAAAAGGCTCATGGCGCTAAGTGTTCGTCGTCTGTCACGATCGCGCTAATGCCCAGCGCATGTGGCAACCATGCTCAAAGAGCACCGTCTGTCCTATCTGTTAGAAGTGCGAACAATGACAGTGCCCAAGTCGCCCCAGATTGAAGTAAATTCACCAGCTATTCCGCCAGCGCCGCCATAGCCCTCGATCATAACTCTTACCGAGTAGTGACCCTCTTTCGCTGACTTCGAGAAATCGCATCTCAAACGGGTGTCGGCGGTTCCCACTATTTCTGCAACGCCAAAGACAACTGTGATTACACGCCCCACACTAAAACGCTGCTGGCACTTAACTTCCGGAAGCCCGTCCGCGTCCAGCCGGTGAGAGTCAACGACTGATAGCGAAAGGAAAGCTTCAGACGAGGCATAACCGAGGGAGCTGAATGCATGGAGGAAACCATGCGCCGGTTTGAATTGTGCTGTCACGTCGACTCGGCGTTCGACAGGTTTGGCTTCGATGTGGTCTAGGAGCCACGCCGATTGTTCTACGCTGCCAGCTACGCTGCCAGCGAAGCCAACAACGTGATGGATATCTAAATGGCCTGTAGTCCGATCAGCAATGCAACCCATTCCCTCGTTGCCCGCGACGCCACCGCTCAAAAATGGCGCCCTCAAGCTGTAAACATAGCTTTCCTGTGGGCTGAAGGCGTTGATGAATCTTGCCTGCGACGCATGTGCGTGCAGCACTTCTCGCTCGGGTGGAACCGTCAGCGGTGACGGCGCAGATTGCTCAATTGGTTCGCCCTCGATCTCCAAAGTAAGTGTAGGCGACGGTCTGATTCGCGCGTTCTGCAATCCAAGTGCATTGATCAACTTCTGTCTTTCTTCAGCGACGTTGATGCCCGCTACTTCATAGAGTTTGACGATCTGCGGCTCGAATTTCTTGCGTGCGTCTTCGTAACGCGCGGCACGTGTCTTCTCGTCCCTCTCCGCGCTGATAGCTTTGAATTCGTCCTCGATGGCGCGACGGTCAAAACCTGTTTTCTTTTCTGCTGCCTCGATCTCAGGAGCTAACCGATCGGCCAATGACTTAAGGATTTCCGCTTCCCGCGCGCGACGTTGCTTCTCGACCGCAAGCTGCTTTTCCACCTGAGGTCGCAGGTCAAGGTCTGGCTGATTGCTCTCGTCGCTCCCCTTGTTTGGGGTAGGTTGCGGTTGAGATGGCGAAGGTTGCGCCCCACCTTGCTTACAGTCCAACACGAACTTCGCTTTGTTCGACTCGTATATATTCGGCGAGAGTGTCTTCAACGTAGCCCAGCCCTCGAAATGGGGAAGCACGCTGGGATCTCCGAGTCTCCAGGTAGTTTCCACATACTTGATGCCGGGTCCTTCGAAGTCAACGTAACCTTCGGGACCACTGCCGCCATCGCTGTACAAGTAGGTGTATTTCACTCGGCCCGCAGCGCTCGCCTGGATCTTCCCTTTGAACTTGATCACGCCCGGACACGGCCCGCTGTAACTTGTCGGGTCAGCCTCGAGGCCCGCGCCTTCAACCCGAAACTCCCGAGCTTTAGAGATGTGCCCTGAAGTGAAGAGGCTTGCGACTAGAGAGGCGATCGAGATAGTGACAAACAGTTTGCGTTTCATAATTTCTTACTCCTTTTCTTGATACTCAAGGCCGAGAGTGGCTGATCTACAGACCAGCTACGGACCGCCTAACGTTGAGATAGACTTGCTTGCTTGTGCTGAAACACGCGTTGCAAATTGATGAGCCGCGAAGCCTGTGACGAAGATCGCAACCACAATATTGAGGAACGATTTGACCGTTGCCATGTCTGCCAACTTCTTGAATGTTTCAGCGAAGGCGGAAGGACACTCAGAGCCACTTTTACCGCCACCCTTCTGCCCGCCACCAGAATTTGCTAACATCGAGCGCCATACTGCTCCCGGCTTAAGCAGTACGTCTTCAACGTTCCCCCAATAATTTCTGAACGAATTCTCAACGCGGCTATGTCACGTGTTTTCCGACATTTCTACCGGTTCGGTCAGTTCCGTTTAGACATGACCGAGCACTTGCTTTATCGACACAATGGCGAAGTTGTCCCACTCAAACCGAAGGTAGTCGAGACGCTGGAGTTATTGGTTCAGGAGCGGGGCCGCCTGATTAGCAAAGATGAGTTAATGGAACGGCTGTGGCCCAATACGACGGTCGAAGAGTCCAACCTGACGCAATACATTTACCTGCTCCGAAAGGTGATGGGAGCTGATCCCGGCGGACGCAACTACATCGAAACTGTCCCGAAGCGCGGGTATCGCTTCACAGCTGAAGTTGAAGTGTTTGAACCAGATGACAAGCTCGCCGTCACTAAAATCGAGAAGGCCGGCAGGGGGCGCCTTTCGAGTAGTCGAGACGAACGGTATGAGACAGCCAAATCAACCCTGATCGATAATCAGACGACTCAGCTCCCGGTTGTGGCAGCGAAATCAGAGCCTGCTACCTGGCGCAGATTTTTCTTGCCGCTTTTTATTTTGCTGCTGCTGGGCGGTGGACTGGCCTTCGCGTTAACACGTTTCGTCTGGCGCAGCGATCGCAATATCAACCTCAAAGCCTCTTTGCCGTTCCAGAATGTTCGCCTTAGA
>WNGF01047664.1_pt1 | contig 11393 bp, 9 predicted proteins | sample 5400641 | NCBI WGS metagenome assembly WNGF01 (sample SAMN13153371, study PRJNA577476) | soil metagenome | isolation source: 80 cm soil or saprolite under grassland replicate 2 | place: USA:California | collected 2016-06-15 | reverse complement strand
TAATAGAAATTCAGGCAAATCAGTAAGGTCATATAATTGATCTGACAAAACCGGATTTCTCTTAAGCTCTTTTTTTATTTTATATTGATGCGAGGTTAACATGAATTTGGGGGTGCTTTTAAATCTTTATAAGCAATAACTTGGTTTAACTGACCATACAAATTTCTATAATCGAAGCCACTGAAAACAAGAGAGGATCAGCGCAATTTAAAAATCAGGTATAGTTACGCAAAACACGTAGTTACTGCAATATGCATGTACGTAGAAATACGTAATTCACAAGTTTAATCCGCCATAAAACTTCTAATTATGCACCCTGTTTAAAATCTCTGTAAAATCGTTTTTGGTTTGATCTGAAGGTATCGCTGTTATTTCTTCAACATCAGAAATGATATTATAAAACTTGCCATTTTCATATAATTTGTATTTCCTGTTTTGCACATATCTTATAAGTTTATTACTGGTTGAAGTTATATCCGGCTGAAAATGATTAAAAATATAATTGCGTAAAGAAGAGGTACTTCCGGTTAAAATAGGATAAAATGTTTTACCGTCAAGTTTGCCGTAAGTTGTGGGAACTGGTATACCCGCTATATTTGCGAGTGTGGGCATAAAATCGGTAAAATTTACCAATTGACTTGTTTTAATTCCAGGCATTATATGATCTGGCCAATAGAGAATCAATGGTACATGCGTACCATAAGTAGTTGTTTGTCCCTTTTCTCCCGGGACGATGGTATCATCATTATAAGGAATTCTTTCTGCCCTTTCTGTATTGCCCAATTTTTCATCCATCTTATGAAAGTAAACACTCGCCTTAAGAAGAAACCATATTATTAATCCATAAAAAGTACAAACAGAAACTAATAAAATAATGAAGGTTTGTATTGGTGACATATTTAAGTTATTAAAGGGTGACGAAATGTTGTTTGTTGTTTATAGTAAAATGATCCAGATTATTTTGCTTCACTTGCAGAAAAAATAGTTGTAAATCACTTTTAGGTTTTAATACGGCCAGGTTTTATTGTTGAAAATAGAAGAATTGATTAAGCAACTATTCTTCAGTCTAAATGATGAAGTAAAATTAAATACGCATAAAGTGGAAAACAACTACATGATTATGTGGGGAGGAAGCGGAGGTATTTAAATTATATGTTCACTAAGCGCTTTGGCAACGGCTTTCGGCGCATAATTTCCGTGGAGCTTTAAATAAATCTGCTTAATGTAAAAACGAGCCGTATCAATACTATCTCTAATTGTGTAGCTATCATTTTATAAAGATGATAAAGTCCTCTACTCTTTAACGGCTGTTTTGAGAGATGAGTCAGCACTTTTCTTGCAATTTCTGCTAACATGGTGCTCCACCATTGAATACATCAACGATAGAGTCAATAATTTTAGAGGGAATAGTTTTTTTAAAAGATAACCGGAGGTACCTGCACATAACGCTTTAAATACTTTTTCATTTGTATCAAAAACTGTAAGTATTAATATATGCACATCTGTATCAAAATGACGGATAATTTCAAAAGATGAATGCATAATTTCCCATAGCGTTCCATATTGTAACCGAATTGCTTAAAATAGGTTGGCAAATATTTCACATCAGGACTTATTAAATTACTTGGTCGAGTATCGTTATTGAATACCGTTGTATGATCAGGACCCCATAAAAACGAGGTTCGCGAAGGGTTGCAAATAGCATATTGCACATACATTCGGGTAACAGCATGCCGCGAGAGAAGCCTTTTCATGTTTGGTGTTTTTACTTCCGGCCAGCCCAAGAAACCAACTCGATCATTCATGTCATCAACCACAATAATAAAACATTATAACCAGGAGTTTATGATTGCACTATCTGCGCATGAAGGAAAGAACATGCTACAAGAAGAATAATGACAAAAGAATAACTTAATCTTTTTTGAGTGAAGGTTTTCGTTTTCATAAAAAACGTTTTTTGGTGTGAAAAAATTGAGAGAGTAAATAGAATCGTTTTCATGAGCAGAAAGTTTTAAGAATTAAAAATCAGATCAAATTCAATCACCAATATCAATAGTATTATTAGTCTATAACCTTGGAAGCACTATTCCTTACCATCTTGTCAATAAGATTATGAAAGATGGTTTTAAAAAAACCTCTGCAATTAATGCGATAAAAAAATTGGTGAGTAATATGTTAAATGATAAAGTACAACGCGGAAAGAATTACACTCATCTCAATCATCCATATTCGCCATATTTTGTTTCCTTCATGGTAATTCCATAATGCAAAATCTATGGTCAAAATATTTACTTCTATAAACACAAACAAAAAGAACTGGAACAAGATGTGATGAATGTTTTCAATTACTGCATACATGAATAAAACCGGCAGACATGCAGCAACAATAAAAAAGGGGGATATCCTTTTTAAGATGCGAATTTTTTGTCCAAGTTTTTTTATACCTTTCAATTGTTCTTCCTGCAATAAAAATTGAGGTGCATTAAGTTGAACCGGTTGATCTTGTAAGGCATAATTTTTTTTGCCTTTGTCTCTTTTGAGGTCGGATTTAAGCAGCGTCGCCATGGTGTTATAATTTATATTCTCACTAAAAATAATTTTAATAACTGCGTAAATCAACTACATAATCATGTGGGGTATTTAAGGTGAGAATGTTTGTGGTTTGCGAGTACTTGGTATTAGAGTTAGAGCTTTCTTATTGAAATAAAACTTTTAAAAATCGAATAATCACAGATCGTATAGTTGTCAATCTGATGAGTGATTTTTTCCGCAAAGTTCCTTGTTAGCATAGCAGTTCAGAAGACCTGGAGAAGAGTTTTTCGGCAATGATATTTTTTCTTAATCAACATTTATTTTGCTCGTGCACAGCCAAATCTTATTCGGGTGTATGGAGGTCAGGATTTGATAAGGATTAAAGAGAGGTCATCGGCATAGGCATCACAGTTTGTGCCGGCTACTCTTGCCATCGTTATAGTTATCAAAACACGGCGTGTACCCGGAGGCAGAATTCCTGTCACCGAGCATTTTACCATGCCTGTAACATTGCTTCGATCAATGCCATTACGGGGCCAATCGTGGCTCTACCGAGAACTGTATGGCTACTACTAAAGAATGTTGCAGTTATCTTAGCATTGTCATTTTGAGAGGAGTATCCGCCCAGCCACCCTTTCAATGAATAACATATGGCAGAGGAATCAATGTCGGCGCGGAAATTGGAAGCATTCACCTGCTGCTTTAATGTTCCCCCAGAAACAGGGCCGCCTGCGAAGAAGTTTACTCGCCGCTGCGGCGATCCGGGACACAGACGCATCAGTCACCGCGGCGCCACCTACATTTATTTTCTTTCTCATGAAATTATTTTTAGGAAGTATTTTTAAGAAGTGAAAGCTTATCAGACCTCTAAGAAGATGACCAAAGAGGACAGAATTAGGGTTATGGAATACACTGTACTAAAAAGACAACAGTGTTAGAAATAAATTTTTTTATAAAATGATTTCTCGCCGGATGATGAAAGATAAAAATTTCGAATCTTTAGAATTTATCTAATGACCGCGAACTTTCTTTCGAATCTGCCGCTTTCTGTCTGTATTACAACGATATAATTTCCTGTCGGAAGATTATGCTCAATACTTAATGGGTTATTTATGTTTGTAAAGGTTTTTTGTAGAAGAAGATTGCCTGTTGTACTGAAAATTTGCAGATTTGCTTTTCCTTTTATTTCTTTAGTGAAGTAGAGCGTTAGTTTGTTTGTACTATTAGGATTAGGATATATAGTAAAGGAGTCTTTTGGGGCATCGATCGAAAGCTTATGCAATTCATTATTATTTATGCTTGATGAATGACTAGTTACAAGTGACCAAATCGGACCGGTGATCTTATTCTTCCCGTCATACACTTCTGCATACCATTCATAATTTGCATTTACTTCCAAAGAATTCCACCAAACACAAGGACTTGAACCGGACCAAACATCATTCAATTCACTTATTAAGTGAAACGTGTCAGTAGCAATAAGATTAGAATTAGTAACAAGCGATATATTCATGTTGAACTGGCTGTTGGAATCTGTTTCATATGTGCTTGTGTAAGGTGAATAAGTTTTAACCGATACATTATTAGTTGCTGGATCAAATTCATAAATACGCAATCGTCCGTTTCCTCCATTTTCTCTTCCCTGGTAATTTGATAAAACAGTATAAACAGTATTGCCATTATAGGTATCTTTTCTCATTGCCTCTGCACTGTCTACAACATGCGCACCTGATATAAATTTAAAGTTTGGGTAGACTTTAAACCTTTGATAGATATTTCTACCTTGAACACTAAATGATCCATCTGCTTTTAAAACATAGTGGCTTAACACAATTACATTGTGATTGGGGTGATTTTTTATAAGATTTTCTCCCCAGTCTAATGCGCCGCCAATTCTGGTAAAGTTTGTGGTAGAAGGATCATATTCAAAAGAGATAACCAAAAAATCGATGTTGCCTGCACTAAATAGTTCATAAGAATTATCATTATTAGTACCAAAATATCCGCCGTAATAGGAGCGCCTCTTAAAACGCGCACTGCCAAAATATTTATTGAAAAAGGTAGTTGTCCCTGTTGCACTTCCCGCAGGTGATTGATCATGATTGCCTACACAAATACCGTAAGGAATACCTTCAGCTAATCCGGTAAGAGCCGTGTCTTCAAGGGGCTTCATTGCAGTGTCACTTCTTTTCCACTCCACTTCGTATTCATCTCCATGTTCAACGCAATCACCTAACTGCCCGACATAAACGATATTTCTGCGTGTTCTGTTATTAACGATCCACTTTATTTGACGTTTAAAAATAGCAATGCTGCCACCATTCAAGCCTTGAGGTTCGGCAGTATAAAATTGTGTGTCAGGGTAGTGATTGTAGCATTCTTTTTTCTTCCAAAAAACTTCACATGCAGTTTATCATTATTGGGATCAGTAACTGTTAAACAAAGGTTAGTCCTGTTTGTTCCGGGAAAAGTTAAATCTGATGAACCGGTTTGTGCAAAATTTATTCTGCTAATTAAGAATAATAAAATTACAAGGGTGTAACTACTTGTTTTCATACAAAAACAGTTTTAGTATTTGTTAGAGGGGATTTGTAGTAGCAGATGACTTAGGGTATATAACCAAAAGGACTATGGAGTACTACTACTTTAAAAATTCTTATGTAAAACTAATATCACTTAAGAGGCAAAACAACTACATGAACATGTGGAATGATTTTTAAAAAGAGCAAAAGAATCGTTTCAATGCGTAAAAAGAACGCAATAAAAATAAAATTTATGGATTCAAAAACTAATTGCTTATCGTGTTGCTATGCAGGATTTCTAAATGATAAAGAAATTTTTATAAAAAGGAGGGAGGGTTTAGGGCATGCTATTAAAGCATTTTTTTCTGTAAACAAAAGCCGTTTAGATCGTATTCTTTGTACACTTTATAATGAGAGGGAAATACTTATGATCCTGGAGTCGAAATTTCCAAATGTTATTTTTGCATTTTCATGAAGTAAAATTAAAAACTCAGAACTGTCAAAACAACTACATGAATATGTGGATAATTTTAAAAGAGTAAAAAAATAAAATTTCAATGCGTAAATTGAATGCAATAGGAACAAAAAATTAATGCCTTTATTTTTTAAAAGAAAACCTTCAGGTTTTTTATTTAAAAAAACATGAAGCCTGAGTCGTTTTTACTCTAAGAATAAAATAGTCTACTGCAATCTATGGGAAGATTCTGATAAGGGATTATTCATGCACTTCTTGATTTTTTTGTAGCCGTGAAAGCTTTAAAGTGGTATCGCGTTTCTTTTAAATGACTGAAAACTTTTGTTTACTTCACTTTGTCATTTCAAAATAATGAAGCTTGCATGACTTTCCTCTTCGCTATTGTATATTGAAAGATAATATGCTCCTGATTGAAAATTAAACAAATTCAATTTCTTTACAAGGCTTCCTTTTGTGTCAACCACATCTGATGAAGTAAAAACTAATTTGCCTCTGGCATCAAAAATAATCAATGAAATTTTTCCAATTACGTTGCTGTGATACGTGACAGTAATATTTCCGTTTGATGGATTGGGATACAATGATAAACTGTTGCATGATGATCGTGGTGTGGGATAAATATTGGCATTGCTGTCATTACAATCCGAATGATCGGCAACATATCCAATTGGTTTTGCATATGCATGAATTGAATCATTAAAATTTCCATAACCATCTTTGTCTAAATCTTTGTAAAACGTTTTCAGTTCATATAGAGGTGGACTTGATTTTTCCCATCCCCCGTCAAGAATTTTTCTCATTGAGTCTAGTATTGATTTGTAGTTCGTATTACCTGCAAGGTTGGTATATTCATGGGGATCCGAATAATGATCATATAGTTCTTCACCAAGTGTATCCCATGATGTATAACGGTATTGTTCAGTTCGAATACTTCTTCCCATGAGGATGAGAGAATCATTTAATACTCGCTTCTGTTGAGAAAATACCGCCCTTTTCCATTTAAAATCCGGATCGTCTAATAAAGGCACAAAACTAGAACCTTGAAGATTTGACAGGAGTGGAAGACTACTTAACTCTAATAAAGTAGGATATATATCTTCCAATTCAACAAACTTTGAACATATCCCGGTGCGTTTTCCCGGGGCGCAAACAATAAGTGGAACATGCAATGATTCTTCAAAGAGTGTTTGCTTTCGCCAAAGACCCAGATGCTCTCCCAAATGCTGACCATGATCGCTCCAAAAAATTATAATTGTATTTTTCCAAAGTTGCTGCCTATCTATCTCATCAAGCACCAGCCCTAATTGTGCATCCATTTGAAACACTTCTCCCTCATAAGCATGAATGGTTCTTCGCCATTCTGAATCAGGTTTATTTATTGTTTCAGAAAAGTTGGAAAAGGCAATGGGAGGCACGTCATCGCGGTCATTAGCAGGTGTGGATGGCAAACCAATATTGGAAGAGCCGTTTCCTTTAAAGCTGGCATCTGTTGTTCCATTTGCATCTTCCGGTAATAGTTCCTGTATTAATGGATCTCCAATTCTATTCCAGTAGTTTAAACGAGGTGTAAAGGATTCATGCGTACTGACCAGACCTAATGCATAAAAGAAAGGTTGGATTTGTGACTGCTTCAATCGTTGTACTAAATGGCTTGCCCTTTTTCCGTCATATAAAACAGAATCATTTAAAACATTAGTAACCCACCAAGAACCTGGCGGCACAAGAGATGTATCAGAACGTTCTTTAATTTCGGGAGGTTCAGCATAATCCCACATAATATCATTCTCAAAACTATTATGCATAATTTTTCCATACCGCTCAATGCGGTACCCATACTGTTTAAAATATTCAGGTAGAAATTTTACCTCAGGACTTAATACACTTCGAGGGTGTGTGGCCAGGTCAAAAACTCCCGTCTTATCAGGTCGCCAGCCTGTTAAAACCGCGGTACGGGAAGGATTGCAGAGAGGAAATTGGGTGTAAGCGTGGGTAAATAACATGCCATGCTTTAATAGTCTTTGCATGTTGGGCGCTTCTACTTCAGGCGAACCTAAAAAGTCAATACGATCATTCATATCGTCTACCGCAATAAACAAAACATTATAGTTATGCTTTAGTTGTGCTGGTACTGTGTGAATTTGAAGAATAAAACTCATTAGCAAAAGCAAAGAGTAGTTGTATTTATTTATTTTCATGTTTTCTGTTAAGTCGCTTTGCGAACTTGAAGTCTGGCTAGCTAATTGAACTTTTCTATTTTAGTTTCCTAGTAAAACCAATGTTTTGCAGATGATAAAAATTAAAATAAATATTTTTGATTAAACTAAATGTTCGCGCAGCGCTTTAGCAATGGCTTCTGGCGCAGAGTTTACCTGGAGTTTAATATAAATTTGTTTTATATAAAATCGTACTGTATCAATGCTTATCTGCAGTTGCATGGCAATCATTTTGTAACTGTGGCCTTGTGTAAGACAAAATAGAATATCTTTTTCACGTGGGGTGAGATTATAAATTGATTCGGTTTTTAATGGTTGCTTAGAAAAATGTGCCAACACTTTTTTTGCAATTTCAGGAGTCATCGGTGAGCCGCCGCTTGACACATCATGTATTGCTTCAATAATTTTGGATGGAGTAGCTTTTTTAAGAAGATAGCCGGATGCTCCTGCACATAATGCTTCAAAAATTTTTTCACTTGTATCAAATACTGTAAGCATTAATATTTGCACATCCAGATCAAAGTGGCGAATGATCTTAACTGCCTGTATACCGTTGATACCGGGCATATCAACATCCATGAGTATCACATCAGGCAGTAATTTTTTTACCTGTGCCTCTGCAGACATACAATCAGGAAATGCGGCCAACAATTAGCCTTCACAATTCAATTTTTACAAAACTAAAGTAATTAATTTCATACTGGCACTACATAATTATGTGGGTTGTTTTTATAATTATGTGCGTTATTTTTGCGAATTTTTGCTGATTAAAATTCGTAATTAATCTTGAGGGCAAAATTTCTTCCCATCTGCAAAATTTTGTCGGGAAAGCGAATAGCTGCAGCCTGTAATCCAGGACTGTAATAGGATTTATTGAAAATGTTATTACAAATGAATTGTATGTCAGCACCTTTAACCAGGTTTAAAGTGCTTAAGGCTATGGTTCCAATGATATAGCCATCAAATCTCTGAAATTTCCCAGCAGCCCCGATAGTTTTAGTGTTTATATAATTTGCCCGCAGGTTGATATTGAAATTTTTCAAAAAAATATAATTTACAATAACATTTGCTTTGTGCGGAGCTATAGAACCCTCTTTTGAACTTAAACTAGTCACTGCATCAATATCTCTCGTTTCTATTGAATAGGTATAGGAATAATTAAATGTCGCTCCCCACTTTTTATTTGCAGGCTTGTAATATAAATTTGCTTGAATGCCTTTGATATTGAGCGTACTAACATTTTGATTTTTAAATTGACCAGGAGACACAGTAACAGCACGTACTATACCTTTTATATGTGAGTAGTAAAAATCAATATCTGCAATAAAAACATCGGAGATTTTATTGCTGGCAGAAATTTCGTAATTATAAATTGATTCTGCGGTGAGTGAAGGGTTAGCAATATTTACATCATTAAACTTTGTAAAGTTGGAAGCATTTTGGATACCCTTGCTTATGATTGTTTTAAATACCCATCCCCTTTTTACATAATCAATCACAAACCGTGGACTTAGATTATATCCTAAACCACCTCCGTGTCTTATTTCATTATAATCTAACCGGGCGCCCAAAGTAAAACCAAATCCTTTTTTTGAACGGTAACTTCCCTGTGAATAAATACCAATATCATTTACGTTATATAAGTTACCACCAGGAGAAGGAGAGTTAGGGTATGTTCCGTCATTCTCTGGAACCGGAGAAGAGTCAGATGTTAAATAATAACCCTGCAATTGACTGTTACGTAGCTCGATGCCGCTGATCAAATAAAAATATTTGCTTTGATTGTATAATAGCTTAAACTCTGATCTAAACTGTTCCGACTGTTCGTAGTAATAAGTAGTTAACCAGGAAGCGGGAACATTATGATACAAGTCTTTTAATTCTAAACCGCCCCAGCTTGAATAGCTTTTTACCGATGTAATTTTTGAACCGTTTCTTATTGTATGAATTCTATAGTTTAAAAAGGTTGTGAAAAGCAGTTTGTCATTAATTCGCTTATTGTAGTTGAGATAAATATAGTTATGCGCCGGCATCCATCGCGATCCACTCACAGATGTGGTAAGATCAGTAAAGGTCGTTCCAATGCCTTCTTTCTTTGCCCATAAAACAAATCCTAAACCTAAATCACCAATATTTATTTTAGCACTGATATAAGAGGATTGCGAAGGATTTTTAAATTCTGTAAAACCAAACGCATCTTTAGTCCTGTCAAATAAAGCTTTATTTAGCTGCTTTGCTAAATCCACCCCCTGGTTAGTCACAATAATTGATTCGGTCCATATTTTATATAAAGGGCTTGAAAGATCAAGCTTGTATTTATCAATATAATCCTGAACATTGGTTTTTATATTTAAAAATCCGTATTTAAAAAAAATACTTTTATCATCATACACATTTGGATCATAATCCCATAAAGATTGCGAAGAAAGATTTGGCCTGTCTGAATGATAAAATCGGCCCGTAACACTAAAGGAAAATTTACCCTTTTTAAAAGCAGTACTTACATCAACATATTTTGTGTTGTAAGAGCCAATACCTGCATTTGCATGCATGCCAATTGATCTTTTCTCTTTTATATAATCATCCGGTTCTTTTGTTATAACATTAATTACACCGGAAAGAGCATTCGGCCCATACATGGTAGAAGCAGGGCCATAGATCACTTCTACTCGTTTTATATTTGTTACCGGGTATTGTTGCGAAATATCTGCAAAGTTTGACCACAGGTCATTTTCTTCTACGCCATCAAAAAGCAGCAAAGTTCTTTCTGTATTATTGCCTCTGAATCCCCGTTGATACAAGTTGGCATATAACCGTCCATAATAAATTGAAATATCAAAGCCGGGAATATCTTTCAAAATATCAATCAGGTCAGTATATCCACGTTGCAAAATTTCTTCCTGCGTAATTACAGTAACAGTTGCAGGGGCAAGGCGTATATCTTCACTTCGTTTTGATACTGAAGACACAATATTTGATTTTATAAATTGAACCCTGTTTCTGAATCTTTCCGCGTCTTTAATATCTGTTTCAAAATTATCTTTTAGTAAAAGCAATTCGTCTATTACAGAATCGGCCTTACTTATTGAATCAATAGCTAAATAGCAATTTGCGAGTAAATGATAAGCCTCTACTTTTTGGTCAACGTTAAAGCCTCGTTTATTATTTAAACATTGTTTTAAACCTTGAATGCATTCGTCAAATCTTCCGATTTTGTATCTGTATTCCGCTGAATCTATAGAAACGGCGCCACAATAACCTTGGGCTAAACATGGCGCGGACATTGTTTGCAATAACATCATACTGCTCAACAGGAAATAGCGATTATGCATAATTATTTATTATTGTAAAGGGTTTGATAGAGATCGTTCATTGTTGGTTTCCATGCTATCACCTTATTGTCTTCGCCTGCTGAAAATAGCCAGTGCCCATCGGGAGTATAATACAATGCATAAATCCAGCTTGCGTGACCTTTTAAGGTAATAATATCTTCAGTAAAATTTTTTTGAAGTATTGCTTTTACGTCAATCAGCTTTATAGTTTGATCGGCGCCGGCAGAAGCTAATTGCATTTCATTATTATCTATTCTTGTGAACTTAATATCGCTTACGCTTGACAAATGCAAAGCTTTATTCCATACACTATTACCCG
>WNGF01009208.1_pt1 | contig 11396 bp, 10 predicted proteins | sample 5400641 | NCBI WGS metagenome assembly WNGF01 (sample SAMN13153371, study PRJNA577476) | soil metagenome | isolation source: 80 cm soil or saprolite under grassland replicate 2 | place: USA:California | collected 2016-06-15 | reverse complement strand
TTCTCGAGCAGGACGGCGCCGGCAGACGGGCTGCTTGCGAGAAGTCGCGCAATCTGACGCGACATCGCGAACCCCGGCCGTTCGTAGTCGAGCCAGACCGCCTCGTCGCCGAATACCTGGTCGGCCAGCTCACGCCTGTTCGGCGAGGAGGTGAGGGCGATGATCGCGTCCGGGTGGGTGTGGTCAACGTGAGGCGCCTCGATGAAGGCGTGCAGCAAGGTCTCGATTGACGGCCGAGGCTGATCCGGGTCGAGGGCGCAGCGCCGGAGGTAGTCGACCATGGAAGCGTCGTCCATCTCCTCCCGCTCCAGCAGAGGCAGGATCTCGTCGAGCCTGAGGACCGCAAACCCTGCTGGTGTGATCGACGCGAGGTCCGTGCCGGAGCCCTTCACCCACATCACTCGAACGTCTCGGCCCAGATGGTCGTGGATCGCGCCCTTCGCCGAGGTATTGCCACCGCCCCGATTCGCCAGCGATCGGTCGGCGCCGAGCAGATTCGACCGATACACGAGTTCGTCGAGACCGTCCAGTCTGGACGCGGTCTGCTCGTCCCAACGGTCGGCCGGAGCCGAGAGGCCGAGTGACAGGCCGACCGCCTGCTTCACGCGCCAACCTCTGCCTTTGGAGCCCGCGCGACCGCGGCGATCTGCTGGAGTCGCTGACGTGCTTCTCGCCATGCGGTCGACTCGTTCGGCTCGTAGATGGTCGGCCGGAACGACGAGCGAACCACGTCGCGTGCCTCGTCGAGCGACGCGAGCTCTCCCAGACCCATCGCTTGGACAAGCAGGTTGCCGACCTCGGTCGCCTCGGCCGGCCCTGCGAGCACCGGCAACTCGGTCGCGTCGGCCGTCATCTGACAGAGCAGGTCGTTGCGAGACCCTCCGCCGACGATGTGCACGACCGCCGGCCTCGCTCCGGCTGCCTCGCGCAAGAGCTCGAGCGCCTGCTGGTGTTTGAGCGCAATGCTCTCGAGAACGCACCGCACGAGTGCGCCCCGGTCCTTCGGCTGCGGCTGCCCCGTCGTCTCGCAGAAGTCGCGCACTCGCCGCGGCATGTCGCCACGGGCAGCGAACAACGGGTCGTCGACGTCGATCAGCGAGCGCAGAGGCGGGGCCCCTCTAGCGAGCTCGACCAACTCATCGAACTCGGTACTGCCGGAGAGCGCCCACGCACGGCGGCATTCATGAAGCAGCCAGAGGCCGGTCACGTTGCGCAGCAGGCGCGTCCTGCCCGCGACACCGCCCTCGTTCGTCAGGTTCGCGGCGAACGTCTGGTCACCGATAACCGGCTCCCCCAGCTCGATGCCGACGAGCGACCAGGTACCGGCGCTGATGTATGCGTCACCTGCTTGCCGGAACGGGATAGCCGCGACCGCGGCTGCCGTGTCGTGGGTCGCCGTGGCGATCACTCGCGCACCCTCGAGGCCCGTCTCCTCCACCACATCGGCCGCAAGCGGTCCGAGAACGGTGCCCGCATCCACGACCTCAGGGAAGATTCGGCCGGGGATGTCGAGCCGCTCGAGAAGCTCGACCGACCACGCACGCTCGCGCGGATCGAAGCACTGGGTGGTCGTCGCGTTGGTGAACTCGCTGACGCGCGTACCCGCGAGCCAATAGTGCATGAGGTCTGGAATCAGGAGCAGGTTTTCGGCGATCCCCAGAGCCGGATCCTCGTCGGCGACCATCGCGGCGAGCTCGAAGATCGTGTTGATCGGGATCAGCTGGATGCCGGTCCGCTCGTACAGCTCGCGGCCCGGCACGCGGGCGAGGACGCCGTCGACGGCGCTCGCCCGCCGCGCATCGCGATAGTGGCCCGGGTTCTGGATCAGACGGCCCCGACGATCGAGCAACCCGAAGTCGACCGCCCAGGAGTCGACGCCGATGGCGTCGATTTCGGCGCCCGTGGCGCCAGCCGACCGCAGGCCCTCGAGGACGCCGTCGTACAGGCGAAGGATGTCCCACTGAAGCGTCCCCTGCGTTCGCACCGGGACGTTCGGGAACCGATGGACGTCCTCCACCGACAGCCGTTCGCCGTCGAATCGACCGAGCGCAACCCGCCCGCTCTGGGCACCGAGGTCGACCGCAACCATCGTCGCCATCAGCTTTCGCCTCCGTTGCGCGGGATCGGGCGCCGAAGATCGACGGTACGGATCGGGGCGCGCTCGCGCGGTTTCACCTCGGCGACGACGACGTCCGTGTCCCGCGCCTTCCAGGCCTCGACCTGTTCGGGCGGGGCGCTGGAGTCGGTGACAATCGCGTCCACGTCGTCGGGCGCGACGAACGTCAGCAGCGCGCTCCGGTGCCACTTCGTGCCGTCGAGAATTCCGACGACCTCCTCGCATGCGTCGGCCATCTCCTGCTTGATGCGCACCTCGTCCGGGTTGAGATCCATGAGGCCGCGCTCGATGCTCAGTCCGCGAGCCCCGAGGAAGCCCTTGTTGATGCGGGTTGCGCGCAGGAGCTCGGCGCCGAGGTCCCCGACGAGCGACATCGCGGACAGTCGTAGCATTCCTCCGGTCACGAGGACGTTGATGCCGGGCGCGTCCGCGAGGGACGCGGCGACCAGGATCCCGTTCGTGACGACGACGAGCTCCCGCTTGTCGCGCAGCTCCAAGGCGAGGTAGTACGCGGTCGTGCTCGCGTCGAGAGCGATGGCCTCGCCGTCGCCCACCAGCTCGGCCGCGGCGCGGGCGATCGCCTGCTTGCGCTCGACCTCGAGGCGCAGGCGAAAGTCGAACCCGAGCTCGGCCTGACCCTGTTGCAACGGCCGCACCCCTCCCCGGACTCGCGCAACGAGCCCTCGCCGCGAGAGCTCCGTGAGGTCGTTGCGCACGGTGACCTGGGAAACCGAAAATCGTTTCGCAAGTTCCGCAACCTGAATGGAATCGCGAGTCTCGAGCATCTGCAGAACATGCTGCAAGCGCTCGTCCTGCGACAGGCTCGGCCTCTCTAGCGACATCCGGGACTCTTCCGGCAAACGCCACTCAACCGGACGAGCCTACGCCCGCTTCGCTAACACTGTCAATACCTTCGGCCTCGCTTTCGAAACAGAGCGAAATGAAAGCGCTGTCAGTGCCGGACGACCACCAATCCGAAGCGCCGCGGCCCGTGGACGCCTTCCACGCGTGCGAGCTCGATGTCCGAGGTTGCGGACGGGCCGGAGACAAACGTTAGGGGGCGGCGGGCACGCGCGGCCTCGCCGAGCTGCCTGAACGCGGCCGGAACGCCGTCAACGACCTGGGTCTCGTCGATCACGCAGAGATGCACGTCGGGGACGAGGCACAGCGCCCGCCTGCCCTGTCCGAGTCCACCGTCGAGCACAACGGTCCCCGTCTCGGCGATGCCGAGCGCGCAGCCGGTGAGGGCGGCACCGATCCGATCGAGTTCGCGGACGTCCAGACCGGTATCCGGGATCAACTCGACCCCTGATGGAGCCCACTCGGCCCGGAGGTCTTTCGGAACGACGAGCGAGCTCACGTCGAAGTCCCGGCACGCCGCGGAAAGAGCCTCGACGATTCCCCCCTTGCGGACGACCCGGACGGCAGATCCGTAGTCGGCGACGCGCTCGACGAAGCGCTCCAGCCCCGCCTCCGGCTCGCTCTCGAGGTACCCGCGGACGACCGTGACGTCCTCCGGCCGCTCGCTCGCCGGGACATCCTCGAGCCCGCGACGCACGCGTCGAAGGATCTCCTCCCGGGCGACGCTCATCGCCGTGCCCACCAGTCGCGGAACGTCTCTCGAGGGATTGGCAAGTCCCGGGTCGCGGTCCACCCACGAAGGCCTGGCATCCGCCCGATCAGGCGCAAGCGCGCAACTCGCTGTGCCCGCCGGTACCGGCTCTCGCGGGCAAACGTCCAGGCGGCGAGCTTCATGGCGAGTTGCTCCGATCGGCGCTGCCCGCGCTCGGCGACCACGCGTCCACGAAGGTGAACGAGGATCCGCGGGATGTCGATCTTGACCGGGCAGACCTCGTAGCAAGCCCCGCAGAGGCTCGACGCGTACGGCAGCGACGTTCCGCTGCGGAGGCCGCGCAGCTGTGGCGTCAGGATCGCCCCGATGGGCCCGGGGTAGACGGACTCGTAGGCATGCCCGCCGGTGCGTGAGTACACGGGACACACGTTGAGGCAAGCGCTGCAGCGGATGCAGGCGAGCGTCTGCCGGCCCACGACGTCCGCGAGAACGTCGGTGCGGCCGTTGTCGAGCAGAATCACATGGAACTCCTCCGGGCCGTCGCCGTCGGTCACGCCCGTCCAGAGCGACGTGTAGGGGTTCATCCGTTCCCCGGTCGACGATCTCGGCAAGAGCTGAAGGAAGACCTCGAGGTCTTCTGGTTCCGGCACGAGCTTCTCGATCCCCATCACCGTGATCAGCGTCCTCGGAAGCGTCGTGCAGAACCGGCCGTTTCCCTCCGACTCGACGACGCACACCGTGCCGGTCTCGGCGACTCCGAAGTTTGCACCGCTGACGGCGACACGAGCCTCGAGGAACTTCTCTCGCAGGAACGCGCGCGCGGCCTCCGCAAGCTCGCGAGGTTCGTCCGACAGGCCGGGCAGCCCGAGCTCGCGTCGAAAGAGGTCTCGGATCTCGGTGCGGTTCTTGTGAATCGCAGGAACGAGGATGTGCGATGGCTGCTCGCCGGCGAGTTGGCAGATCAGTTCGGCGAGATCCGTCTCGACGACCCGAATGCCAGTGAGCGCGAGCCCGTCGTTCAGCTCGATCTCGTCGGTCGTCAGCGACTTGACCTTCACGACCTCGTCCGCTCCCGTGGCCGCCACGAGCCCAGCGACGATCCGTCGCGCCTCGCCGGCGTCTCGCGCCCAGTGGACGTTCCCGCCGGCGGTTTCCACGGCCGACTCGAACTGCACGAGGTACATGTCGAGGTGGCGAAGAACACGGCGCTTGATCGCTTCCCCGGCGTCTCGGAGCGCCTCCCAATCGGTGCGCTCGCCGACCACGTGGGCACGCTTCTCCCGGATCGTCCGGGTCGCGACAGCCAGGTTTCGGCGGAGCTGCGGGTTTTGGAGCGCCGCGTGCGCTGCTGTCGGGAAGTCGCTCACGTCGCCTCGGAGGCCGCCAGGATCTCGGCGAGATGAGCAGTTCGAACTCCCGACTGCAGGCGCGAGAGCGCACCGCCGATCTGCAGGAGGCAAGAGTTGTCGGCCGCGGTGCACACCTCCGCGCCTGTCTCGAGGACTGCGTGCACCTTGTCAGCGACGATCGCCGAGGACGTCTCGGCGTTCTTCACGGCGAACGTCCCGCCGAAGCCGCAGCACTCGGCTGCCTGTGGTAGCTCGACTAGCTCGAGGCCGCGGACCGCGTTCAGCAGACGATACGGCGCGTCTCCGACACGGAGTACGCGCAGCGAGTGGCACGTCGGGTGGTAGGTGACGCGGTGTGGGTAGGTCGCGCCGACGTCCTCGAGGCCTAGATGCCCGACGAGGAGCTCGGTCAGCTCGAGCACCCGCGGGGCAAGCGCCTCAACCTCTCGAGCGAATACCGCGTCTCCCTCGGCCAGGGTCGGGTAGAAGTCGCGCACGGTCCCGACGCACGACGCTGAGGGCGCAACCACGATTTCCGCATCGGCGAAGACGCGAGCGAATCTCCGAGCCAGCTGCCGCGCCTCGTCGCGATAGCCGGTGTTGAGGTGCATCTGCCCGCAGCAGGTCTGCTCCGTCGGAAAGTCGACCGAGTGACCAAGCCGCTCGAGCAGGCGCACAACAGCGACGCCGGTCTCCGGCATCAGCGTGTCGGTCAGACAGGTCACAAAGAGCGAGACGCGCACGAGCGACCATCATCGCATCGCCTCGAGTGCGGCAGACTATGCTCGTGACCGAGGCCGAGGCTCTCGAACAGCTCCGTCGGCTCGAGGTCGAGACGCCCTCGTGGGGCTACGGCAACTCGGGCACTCGCTTCCACGTCTACCCGTGGCCCGGAGCCGCCCGCAACGTCCACGAGCGGATCGACGATGCGGCGCTCGTCCATACCCTCACCGGCTGCTGTCCCAGCGTCGCGATCCACGTGCCCTGGGACCGAGTCGACGACTGGGCGGGCCTGCGAGCGTACGCGGAGGATCAGGGGATCCGCATCGGCGCCGTCAACCCGAACCTCTTTGGCGACGACGCCTATCGGCTCGGCAGCCTCTGCCATCCCGATGGGAATGTGCGGCGACGCGCGCTCGACCACTGTCTCGAATGCGTCGAGATCGCCCGAGAGGTCGGCTCCTCCCAGCTAAGCCTCTGGCTCGCGGACGGTACGAACTACCCAGGCCAGGACGACTTGCGCCGCCGCTTTCGGCGCCTCGTCGAATCACTCGAAGAGCTCTACGCGTCCTTCCCTTCCGGCATGCGCCTGCTGGTCGAGTACAAGTTCTTCGAGCCCGCCTTCTACAGCACCGATCTCCCTGATTGGGGGACCGCTGCGCTCGTCTGCCGCAAGCTCGGTCCGCAGGCCCAGGTGCTCGTGGACACCGGCCACCACCCGCTGGGCACGAACGTCGAGCAAATCGTCGCGCTCTTGCTGTCCGAGGGCCTGCTCGGCGGCTTCCACTTCAACAACCGCAAGTACGCCGACGACGATTTGATCGTGGGCTCGATCGACCCCTTCGAGCTCTTCCGCATCATGCTGGAGATCGCGCTAGGTCGTAGCGATACGGCAACCGCTCAGACCGCGGACGCCGTCGCGTTCATGATCGATCAATCGCACAACATCGAGGGGAAGATCGACGCGATGATCCAGTCGGTCGTCAACATCCAGACGGCCTACGCCAAGGCGCTCCTCGTTGATCAGGACCGGCTCGAGACAGCGCAGCAGAAAGCCGACGTCCTCGGCGCCCATCGGGTGCTCCTCGAAGCCTTTGAGACAGACGTTCGGCCCTTTGTCGGACGGCTTCGCAGCGACCTCGGCCTCGCACCTGACCCAGTCGAGGCATTCCGGTCCGGAGGTCATATTGAGCGTTTGGCGCGGGAGCGTGGTGCGGCCAGCGCTGAGAGCGCTTACGAGACCAGATGACATCGGCGCCTACGAGTAGGCCGCGCCGACGACTTGTCCTGCTGGCTGCTGGCCAACGGTGTCGAACCCGGCCTCGCGTCGCCTGCTTAAGCAACAGAAAAGCTCCGTTCTCCAAGGCCTTTCCCAGTGGGCCGTACCGGGCATTACGCGAACCGCCCCAGCGCCGAGATGACTGACATCACAATCGAACGGACCTATCCGACCAGCCCCGAGCGTGTGTGGGAACTTTGGACGACGCCCGCGGGAATCGAGCAGTGGTGGGCGCCGGATAGATTTGAGGCGAAGGTGGCGAAGCTCGAGCTCGAGCCCGGCGGCGAGCTCGACCATTCGCCGACTGCAACTGCGCCGGAACAAATCGAGTTCATGAAGAACGCGGGTCTGCCGTTGACCAACCACGCACGGGAGCGCTTCACCGAGGTCGAGCCTGTGCGGCGCCTTGCGTATGTGTCCGAGGTCGACTTCGTGTCGGGAGTCGAACCGTACGAGCACCGACGACGGTCGATCTGCGCGCCCTGTGCGGACGGCGTCCGCGTCGTGATGACGGTCGAGCCGATGCATGAGGACCTCTGGACGCAGCGGCTCGTCGCGAGCTGGACAACCTCGGACGGCTGCTCGGGCCGATGACAGTCAGCCCTCTATGGTTCGATGCCGTCCGAAAACCAACCGACCGGTTGTGCAAAAGGTATTCGCCGTGGATGCGCGCCGACTGACGCCGGAGCTCGAGACGGCGACTGGGCCGATCAAGGACGCGGAGTACCGTCGCTGCCGCGTCGGTAATGCGGAATCCGTGTTCGCGCCGCCGGCTACGGCAACCCCCTGCTCCTGTTGCACGGCTTCCCGAGACGCACTACTGCCGGCGCGCGCTCATCCCGGCTCTCGCCGAGTCGCACACGATCGTCGCGCCGATCTACGGTTCTCCCCTAAGACAGTCGGCGCCCCAACTGAGCGGGCGTGCGCCGTGCGAGGCACTCAGGAGTCCGCGGTCTGAGGGTGGTGAAACAGGCGCAATCCCGGAACGAGCTGAGGCACTTGCCGCCGATATCGCGCGTAGTCGTCGGGGAAGCTCGTCAGCAGGAGCGCCTCATCCATGCGGAAATTGACCTCGAGGAGAACGACACCGACCGGGAAGATCACGACCGAGCGCCCGAGCCCGACCAGGAGAACGGTACCGAGCAGCATTCCGACGTGCGCCATTGTTTTCGACCAGTCTCACCGGCTCTACGACGGTCGGAGCTGGCAAGAACCACCTAACCACGAGGCTCGATCCTGCAGCGAGGATCAGATTACGATCGACCCGTGACAGGCGGGATGCCCCTTGAGGTGACAAGCAACGACGTTCGCGCGCTGACCGAAGAGGCACTCCGCTACCTCGTGACTTCGTCGAACGGAGACGCGACGCCCCAGCCTCCGACTTCGACGGCGTCCGCGATTTGCCTGAACGGGTGCGCCAACCTGCTCCGGAGGCGGGGCAGCCGCTTGCCGGCGTGATGGAGCTCGTCGCCGCTGCGACCGCCAAGGGCCACGACACGACAGGCGACGGCTGGCTCGCGTACGTGCCGGGAGGTGGGCTCTTTACCGCAGCTCTCGCCGATTTCATTGCCCGCACGACGAACCGGTTCGTAGGCGTCTGGGAGCCGGCGCCGGTGCTTGCACAGATCGAGGCGACCGCGGTTCGCTGGTTGTGCGACCTCTTCGACTATCCGCAGGAGGCCCGCGGCGTCCTGACGACGGGCGGTTCGCTCGCAACGTTCTCAGCAGTGGTGACGGCCCGTCACGCACTCTTCGACGAAGACTTCGCCGACGCGACGGTGTACGTGACCAGCGAGACGCATGGCGCTGCCGCGAAGGCGGCAGCGCTGGCTGGCTTCCCGCGCAGGAATTTCCGCGTTGTGCCGACGACGCCTCGGCTGACCATGGATCCCACCGAGCTGCGTCCGCTGATTGAGAAGGACGAGAGGAGCGGACTAAAACCGTGTCTCGTCGTTGCGACGGCCGGCACGGTCAACACCGGGGCCGTCGACGACATGGCCGCGCTCGCGAACGTCGCGCACGCGGCGGGGACCTGGCTGCACGTCGACGGCGCCTACGGCGGTTTCTTCCAGCTCACCGAGCGCGGGCGGGAACGATTGGCCGGCATCGAACTCGCCGACTCGCTCGTGCTCGATCCCCACAAGGGCATGTTCTTGCCCTACGGCACGGGAGCGCTGCTCGTCCGGGACGGACGCCGCCTTCGTGAGGCGCACGAGATCCACGGTGCGTACCTGCAAGACCTCGCCCCAGAAGGGGACATCCCGAACTTCGCCGACTACTCACCGGAACTCTCGCGTGACGCGCGCGGGCTTCGCGTCTGGATGCCGATCATGCTGCACGGCGTCGGCGCGTTCCGCGAAGCGCTCGACGAGAAGCTCGACCTCGCTCGCTACCTCTATGACGAACTGCGCGCCCTTCCCCAGCTCGAAGTGCCCTGGCAGCCCGAACTTTCGATCGTCGGATTCCGCTGTTCGGAGCGATACTGGGCGGAGCCAGACGCTGCCACCGCCACGCTACTCGAGCGCATCAACGCAAGCGGTCGCGTCTTTCTTTCGAGCACGATCGTGGACGGACGGATGACCATCCGCGTCTGCATCCTCAGCGTCCACACGCACCGCGACCGCATCGACGAACTGCTGGCGCTCATCGAGCGCGGCTCGGCGCCGCACAACCAGTAGAGGCAGATCTTCTTTCGGCGGGTGTGTAGGCCGGGGTCGACCCGCTCGCGCCGGCGACTCGGAGTCAGCTTCGACCGAGACTCGTTGTCGCCGTAGACACCAGACCCCATCCCGCATTCATCACGCATGAGTTCGGCGGAGAGGCCCGGCGTCGCCCGGCGATCCCCGCAATGAAACGGGTGAAAGGCCTGCTCCCGCCAGGAATCCACACCCAGTCCGGATGAGCCCGGAAACGACGAATCGGGCTTTGCAAGCCGGAGGTCACCGGTTCGATCCCGGTACGCTCCACTCCCGATCGAAGTCCGCTGCGGCATGCCTTCTCTCGCAGGACGGCTGCGGCTTAAGCGGCGGCCGCGCGCAAATCTCTGTCACTGCGTGAGCGACGCCGAGACGGAGACCCCGTAGCCGGCGTCGGTAGACAACCGCAAGGTTTCCGCGACCAACTTCGGATGCGCCCTACGGTCGGTAGATCGATGCTGGCAGCAGGATGACCGTCGCACAAACAGTTCGAGCAACCATGAGAGGCAGCCGCCGCCCTCCCCAGCCGCCGGACGAGCCCATTTGGACGGACACGCTCGAGTCACTAGAGACCCTCGACGTCGCGCCGCCACCCCCGCAACCGCTCGAGCTCGAGACGATCAGCTCGCAGTGGCAGGTGGCACTCGACGCCGCCCAGAGTGCCTTGAGCGCCGCCGCCGGCTCACTGCCTGCCCCGGAGCTGAGGCGACGGAGAACCCAGCTCGGCCAGGAGCGGCTCGACACTGCACAGGCGCTCACTCGTCTGGCCCGAGTCAACCGGGTGGACCCGGCGCCTTGGTTGTCGCCGGTGCCCGTGAGCAACGCCGCGGTTTGCGCCTCAGTCCCCTGCGGTTCTCCGCGATCGAGCCGATGCGCTGGGCCTGGAGCTCGCGCGAGCGGTGAACGAGCTCCCGCATCGCAGACTGCACCTCGGCAGCGCGGGCCTCGGCTTCCGGCCGGGGTCAGAGAAGTGCCTCGGCGATTCGGTCGGCGATCGCCAGCGTGGTCAGGTTCGTGTTGGAACGAGGGATCGTCGGCACCAGGGACGCATCGGCGACGACGAGACCGGCGATTCCGAGGACGCGGCCGCGAACGTCGGAGACGCTTCCGATCGCGCACGTTCCAGCGGGGTGGAAGTAGTTCCGAACCGTCGGCGACGTACTCGCCTTGAGTTCCACATTCCGTTTCGTGCGCACGCCCGCCCCCGGAACCTATGACGTCAGGGCCGCGATCTCGGCCGACTTCGATCACTGGGGCGGCGAGAGCCGTACGCGACGGGTTGTTCTCCCCTAACTGTGTCCAGCTCGGATACGTGTGCCTGCCGATTTGAGTGAGCGCCTGTTGTCGACCCGGGTCACCCGGGGGAGCCTGTCCTTGTCGGGCACTACACCGAGACTGGAGTGCCATCCGCGAACGCAGCGTGAAGCTCGTTTCGCGAGTCGAGCTGCAGCTTGCGGAAGATGCTCGTGAGATGACCCTCGACCGTGCGCGCGGTGACGAAGAGGGTCTGGGCGATCTCGCGGTTGGTGAGGCCCTGGCTGGCGAGCTCGGCGATACGGCGCTCGCTGGCCGTCAGCGAGTCGAGCCCCGTGAGAACGACCCGGCGCGGGCGGGCGCCGGTGGCCCGGAGCTCGGTCTCGGCCTGTCCGGCAAGCGGTCTGGC
>WNGF01009206.1_pt1 | contig 11397 bp, 16 predicted proteins | sample 5400641 | NCBI WGS metagenome assembly WNGF01 (sample SAMN13153371, study PRJNA577476) | soil metagenome | isolation source: 80 cm soil or saprolite under grassland replicate 2 | place: USA:California | collected 2016-06-15 | reverse complement strand
CGGACTGCTGGCCGTTGTCTTCCTGCTCAGCAGCGCCAAGCTGTTCGTGCCCAAGGAGAAGATGGCCGGCATGGGCGCCGCCACGAGATGGGTCGAAGACTTCAGCCCCGGTGCCCTCAAGGCCATCGGAGCCCTCGAGCTTCTGGCTGCAGCGGGCCTGATCCTGCCCGCCGCGCTCAACATCGCACCGGTTCTGGTGCCGCTGGCTGCTACCGGTGCGGTGTTGCTGTTTGTTGGCGCGGTGATCGTGCGCCTCCGCCGTGGCGAGAAGGTAACGATCATGATCGACCTGGTCTATCTCGCCATGGCCGCCTTCGTGGCGTGGGGCCGCTTCGGCCCCGAGTCCTTCACTCGCTGACCCAGCGCGGCGTCTGGCTGCCCTGCCCGGAGCGGCTCGACCAACAGCCGGTCCATGCAGCCGTATATGTCAAGGAGAAACCAATGAGCGACTTTCAGACCATCGCGGATCGCGTCGAGATCGAGGCGCTGCGCGGGGAGTTCACCGACGCGGCGATGATGCGCGACTACGACCGCCTTGCGTCGCTGTTCACGCCGGACGGCGCGCTGCGGATGCCCAAGCCCGCCGCACGCGGCCGAGGGGATGGGAGTCGCCGCTCTTTGCCTCTCGGGGTCCGACCGCGAGCTGATCGACCTCGTCGCACGGCACCCGTTCCTGCCGACCCGGCGGTTGGCAATCGCCCTCGACTGGCCGCCGACGGCGCTCTAGCGGCGGCGCGATCGGCTAAACGCCCAGGGGTACTGCGGCTGCTCGAGCCCGAAAGAGGTCGGTGATGTGGGCGACGACGCCGAGGCGACGGAGCTGGTCGAGGCGACCGCCCACGGCCTCGCGCTCGAGCGGTTGATCATCAAAGCCGCCTGTCATCGGGCGTCGCGAGCTGGTTGCGCTTTCGACGGCCGATCGACTCGGCACAGACGAGCGACCCGCGATCGCGAGTTAGGGCACCAACGAGGGCCGCCAGCGATGACCCGGCGGACGGTCGAGCAGCGGGACGCGGGCTACCCGCGCGTGTCCACCACGATGCACGTCGAGCGCGACGGGCTCCAGAATCAGGTCCAGGCGCTGGAGGCCTACGGCGCCGCGCACGACCTGAACCTGCGCCTCTACCCGGAGGGGGCGTCTCCGTCAGGGACATCGACCGTCCGAAGCTTCAAGAGTTGCTCGCTGACGTGCGTAGGGGCCGCGTCCGCTCGGTCGGCGTGACCAAGCTCGACCGGATCAGCCGCTCGCTGGCCGCCCTGCTCGACCTGATGAAGCTCTTCGAGCAGAACGCCGTCAAGTTCGTCTCGCTGCGCGACAACATCGACACATCGGGTCCGGTGGGGCGCTTCATGCTGCTGCACGTACTCGGCGCGATCGCCGAGTTGGAGCGAGGGATCACCGCCGAGCGCGTGGGCGAGGACATGAAGCTACGCGCCAGGCGCGCCAAGTGGAACGGGGGCCTGTCGCCGTACGGCCGCGAAGAACCGGCGGGCGTCACCACGCCCAGCCTCGAGCACTCGAGCTCGAGTCGATAGACAGCCAGCGCCAATCCGGGCTCCTCCTCATTGCTGCGACAGGCCGAGCTGGCGCAGGCGTTCGGGGTCGGAGACGATGTCGATTTCGACGATCTTGCCACCGGCAACAGTGAAGCCGTAAACCGCGAATGGTTGGCCGCCATCTATCATGATGACGCCAGCGGCGCCGTTGACGAGCGCACTTCGCAGTAGAATGTCGGGGTGCGCGCTCGCGCCGCCCAGCGAGGAACGCGCCACGGCAGTCGCACCGCGAATCACCCGGGTCGCTGCGGGGCGGGCCGGTCCGCTATCAGCACGCAGCACCACGTCGGGGTCAAGCACAGCGAGCAGGGCGTCGAGGTCGCCGCCGCGCGCCGCGGCAATGAAGGCGTCGACCACTCTCCGCTGAGGACCAATTCGGCGTCAGGCACCCGAGCCAAGCCGCGCACTCGGCGCCGCGCACGGCTCGCCAGCCGCCGGCTGCTTCGGCCGAGCGCCCGACCGTCGGCGCGATCTCGTCGAACGGCACGTCGAACATGTCGTGGAGTACGAACGCGAGCCGCTCGGCAGGAGCCAGCGTATCGAGCACCACCTGGAGCGCCAGGCCCACCGAGTCGGCTAGCAGCACTTCATGTTCGGGGTCCACGCCATCTTCGAAGCTGATGACCGGATCAGGCACGTGGCCGCCCATTGGCTCCTCGCGGACTAGGTTGCGTGAGCGCAGCATGTTCAGGCACACGCGCGCGACGATCGTCGTCAACCAGCCGCCGAGGTTCTCGACGCCGTTTGCTCCGGACCGGCTGAGGCGCAGGTACGCGTCCTGGACCGCGTCGTCAGCCTCGGCGAGCGAGCCGAGCATCCGATAGGCAACGGCTTTCAGGTGCGTCCGGTGCTCCTCAAAGCGCTCGGCCAGCCACTCGTGTTCGTCCATCTGTCACGTCCTCTCGTTGCCGCGTGTCATAGGAGTGACACACGAAATCTCACGAATGTGACGGGAGATAGACATGCAGCCTCGGATCAAAAGCCCGGCGCTCAGCGTGCGCGGCGTCCTCGATGCGCTCCAGGCGCTCAGCAACGCGGCAACCGAAGCGGCAAGCCAGGCTGATCTGCCTGAAACGACGCTCCAACTGGTCAGCTTGCGTGCCAGCCAGATCAACGGCTGCGCCGTTTGCCTCGACATGCATGCTCGCGCTGCCAAGAAGGTCGGCGAAAAAGAAGAGCGATTGTTCACCCTGGCAGCCTGGCGGGAAGCGTCGTACTTCAGCGACGCGGAGCGCGCGGCCCTAGCACTGACTGAAGCTGCCACCCGGCTCGGCGACCGTTCAGATGCTGTGCCTGACGAGATCTGGAACGAGGCCGCCAAGCACTATGACGTGCGCGCGCTCGCAGCCTTGGTCATCTACATCGCGGCGATCAACGCCTGGAACCGCTTGAACGTCACTACCGGTCAGACAGCGGGGGAATGGGCCGCGTGAATGGTGGGCACTTAAGCGCCGGGTTCGCCACGGGCGCGGCGCCAGGCAACGCGAGACTGCCGGCGAGTCCGACGCGGTGAGCACACGAATGGAGATGCATCGAAGATGCAATCAGTTGTGACGCGGATATTTCAAGGGCTGGCGTGGCTCGTCCTGGCCGGCCTCGTCGTCGAGTTCTACCTGGCCGGCGCAGCGCTGTTCGGGGTGACGACGTTCCAGCCCCACCGGACGCTGGGCGTCGCTCTGGCCCTGGCGATCCTGCTGGCCCTGGCGATCCTGCTGCTCCTGGTCGTGGCGCTGGTCGCACGGGCCGGGCGGCGCGTGGTTGGGCTGGCTGCGCTGCTGGCGGCCCTGACCGTTGTGCAAGTCCTGCTGCCGTCACTCCGGACCCGCCTGCCCTGGGTCGCCGCGCTCCATGCCGTCAATGCGGTGGCGCTCTCGCTGCAGGCCGCTGCCATCGTCCGCGCCCCGGGCCGCGCGGCACCGGCGAGCCGCGCGCCCGAGGCGTCGGCCGCGGTGGGACTCAGCAGCTGAGAGGGGTGATTTCGGAATGGGTATCGAAGCACAGCTAAAAAGCACGCCAACGTTTCTCAGCCGCGCGAATTGGCGGCTCATCGCGTACTGGGTCTTCACGTTGTTCGTCGCTTACGAGAATCTGTCAGGCTCGATGTGGGCGTTCTTGCATATCGAGTACATCCGCGTGCTTCTGACGCACCTCGGACATCCGCAGTACTTTGGCAATATCCTGGGATCGTTCCAGTTCGTTTGCGCGGTAGCCCTGCTCGTCCCGCGGTTTCCGGTGCTCAAGGAGTGGGCATATGCCGGCGCGTTCATCAACTATTCGGCTGCCACCGCTTCCCACCTGTTTGTCGGAGATGGGCCCGGCATCTGGGCCGTCCCCCTCATCATGGTAGTGCTGAATCTCGCTTCCTGGAGGCTCCGTCCACCCGACCGGCGCACACAGACATCTACGCGGGTTGATGAGACCCGGCCAATAGCCTGGTTTGTTCCGATCGGTATTCTTGTGCTCTTTGCGGTCGTCGCGCTTCTCACGCTGCCTCAGGCTGCCCCTCAATTCTGAGCGTTGAAGCACACGAAAACCCGCGAGGCACCCGCCCACGATGTGGCCAGAGCCCCTGGTCCGCGGTGTACGGGAACGCTGGCAATTCGGGCAGCGTGCGTGCAAGTGGCCGCGCCCGGTGCCCCAGACGCGCGAGCCTTCGAGGCGCGGCGACGCGCATCCAAGCTTCGCCGTCATCGAGCAGCGCGATCAACCGGGAAGGTCACCTCGCGGGTTCGGCAACCCAGAAATCAAACGGCGCGATCTACCCTGGCGTGGAGCCCAGTCTAGATTTCGACTCGCGCGCCGGTCGCGACGGGCGTGAGATACGGTTCCTCGGCCGGGTTGAAGCCGCAGGTTAATTGGCGCGCATGCTGACCGAGGACAGGGATGCCCGAACCGAGGCCGAGTACGGCCTTCTGCAGGAGCATGCCCGGGGTGGCGACCAGGTTGGATAGCCAGCCGACCTGTCCTGCCAGCGCCTGGGTGTCGCTCACGAAGTGGCGTCGCACCGACTGGTAGGCGGGCCCGACCACGGCGACGTCCCCGCCGCCGTGCAGAGCCGGGGCGAGCAGCCGCAGGAGGACGAGCGCGTCGACCATCGCGGCGTTCGCGCCCTGGCCCAGGTCAGGCGCCATCGCATGCGCGGCGTCCCCGACGACGAAGGCGCGGCCTTTCCACCAGCGGTCCAGGCGCACCTCGTGCACCTCGTCGTAGTTCACGTCCCCCCAGTCGGCCACCGACCGCACGACGGCCCGCACACGCGGCCCGAAGTCGGCCCAGCCGTCGGTCCAACCCGGCAGGTCCTGTCGCAGCGTGGGCTGCCAGCGGCCGAGCGGCGCGGTGCAGTAGAAGTAACTGCGGCCTGCAGGCAGGGGGCATACGCCGAAGCGACGGCCGTCGCGCCCCCAGACCTCGCGTACCACGTCGTCGGTCGCGGCGAGCTCGGCGACGCCGCGGAGGTAGGCGCGACGGGGGGCACGCTGCTTGGCTGCCAGGCCCAGTGATTCTCGGACCGCCGAATGGATCCCGTCGGCGGCCACGACGGCGTCGAACGGCACGGCGCCGCCGCCAGCGAAGCGGAGTGTCGCCAATCCCGGTGTCAGATCGACGCCCGTGCTGCGCCAGTTCCAGTTGACCTGGACGCCGGCTGTGACGGCCTCCTCCAAAAGGAACGCCTGCAGATCGGCCCTGAGCAGGACGGCCGCCGAGTTGTGCGGCACGGGTTTCTCGCGGTAGTCGAAGGTGCTGAGCCTGGTGCCGTCCGGCCGCTCGACCAGCATCGTGCGCACGGGCAAGGCGAGGCCGCGAAACGCTTGCAGCAGCCCCAGCGCCTCCAACACCCGCTGCCCGTTACTGTGGACCACTAGGCCGCCGCCCACGCGGCGGAAGCTGGTCATGCGCTCGAAGACGATGGCGTCCAGCCCCAGACGGACCGCCGCGATCGCGGCGATCAGCCCGGCCGGGCCGGCGCCGACGATGCCGACCCGCGGTTGGCGGCTCATGCTGTCCGTCCGATCGTCAGCCACAGGCGAGCTGATCGCGGAGGTCGGTCACGGTCCGCGTCGGTGCATTACGCCACGAAGACGGCCACGTCGGGTCGGCCGAGGCGTCTGGGGTCCATAACGACGTCGATCTCAACGATCTTGCCGCGTGCAACGGTGAAGCCCATGACCGAGAACGCGCGGCCACCCGCGACCACGACGGCCCCAGCGGCGCCGTTGACGAGCGCCGCTCGCACCACCGTCGAGGGCCGCGCGAAGGTCATCGCCAGGCCAGCGACGTCTGCAGCACCGCGGACCACGACCGGCGCTCGTGGTCGGCCGCCGCGGTCGGACCGCAATACGACGTCAGGGTCGAGCACCGCGACGAGCGCGTCGAAGTCGCCGGCGCGGGCGGCCGAGAAGAAGGCGTCGACGACCTCTCGCTGGCCGGCCAGGGCGACGTCGGGGACCAACGCGGCCCTCTGTACACGGCGCCGCGCGCGGCTGGCGAGCTGCCGCGCGGCGTCCCGAGAGCGCCCCACAAGGGGGGCGATTTCCTCGAACGGCACGTCGAACATATCGTGCAGGACGAACGCCAGGCGTTCCGCGGGGGTCAGCGTGTCGAGCACCACCTGCAGGGCGAGCCCGACCGAGTCGGCCAAGAGCGCTTCGTTCTCTGGATCGACCCCGTCCCCGCCGCTCACGATCGGGTCTGGCAAGTGAAAGCCGATCGGATCCTCGCGTCGCAGGTTGCGGGACCGCAGCAGGTTAAGGCAGACCCGCGCCACGACCGTGGTCAACCACCCGCTGAGGTTCTCGATGCCGCTCGCCCCCGACGGGCCGAGGCGCAGCCACGCGTCCTGGACGGCGTCGTCAGCCTCGGGGAGCGAGCGAGCATCCGGTAGGCCACCGCCCGCAGGCGAGGGCGGTTCTCTTCGAAGCGCGCCGCGAGCCAGTCACGTTCGTGCATCGGTCACCTTCCTCGGTCGCCGCGTGTCATATACGTGAGCCTCGAAACGCCGCCGATGTGACAGGCCGCTGGACACAGCCGAAGAAAGGAGCACGGCGATGAAAGCACGACCGATCGCCTACTGGGCGGCCACCGCGATCATCGCGGGCGAGACGCTGGCGGGCGGTGTCACGGACCTGATCCAGGGACGCGAGAGCGTCGTGGCTGGCAGGCCGGTCGTGGACATCGTGACGCAGCTCGGCTACCCAGCATACGTACTCAAGATCCTCGGAATCCTGAAGCTGGCCGGAGCGGCCGTCCTGTTCGCGCCGCGCCTTCCGCGGTTGAAGGAATGGGCGTACGCCGGCGTGATGTTCGAACTGACGGGCGCGGCCGCCTCGCATGTGCTGCGCGGCAATGGCCCGGGCGACGTGATCACATGTCTGGTTTTGGCCGCGTTCGCACTCGCTTCGTGGGCGCTCCGACCGCCGAGCCGCATGCTCGGGTCTATATCGGCGTCCCCGTTCGGACGAGCAACCCACCGCGGTCACGGTTGCCAAAGCGGCTTGAGGCGTGCGGAGATCGAGCCCGGTGGCTGGTGCTGCGGCTGATACGGACGCGGCCGTTCGTCGCGACACGCGCTGGCCGCTCTCTGGCAGGCGCACCAGCGGTCGAAAGGAGAGTTGTCCGTGTTTATTTCTTACGTAGCCGTCAATGCCTTGCTCGGTCTGGGGATGGCCTGGTGCGCGTTCGCCGAGTTCACCCGCTTCGACGGGCTCCCGGCGCTGATGACCAGGGCGCAGGTGCCCCTGTCGTGGCTGCCGTGGCTCGCCAGCGTCAAGGCGCTGGCCCTGGTGGGGATCGTGGTCGGGTTCTGGGTGCCGGTGGTCGGCACAGCGGCCGCCGCCGGCGTGGCCCTGTACTTCGTCGGGGCCATCGTCAAACACATCATGGCCAATGACGCCAAGAGCGCCGGAGGGGCGGTCTTCTTCTTGGTCCTGGCCGGTGCCGCGCTGGCAGTGCGGGTGGCCGCATCCTCTGCCTACGGTCTGGGCGTCCTGGCCGGGTGATCAGCCGTGGCTGTTTTGAAACGGATGGTAACTACCACGTGCCTGATAACCGATGGCCGGTCCGCCGACCTGCTCTGTCGCCAGTTGCGTTCCGGCCACGAGCACGTGCTTTTCTTGGGGGCGCCGCATGGGGTTGGGATGAACGCGGCGCTCGACGGGCGCACCAAAGACGCGCGCTGCGGGAGGACGTGACCCAATGAGGCCTGATAATGCGCCCGTAATGCAGGCCACGCCGCGGCTATGGCTCGCCCGCTCATTCGTCCGTCGCTTCGTCAACCCCGTCACGCGGCTGGTCGCTGGCAGGCTGCCCTGGTTCGCCATCCTGACCCACGTCGGTCGCCGCTCGAGCCGCACCTACACGATCCCCATCAACGCGTTCCGCTGCGGCGACCATTACGTTTTCGCTCTCACCTACGGATCGAACGTCGACTGGCTAAAGAACGTCCGCGCAGGCGGGTGAATGCCGGATCCGCACGCGCGGCCGCGTCGTGCGCCTCGTCGACCCCGAGGTAATCGTCGATCCCGAGCTGCGCGACCTGCCGTGGCTGCTGCGTCCCTTGCTCGCCCACCTCGACCGGGTCACCGAGGTGCTCCGAATGCGCGTCGCGTAGCGCGCCGACCGAGCACGGCGTACAGGGTTCGGCACTCGGCCGCGAATTCGACACCAGTCGTCGTACCAAAACGGAGGACGGTCCAATGCCTGTACCCCGATCGATGGCCCGTTTCAACAAGCGCGTGACGAACCACGTCCTCGGCCCGTAGGCCCGCTACCTGCCCCACTTCGGCATCGTCGTGCACCGTGGACGCACGAGCGGGCGGCTCTACCGTACGCCGGTCAACCTCTTCCCCCGGCCCGGCGGGTGCGTGGTGGCCCTAACCTTCGGGCCCGAGAGTGACTGGGTCCGCAACGTCCTGCCCGCGGGCAGCTGTGTGATCGAGACGCGCGGGCGCGCACTGCCGATGACCCGGCCGCGCCTCGTCCACGACGAGCAGCGACGGGCCGTGCCCGCACCCCTGCGGCTGATCGGCGCTCTCGGCAAGGTCTCCGACTTCCTCGACCTCAGTTTCGACGAGGACGCGGCCCGGCCGGCGCAGGGAGGTGGAACGTCGTGGCGAAACTGATGCATGCGCCCGTCGATCAGCAGCCGGCGGCAGGTCCGCGTCCGGTCCGACCTCCTCCGCCTCGTCGCGCGACCGTGAGCGAGCGAACTCCCAGTGATTGGGTCGACTCGCTCGCGAAGTACGGTGTCCATTACACGAGCTTGACGGTGATCGCGTTGCTCCACGGAGATACGTCGGGCTCGTACCCGGTCGATGACTGGCGGACGTACCTCACCGTCCTCCTTCAGGCAGTCTGCCGCGCGTTATAACGAGTTGGAGTATGTGGCGTAGTAGCCCGTCGATGAACCAGATCCACGCCAAGGATACGGCGTGTGGCTGCGAACTAAGCAAGCACCTTGGTCGGCGCCGGGAGGAGCGACGCGGCCAACACGCTCCCTCCGGCCCCGGCGGCCGGCGCGCACAGGGTCGGCGGCGGAAGAGGTCAGCACCATGACTTCTACCAAGACGGCCTGGAGTTACACGAGCAGGTTAGGTGCTTCAGTCGAATGAGGATGGGTCCTCATTCGACTGTTGTACGCAAAGGCCCACGGGCGGGCGTGGTCGAGCAGGTCCGACGGTCCCCGATGCGTTCGTCTCGGATGAATTAAACGGCGTCACGTCTCTAGCCCCTGACCGAAATGCGGGCGATCATCCCGGCGAACTCGTGCAGCGAGCAAAAGTACGTGTACTCGCCGGGCGTTTCGAACGTGTGCATGAACGTGGCGCCACCGCCGACATTGCCCGAGTCCCACGCTTGGGCACCCGCGGGCAGCTGGGCATCGCTCGGGTTGGCCGCCTTCGACGCATCGTCTGTCACAGTGTGGATCGTCCGGCCTGAGTTCACCCACGTAATGGCGGCACCCACGGGAACGCTGATTGTTGCAGGTTGAAACTGGTTGGCATCGGTGATGTTCACGGTCTGCTGTTGGCCGGCCGCAGGGGCGGCCCGCGCTGGGCTTGCAGAGGCTGCGGGTAGCTGCGTTGGGGTTCCGCCGCCCGCTGAGCCGCCAGTTCCAGCGGTCGCGGTGCCACCAGTGGCACCGGGCGAGCTGCTAGCACCAGTTTGACTTGTGCAGGAAGTCCCGAACAGCAAGAGGGTGGCGATGCAAACAGCGGCAAACAGAGGCTCTCACAATTTCTTGTCCAAACTCCAACATCTAAACAACTCCACATACTCGAGCCTGCTGGGCGGCCGCGCACCACGCACAGACATCGATCGCCTGATACCGAGCGCAAGCCGACGGAGGGGATGCCGACTTGGTCCGAAGCGTTGGGGTGGTGCCGACCCCATCACCGGTCCGGTCGCCTGAAGACGGGGCACCCTGGTGGTGCCGGCACAGCGAACTTCTGAGACTCGGCCCTATTCATAGTCGTGACGACGCCTATCAGTGCGACACCCCCTGTGCGACCGTGCAAACCGGATGGTCGAAACAGAGGGTGCTCCCAGTGACCAGGCGCCAGTCAGGCAAGCGCATTTGCACCGCGAGGCGCTCGTTACTTTTCGCGACACCGGTCCGACATGCGCTAAGACGATGCCACTTCACCCTGCGGAGAGGGAAAAAGGTCTCATCCGAACTGGTTTCTGGCGCCCCGCGCGTCGCGCAGGCAGCACTCCGGCGCCAAAACTGCATAATTTCGACAGGCCCAACCATTCACGAAAGCCCCTGTACGTCGTGCTCCCGAAACGGGTAAAATCTTCGTATCAGACTCGCCGGTCGGCGACGAGCGCACTCGGGGGAACGCCGGCAATACGGACGATGTCGCGGGTCATGTGTGGTTGGTCGGCGTAGCCAAGATCGCGCGCGACCCGAGTGAGGCTGCCTAGTGGCGCGTGTTGCGCCAACGTCAAGAAGCGCTGGAGTCTGAGGATGCGTTCGAGGGTCTTGGGACCATACCCGATGGCAGACTCGCAACGCCGTAGCAGTTGTCGCTCGCCAATGCCGAAGCTGTCAGCGACATGCGCGATCGATCGGCGTCTCCCACCCAGGCCGCCTTCTATCGCCACAACAAGGCGCTGAACCAGTTGATCAACTTGTGGGGCTCGGCGGAGCCGGTACAGCACCACAGACTGAAGGTGGTCGGTTGCTTCTTGAAGAGAGTGCGCCTCGTGAAGCTGGTCCTCGATCGGGTCGACATCCGAGTTCCACAGGTCTCCTAGCGGAACGCGGTGGTTGACGAGTGCGTTCGCCGGTACGCCGAGGGCCACAGGCGCGACACCCGGCCGGAATCTGAGTCCGGCGATCGTCGTACCAACCGGGAGCTGGGCCATGCGTACCTTTTTGTCTGGGCCTACTACCCGCAGCTGCCCGTTGAGCCACACGATGTCGATGCAGCCGTCCGGAAGCACGCGGACGGCCTCGATTGCGAGCTCACGGCTGGCACGAACACGGTGGTACCAGATGCACTTGACATGGGAGCGCAGCTCAGGTACTGGCGCCATCTCCCGGTAGAATCCATCGGATGGCGTGCGTGGTCCGTCACGCGGCTGGGGCGACTCCGGCTGACCGAGAAGCGACTGAGCTGACATCGCTGCAAATGGTGGGGCGTGCAAGTTCGTTTCTACCACGGCGCTTCCGGCGTCCATTGGGCGGTTAGGCATTTGCAGGGGTGGAGTGAGGATTTTGTTTACGCGGCGTGTTGGAGACCGAGGGCTGCTGAGAGGTGGTCCAGAGCGGTGTCGACTTCGCGGTAGGCGGCGTCGACCGAGTTGGATGACCGGGGCGCTGGGTTGGAGTGTGGCTGA
>WNGF01009202.1_pt1 | contig 11399 bp, 12 predicted proteins | sample 5400641 | NCBI WGS metagenome assembly WNGF01 (sample SAMN13153371, study PRJNA577476) | soil metagenome | isolation source: 80 cm soil or saprolite under grassland replicate 2 | place: USA:California | collected 2016-06-15 | reverse complement strand
CCTTCGAGCGGGTCGACCGCGACGTCGACCTCGGGACCGTGACCGTCTCCGATTTCCTCGCCGTTGTAGAGCATCGGCGCCTTGTCCTTCTCGCCCTCGCCGATCACGACGACGCCCGCCATCGAGACGGTGTCGAGCATCGCGCGCATGCCGTCGACTGCAGCCTGGTCGGCGGACTCCTTCTCGCCGCGCCCGATCCAGCGGCCGGCGGCCATCGCTGCCGCCTCGGTCACGCGCACGAGCTCGAGCGCGAGGTTGCGGTCCGGCACGTTCCCCGAGGGCCGGTCCGCCACAGAGGCTTCCGGGCGCGCCATGCCCGCGATCCTACATCCGCTCCGGCGCTTCTACTCCGACGAGATCGAGGCAGCGCGCGATCACGGCCTGCGTTGCAGCGCAGAGGCCGAGCCGGAACGCCTGCTCGTCGCTCTCGAGCACGCGGTGGCGGTCGTAGAAGCGGTGGAACTCGTCGGCGACGCGGATCGCGTAGGTCGGGATCGCCTGCGGGCCGCGGCGCTCGGCCGCCTCGGCGGCCAGGCCCGGCAGCTCCGCGAGCCGCTTGACCAGGTCGCGCTCCTCCGGCGCGAGATTGGGCGGCACCTCAGACGAGACCTCGGCTTCGCCTGCGTTCCGGCGGATCCCCGCGATCCGCGCGTGCGCGTACTGGACGTAGTAGACAGGGTTCTTGACCGACCGCTCCGCGGCGAGATCGACGTCGATCTCGATCGTCTGGTCGGGCCCGCGGTTGACGAGGTACCAACGAGCCGCGTCGACGCCGACCTCGTCCACGAGCTCGTCGAGGAAGACGACGTCACCGCGCCGTTTCGAGATCCGCGTCTGCTCGCCGCCGCGCGTGAGGTGGACGAGCTGGTAGATCAGCACCTCGACGCGGTCGGGGTCGTAGCCGAGCATCCGCGCGATCGCGGCATACCAGTTGCGGGTGCCGTGGTGGTCGGCGCCCAGGACGTAGATCGCCCGGTCGAAGCCGCGGTCGAGCTTGTCGGCGAGGTAGACGACGTCGGCGGCGCGGTAGGTCGGTGTACCGCCCTGCTCCGGCGAGCGAACGATCACCCGGTCGTCGTCGTCGCCGTACGCCGACGAGCGGGCCCAGAGCGCGCCGTCCTTCTCGTACGTGTCGAGCTTCGGCAGGAACTCCGGCAGCCGCTCCTCGAGCTTGCTCTGGAGCGCCCAGGAGTCGAAGTGGATCCGGAAGCGCTCGAGCTCGACCTCGATCCGGGCGAGCATCTTCGGCACCGGGTCGCCCTCCTCGCGGGCGAGCTCGACGACGTATTCGCCGCGGTAGCCGTCTTCTGGCGGCTCCGCGCCGCGGCGGATCGCCTCGACGGACTCGCGGAACTTCTCCATCTGCGCGCCCGCGTCGTTGTAGTAGTACTCGCGCTGGATCTCGTGCCCGGCGAGCTCGAGCAATCGCGCGACCGAGTCGCCGATCGCGCCGTTCCGAGCCGCTGCGACCGTGATCGGCCCCGTCGGGTTCGCCGAGACCATCTCGACCTGCACCTTCTCGCGCTTCGCAGCCGAGCCGCTGCCGTAGTCGTGGCCGGCCTCGAGCATCTCCGCGAGCGCCTCGCCGTACCAGGACGGCGCCAGCCAGAGGTTGACGAAGCCCGGGCCAGCGACCTCCGTGCGCTCGACTTCGTCCAGCTCGGCCGCGGCGGCGGCAAGCTCGTCCCCCAACTCTCGCGGCGCCTGCTTCCGCCCCGGCGCGAGCTGCATCGCGACATTCGTCGCGTAGTCGCCATGCTCGGGATCGCTCGGCCGCTCGAGCTCGACCGCAGCTCCCGCAAGCTCGCTCAGCCGCGCCTCGAGACGCGAAAGGGCGGTCTCAGGCAACGGCTTCGCGCGGAGCGAACAGCTCTTCGAGGCGGCGCAGCTCGTCGGGAGTACCGGCGGCGATCATCACGTCGCCCACTTCGAGGAGGGCCTCCGGGGTGGGCGTCGTGTCGAAGGTGCCGTCCCGCTTGCGCAGCGCGACGATCATCGCCCCGGTTTCCTGGCGAATGCGCAGGTCGCGGATCGACTGGCCCGCGTGCTCGCACGTCTTGTCGACCTCGATCTCCTCGAAGCGCAGCTCAGGCCCGCCGCTCGTCGAGACGATGTCCAGGAACGCGGCCACCTGCGGCCTGAGCACGAGCTTCGCCATCTCCTTGCCCGCGGTCGAGTACGGCTGGACGACGCGATCTGCTCCCGCGAGCCGCAGCTTCTTCGCGGCATCCTCGTCGGAAGCGCGCGCGACGATCAGCAGGTTGGGCCGTGCCGCCCGCGCGGAGAGCGTGATGTAGAGGTTGTCCGCGTCCGAATCGGAGGAGGCGACCAAACCCCGCGCTCGCTCGAGCCCCGCCGCAAGCAGGTCTTCGTCCTCCGTCCCAGTCCCTTCGATGAACAGATCGCCCGCCTCTCGCGCCGCCTCGATCGCATCGGGGCTGAAGTCGAGCACGACGTACTCGATCCCCGACTCGCGGAACTCGGCGGCCACCCGACGCCCCACGCGGCCGTAGCCGCAGATGATGTAGTGCTCGTCCAGCCGCTCCATCGCCCGCCGCCTCCTACGTTCTGCCAGAGCGCCCGTGAAGACGCCTTGCGCGATCCCCTCGACGAGGATCGACGCGACGTACGCAAAGATAGTCAGTCCCGCGAGCACCATGACGATCGTGATCGCCCGCGCGGAATCGTTCTTCGGGACGGTATCCAGCCCCGCCAGCGACGCGGTCACGACGGCCCGGTAGAAAGACTGCAACCAGGTCTCGCTCAGCGATTCGTGGAACGCCACCGTCCCGGCGAGGATGACCGCCGCCAGTGCCGCGGCGGCATACCCCACCCGGCGCGGGCTGAACGACTCCCTCACGCGGCGTAGTATCCTCGACGGATGGACGAGGAAGGCCAGGAGCGCCAGCTCAACATCCATTTGGATCCGGATCACCTGGCCGGCGTCTACGCCAACTTCGCCAACATCAGCTTCTCCGACTACGAGTTCACGATCACCTTCGCGCGGATCGACCACGAGGTCGAGGAAGGCGACGTGCCGGGGGTCGTCGTCTCTCGCGTGAACATGTCGACGCGGTTCATGCGCGAGCTGCTCGACGCGATGCAGGACTCGTGGTCGAAATGGTCGTCGCGCGAGGGAATCCGCAACCTGCCCGAGACGACCGAGGGCGACTCGGAGTAGTGCGCTTCAAGCGGGTGCGCCTGAGAGCTCCGGCGCACCTGCTCGCTGATCTGCGCGAGTTCTACGACCGGATCGAGACCGGCGAGACGAAGCTCGAGTTTGCAGCGGGCGAGGGCGAGCCCTTCTACCACTTCGCCTTTCTTGCGCCCTGGGAGCGCTTCGACGAGCTGGCCGCCGGCGAGGAGGTATTCGACTTTCAGGACTGGGACGCGAGGGCGTTCTACTTCCACGACCCGGCCGGGAACATCGTCGAGGTCGTCGCTCATCGGGGACTCGAGGATCCCACCGGCCTCTCGGAGCTCGGGCTCGTCGGCGACACGCGGGCCATGGCCGCCGACTTGCAGAAGCTGGGGCTCGAGCTCTGGGACGGAACCCTCGAGGAGGACCGCCTGGCGTTCATGGGCGAGCGCGGACGGACGCTGATCCTCGCACCATCGGGCCGCGGGTGGATGCCGACCGGCCGGCCGTCGGAGCGGCATCCGGTCGAGGCCGAGCTCTCCGGGTCGCCCGCAGCCGCAGTCGAGCTCGAAGGCGGGCTCTACCGGGTCGTACGAAGCTAGGCTCCATCCCTTGGCCGGCCGGGTTGCCGTCATCTCAGACGTCCACGCCAACTGGCATGCGCTTCAGGCTGTCCTCGAGGCAATCGACAGCGAGGAACCGGACGAGATCTGGTGCCTCGGCGACCTCGTGGGCTACGGGCCGCGGCCGAACCCCTGCTGCGAATCGGTGCGAGAGCGCGCCGCGGTCTGCCTCGCGGGCAACCACGATCTCGGCGTGCTCGGACAGCTCGACCTGGAGGAGTTCGCTCCCGACGCGGTCGTGAGCGCTCGGTGGACGCGCGGTGTCCTCCGCGACGAGCCGCGCGCCTATCTCGAGTCGTTGAAGCCGACCGCCCACACGACCGGCGTCGAGCTCTTCCACGCAAGCCCGCGCGATCCCGTCTGGGACTACGTTCTCTCCGCGGAGGCGGCGGAGGCGGCTTTCGAGTTGACCGAGGAGCCGCTGGTTCTCGTGGGGCATAGCCACGTGCCGCTCGCGCTCGCCGCCGGCGACGGCGCGATGGCCGGAGGGGTTGCGCCGGAGGGCACGGAGGCGGAGCTCGGCGCCGACGCGCGGCTCGTCCTCAACCCGGGCTCGGTCGGCCAGCCCCGCGACGGGGATCCGCGCGCCGCATGGCTGCTGCTCGACTACGGCGCCGGCCGCGCGTCGTTTCGGCGGGTCGCCTACCCTGTCGAGCGAACGCAGGAGGAGATTCGCGAAAGGGGGTTGCCGGATTCACTGGCGGAGCGTCTGGCTCGCGGCATCTAGTGCCTGCGCGCTCGTGCTCGCAGGCTGCGGACATTCGACGGCTACCCGCACGACGAAGCCACCGCCACGGATCCCCGCAAGCGTGGCTCAGCGGCTCGCTGCGGACGCCGACGCCGTCGCCTCGGCATCCGGCTGCGCAGCGCGAGTGCCGGCACAGAAGCTGCTGGACGACGTGATCGCCTTCCAGGGTCGCGTCCCGCAGCGTTACCGGGAGCAGCTCACGAGCTCGGCGAATTACCTCGTCTCACGGATCCCAGAATGCCTGCCGCCGACCCAAGGGCACGGCAAGCACAAGGGCCACAAGAAGAAGCACAAGAAGCACGACGAGAATGACTAAGACGTCCGTCGCCGACGGGCGCTATCGCCTGGAGCGGCCCCTCGGCCACGGAGGAATGGCCTCCGTGTACCTCGCGCGCGACTCGGAGCTCGACCGGCCGGTGGCGGTCAAGCTGCTCGCCGAGAACGCGGCGGGCGACGACGGCCTCCGGGAGCGCTTCGTGCGCGAGGCGAGGCTCGCGGCCAGGCTCTCCCATCCGAACATCGTCAGCGTCTTCGACGCCGGCGAGGACGGCGGGCGTCCCTACATCGTCATGGAGCACGTCGAGGGCGAGACCCTCGCGGAACTGCTCGCCGGCCGGGGCCGGCTGCCTGCGGACGAAGCGCGCCGGCTGGCGCTACAGGCGGCCCGCGGCCTGGCGCACGCGCACGCCGCCGGCCTCGTCCACCGCGACATCAAGCCGCAGAACCTGCTCCTGCGTGATGAGGGCACGCTCAAGATCGCCGACTTCGGGATCGCGCGCGCAGCCGAGGGCACGGCCCTCACGCAGGCCGGCACCGTGCTGGGCACCGCGGCCTACCTCGCACCCGAGCAGGCGCTCGGCGAGGAGACGACTCCGGCCGCAGACGTCTACTCGCTCGGCGCCGTGCTCTACGAGCTGCTGACCGGGAAGCCGCCGTACGAGTTCGAGTCGCTGGCCGACCTCGCGGACAAGCAGCGGCGGCACGCGATCGCCCCTGTGCGCGAGCTCGCGCCCGATGTGCCCCGCGACCTCGAGGACACCGTGATGCGCTGCCTCGCCCGGAACCCTGCGTACCGGCCGGCCTCTGCAGCGGAGCTCGAGCACGAGCTCGCTCCGGCGAACGCCGAGCCACCGACCGAGCGGCTGACTGCACCGCGAGAGCCCAGCCGCCGCCTGCTCTGGCTCGGTGCTGTCGGCGCGGCCGCGCTCGCCGCCATCCTGCTCGCGGTCACGCTCACCGGCGGGCATTCGAGCAATCAGCCGTCGGCGAGGCCGCGAGCCGTGCCGCAGATCCCGCGCGGTGCCGACGTGCAGGAGCAGGCGCGCAACATCGCGGCCTGGATCAGAAAGTATTCGAGCCGCTAGGCGGAAACGTTCTCTTGCGGCTCGGCCACAGGAGCGCCGAACGTGATGCCGTCGCGGGCGAGCGCGAGCTGGACTTCCTCCCGCGCCTTGTAGATCCGCCACTTGACGGTCGCGAGCGTGATCTCGAGCGAGTCGGCGATCTCCGTGTAGGAGAGCCCGACCACGTCGCGGAGGAGCAGCGCCATCTTCAGGTCGACGGTCAGGTTTTCGACGGCCCGCCAGAGCGAGTCCATCTCTTCCAACCGCTCGACCGGCGCGTCCAGCACCTCGAGCGGCGCGATGTCGTCCAGCGCAACCAGAGCCCGCGGCCGCCGCTCGACGGCGCGCAGCTCGTCAAGCACCCGGTTCTTCGTCACCTGGAAGAGCCAGGTCGTGAACTTGCAGCGAAGCGAGAACTTCGGCAGGCCCTGGAAGACCCGCAGGAAAACTTCCTGCGTGAGGTCTTCGGCGAGGCTGCGGTCGCCGTTCACGAGGCGGAGGACGTAGTTGAAGACGGGCGTTTCGTACGCGCGCAGGATGAGCGAGAACGCGCGCTCGTCTCCTCGTTGCGCCTTCCGCAGGACGCCAGGGTCAGGCTGGGCGAGGCTCAAGGCTGGGCCAGTATAGAGCGGAAGTTGCTCATGTGCAGAGATTTTGTCCCGACATCTGTAAGGGTTTCGTGAGGCCGAGGTACGAGATTGCGGTTGGCGCGAGATCCTGCAATTCGCCGTCTTCACGGAGCTCGGCGTCCGGGTCTGTGACGACGAACGGCACGGGGTTCGAGGTGTGCGCGGTGTGCGGGCTTGTGCCGTCCTCCTCGTACATCTGTTCGGCGTTACCGTGGTCTGCGGTGACGAGCGCGACGCCGCCGAGCCGCTGAACGGTCTCGACGACGCGGCCGAGACATTCGTCCGCGGCCTCGACCGCCTTTACGACTGCCGGGATCACGCCGCTGTGGCCGACCATGTCCGGGTTCGCGAAGTTGACGATGCCGAAGCCGTACCCGTCCCGCTCGAGCTCCGAACAGAACCGTTCGGCGACCTCCGCGGCGGCCATCTCGGGCTTCTCGTCGTAGGTGCCCACGTCGCGCGGGCTCGGCACGAGGATTCTGGTCTCCCCGCCCCACTCTTCCTCGCGACCGCCGTTGAGGAAGTACGTCACGTGCGCGTACTTCTCGGTCTCGGCGACATGAAGCTGCCGCACCCCCTGCTCGGCGAGGGTCTGCGCGAGCGTCTCGTCGACCTCCTGCTCGCTGAACGCGGCCGGGCAGTCGAGGTCGTCGCTGTACCGCGTCATCGTGGTCACCGCGACGCCTCGCTCCCGTAGCCGCTGGGTCAGCTGGCGGGCTCGATCGGGCCGGAAATTGAAGAAGATGACCGAATCGAGGACAGGATCGATTCGCGGCTTGTGCTCGACGACGATCGGCTCGATGAACTCGTCCGTCACTCCATTCGCATAGTTCGCCTCAACGGCTGCAATCGCATCCCCCGTCTGGTTCCCCTCGCCGTCCAGCAGGGCGGCAAGTGCGCGGTCGGTCCGCTCCCAGTGCTTGTCCCGGTCCATCGCGTAATAGCGGCCGACCACAGTGGCGACCCGGTCGGTAGGCAGTTCGCGGAGATCCCGGGCCGCCGAGGTCGGCGAGACGTCGCGCCCATCCGTGAATGCATGGATCCAGGTGCGCTCGGGCGCGAAGCGGAGCAGCGCCTGCAGGTGGTCGATGTGGGAGTGGACGCCGCCGTGGGACACGAGTCCGAGCAGATGGACGTCGCCGCCCTTGGCGAACGCTGCCTTCAGCGCGGGGTTCTCGAAGAAGGAGCCGTCCTCGATCGCGCGGTTGATCCGCTGCAGGTCCTGGTCGAGAACGCGGCCCGAGCCGATCGTCAAGTGGCCGACCTCGGAGTTGCCCATCTGGCCCGGCGGCAGCCCGACCGCCTCGCCGGAGGCCTTCAGCGTCGTGTGCGGGTACTCGGCCCAGAGCCGGTCGAAGTTCGGAGTGTCCGCGAGCGAGACGGCATTCCCGGGGCCGGGCGGAGCGCAGCCCCAGCCGTCGAGGATGACGAGCGCGACTAGAGGGAAGCGGCCGCTTGGCAAATCGCCGTGAACGATTCCACTTCCAACGAAGCGCCGCCGACGAGCGCGCCGTCTACAGCCGGTTGCGAGAGGAGCTCGGCGGCGTTCTCGGGCTTGACCGAGCCGCCGTAGAGGACCGGGACGTCGAGGAAGCTCTTGATCAGGGCGTGCGCTTCCTTCGCCTGCTCCGGGCTCGCCGTTTTGCCTGTGCCGATGGCCCAGACAGGCTCGTAGGCGAGGACTAGCCCGCTGTGCGTGCCCACGCCGTCCGCTATCGCCTCGACCTGGATGCGCAGCACGAGCTCCATCTGTCCGGTCTCGCGCTCCTCGAGCGACTCGCCGACGCACGCAATCACCCTCAGCCCGCTTTCCAGCGCGGCGAGAGTGCGGCGCGCGACCGTTTCGTCAGTCTCGCCAAAGTGTTGGCGCCGCTCGGAGTGGCCGACGATTGCCCCCGTCACTCCAAGCTCGCGCAGCATCGGCGCCGAGATCTCACCCGTGAACGGGCCCTCGTCGGCCCAGTGAACGTTCTGCGCGAAGACCGTGTGGCCGCTCTCGAGTGTCGCGGCAAGGGAGACATAGGGTGGGCAGATCACCGCCTCGACCCCTTCGGGCGCGCTGAAGGCATCGCAGAACGACCGTGCCTCGCGTGGCCCCTTGTACATCTTCCAGTTCGCGGCGATGAGCACCGGTCAATTCTCCGGGATCACGGCGACGCCGGGTAGTTCCTTGCCCCCCAGCAACTCAAGGGCGGCGCCGCCGCCCGTCGAGAGCCACGAGACCTGGTCGGCGAGGCCGAGCTCGCGGAGGGCGCGGGCGGAATCGGCTCCGCCGACGACCGAGTACGCGTCGGACTGGGCGACGGCCTGCGCGACCGTTCTCGTGCCTTCGGCGAAGCGGGGCCACTCGAAGACGCCCATCGGGCCGTTCCAGAAGATCGTCTGCGCCCGGGCGATCGCGGCCGCGAAAGCCTCACGAGTCTCCGGTCCGATGTCGAGCCCGAGCCAACCATCGGGCAGCGCGTTGTACGGCACGACCTGCGTCTCGGCGCCCTCGGCGAACTCGGCGGCCGCGACGACGTCACGCGGGAGCTCCACCTCGAAACCGAGCGGGTTCTCTTCGCGCAGCTGCTCGGCCATCTTGCCGCCGACGAGGATCGTGTCCGCCTTGCCGCCGAGGTTCTGGAGCACGCCGAGCTTGTCCTCGACTTTGGCGCCACCGGATACGAGCACGAACGGCCGCTCGACCTCGCCGAGCAGCTTGCCGAGCTCCTCCAGCTCGCGCTCCAGCAGCAGGCCCGCGTAGGCCGGGAGCAGCTTCGCGACACCGACGGTGGACGCGTGGGCGCGGTGCACCGACCCGAAGGCGTCCTCGACGAAGAGGTCTCGACCTTCGGCCAGACGGCGCGCGAGCTCGGGGTCGTCCTTCGTCTCGCCAGGGTCGAAGCGGGTGTTCTCGAGCACCTCGAGCCGGTCGTCCGGCAGCCGCTCCAACAGCACGGCCCGCACCGGTTCCATCGAGAAGGCGGGGTCGGGCCCCTTCGGGCGGCCGAGGTGCGAGCAGACCGCGACGGCGGCGGCGGCGTGCTCGAGGAGGTAGCTAAGGGTCGGCAGGGCCGCCTCGATGCGGGTGTCGTCGGCGACGTGACCGTCCTCCAGGGGCACGTTGAGGTCGGCGCGCACGAGGACGCGCTTGCCGCCGACGTCGGCGTCTCGGACGGAGCGCGGTCGCAACTACGCGGAGACCGCGGCGGGCACCGACTGCGCGACGAGCTCGACCACGTCGGAGAGCCGGCAGCTGTAGCCCCACTCGTTGTCGTACCAGCCGATGACCTTGACCATCCGGCCGTGAGCCATCGTCGAGAGGCCGTCGAGGATGCAGGAGTGCGAGTTTCCGACGATGTCCGACGAGACGAGCGCGTCCTCGCTGTACTGGAGGATGCCCTGCCACGCGTCCTGGCCGGCGGACGAGCGGAAGGCGTCGTTCACCTCTTCTGCCGAGGCCTCGCGCTCGAGCACGCAGACGAGATCGGTGACGCTCCCGTCCGGGACCGGGACACGGAGCGCCATCCCGTCGAGCTTGCCCTTCAGCTCGGGGAGCACGAGTGCCGTCGCCTTCGCGGCGCCCGTCGTCGCTGGGACGATGTTGACGGCGGCGGCGCGCATCCGGCGGAGGTCGGGCTTGCCTTTCCGCGTGAGCGCGATCTGGTCCTGGAGCTGCTGCTCGGTCGTGTAGGCGTGCACCGTCGTCATGAAGCCGGACTCGATGCCGAATTTCTCGAGGAGGATCTTCGCCATGGGCGCGACCGAGTTCGTCGTGCAGGAGGCGTTCGAGATGATGCTGTGCTGGTCGGGGTCGTACTCCTTGTCGTTGACGCCGAGGACGACGGTCAGATCGGGATCGGTCGCGGGAGCCGAGATGACGACCTTCTTCGCGCCGGCCTCCAGGTGCTTGGAGGCGCCGTCGCGGTCGGTGAAGAGGCCGGTCGACTCGACGACGACGTCGACGCCGAGGTCGCCCCAACCCAGCGCGGCGGGCTCGCGCTCAGAGAGGACCTTCAGCGTCCGGTCGCCGATCCGCAGCTCGGCGTCGCCGGCGCTGATCTCGGCGTCGAGGATGCCGTGCGTCGAGTCGTACTTGAGCACGTGGGCGAGCACGTCCGCGTCCGCGAGATCGTTGACCGCGACGATCTCGTAGCCCGGCTGGCGCTTCAGATATGCGCGGTAGAAATTGCGCCCGATCCGTCCGAACCCGTTGATCCCTACCCGAACAGCCACGTGACCTCCCCGTCAGCTTTGACCCGAGTCTAACCGCCCCTCGCCGGTGCCAGACACCCACACGAAAGCGTCACGCCTTCGTGACGGAAGTGCAACATCGCCTGCAAAACGGACGCCTCGTACGAAAGGCGCGGTGTCAGACACCGTCACGAAAGTGTCACGGCCAGGGGCGGGCCGCTAAGGCGTCGCTTGCGACGCCGTCTAGAGCGCGTGCCGGCTTTGCCGGCGCGCGCGTCTTAAGTCCCGAACGGCCAGCCCTGGCCTCCGGCCAGGGCGGGCCGGAGGGGAAGCTCCGAGGACGACCTCCCCCTCCGCATTGTCGCGCTCCGGACCTTGGCGACGGACGGGGTCTGAATCCATCGCCGGACGAGCGCAAACCCGCCGCGCGGAGTATTACTCAAGCTGTTAGCGAAAAACTACGTGCTTGAAAGTCGTAAAGATCGCTCCTCGCTGTAGCCTGGGCAGGCATCGCAATCGATACTTTCCCGGCCCTTCGATTTATCGCCGAGCGAGCCGCAGAACCGCCTGAAGGCGGCGATGAGCAGATGCTTTGCTCACGGGCGGCTCGCACTTAGCACCGAGCTCCCTGAGCGCCAGTGAGGGGTGCCGTAGGCGGAGCTCCGCGATTTCACGCAACCGAGGACTGAGCTCGTCGAACCGCCTCGAACGCTGCAACCGCCGCACCGCTTCGAGCTGCGC
>WNGF01013000.1_pt1 | contig 11400 bp, 9 predicted proteins | sample 5400641 | NCBI WGS metagenome assembly WNGF01 (sample SAMN13153371, study PRJNA577476) | soil metagenome | isolation source: 80 cm soil or saprolite under grassland replicate 2 | place: USA:California | collected 2016-06-15 | reverse complement strand
AGGGCTTCGAGCTTTTTCGAATCGAAGATCCAGGAGAGAAGCCGCTTCGCTTCGACGTCGTCTGGCGGAGGAAGTTTTTCGAACCGTGCCAGCTCCCGGTCGAGCTCGATGATGCGCGGACCGTCCTCCGGCCGCGCGCGGCGAACAACGGGCCGCCGAACTCTGGACTCTCGACTTCCTTTCACCGCTTGACCGCCACGACCTTCGCGAAATCGACAGACTTCACGAGCTGCACCGCTTCCTCTCCGGAGACGTTGGCGCCCTGCCCCAGCACGAGCCGCGACGGCAGGACGATGACGGTGACGAGAGTCGTGGGCCGGCCCGTCGAGCGGTCGGTCACGACGAAGGTCTTGTGTCCCGAGATCTCCGTCTCGCGCGTCTCGACCCCGCTCGTCTTTTTCGCCTCCGCGAACGCCCTGCGAAGAGGCGCGAGCAGATCCTTGCCGTCCCCGTAGTCCTGAACCGCGATGCGAAACTGCTTCGTCGAGCTCGGACTCTCGATGCGCTGGAAGAAGCGGGAGGCCTCGACGTACGGACCCATCTCGTTCTCGGCCTCTTCGGGCAGGGTGTCGGTCGGCGCCGGCGCGTAGCCCGGCAGGCTGGCGGGCAATCCCTCTCGCAGCGTCAATGGCCAGGACGGCTTGTCCGGCGAGGCGCACAGAAAGAGAGCGGAGAAGAACAAGAACAGCACCGCGGCCGGGAGTCTCGCCGATCGAAACATCTGAAAACAGAATAACCCGGATCGGCACGATTCTTGAACCAATCAGATGATGGCGGTCAATTTGTGGATTCGCCGGAGGGGAGAAGCATGAAACGCTGGATAGGGACCATCACCGTCCTCGCGTTTTTCGCTACGGGAGTCGCGCTCGGACAGACCAAGGTGGAATCTGTCACCAAGGAAAAGAGCGCCCAGGGCACGAGCAAGACGAAGAAAAAGGCCGTGACGGGAACCGTGAAGGAATACGAAGCCGGAAAGAAGATCAAGATCACCGGGCCGGCCGACAAGAGCTACTCGTTCGACCTCGACGAGAATGCCCGCGTCGAGGGGAACATCGCGGTCGGTCAGACGGCGAAGGTGGAATACACCAAGGACAACGAGGGCAAGGAGCACGTGACCGTGCTCTCCGAATCGAAGGTGGCCGCGGAACCTTCCCGCTCGGCCGCGCAAGGCGCCGAGGCGCGAGCATCGCACACCGGCGGCACCATGCACATGGAGTCCAAGACGGAGCAGAAAGGGCCCGGCCCGAACACGAAGGTCAAGACCGAATCCGTGATCGGCACCGTGAAGGAGTACGAAGCGGGGAAGAAGATCACGGTGACGGGACCCAAAGACAAGGACTACACCTTCAACCTCGATGAGAACGTCGCAATGAAGGGAACGGTCAACGTCGGGGAGCGCGTCAAAGTCAGTTACACCAAGTCCGACGGCGGCGACAAGGTCACGACCCTGATGGCGTACCCGGCCGCGGCCAAGAAGAAGACGAAAAAGACCGCCGGCTGACTCTTTCTGGCGGCGGCACGATCCCCCGCATGGTGCGGGGGATCGTTTTTGAGCGCGGTGCCGCCGCCGTCTCGACGAAAAATCCGCGCCGCAAAGGAGGACCCCGATGAAATGGCGTAGTTTTTTCCTGGCGTTGGCGACAGGCGCCGCCGCTACTCTCCTGGTCGCCCAGGAGGTGACCACGAAACAGACAACGGTCCAGAGCTCCGACAACCCCCGGGTCGTCACCATCAGCGGTGAGGTCGTCAAATACGAGCCGGGCCAAACCATCGTTCTCCGGCAGCCCGACAAACGCGTCGTGACCTACACGCTCAGCCCGGGCGCCATCCTTTCGGAAGATATCCAGATCGGGCGCACGGTGACCGTATCCACGGAGCCGTCGAAGGACGGCTCGGGACCGGCGATCGTCACGAAAGTCACAACCACGAGCATGACACCCGAAGGCCAGACGAAGACGACCACCGAGAAGACCGAGATGAGTCCATCGGGTGAGACGTCGAAGACGACGACGACCACGATCTCCGGAACGGTCTCGGCGTTCGAGCCGGGGCAGTTCATCACGATCGAGCGCCCCGACCATCAGACCGTCCGTTACACGATCACACAGGAGTCGCAGCTTCCGCAGGACCTGACGGTCGGCAAGACGGTCACAATCCGCACGACCACGGTCAACGGCGCGCAGGTGGCCAAGCAGGTGACCATCACGAAGACCCAGACGCGCATCCGGTAGGAGCGCGCCTGTGACAGGGTCTCAATAAAAAAGGCGGTCCCGCGCGGGACCGCCCTTTTTTTGGAGAGACCGGATTACTTCTTGGGCCCCAGGATGGCGTCCTTGGCCTTCTTCGAGACGCGGAACTTCACGACACGCTTGGCGGGGATCGCTTGGCGGGGATCTTGATCTCCTCGCCCGTCGCCGGGTTGCGGCCCATGCGCGCCTTCCGATTCACGAGGACGAGCTTGCCGACCCCGGGGATCGTAAAGCTGTTCTTCGCTTCCTTGTAGGAGAGGGCCGTCAGGTCGTCGAGAAACTGCGTCGCCACGCGCTTGGTCTGCCCGGTGGACTTCGCCAGATGATCCGCGATCTGAGACTTCGAAAGCGCCTTCCCGGAATCTTTTGCCATATGCGTTACCCCTTCTTCTTAGGAATCGCCGTTTCCGGCGTCATTCAAACTGGCTCGCTATTCTATCCACCGCGCGGAGCGTCAAGCAAAAAAAAGCGATCTTACGAAAGTTTTTTTTCGCCGCGCGAAAACCAGTCCGGTGGGGTCCGCTTGCCCCGCATGCCCGCGTCTCCCCTGGAGAGTAAGATCTTCGGTCAAGAAGAGAGGAATGACGAGAACGCGAACGATCCGTTTCGTCCCGGTACTCCGGCCTCCTGAGCCGCCGCCCGCAACGGCCGCGGCACAGCCGACCCCGGGGTCAATCGTCCGGCAAGGAGAGCTAAAAGACTATCAGAACATCCCTTTACGGCACTTGCAGGACGAGGAGTCCCCGGGAACGCGGCTGACCCGGACTCGATGACCCGCCGCCACGGAAACGCGAGAATCCGGAGGCGCGGATTCGGGGCATTCTTTCTCCTGCTTGCCGTCCTCGCGGCCACGGGCTGCGGCGAGCGGTCGGACATCCGGATCGCCCGGCGAATCCTCGAGAACCACCGCCGTCGCGCCGGCGTCAAGCCTCTCCCCGGCGCACAGGTGGTTAGGCTCAAGCTCTTTTCCCCGCCGGAAAGAGAAGCCGCGGAGGGAACGGGTCAGATCGAGTGGGACGGCTCGAACTACAGGGAGACGGTCTCTTCGGCAGGCTGCACCACCGTCCGTGGCATCCAAGCGGGCAAGGCCTATCTGACCGATGAGGACGGCGTCACGCGGGTCACCTCCGAGCCGGCACTCTCGGAGCTTCTGACCCACTCCTACTTCTGGCGGCGGGCTTACCTGTTCGACAACCTGGAGAACGCCAGAATCGCCCTCGGGCCGGCTGACACGGCGACCGTCTCTGTCCGGTTGATCCCGCGGGGCGGTCATCCTCTGCTTCTGATTTTCTCCAACCGGGGAGATCTCGTCGGAGCACGGTCGCCTCGCTTTCGCCTCGAGTTCCGGGGTCCGCGGCGATTGACCGACGCCTCACGGCCGGGCGCGCCGGTCGAGGCGGAGATTTCCTCGATCACCCTGCCCGTGGATCAGATGAGCGATACCCAGGCCGGCGGATGGTCCGCCCGCTGGCCGGCCCCTTCCGCGGAAGCGGCCTTCGTCGGGATCGGCCGCGGCGCCGGAATGGACGGGCGCATCGCTGGAATGCCGGTCCGAATCGCCCTCGACTCCAACGCCGATGGGCCGTTTCGTGTTCGGGCCGGCGTTGCGCAAAGACTCGGACTGTCTCCGCGCCCCGACGTGCTCGGACGGCGGCTGGCCCGCGCCGGGCCGCTCGAAGTTGGAACGCTTACTTTTCCGGCGCTGTGGGTCCAGGTCTCCGATGAGATTCCGGAGGGCGCCGATGCCGAGGCGGGCGGCGTGTTCTTTCGGGAGGCCGTCGTCGAGATGGATCCGGGAAAGGCGCGCATCCGGTTTCACGACCCCGCGCGCTGGACGGCGCCGCCCGGCTACTTCCGCGGACTTCTCGACGACGATGGAGATCGCCCGGTAGCGATTGTGCGTCAGGGCTCAGGCACTCTGAGGCTGCGCGCCGGCACCGGCTCGGCCTCGGGACTTCTCCTGGCTCCCGATTCCGCGCGCCGGATGGCGCTTTCCACTCCCGGCTCCGTGGCCGGAGAACTGCGCTGGGGCACGGCTCCTTTCCCCCCGGCGCCCGTCGCCGTCGAATCGGCGGCCTTCGATTCCGAGTGGGGAGACGACGGCAGCCTCGGCTTCGATGTTCTTCTCCGCTTCCACGTCTTCTGGGATATGCCCCATCGCTGGGCCTACCTGCGGCCGCTCGACACGCCCGCAGGAAGTCCGTAGTCCTTGGTTTCCCTGATCTTAGTCGGGGTCCCCTGACTGAGGACCAAGGACTAGGGACTAAGGACTGACTACCGTCCGATATCGATGGCCTGGCTGCCGCCGAGCAGAATCATCGTGTCGCAGCCGGCGCAGAGGACTTCGGGCCGGAGCGCCAGGAATCCTGCCTCCAGACACAGCACGGCGGCGCAATAAGGACATTCCACTTCCACGGTTTCGGACTGCGGCGACTGGGTCTTGTCCGGCGCGCCGCGGCGCGCCATTCCGGCACGGGAAGAAGGGTGGAAACGCACGACATTCTCTTCGCTCACCGCTGTTCCTCCTCTTGAAATGAGGACAAAGGATGGGGATCGGACGGTGACGGCGGAGCCAGCGAGAGGCGAGCGCTCGACCGGCTGGCCCTCTGAAGAATCAGACCCGCGACGCCCACGATGAACAAAAGCCCACCGGTCAAGAGCAGGCTCGCGGCCGCCGCGCGCACGGGTCTCGGGCCATCGTCGATTCCGGGGCGGCCGAAGACGACGCCTCCCAGGAAGATGCAGATCACCGACACGAGGAGGAGACTTCTCGCCCGTCCCTGAGGAGCGGAGGGTTGGGACCACACGAGCCTCATCAGGACGACTCTCGGAACGGTCGAACCCGGCAGTCGGAAGGCCGGGCCAGCCTGGCGTTCGGAGTCAAGTCGCTCACACCGACCTCCGAAGCGTTCGCGGAGCGCGAAATCTTCGCGTCCGTCTCTCCTGTCAACGGAGGAATTGTATTCGACTCGGCCCGGAGAGGCAACGAGATAATTTCAGACTGATGATTGACTTCAATCTGCAAACAACAATCAACAATCGACAATCAACAATGGATTGATATCCTCGAAGAATGACTCCTTCGACGATGTTCGCGGTCGCTCTGCTCCTGCTGCCGGCTCTCGCTGGGGGATTCGAGGGACCGGAAGGTCCCCCGCCCACTTCCAGCCCTCGAGGATTCTCCGGCAAGAGCGCCGACACGGAAAGGAAATGGGAGCAACGTTACCGCTCGCTGCCACAAGCTTCCGTCATCCGAGAGTCGAACCGGATTCTCTCGGCCGAGCCCCACCACGTCGGCTCGCCCTATGACGAGAAGAACGCCCGGTGGATCCTCTCGAAGTTCCTGGAATTCGGGCTCGACGCTTCGATCGAGACCTTCTATCCTCTCTTCTCGACGCCGAAGGAGCGCGTCCTCGAAATGATCGAGCCGGCTTTCTTTCGCGCGGCGCTCGCAGAGACGCCGGTCGAGGGCGACCCCACCTCCTCCCAGACCGCCGCGCAGCTTCCCACTTACAACGTCTATTCGATCGACGGCGACGTGACGGCTTCGCTGGTCTATGTCAACTACGGAGTCCCCGCCGACTACGAGAAGCTCGCCCGCCTCGGAGTAGATGTGCGCGGCAAGGTCGTCATTGTGCGATACGGGGCGAGCTGGCGCGGCATCAAGCCGAAGGTGGCGGCCGAGCACGGAGCGGTCGGGTGCCTGATCTATTCCGATCCGCGGGACGACGGCTACTTCGAGGGAGACGTCTACCCGGCGGGGCCGTACCGGCCGCCGCAGGGCGTGCAGCGTGGGAGCGTTTCGGACGGGCCGCTCTATGCGGGGGATCCGCTGACCCCCGGCGTCGGTGCGACGAATCCGAATGCCCGCTTCGACCTGAAGGACGCGAAGACCCTGACGAAGATTCCGGTCCTGCCGATCTCCTACGGCGACGCGAAGCCCCTGCTCGCCGCGCTTGCGGGCCCCCTCGCTCCGCGGGAATGGCGTGGCGCTCTGCCCATCACCTACCACGTCGGTCCCGGCCCGGCGAAGATCCATCTCAAGGTCTCCTTCGACTGGAAGATCACACCGGTGCGCGACGTCATCGCGAGGATCCCGGGATCGGTATTCCCCGACGAATGGGTTATCCGTGGCAACCACCACGACGCCTGGGTCAATGGATCGAGCGACCCCGTCAGCGGCCTGTCCGCGCTCCTCGAGGAGGCGCGCGCCCTCGGGACTCTTGTGAAGGAAGGCTGGAGACCCCGCCGCACGATCCTGCTCTGCGCCTGGGACGGGGAGGAGCCGGGACTCCTGGGCTCGACCGAGTGGGCCGAGACGCATGCCGAGGAGCTACGGACGAAGGCCGTCGCCTACATCAACAGCGACTCGTGCGGGCGGGGTTTCTTCAACGCCAGCGGATCGCATTCTCTGGAGACCCTCGTCAATGAAGCCGCCGCCGAGGTCGGAGACCCGGAGAAGAAAATCCCGATCCTCCGGCGGCTGCGGCTTCGGCGGATCGAGGAGGCCCGGAACGCGGAGGACCGGCGCGACGCCCGCGAGCGGGGGAATGTGCGCATCGGCGCGCTCGGATCGGGGTCGGACTACACCACGTTCGTGGATCACCTGGGGATCGCGTCGCTCAACCTCGGCTTCGGCGGTGAGGGAGGTGGCGGCGTCTACCACTCGATCTACGATGATTTCGCCTGGTATACGCGCTTCTCCGACACAGACTTTTCCTACGGACGCGCTCTCGCGCAGGTGGCCGGTTCGATCCTGATGCGGCTCGCTGACGCGGACGTCCTCCCGTTCGATTTCATCGGGCTGGCCGACGCCGTGGCGCGCTACGTCAAGGAGATTCGCGATCTCGCGAAGGATCAGCGGGAAGCGTCGGAGGAGAAGAACCGCAGAATCCACGAGGGAGTCCCCCAGGCGGTCGCCGACCCGAGGGAGCCCTTCGTGCCTCCCGGGAAGGACCCGCCCGTTCCCGACTTCGACTTATCGCCGCTCGAGAAGGCGTCGGTGTCTCTCACGGACACGGCGAAAGAATACGACGCCGCCCTCTCCGCCGCCGGGCGAATTGACGGGGCGCGTCTCGCGCGAGTCAACGCGCTCCTGCGATCGGCCGAACGAATGCTAACGCGCGAGGAGGGCCTTCCCCGCCGGTCCTGGTTCAAGCACTACGTCTACGCGCCCGGTTTCTATACGGGCTATGACGTCAAGACGCTGCCCGCGGTGCGCGAGGCCATCGAAGAAAAGCAGTACTCTGACGTCAACAGCGAAGTCGCCAAGACCGCCGAAGTCCTCCAGCGCGCCGCCGCCAACATCCGCGAGGCGGCAAAGGCGTTGGGCAATTGATCCGATTCGTCTAGCCCGGATTTATTCATGGTCACCCGGCCGCAACACGGGCAACCCTCTGCGCCAAGGAACATTGCGACAGAAAACCGATGACTGCGGTCAGGAACATCTTGTCCGCGACAGAAATTTTTCGTCGAGACAAGGAAGGGCGACGACGGCGATGCCGGGGCGCATCGCAGAGGAGCGCTGACGCCGTATCGGCGGAAAAGATCGGAGCGGCGGCCGGAGTCGATCATAAATAATGCGGGCTAGCCGCGCATTGCAGCGTAGAAGTCGTTGGACTCGAACCGGCCGTGAGCGACAGCGACCGTGCCGTCGCAGCGGGCCGTGACCTCGCCCCGCCCGTCGAGAATCTCAGCGGCGGCGAAAGTCAGGTTCATGCCGGAGCGGAGGAGGCGGGCTTCGACAGTCACGCGATCGCCGCGCGTGGGGCGGAAGAAGGTCATCGCCAGAGAGACGGTGGCCGAGCGGGTGTCGGGGCGCGTCAGCCAGCCGACGGTGCCGATCGCGAGGTCGAAGAGACCCGCAAGGACCGGGCCGTTCACCGCGTCGGTCCCCATGCCGCCGCGGTGGTACGGCATCACCGGATCGATGACCGCACGCACGCGGTCCACTCGTTCGAACTCCAGTCGGGCTCCGAGCTGCCGCATCGGCGGGGAGTCGTTCCAGGCCTTCGCCAGCGCCTGGAGCGATTCGAGCGTCGCATAGGTCTCGGAAAAAGGCTTGGGCTCCTCGCTCACGCGAGGGAGCCTACCAAAGCGGACGCGAAGGCTACTTCTTCAGCGCACCCTTGAATGTGTAGATGGCGTCGGCCTGGCCTTTCTTCGTCCAGACCGCCGTTGCCTCGACCGAGTCCCCCTTGACGGTTCCCTTCCACTTCATGGTGCCTTCCTTGGGACTCGTGGACACCGCCTCGAAAGTCGTTCCGACGTCGCTGACCGCGGCCGTGTAAGCCGTCTCGGTGAAGCCATAGGCGTCGCACGCCGTCGAGCGGAACTTGCCATCCTTGAAGACGAACGTATCCTGGTCACCCTTCGTCTTTCCCTTCTCCGTCATCTCGCCCGCGAAGGTCTTGCCGTCGAGCGGTCCCTTCTCGGCGGCGGCCGCCGGGGCCGGGGACCAGAGGAGAACGAGAGCCGCCGCGAGGAGGAGTCCAAACTGCTTCGCCATTCTTGTCATGGCGCCTCCTTTCGAGGGCAATTTTATCCTCGCGAGCGGGAGATCCCTGCCCGGATCACCAGTCACCATCTCATTCGAACTTTTCCATCAGCCAGACATCTCCCCCGCGCGGGCGGAACCGGTCGAAGAGAATGAAGCGGCCGTCGGGAGACCAGCGGGGATAGTCGATGCGCGAATCCGGGTCGTCGAACTCGAAGACTCTCTCGGGACTGCCGCCGGAAAGCGGCGAGATCCAGAGGGCCTTGTGGCCCAGCACGTCTATGATCTTGGTCTGGTCCGGGGAGAAGGACATGTGCGCGCCGCCGACGACCTCCGGCATCTCCTCCGGCTCGCCCCCCGAGGCGGGGACTCTCATCGTGCGCGGCTTTCCCGAAGGACAGCGGAAGACGATCCCCTTGCCGTCGGCCGTCCACTCGAGGAAGTGTCCCATGACTCCGACCTGGGTCAGAGGCCGCGGGTTGCCCCCGTCGGCGTTCATCACCCAGACCTCGAGCCGGCCTCCTTCGTCCGACATATAGGCGATCGAGCGTCCGTCCGGAGAAAAGGCCGGATTGACGCTGATCGAGGAGCCCCGGGTGACCCGTCGCGGCTTTCCGCCCGCAGTCTCGACCGTCCAGATGTCCACGCTTTCCGCCCGCGAGGAGAAGAAGGCGATGTGGCGTCCGTCGGGCGAGAAGGCCGGCTGGTAATCGCCACCGGGTCCGCGGGTCAGTTGTCGGACAGACCCGTCGGCCATCGAAAAGAGCCAGACGCTCATCTCGCCGGAGCGGTCGGAATTGAACGCGATCTGGGTTCCATCCCGGGACCAGGCGCCGCGGCTGTCTTCCCGCGTCGTCGCGATGACCTTCTCGGGAGGTCCTGCCGGCCGCCCGGTCGCCGGGTTGACGGGCAATCGCCAGATGTCCGCGTTCTGTCGCAGGATGGAGAAGGCGATCCTTCGGCCGTCGCGCGAGATGGCCGCGCCGACATCCTGGCCGGCTCCGGTCGTCAACTGCTGGAGCGGCCCGACGGGCTCGCCGCCAGCGGTGACCGGCACGCGCCAGATGTTCAGCCCGCCGCTGCGATAGGACGTGAAGTAGACGAAGCCCGAGGCGGACCAGACCGGGCAGATGTCCTGCACGTCGTCGTTGGTGATCCAGGACAGGACCTTCGAGTCGAGGTCCACCACGCGGACGTCGAACTTCGTCCGCTCGATGTCCTGGAAGACGATCCGGCGCCCGTCGGGAGACCAGCGCGGCCGGGTGTGCGCGACGGCCTCCGACGTGTCGGACGTGGCCTGCTGCGGGTTGCGGCCCCGCTCGTCGGCGATCCAGATCCGGCGCGGTCCCGCCCAAGAGGCGTCGAACGCGATCCGCTTCCCATCGGGCGAATGAGACGGGTTGGCGGCATTCTCGACGAGCAGGACTTCCTTGCCGGTCGAGAGCTCCACGCTCCAGATGTCCGCGCCCTCGTAAGCTCCGAAAACATCCACGGGCTCGAGCCTCCTGCCGGGCTCCCGGGACCGCGCGAAGAGAAGGGAGCGCCCGTCGGGGGACCAATCTGGCTGGATGTCGTCGGACTCTCCCGGGCTCAGGGCCGACTCCTGGCCTGTCTCGAGGTCCTTGACCAAGACTCTGCGGACCGGCCCGGCTTCCCGGCAGAAGGCCAGGCGCTTCCCCTCCGGCGACCAGGCCGGGAACTCCTCGATCGCCTCGGCGAAGGTGACCTGCGAGAGTCGCGGAGGCGAGAACGGTCTCGGCGACTCGGGCATCGCGCGAGTCGTCGAGAAAAGAGACGCGATCGAGCGCGCGAATCCCGGCCACCGCGGCGTCTTCGAGGGCGCGCCCTGCCCGCCGCTCGGGGCTGGAGAGGCTCCTTGCTTTCTCGCGGAGAGTGCCGCGTCGATCTCGAGGCCGGCGTCCCCGGCGTCGCGCAGGCGCCGCGAGGCGTCCTTCTCCAGACAGCGTTCGAGAAGCTTGCGAATCTCTTCCGGTGTCCCGCGAGGCAGCCGCCGCCAGTCCGGCTGACGATCGAGGATCGCGACGAGAGTGTCGGAGACCGTCTCCCCTTCGAAGGCTCGCACGCTCGTCAGCGTCTCGTAGAGCACGCAGCCGAATGCCCAGATGTCGGCGCGCTTGTCCACCGGCTTTCCTCGCGCCTGCTCCGGACTCATGTAGGAAAGCGTGCCCAGGATCATGCCCTCCCGAGTAAGACTCGCGAGTCCCACCTCCGTCGGAAGAGCCGTGATGTCGTTTGTCGCCATGGGATGCTGACCCGTGGCCGTTTGCTCTCTACCGGCCGCGCCGAGCGGCCGCCTCCTTGCCAGCCCGAAGTCGAGCACCTTGACCCAGCCTTCGGGCGTGACCTTGACGTTGTTGGGTTTCAAATCGCGATGGACGATGCCCTTCGCATGCGCCGCATCGAGCGCATCGGCGATTTGCCGGCAGACGCGGAGCGCTTCTCCGAGCGGCAGCGGACCTCCGGCCAGCCTCTCCGACAACGTCTCGCCTTCGACCAGCGCCAGAACGAGAAAAGTCGTTCCCTCCGCTTCCTCGACCCCGTGGATCGCTCCGATGTTCGGGTGATCGAGCGCGGCGACCATCCGCGCCTCGCGCTCGAAGCGGGCCAGGTGCTCGGGATCGCCCGCGAGGGCGG
>WNGF01009199.1_pt1 | contig 11401 bp, 6 predicted proteins | sample 5400641 | NCBI WGS metagenome assembly WNGF01 (sample SAMN13153371, study PRJNA577476) | soil metagenome | isolation source: 80 cm soil or saprolite under grassland replicate 2 | place: USA:California | collected 2016-06-15 | reverse complement strand
ACGGGCAGGAGGTCAAGCCAGAAGTCACGCGGTGACCGGAACAATGGCCGATGACGTTGAGTCGTCTCCGGTCGCCCCCCCGCGCAGATCGAGCACCTCGCGAACCTTGAGGGCCAGGCTGTCCGGCGTGAAGGGCTTTTGCAGGAAAGCCGTGCCGGGGTCTAAGACCCCATGGTGAACAATGACGGTGTCGGTGTAGCCGGACATGTACAGGACTCGCGTCTCAGGATGCCTCCTTCTGACTCGGCCGGCCAGGTCTGGACCGCTCAGCCGCGGCATGATGACATCGGTGAGGAGAAGATCGATCACAACTCCTTGCCGGTCGGCGATCCGCACGGCTTCGTCCACGTCCTCTGCCTCTAGCACCGTGTACCCGTTCGACTGGAGAATCTTCCTGGCGACGTCCCGCACCCCTGGCTCGTCTTCGGCCAAGAGGATTGTTTCTCTGCCGCCCACTGGGCCGACGGGCGCCATGCTGGGCTCGAGCGACTCGGCAGGCTGGTCTGCGCGGGGGAGGTAGACCCGGAAGACGCTTCCGACCCCCACGTCACTCTCCACACAAATGTACCCCTGGTGTTGCTTGACGATCCCGTACACCATCGAGAGCCCCAGTCCCGTTCCCTTGCCCACCTCCTTCGTGGTGAAGAAGGGTTCGAATATCTGTGCCCGGATGTCCGGACTCATCCCGATGCCCGTGTCGCTCACCGCCACCATGACGTGAGGCCCATAAGACGCCCCGGGGTGCTCCCCGGCAAATGCCGCATCGAGGTGCACCTTTGCCGTTTCGAGGGTGAGCCGGCCCCCCGAGGGCATGGCGTCCCGGGCGTTGACCGCCAAGTTCATCAGCACCTGCTCGAGCTGGCCCGAATCCGCCATGACCCGGCCCATGTCGGAGCCCAGCGCGACGGTCAACTCGATGTCCTCGCCGATCAGTCGGCGCAGCATCGGGGCCACCTCACCGACCACCGTGTTGAGATCGAGCGCCTTCAGTTGGAGAACCTGTTTCCGGCTGAACGCGAGGAGCTGGCGTGTCAGCGTGGCGGCCCGGAACGCCGCCTGCTCGATCACCTCGAACTCGCGGTACAGGGGATCCCCAGCTTTGAGGCCATACCGCAGCAGCTGGAGGCGGCCGATGATGACCGTCAGGAGATTGTTGAAGTCGTGGGCCACGCCCCCGGCCAGCCGCCCGATCGCTTCCATCTTCTGCGACTGTGTCAACTGATCCTTCGTGCTCCTCAGCTCCTGGTAGGCGCACTGGATCTCCTGATACAAGCGCGCGTTTTCGATGGCCGTGGCCGCCTGCGCGGCAAACGCCGTCGCGATCGCCTGATCCGCGTCCGAAAACCCCGACTCCCGGCGGGTGCGGACCACCAAGACTCCCAAAGTCCGCGGCCCGCTCTTGATGGGCACACCAAGCCATCCCCGGTAGCCGAGCCGCTTGTCCGCGGCGCGGTGTGAGGCGATGTGGCGGGGATCATCGGCCGGATTGGTCACCATCAAGAGGTCACCGGCCTCGGCGACGCCCGCCGTCAGCCCTTCTCCGATCTTCAGCCGTGGCGTGAGCATGATGGCGTCCGCGTCGCCTACGGTAGCACGCAGGACGAGTTCGTCCCCTTCCACCAGGCGGATCCCGACTGACGGCGAATCGAGGAGCTGACCGCATGCGTCCGCGATCTGTTTGAGGAGCGACTCTAACGGCTGAATCCGCGACAAGGCCCGGCTTGTTTCGAGGAGCGCCTCGAGACGGGTTCGATGCCCTGCTGCCGCCTCCACGAGGTCGGCATTGCCGATCGCAACGGATGCGGCCTGCGCCATGCCGTGTAGCAATTCCCGCTCCTCGGCGGTGGGCGGATGTGAGGCCTGCGTCCATCTGAGGATGAACCCCCCGACCGTCGCCTCCCTCATCCGGAGGGGAATCATGACGACCGACTGCTGGGACGGCACGACCTGGAGCCACGGATGATCGCTAACTCGCGGGTCATTCAAGCAATCGGTCGACCACACCAACTCCGTCAGATTCTTCGTCGCCTCGGCCAGCTGGTGCCCTTCGGTGCCGGCGAGCGCGAGGACTCGTTCCTGGATGCCTTCACGGACCTTGTATCCCGCGAGCGGAATCACCCCGTCGCCATCGGGAGTGAGCCGCCACGCCCAGCCGAGATCGGCGCCGAGGGCCTGCGCCATCGCCCGGGTCGTCCGCCGGAGCACCTCTGCCAGATCCAGCGTCGAGCCGACGGCTTGGTTCACGGCCAGCAGCGTTTCGGTGTGACGAAGTCGCCGCTGGGCGGCCTCATAGAGCGTGGCATTCTCCAGGGCGATCGCGGCCTGGTGGCAGAATTGCTGGGCGAGGTGCACCTCCTCGTCGGAAAACACTCGGCCCGGGAGAGCACCGATCCCCAGGGCCCCGACGACCTCGTCGCGGACCAGAAGCGGCAGCGCCAGCACCGCTCGGTATTGCGCGGCTTCGATCGTCGCCCGCACTTCCGCTGGGAGCTCAATCCGAGGGTCATTCAGCATGTCGGGCGTCGTGACCGGTCGGCGTTCGCGGATCGCAAGGCCCACCGTGCCTGTGCTCCTCGAAAGCCGCTGGGGCAAGGCGATCTCTTCCCCGAGGCGGGCCATGAGCACGAGGTCCTGGGAGTCACGTTCGACTCGATAGAGGACCGCCAATTTGGCATCGAGAAGGCGTCTGACTGCCGTGACGATGGCCTCTCCCACCCCCTCCGGATCCAACGACCGCGAGATCAGCCAGCCGACCTCCGTGAGACCCTCGGCCGCCCGCCGCCGGCGTTCGGTCTCTTCCCATAGCCGACGGTTCTGCTCCGCGACGCTCTGGCGCTCCCGATGGGCCGCCTCCAGCGCTTGCCCGACCTCGTCCACTTCGGTCACCGATGAGCGAGGAATCGCGACGGGCTCGCCGCCCACTAGTCGTGGCGCGACCTTCGAGAGTGCCACGATGGGTCGCCCGATTCGCCGAGCGGCCCCGCCGGACACCACGATACCCAGGGCCGTGACAAGTGCGGCGAGGCCGGCCAGCAGGAACAGCGACCGCCGCAGCGGTGCGTCAACCACCGCGGTCGGGACTCCGAGAGCCACCGTCCAGCCTGTCAGGGGCGATCGGCTGAAGGCCGCGTAGACGGGGACCCCGTCCTTTGTGATGGCCTTGGTCGATCCTTCTGCCATCTCGGTGCTCCTCGTCACCAAGGCGTCCGGCGCCGGTTGGCCGATGTACTGCTCTGCCCGGCTGGTGCGGGCAATGATGACCTTGTTCCGGTCCAGGAGCGACCCGACCGAATCCTCAGGCAGCTTCTGCTGCTGCAACACGCCGGTCATCTGAGATGGCGACAGCCCAGCGGCCAGCACGTAGGGCACTGCCCCGTCCTGCACCACCGGAACGTAGACGTTGACCTTGGGCACGCGCCCGACCCGGGCAAGAAAGAGATTGGATACCTGGGGGGTCCGAGTCGAGACAACCATTTCCAGCGTCTCTCGATCGCCTGCGGGAGGCAGCGGTACTCCGAACGGGACGCGCAGGTTGATCAGTTGGTGCCCGGAGAAGTCGTAGAGCACGACATTCTCCCAGTGGGCTTGCGTCGCCATCACAGAGCGGGCGAATTGATCAAAACCCTTCAGGTCTCCGGCACGCAGAGACTCGGATGCCGCGAGCGCGTGCAGCACCGAGATCGAGGTGCCCACCTCGCGGTCCACCGCGAGGCTCAGCGCACGGGCGGTTTCGAGCAAGCCCTTCTCGGTAGCCTCCCGCGTTTGACGGTGGTTGAGGGCAATCATCGCGGCTGAGAAGGCGAGCACGCGCAGGAGCGTGCCCAGAATGAGTACCCCTAGATGGAACCGGAGCCGCACACGACGCATGCTGATCCTGCTGCATCCGTGATGCCAGAAGGAGGACGAGTCGACGACGTCCCGTAGATGGCATGGACCGGGTCAGCAGTAGGCGTGCGACTGCCCCGTAGTGAGGGGGCGCAAGTGCCCATACTCTCTGACAAGGGGCGTTCCCCACACAGGTCGGGCCCGGGCCGCCTATGGCGGGGATCGAGGCTGCCATCGCGCTGCGAGTTGCTCCCACAAACTGCAACAAAGGGGCGCAGGGTGACACTTTTCGGCAGCGCAAGAGCGCGCCGGCTAGCGAGGAGCGCCTCGAGGCGCCGGGCTCTCGCTGCGGACCATCTCCTGCGGCCTCGCCGCTTCACGGGCTCGTGGAGGCGGCCGGCCGTATCAGGTCGTTGGGCCCTTCCATGTCTGGTCTGTCGCGTTCACGCGGAGCAGTGGCGGTGGCCTCCGGTCTCGCGAGGTTCCATCAGCCTTCTGTCCGCGCTCGTCAAGGGCGAGGGTGTGGGAGGTCGCCGGCGGGTTCGAGGGGCGGGCACCGGTCAACATGGTGTGACTGCACCAACGGAGTATAATCCTCGGCGTGAACGACCTTGAGCAGGAATTGCGCCGCGGCGTCGAGGGCGAGGTGTGCTTCGACACCTACTCCCGCCTCCTCTACTCGACGGATGCCTCCATGTACGAGGTGGAGCCCATCGGCGTCGTCATCCCGCGCCACGCGGGCGACGTGCAGGCCACCATCGAGATCGCCAACCGCCGCGACGTGCCGCTGCTTCCGCGCGGCGGCGGGACGTCGCTCACCGGCCAGACCGTGAACCGCGCCGTCGTCCTCGACTTCACGCCGCGCATGGCCGGCGTCCTCGAAGTGAACCAGGAAGAGCTGTGGGCCCGGGTTCAGCCCGGGCTCGTCCAGGACGAGCTGAACCATCACGTCCGGCCCCTGGGACTCCTGTTCGGCCCGGACACCTCGACCTCGAACCGCGCCACCATCGGCGGCATGCTCGGCAACAACTCGGGCGGCGCCCACTCCATCGCCTACGGGCTCACCATCGAGCACGTCATCGAGCTGACCACCCTCCTGGCGGACGGCAGCCGGGCCGTTTTCGGCGCGGTCACGCCCGAGGCGTTCAAGGCGAAGACGAGCGCGCCGGGCCTCGAGGGGCACATCTACGACGAGGTCGCCCGGATCAGGGAGCAATACCGCGACGAGATCGCCCTCCGCTATCCCAAGCACTGGCGCCGGGTGTGCGGCTACAACCTGGACGAACTGATCAAGGACCGGCTGCTCAACATGGCGCGGCTCATCGTGGGCTCGGAGGGCACCTTCCTCACCGTGGTGGAGGCCAAGGTCCGCCTCGTGCGCCGCCCCAAGGCGACGGCGCTGGACGTCATCCACTACCGCGACATGCAGGAGGCGCTCGAATCCTCCCAGGCCATCCTCGAGACCGGCCCCTACGCCGTCGAGCTGACCGACAAGATGATCCTGGACCTGGCCCGGAACAATATCGAGCAGTCCAAGCGTATGGGGTTCGTTCAGGGTGATCCGGCCGCCATCCTCATCGTCGAGTACGCCGGCGACAGCGACGGCGAGGTCAGGGCGAAGGCCGAGGCCCTCGAGGCGCGGCGGGCGCGGGAGCGCTTCGGCTACGCCTCCTATATCGCCTACGATGTGGCCGAGCAGCAGTCGATCTGGAAGCTGCGCAAGGCGGGGCTCGGGCTCCTCCTGGGGATGAAGGGCGAGTCCAAGCCCATCGCCTTCGTCGAGGACACGGCGGTGGATCCCAAGCACCTGCCGGAGTTCGTCCCGCGCTTCCGCGAGATCATGGCCAAGCATGGCGCCGAGGGTGCCTACTACGGTCACTGCTCGGTCGGCTGTCTGCACATCCGCCCCGTGATCAATCTCAAGACCGCTCGCGGGCTCGAGCAGGTCGAGGCCATGGCCGGCGACATCTTCGATCTGGTGCTCGAGTACGGGGGCGCCATCTCGAGCGAGCACGGCGACGGCCGGGCGCGGAGCCCGTTCCTCGAGCGTGTCTACGGGCCGACGATCATGCAGGCCTTCCGAGAGCTGAAGGCCGCCTTCGATCCTCGGAACCTGATGAACCCCGGCAATATCGTGGCGAGCCCGGGCATCACCCAGCATCTGCGCTACGGCGCCAGCTACAAGACCTGGGAGCCCAAGACGCTGCTGGACTTCTCCCAGCAGGGAGGGTTCGCCGCCGCCGTCGAGATGTGCAACGGCGTCGGCGTCTGCCGGAAGAAGCTCGAGGGCACCATGTGCCCCTCCTACATGGCGACGCGGGACGAGGAGCACACGACGCGCGGCCGCGCCAACGCGCTCAGGGCCGTGCTCTCGGGCAAGGTCCCCGCGTCGGACTTCGCCGGCAAGCGGCTCTACGAGGTGATGGACCTCTGCCTGGAGTGCAAGGGATGCAAGGCCGAGTGCCCTTCCAACGTCGACATGGCCAAGCTGAAGTACGAGTTCCTGAATTACTACTATTCGGTCAACGGCCTGCCACTCCGGAATCGCCTCTTCGGGCATATCGCCGAGCTCTCGGCGTGGGGCTCACGGCTGGCCCCGCTCTCCAACTGGATCGCCGCCTCGCGACCGAACCGCCTCCTCGTGGAGTGGCTCGGCGGCATCGACCGCCGGCGTCCGCTGCCCACCTTCGCGCGGCAGACCTTCACCGACTGGTTCAACCGGCGGGCGCCGAGGCTGGACGCGCCGCGCGGGAGCGTGCTGCTCTTTCACGACACCTTCGTGACGTACAACACGCCGGAGATCGGCCGGGCCGCGGTGGAGTTGCTCGAGGCGGCCGGTTACAGCGTGGAGCTGGCGGACAAGACGTGCTGCGGCCGGCCGCTCATCTCCAAGGGCATGCTCGGCCCCGCCAGGTCCCACGCCGAGTGGAACGTCGCGCGACTCGCGCCCCGGGTGGCGCGCGGTGTCCCCATCGTGGGGCTGGAGCCGTCATGCCTTCTCACGTTGCGCGACGAGTACGTGGATCTCTTGCGCACGGAGGAGGCGCGTCGGGTCGCGCGCTCGAGCTTTCTCCTCGAGGAGTTGCTGCTTCGCGAGCGGGCTCGAGGCCTGACGCTGCCGTTCAAGGCCGGGGCGCGTCGCGCGCTGCTCCACGGCCACTGCCACCAGAAGGCGCTGGTCGGCACCGTGCCGACGGTGGCGGCGCTCATATGGGCGGGCTTCGAGGTAGCGGAGGTGGACTCGGGCTGCTGCGGCATGGCGGGCTCCTTCGGGTTTGAGAAGGAGCACTACGACATCTCGGTGACGCTCGGCAATCGCCGCCTGGCGCCGGCAGTGAGGGCGGCGCCGGCGGATACCGAGATCGTCGCGCCGGGCATCTCCTGCCGCCAGCAGATCCAGCATCTCACCGGGCGCCGGGCCAAGCACCCGGCCGAAGCGCTGCGGGAATCGCTCGTCACGGCCTGACGATCCACGCGATTGTTCGGTGAAGGCCGCTGCCCGCTCCGCCAGGCATCGCATGCGCGCCGCGCACGTCCGGGCAGACGGTGATCGGACGGCGCGGTCGGCGCGATACGCGGGCTTGACGCGCGGACGCGGGGTCGATAGGCTCGGGCAGACCCTTCCCACCTCCAGGCCCGGATTCTCCGGGGTTCAGGAACGAGGAGGCAGCGCGATGCCGTTCAAGGACTTGCTGGTTGTCGTGGACCACGGGCGGAACTGTGCGGCGCGCATCGACGTGGCCGCCAGGGTCGCGCGCGACTTCGACGCGCACCTGATCGGGCTCTATGCCAGCGCTCCTCCGCACGTGCAGCTGGCAGTCCTCGTCCAGTTTCCTCCCGAGGTCCGCGAGATGCAGGCGCGCGCCGCCCACGAGGCCGCCCTGAAGGCGAGGACGCTGTTCAGCGAGCACATCGAAGGGTCGGGATTCGGGCTCAGCACCGAGTGGCGCGAGGCGGAGGGCGATGTGGCCGACGTGGCGAGCCTTCACGCGCGATACGCGGATCTGGCGGTGATCGGTCAGGCGGATCCGGAGGGCGTCGCGCTCGGCGCCGCCCGCGACCTGCCCGCGCGTCTGATCCTCCGTGCGGGCCGGCCGGTCCTGGTGGTCCCCTATGCCGGCAGCTTCGGGACCGTGGGCGAGCGCGTGCTGGTAGCGTGGAACGCGAGCCGTGAAGCCACGCGCGCGGTCAACGACGCTTTGCCGCTCCTCCAGAGGGCGGCCCGGGTCACGGTCCTGTCGGTGAACCCGCGCGGCGGTCCGAGCGGACACGGCGCGATCCCGGGGGCCGACATCGCCCTGCACCTTGCCCGGCACGGCGTGCGGGCCGAGGTCGCCTCGGTCGCCACCGACGAGGTGGCCGTGGACGACATGCTGCTGTCTCAGGCCGCCGATGCGGGCGCCGACCTCATCGTGATGGGTGGCTACGGGCACTCACGCCTGGGTGAGCTGGTGCTGGGCGGGGCGACGCGCCACATCCTCCGCCAGATCACGGTGCCGGTGTTCATGTCCCACTGACGGGACCGGAGCGCCTCTCATCGCGACGTGATGCGGGCCGCCCGCTCCACCCGATGCTCGAACGACTGATCGACTACTCCCCCTATATCGGAATCCTCACCGCGCTCTGCCTGGGAAGTCTGGGCGCGCCTATCCCCGAGGAGATCCCCGTCGTCACGGCAGGCGTGCTCGCCCGCCAGGAAGTAGTCCGCTGGTGGGTGGCGCTCCCCCTCTGCCTCGTCGGCGTTCTCTCCGGCGACATCGTCCTGTACTGGGCCGGCCGGCACTGGGGAGACCGTGTCCTGGACCTTCGGCTGGTGCGGTACGTCCTCGATCCGATGCGCCGTCAGAAGCTGACGGCCGCCTACCGGAGGAAGGGCCTGATCATCGTGTTCGCCGCGCGGCACGTGATGGGGCTCCGCGCGGCGGCGTTCCTGACGGCGGGGATCGCACGGATCCCGTTCTGGAAGTTCCTCGCCGTCGACGGTGCCGCCATCGGCTACGGAGTGCCCCTGAACTTCAGCCTCGCGTACCTCTTCGCGGACCGCGTCCACGACCTGCTCGCCAACATCCACCGGATCGATCGGTGGGGCGCCGTGCTCGCGCTCGTGGCCGTCGGCGGGTGGGTCGGCTTCGCGGTATGGCGGCGAAGCCGCCGGCTCCTGGGCCCCGAGTCGGACCCGTGAGCGCCGCCGTCACGATTTGTTGAGTAGGCCCAACGCACTGCCTGGACCACTCCTTCGGCCCAGTTTCCGCCAGCTCTGGCCTGAGGGATGCCACGCCGGTTGGCCCTCGGCGCTCGGGGCCTTCGGCTACCGGATGGGGGCGACGACCAGGTTGGCCGGCTTCCCTCGGAGGAAGTTCTCGACGTTCTCCACCGCGGCGAGCAAACCCTCGCGGATGACCTCGGGCGTCTGGCCGGCATTGTGGGGCGAGCAGACCACGCTGGGCAGCGAGAGGACCGGGTCATCCGGCGGGAGCGGCTCCCGGTGGAACACGTCGAGGCCGGCCCCCATGATCCGCCGCTCCCTCAAGGCCGCGAGCAGCGCCTCCCGATCTACGAGCACGCCGCGCCCCGTGTTCACCAGGATCGCCGTCGGCTTCATCAGGGCGAGCTCCTTCTTCCCGATGAAGCCGCGTGTCTCCTGGGTCAGGCGCACGTGGAGGCTCACCACATCGGCCGTTCGCAGGATCTCTTCCTTCGTGGCGGGTCGCGCCGCCGCCGCGCGGACGCGCGCTTCGTCGCCCTGGGCGCTCCAGCCGAGCACGGTCATCCCGATGCCGCGCCCGAGCGCGACCACGCGGCTGCCGATGGCGCCCATGCCGAAGACGCCGAGCGTCTTGCCGAGGAGCTGGGTGAGCATCTCGCGCGGCCAGCGCCCCTTTCTCATCTCGGCGTCGAGGAGGGTGATCTTGCGGGCGACCGCGAGCATCAAGGTCAGCGTGTGCTCGGCGACGGCGAAGGCGTTGATGCCGGGCGTATTGCAGACGGTGACACCGCGCATGCCGGCCGCATTGATGTCGATGTTGTCGGTGCCCGAGCCCCACACGGAGACCAGCTTGAGCGCCGGGCAGGCGGCGAAGACGGAATCGCTGAAGCGGGCGTGCGCGCGGATATTGATGGCCGCCTTGGCGGGACCGATGCGGCGGATCAACTCGCGTTCGTCGTCGGCGCCACGCTCGGTGAAGACCCGCACCTCCCCGAGCTTTCGGGCGCGCTCGTGCGCCTCGGTCCCGACGAAGACCGACGGGAAGTCGTCCGGGACGACGATCACGCAGAGCCGCTCGCGAAGAGCGCCTGGGCGGCGGCCACTCCGGCCCCCGCCTCCGTCTTGTAGCCGAGGTCGCGGAGTGTCAGCTCGAGCGCCGACAGCGTCGGCAACACGTAGAGGGGGCTCGAGGTGATGCCCATGTGCCCGACCCGCAGGGTCGTCGTGCGCATCTTGTCGAGCCCGGTGCCGATGAGGATGCCGTAGTGATCCCGCATGTGGTTGACCACCGCGGCGGGATCGATCCCGGCCGGAGTCTTGAAGCAGGACACCGTGTCGGAAAGGAGCGTGGGATGCGGGAACATCTCGATGCGCATGGCGTCCAGGCCGGCGCGGAACGCCCGGCCCGCGATTTCGTGGCGACGGAAGCGATGCTCGAGGCCTTCCTCGAGGATCAGCTTCACGGCGGCGCCCAGGGCCTGGGTGAGGTGAGTCGGGATCGAGACCGGCTGGCGCCGCGGCGCGCCGTCCGCGATCTGGCCGCCGCGCGATGTCGGCACCCAGTTCTCCTTCCAGCGCAGGAGGTCATAGGCCCACGACGTGGCCTTCCGCTTCCGGCGTTCCATGGCCTCCCAGCCGGCGGGGCTGATCGAGACGATGGCCATCCCGAGCGGCGCCGCGAGACATTTCTGGGAGCCCGTCATGTTGAAATCCACTCCCCAGTCATCGGTGCGCACGTCGAGCCCGGCGAGCGAGGACACGGTGTCCAGCATGAACAGCGCGTTGTGGCGCTTGACCAGCCGGCCGACGTCGGCGGCCGGGTAGATGGTGCCGGTGGAGGTCTCGTTGTGGACGAGCGTGACGGCCTTGGGCCGGGCGCGCTCGATCTCCCTCTCCAGTCTCGCGAGATCAATGGGGTGACCCCACTCCACCGCGAACTCGGTCACCTCGGCGCCGGCGCGGTTCATGATCTCGCGCATGAGGCCCCCGAACTGTCCCGCGACGATGACGACCACCCGATCGTCCGGCTCGATCACGGAGACGGCCGAGGACTCCAGCGCCGTGCGCCCCGAGCCCGGCATGACGATGACCTCGCCCTTTGCCGTCTGGAAGACTAGGCGGAGCGCGAGGGTGATGGGCTCCAGGATTTCCACGTCGAAGTGCTGGTCGTACTGGATCATCGGCGGCTGGCTCATGGCCTGAAGGACGGGCCACGGCAACTCGGTCGGACCGGGGATCATGAGCGTCGCGCGCGTTTGCGGGACGCCCCAGCGGATGGTCGGTTCCATTGCTCAGGCTCCTTTGGTTCGCCGTCGGGGCGCCTCCGCGCCCGACGGTCGGGGAAGTCAGCCCCCGGTTGGACCAGCTGAT
>WNGF01016493.1_pt1 | contig 11402 bp, 13 predicted proteins | sample 5400641 | NCBI WGS metagenome assembly WNGF01 (sample SAMN13153371, study PRJNA577476) | soil metagenome | isolation source: 80 cm soil or saprolite under grassland replicate 2 | place: USA:California | collected 2016-06-15 | reverse complement strand
GCAGCGACGGCCAGCCAGCGTTCGCGAGGGTCTCCTGAAAATTTCTGGTGGTGCTGCCCGCGATGATGGCGAGCTGCTCCGCGGATTTCACATCCCCACCTTGTCGACGTGCTCCTTCATCTGCATTCCGTGAACCAGCGACGCCCCGCCGCGGATTGCGCAGGCCACGTGCACCGCCTCCGTCATCTGCTCGAGGTCGGCGCCCTTCTGCAGGCTCTCCGTCGTGTACGCGTCGATGCAATACGGGCACTGCACCGTGTGCGCGACCGCCAGCGCGATCAGCGCCTTCTCGCGCTCGGTCAGCGCCCCCGGCGCGAACACCGCCGCGTAGTAGTCGAAGAACTTCTTCGCCAGCTCCGGCGCGCCCTCGGCGATGTTGCCGAAGCCCTTGAGATGATCGGCGTGGTAGTAGTGCTCGGACATCATTTCACCTGCGTTGCCGGAAAGACTTCGGCGTCCGGAAACTCCTTCTTGAGCGGTTCGATGAACTTCTTGGCGTCGCCGACGATGATGATCGACGACTTGCCGCCGAGGCCTTCCTTCGCGAACTGCTCGACCTGCGCGGACGTCACCGACTCGACGGATGGAATGTAGCGGCCGATCTCGTCGAGCTTGATCCCGTACAGCGCCAGCTCGCCGACGCGGCGGGCCAGGCCGGCGTTCGTCTCCAGCGAGCGCGCGAACTGGCCGATGAGCGTGGCCTTGCGTGGCGTTAGCTCGTCGGCCGGCACCGCTTCGCCGGCCATGCGCGTCATCTCGCCGACGATCAGGTGCGCCACCTCCGCCGCCGACTCGTTCTTCGTCTGCACCGTCGCAATGAACGGTCCCGGCTCGGCGCGGAAATCGAACGTGCTGCCGGCGCCGTACGTCAGGCCGCGCTTGACGCGGATCTCCTCGTTGAGGCGCGATGAGTAGCCGCCGCCGAGGACCGAGTTCGCCACCTGCGCGAGCGCGTACCGCGGGTCGACGCGCCGCAGCCCCGGCCGCGACACCATCACCACCGCCTGCCCCGCCTCGGGGAGGTCGACGACGACGACGCGCGGCTTCGGCGGGGTGCCGACGGTGAGGATGTTCTTCAGCGCCATCGCCTCGCGCGACGCGCTCCACGATCCAAAATGCTCCTCGGCCAGCTTGTACGCGGCGGCCGGCGTAATGTCGCCCGCGAGAATCAGGATCGAGTTGTGCGGCGCGTAATGCTCCCGATGAAACGCGACCAGATCGTCGCGCTTCATCGCTTCCGCCGAGGCGATCGTCGCGCCGGAATGCCCGTACGGCGAGCTCCCGAAGACCACCTGCGCGGCAACGCGCCGAGCCAGCGAGCGCGGCTGCTTCAGGGCCACGCGGATCGCGTCGAGCTCCTGCTGCCGCTCGCGCTCCAGCTCCTCCTTCGCGAACGTCGGATTGCGCACCACGTCGGCCATGTAGCCCATCGCTTTCGAGAGCTTCGACGACGTCACGCTCACGGCGACGAACGAGCTGTCCCAGCCCGCGCCGCTGTCGAGCGTCGCCCCGAGGACCTCGACCTCGCGCGCGATCTGTTCCGCGTTGCGCGTCTTCGTCCCCTTCGTCAGCAGCGTCGCCGTCATGTCGGCGAGGCCCGGGAGATCGGACGGATCGGCTTCCTCGCCGCTCCTGACCAGCAGCCGCGCGGCCACGAGCGGGATGCCGTGCTTCTCCACGACGATCACGCGCAGCCCGTTCGGCAGCGTCGATTCCGACGGCGTCGGGATGTGCACCTGCCGCGGCGGCGCGGGCGGGGGCGGCGTCGTCTCGATCTGCGCGATTGCAAGGAGTGCGAGCGCCAGCGCTTTCACTTGGCACCGCCGGAGGTGTAGGTGATCACGACGGGCTTGCCGCCGAGGTACGTTTTCGCCACGCGCTGCACGTCGGCGGCCGTGACGGCCTGCAATCGATCGAGTCCTTTGTTCGCGTAGCCGGCGTCGTGGTGATAGACGACGGCGTCGCGGATCGTCGACCCTTTGCCGAGGGCGGTCTCGCGGCGCCGCAGCGCGGCGGTGATGACGAAGTTCTTCGCCGTCTCCAGCTCCGCGGCCGTGACCTTCCCGCCGATCAGCTTGCGCACTTCGGCGCGCAGCGCCTTCTCGACCGCGGCGGTGGTCTTGCCGCTGGCGAGCGTCGCCGTGACGACCAGGATGCCGGTGCTCTCGCGCAGCTCGGCGTCCGCGCTGACGTCCTGAGCGATCTGCTGGCGATAGACGAGCGACTGGTAGAGGCGCGACGACTCGCCGTGTCCGAGGATCGCCCCGATGAGACTCAAGGCCTCGGCGTCGGGGCTCGACGCCGGCGGGATCAGCCAGGTCATCGCGATCGCCGGCAGCGGCACGTTCGGGCCGTGCTCGTCGAAGCGCGTCTCCTTCGCGCGCGGCGGCTCCTTCACGGTGACGCGTGGGATCGGCGTCGACGGCTTCGGCACCAATCCGAGGTACGTGTCGACCCAGCCGTCGAGCTCCTTCGGATCGAAATCGCCGGAGACGATCAGCACCGCGTTGTCGGGGCGGTAGAACGTGCGGTGGAAAGCCTGCACGTCGGCGAGCGTGGCGGCGTCGAGGTCCTCGATCGAGCCGATCGTCGGCCGCTTGTAGGGATGCTTCGCGTACGAGTCCTTGTCGATCGAGTAGTAGAAAGGCCCGTACGGCGGCCCGAGCACGCCCGTGCGGAACTCCTCCTTCACCACCTCGCGCTCCGACTTGAAATTCGGCTCGTCGACGTTGAGCGACGACATCCGGTCGCTCTCGGCCCACAGCAGCGTCCGGAGGTAGTTCGAGGGGATGGTCTCGTAGTAGATCGTGATGTCCTCGCCGGTGGAGGCGTTGTCCTCGCCGCCGACGTCCTCGGTGAGGCGGTCCATCATCTCCGCCTTCATGTGCGCCGTCGACTTGAACATCAGATGCTCGAAGAGGTGCGCGAAGCCGCTGCGGTGCGGCGGATCGTCCTTCGAGCCGACGTGGTAGTAGATCTGGATCCCCACCGTCGGGGTGGCGTGGTCCTCGATCGTGTAGACCTCCAGCCCGTTGGCGAGGGTGCGGTGGCGGTAATCGATCGGCGCGATCGCGGCGGAGGCCGCGGAGGCGAGGAAGAGGAGCGCGATGATGAAGCGGATGCGCATGGCTTTTCCAGTTTATCCCGAGCGTAGCGAGGGATCACCGGAGCAGCCGCAACGGCTGAGATCGTGGCGCGAGCGTCGCGGCGCCTTGACTGACGCCTCGCTGCGCTCGGCGTAAACTGAAACTACTGAATCGCCTTCATGAACGGCACATCAGTCCGGTAATAAAAACTCTTGATCGGACAGACCTCCGCGCCCTTCCCGCCGCACATCGGCACCACCGTCTTGTCCACCGCGGCGTCGTGCGACCAGGCGGCGCGCTCGTGGATGATCCGCGAGAGCTCGCGGCGGAAGCGGGCGTACTCCTCGCCGAACCACACCTCCCGCAGCGACTGCTTGAAGATGTTGCCGAGCGGGCTCGCCTGCAGGATGCAGCACGGCGCGACCATGCCGGTCGTGCGCACGACCAGGGAGTGCCAGCCGATCAGGCACGGCTCGTCGAGGCCGGCGATCTCGCGGTCGATCTTCTGCAGCTTGGCCACGCGGCGGTGGTGGGCGATCTTCTGCATCATCGGCACGTCGCGGCGCGTGACGAAGTGGGCCAGGCGGCCGAACGTCCCGAGCGATTGCCGCTCCGCGACGATCCGCGCGTTCATCTCCGCGAGCATCGGGCGGATGTCGGATGTCCTGCTCGTAGCTGTCGATGATGGCGATGCGGCGGTACTCGTCGACGCGGACGACCTGCTCGTACAGGCGCATCATCTCCGCCGTCTGCTCCGCCGACATCATCTGATCGGGCTTCAAAAACCCGAGGCCGTTGAAGATGATCGAGTCGACGTCGAGCTCGCGGGCCAGCTCGTACATCCGCGGGATGGTCTTGTAGTTGTCGCGCCAGACCAGGAACTGCAGATCGATCGTCGGCGTCTTCGCCCCCTGGCGCTTCCGCTCCGCCAGGAGATTGCGCACGTTCGTCAGCACGCGCTCGAAGTTGCGCGCCGGCGTCTGCATCATCGACGCGTACGACTCCGGGTCCGCGGTGTTCAGGCTGACCGTGATCTCGTCGCACGTGCCGATGAGGATCTGCGCGACCTCGCCGCCGAGGAGCACCGCGTTCGTGGTGATGTTCTCGATCGGCAGCTTCGCCGCGGCGATCGCGCGCAGCATGTCCTTCGTCTTGCGGTGGAAGAGCGGCTCGCCGCCGCCGGCCAGGCGTACCGAGCGCGTCCCCGCCTCCTGCAACTCCGACATCAGCTCCTCGATGCGCGAGAGCGGCAGCTCGTCGTTGCCGCGGATCGCCGCGGTCGAGCAGAAGAAGCAGTCGATGTTGCAGCGGTCGGCCGGATAGATCTCGGCGTGGTACGGCCCGCCGTACGCAACGCCGTCGCGCACGCCGCGGGCGATCGTCGCCTTGTCCTCATCAGTGAGGTGTTTCCAGCCGAGGCTTGCCATGTCTATGGGGTCAGGTCTTCAGTTTGCAGTTTTTATTTGCGGTCGCAAATAAAAACTGCAAACTGAAGACCTGACCCCCTACTCGTATCGAAGCGCTTCGATCGGATCCAACTCCGCCGCGCGAGTGGCAGGATACAGCCCCGACACCAGCCCCACCGTCATCGACACTCCTGTCGAGACCGCCAGCGACGTGAACGTGATCACTGTCGGCCAGCCGGCGTACGCGGCCACGACCTTCGCCATCACGATGCCGATGACGACGCCGGAGAGGCCGCCGATCAGCGAGATGGCGAACGACTCGATCACGAACTGCGCGCGGATGTCGACGCGGCGCGCCCCGATGGCGCGGCGGACGCCGATCTCGCGCGTCCGCTCCATCACCGAAGCCAGCATGATGTTCATGATGCCGATGCCGCCGACGAGCAGCGAGATGCCGGCGATCGAGCCCATGACGATGTTGAAGATCCGCTGCGTCTGCCGCCGCTGCTCCAGCAGGGCCTCGGGGATGACGATGTCGTAGTCGTCGGCGCCGCCGTGCAGCCGGTCGAGCAGCGGCCGGATGAGATCCGCGGTCGCGCCGGTGGAGACGCCGTCCTTCACCTTCACCACCAGCTCGTCGACCGGCGCGTCGAGCGGATCGCGGTCGAACTTCCGCATCGCCGTCGATACCGGGATCCAGATTTCCTTGTCCGTGCCGTCGCCGCGCAGGATGCCGATGACCTCGACCCAGACATCGTTGATCTTGACCTGCCGTCCGATGGCCGGGCCGTAGCCGAACAGGTCGCGGCGGATGGTCGGCCCGACGACGGCGACCTGGGCGTGCTCCGCCTGGTCGCGCTTATCGAAGAACCGCCCCTCGGCGATGGGGACGTCGGCGACGGCGGCGTAGTCGGCGGAGAGGCCGAGGACTTTCCCCTTGGCCTTGCCGCCGGTCGCCAGAATCTTGTAGGCCTTCACCTCGACCCGCGGCAGCACGCGCTCGACGTTCGGCACGGCCTCGGCGATGGCCTCGCCGTCGCGCAGGGAGACGCCGAGCGATTTCTTGCGCAGCTCCTGGCGGTCCTCCGGCTTCACTTCCTTTGCTTTGACGAGGACGTTCTGCAGGCCGAGGCGGCCGATCGACTCGAGCGCCTTCTGCTCGCCCCCCGCGCCGATCGACAGCATCGCGATCACGGCGCCGACGCCGAAGACCATGCCGAGCATCGTCAGCGCCGTGCGCAGCTTGCGCGCGGCGAGGTTGCCGAGGGCGGTGTGCACGATCTCCGTCGTCACCCCGAGCGAGGCGGCGCGACTCATTGCGCCACCGCCGGCGCGACCAGCGCGAGCTCGTCGCCCTTGGCGATCCCCTTCGTCACCACGACGCGCCCGGCCGACGACGTTGCCATCGTCACCTCGACCGGCTCGAATTTACCGCCGCGTTTGCGGTAGACGATCTTCTTTCCGTTTTTCTCGAACAGCGCTTGCCGCGGGATGGAGAACGCATTCGCAATGTCTTCGACCTGCAGGACGGCGCGGACGCGCGCGCCCGGCTTCATGACTTTAGGATCGGAGCGGTCGAGCATCACGGTGACGCCGAAGTACTGCACCGGCACGCCGCGGAAGCGCGGCCGGGCCAGCTTGTCGATCTGCGAGATCTTGCCACTGTAGGCGACGCCCGGCTGCGACTCCAGCGTGACCGTGGCCTTCTGCCCGACGGCGATGCCGGCGGCGTCGGCCTCGAGGACGAAGACCTCGGCTTTCATCTCGCGCAGGTCGGGGATATCGCCGATCGGCGAGCCGTTCCACAGCGTCGAGCCGGCGCGCGGCAAGTCGCCGCGCCAGTCGCGCTGCAGCACGAGGATGCCGTCGTACGGCGAGCGGACTTCGAGCGCGCTCAGCCCCTGATTGGCGTTGCGCACCTTGAGGTCGGCCTTCTTCTTCTCGATGTCGATGAGAGCAACGTCGGCGGCCGACAGCGTCTCGCGCACGCCGAGGACGTTGTGAGCGTGCGTTTTTTTCTCCGAGGCAAGCTGCTCGTCGACCTGCGACTCGATGCGCTGGTAGCGCGAGAAGACCTCGGCGTCGTCGAAGCGGAACATGCGTGCGGAGAGCAGCTCCGCCTCCGCCTGCCGCGCGTCGCGCTGCAGGTTCAGGCGCGTCGTGCCGGCGTCGACATCGGTTTTCTCCCGCTTGTTCCCGGCGGTGGCAAGGTCCTCGTTGCCGGTGCGTAGCAGCGTCTCGAAGTCGGTGGCGTCGAAGCGCGCCACGAGGTCGCCCTTCTTCAACACCGTGCCGTCGGCGGCGACCCAGGCGATCTTCATCGGGCCGTCCGACTGCTGCGGCGCATTCACCGTCACCGCGTTTTTCGCTTTCAAGTTGCCCTCGGCGGTGACGCGCCGCGCGAAGTGCGACGGGACGACGGTGTAGACGGGGACGTCGGCGGCGCGGTGGCAGGCGGCGGCGAGGAGGAGGATCGCGATGCCGGAATGCAGAATGCAGAATGCAGAATGCAGAAAGTCTGAGCAGAAGCGGAGCAATTCTGCATTCTGCATTCTGCATTCTGCATTCGACTTCACGACTTCTCCTTCTCGTCCGACTTCTTCGCGATCAACACGCGGTCGCCGTCGCGCAACCCTTCGATCACTTCCACCACTTTGTCGTTCTGCTTTCCGACCTTTAGCGGCACGGTCTCGACGCCGAACAGACCGCGGCGCACCGCGGCCGCGCCGGCCGGCGAGACGAAGACGGCGTCGCGCGGCACGAGCACGGCGTTCTTCGCATGCGCCAGCTCGACCGTGCCCTGGAAGCGCATCCCCGGCCGCATCTGCGCGGGGTCGCTCTTGTCGAGGCGGATCTCCACCTTTAGCACCTTCAGCGGATCGCGCGTGTTCTGCTGTTGCTGTACCGTCTTCGCGGCGGTGACGATGGTCCCGTGCAGCTCGTCGTCAGGATGGGCGTCGAGGCGCAGCGTGACGCGCTGCCCGACCGCGGCCTTGCCCGCGTCGATCTCATCGACGTCGCCCTTGGCGATCATCCGCGTCAGATCGGGGATCTCCATCACCCGCTCGGCACGCCAGCAGGTGTCGCCGACTTTCTTCTTGTCGCCGCGCCAATTCTGCGTGTAGACGACGGTGCCGGCGCGCGGCGCGCGCACGGTCATCTTGGCGATGGCGTCCTTCGTCTCGGCGACGATGGCGGCGGCGGTGTGCTGCTTGCTCTCGAGCAGGGCGATCTCCGCGGCCGCGGCCTGCTCGAGGTCGCGGATGCGCGCGCCGATCTGGGCGACCTCGCGCTTCGAGAACGCGTAGTCCAACTCGACCTGCTTCCGCTCCTTGACGCCGATGATGTCGGCCGGCGTCTCCAGCTTCAACTCCGTCTTGCGCAGCTTCGCCTCCGCCTCGGCGAGGTTCATCCGCTCGTCCTCGCGGCGCAGGCGGAGATCGGCGCGCCGCTTCTCGATTTCCTTGCGGGCCTGCTCGCTAGAGGCGGTGTTCTCGTCGAGGCGCTTCTGCAATTCGCTGACGTCGAATCCGAGGATCGGATCGCCCGCCTTCACTTCGCTCCCCTCGGGCGCCATCATCGAGATCTTGAAATCCCAGACGTTGTTGAGCTGCGGCGGCCCGAAGCTCCGCGCCTCGGCCGACGCCAGCGTGCCGGTGACGTCGACGCCGGTGGCGAGGTCGCCGCGCGTGACTTTCACCCACTCCCCCTGCCGGTCGGCGGCGAGCCGGTTGCGCAGCGTCCATCCGCCGCCGATGAAAAGGACGGCGATCGCAAACGGGATGAGGAGGCGCTTAGCCATGCACGCGATCCCCTTCGCCAAGACCATCGAGCACGACACACTCCTGCGCGTTGCAGGGACCGAGTTTGACGTCGACAAGCTTGTCGCCGGCGATGCGCGCGCGCGGCTGCTTCGCGGTGAAATCGATCGCCGCCCGCGGCACCAGCAGCGCGTTCGCCCGCTCCTCGAGGCGAATCACCACGCGCGCGGAGAGGCCGGGCCGCATGCGCGCGGGCTCGATCGTGTCGAGCGCGACGATCACGCGGAAGGCGCGGCGCATCGACATGCGCGCGCTCTCTTGCGCGACCGCGGAGATCTCGGTCACGCGGCCGCTGTACGTGGTCGACGGATAGGCATCGAGGACGATGCGCGCCGGCATGCCCACGCGCACGCGGCCGTCGTCGACGTCGGCCAGCGCCGCCTCGACGCGCAACGACGACGGCTCGGGGATGAGCGCGATCGCATTCCCGATGAAGGTGGCATCACCGACCTGCAGTTTCCGCGCTTCGCCGAAGAACGGACTGTCGCGAATGACCACCAGACCGGCGCGCGGCGCGCGCAGCGTGAGCGCGGCGATGGCGTCCTCCCCCTCCTTCAGCTCGCGGCGGGCGCGGTCGAGAATGAGTTGCTGATTCGCGCCGTCCGCGCGCACCGCCTCCTTCTGCGACCGGAGGAGATCGCGCGCCTTCTCGAGCTCCACCGTGGCGCGCTTGAGCTTCGTCTGGCGGTCCTCATAGTCGCGCAGCGAAACGACTTCCTTCGGCACGGCGGCGTCGAGCCTGGCCTTGTCGAGGTCGACCCGCTTCCGCTCCGCGTCGAGCTCCTTCTGCGCGAGATCCGCCGCCCACTCCGCCTGCTTCTGCGCGAGCTGCTGCTCGGCCTGCACGACCGCCTGCTTCTTCGCATCGAGGTTGCTGGCGAACGGGCCGTTGTCGAGCTCGACGACGCGGTCGCCTTCCTTCACCTCGGCACCGTCGACGGCCAGCCACTTGATGGAGGTCTGCCACGACGGCAGCCGCGGCACGGCGATGGTCGAGCCTTCGGCGGCGTTCAGCTCGCCGGTCAGGATCATGCCGCGGATGAACGTGCCGCGGTGCACGAGCGGCGCGTTCGGCCCACCGGCGTCGCGGTAGCCGAAAAAGCATCCGCCGGCGAGGAGTGCAACTGCAGCAGTGGTGACCCTCATGTTCGATCGGTTGGACGCCGAGGTAACCGCAAAGGTTCGGCAGGGCTTCCCCTTCCCCGCTATTGGACTCCGAATTTGGGCGGAAGGATAGCCGGGCGCTATGTCACCGTGACGTAGTCGCCGATGCGCGTCTCGCTCTCCGTGAGCTCCTCGAAGCCTCGGTCGATCTCCTCGTACTCGGCGAGGTTGCGGGCCCGGACGAGGAACGCCTCCTTGCTCGACCAGGAATCGAGATTCACGTATTCGTTCCCCTCGCCGCGCAGGAGCTCCATCCGGGCAAATGCCGGGTCGCGGCGGCCGGGCGCCATCCGATGGCGCCGGCATCGTCTACGAATTGTAGATGGCGTGGAATGGCGCTCGCATCTCGTCAGGGCATGGCACTCGAAGATCTCCGCCGAAACTCGATGATGTCCCACCTCCTCGCTGCGCTCGAGCGCGGCGACGACATTGGCCACTACGGCCGCCTCGTCTTCGCCATGGTGGCGCGGCACTTCCTCGATGAGGACGAGCTTCGCCGGTGGCTGCAGAAAAACATCAGCGAGGACGAGGCCCGCTCGCTCTGCCATCAGGTCGAAGGGCGCGACTACAACCCGCCGCGCCGCGAGCGGATCCTGGAGTGGCAGTCGCAACAGAGCTTCCCGATTTGTCCCGACGCCGGCGATCCCGACGCCTGCAATGTCTACAAGGACCTGAAGTTCCCGGATCACGTCTACGAGCACATCGAGGAGTATCACGAGAAGAAGGCGGAGGCTACGGAACCGTGACGAAGTCGCCCACGCGCTCCTCGCGCTCCGTGAGCGCCTCGAAGCGGCGGTCGATCGCTTCGTACTCGGCGAGATTGCGGGCGCGGAAGGCGAGGAAGGCCTCCTTGCTTGACCAGTAGTCGATCGTGAGGGATTCGCCCTCACCGCGCAGGAGCTCCGTCCGGACGAACCCCGGATCGCGCCGGAAGAACGCCGCCCATGTCCCCTCCGGGCCGTAATGCCTCTCGAATTCGGCGCGATCCTTGACCACGAACCGCCAAACGATCACGTACATGTCCACCTCTTGACATCGTCTAAATCGAGACGTAGTATGCCACGGTCATGAAGAGAGACGTCGTCGAGCTCCTCGCCGCCCGCGGCATCCAGCCGTCGGCGCAGCGCATCGTCGTCGCCCAGTACGTCCTCTTCACCGACGAGCATCCCTCCGCCGACAAGGTCTGGGCGCGCGTCAAGGCCGGCTTTCCCATGATCTCCCGGGCCACCGTCTACAACACCCTCAACCTTCTCGTCGAGAGAGGGCTCCTTCGCGAGCTCCATCTGGCCCCCGACTCGATCGTCTTCGATCCGAAGGTCGAGGCCCACCACCACTTCATCGACGAGGGCTCCGGGCGCATCTACGACGTGGCGTGGGAGAAGGTCAAGGTGTGTGACGTCGAGCACATCGAAGGTTTCGAGATTCACGATTATCAGGTCGTCATGCGGGGCAAAAAGAAAGGCCGCATCAAGCATTGATCTTTTTTTTGATCCCCAACTTAGACGACATCTAAAAGGAGACAACGACTATGAAAGGAGAACCACGAATGGATTTCAAAGAGAGCAAAACCCTTCAGAACCTGAAGGACGCCTTCGCCGGCGAGTCGATGGCCAACCGCCGCTACCTCTACTTCGCGAAGCAGGCCGACGTCGAGGGGCTTCCGGACATCGCCGGCCTCTTCCGCGACACCGCCGAAGGGGAGACCGGGCACGCGCACGGCCACCTCGACTATCTGAAGAAGGTCGGCGACCCCGCCACCGGCCTGCCGATGGGCGACACGCAGATCAACCTCCGCGCGGCCATCCACGGCGAGACGCACGAGTACACCGACATGTACCCCGGCATGGCTCGCACCGCCCGCGACGAGGGCTTCGAGGAGATCGCCGACTGGTTCGAGACGCTCGCCCGCGCCGAGAAGTCGCACG
>WNGF01009198.1_pt1 | contig 11402 bp, 18 predicted proteins | sample 5400641 | NCBI WGS metagenome assembly WNGF01 (sample SAMN13153371, study PRJNA577476) | soil metagenome | isolation source: 80 cm soil or saprolite under grassland replicate 2 | place: USA:California | collected 2016-06-15 | reverse complement strand
CGAAATGTGCGCGTGATCTAAGGCGCTTCACATCAGGAGCAGCCCGTCGTTGTTCCACACGTGATGCACCCGACTTGCCGCTTCCAGGATGTCTCAAGTGTCCATATCGGCACGATTCTGCAGGGTCTGCTGAGCGCTCGCCACCCCCTGTGTGAGCCTTTGGACAACGAAACACGGACAGAACACGGACCAGCACCTCCGAAATTCCGTGGCTTTCTGGTCGGTCCAACTGGGTCCGAACCCGTGTTTCAATCACGACCGCGTTTTCGCCAAGAGCTGCCCCGAACCACGAGCAACCACCATGAAGCAGAATGCCAACGCCACGTGTAGACCTCGCGTCGTGGCTCTTGACGGCGGAAGTCATATCGACGCGAGCACTGGGAGGCCCGCAGAGAGCAATGCATCCCGCTCGAGCTGCGTCGGGTGTTACGACGATCGCGCTCTCGTCCTGCCTCGAACTGGGAAGAGATTACTCGGCCCCTGACGAGAAAATTGATGGATTCGGCATCTGCGAATCACGCGAGGAAGCAAGCGTCTCCATGACGCTCTCGTGCGATGTAGCCTCCTAGACATCTTCAGATTCCGGGTGTAGCTATTGCGTCAGGAGGGTAGGAGTGGTCAATCGCGGGTACTTCTTGAGCTCCAACGGCGGCCGTCCAATCAGGCGATATCGTGATCACGCCGGAGCGTTCCGGGGAGCCGACGGTTCACTGCAGAGCTCTCACTCTTCAGGGCGAGTGGACGTTCCCGATATGCGGCGCAGAGTAATGAAACGCGCTGGCGGAGATGTGGTTATGGCGTTGTGGCGGGAAGCCTTGTGCGGGGTCGGTGCGGTCATAGGGTGCAGTCCGGTTTATGAGGACCCACTAGCGTTCTTATTTTGCACCAACGGCTTGTATGATTCTTGCGTGGGAAGGAACGGTTCCGACATCTGAACCCCTGCGCGGCGCCACGAAGCGCCATCAGCGCCGGTCCGGCCGGCCACCTGCCGCTTGACGACGGTGCTGTGCCTGGCTAGGATGCCGCTCAGCAGGCCCGGGTCTCTCGACTCGGGCGGAGGTCTTCGTTGACAGCCTCAACCAGCTCGCCACAGATGGCCAGGACTCAGACGGTCGGGCGATCTCCCGCTCTAGATTTGGCCAACCTGACGCCGTTGATGGAGCTGACCAGCGGCAGACCTGAGGTCACCGTCGGATTGATCGATGGACCAGTCTCCATCGGCCATCCAGACCTGGCGAGCGAAAATATTCATGAGGTTCCGGGGAAGCTTTCCGGTACTTGTGCTCACGCCAGCAGCGCCGCCTGCATGCACGGGACGTTTGTGGCCGGTATCCTGTGCGCGAAAAGGGGCTCCGCAGCTCCGGCGATCTGTCCCAACTGCACCCTGCTGATCCGCCCCATTTTCGCAGAGACGGCGCCGGGGAACGGATGGATGCCAAGCACGACCCCCGAGGAACTTGCAGCCGCGATCATCGAATGTGTCGACGCGGGTGTACGCGTGATGAACTTGAGCGTCGCCCTCGCACACCCATCATCGAAAGGCGAGGCGAGGTTGGAAGAGGCGCTAGATCATGCCGCAAGGCGCGGCCTGATCGCTGTGGCAGCGGCGGGGAATCAGGGGACGATTGGAAGTTCCGCTATCACCCGCCACCCGTGGGTCCTGCCGGTCGTTGCGTGTGACCTGCGAGGGAGCCCGATGAGCCAGTCGAACCTGGCACGTTCCATCGGAAGGCGGGGTCTGCGCGCGCCCGGAGAGGACATTACCAGCCTCGGAGCCGAGGGGAAGCCGCTCACGTTCAGCGGCACGAGTGCCGCAGCGCCTTTCGTTGCTGGCGCCGTGGCGCTTTTATGGTCCGAATTTCCGGCGGCGAAGGGGGGCGAAGTGCGATCGGCTGTACTCCAAGCCAATGGATCACGGCGAGGCACGCTGGTTCCGCCGTTGTTAGACGTCTGGGCAGCGTACCAGTTCATGGTGACAGCCTATGGAGGGAGATAACTGCCGTGAAGAGAAAGAAGCGAACTGCCGGCACTTACAGTGAGCGCCAGCCTTATCGCGTGCGCCTTCCTGGGTTCATCGCTGACGAAGAGGTCGGCCTCGGCGATGTCATCAAACGAGCAACCTACGCAATGGGAATCAAGCCTTGCGGTGGCTGCGAACACCGCGCGGCCGCGCTTAACCGCTGGATGGTTTTCTCTCGTTGAAACTCGAGATCGATAGGCCGGCGGGAGGAAAAAGGAGGAGGGGTTAAGATGGACCAACAAGCGGCGAATTCCACTGGTCTCGCGGACAGCGCACCTGCCAATGCACCGGTCTCAGCACCCGATACGGGGAGGATGGTCTCGCCGCAAGAACAGGGTGGAATGCCAGTCGTACCCTGCCCAACGCGTTCCAACCCCAATCAGGGCGGGACGATGGACTCGTTCATCTATGCCCTGGGCAGGATCGAGCCGCGTTTCCCCCGCCTGGCGGTCGAAAAGGAATTCGCCCAGGCCACAGGCCGCGCTGAGACCGCCGGACTTACAGACCGAGCGGCACTCCATAAGGTCCTGTCCCAGCGATCGAACCGCTACTTGGCGCGTCAACTGTGCTATGTGCTGGCCATCGAAGGCGTGGAGACCTACATCCTCACGCCGCGCGACCCAGCGGACCTCGAGCTTTTGGTCGAAGCCGTCCGTCCTGCGCCTCACCCCACGGACGTGGATGTCGTCATCGGCGTGCGAGGCCCCATTGCCCCTCCGGAGGTGTGCAATGGGCTCATGGTCCCGATTGTGGCGTTCGACCAGATATATTCCTTTGACGTCGACTCGCTCCTGAAATCCATCCCCCGACCAGAGAAAGTCCCCCAAAAGGAGTTTGCCGCCACGGCCGAGGAACTCTTCATGAGGATCATGCAGATGGCGGATAATGCCGGCGCGACCGATGACCATCGCGCGGTGAACTACCTGGCCGTCCGCTATCCCGCCATCTACGCCACGGCTACGGAAGCTTTTGGGCGGAACTCTTCCTTGGCGGCGGTAGAAGTTCGTCCCTCACCCCTCAGCGGCATCCGCAAAATCGTTGAGGTCATCTTCCACTATACGAACCGCAACACCGACGTGACCGAGAAGTTCTTTGTCCGCGTGGATGTGACCGAGGAGTTTCCGTTCCTGGTGACCAAGATGTCACCGTACTACGACCGTTAAACCTGGGCAGCTAAAAGGAGATCTGAAATGAACACCATGAATATACCTGGATTTACGGCAGAAGCGTCGTTCTACAAGACGAGAGGGTACTACCAGCTTGCAGCGGGTTGGCCTAATGTTACTGGTGGCCAGCCAGGTATTCCGCAGCAGGCAATAATTCCGCAACGGATTAAGCTGCGTTGTTGGGACTGTGTTTGTGATGCTTTCGATAATTGCACATGCAAAGTAGCGGACTGCTATTGACTACTGCGTAAGTGATGTTCCTAGCTAAGCTAGCGGCTGGCCTTGGAGGTTTTCGGCGCTCGCCCTCGGATTTCACCTTTGCGCGCCCCAAGCTGAAGAGATCGCTGATAGAACGAGGGTGGTGGTGCGACATTTTCGACAAGTTTTGTGACCGCGCCATCTGACGCGGAACAAGGAGGCGGCGTATATCAAGGCGGGGTTTCGTAGAAGGCCGGATGGAACGAACTGGAGTCCGGGAAATGTGTCCCCGGATTCCGCTGCGCTGCATTCCGCCCAATTCACTATAAACGTTGAACCTGAAACCTGTTAGGAGGCTCGAAATGAACATGCCCGGATTTGATGCGGCTTTATCGCTTGGCCCAACCATCGGCATATACCGACGGAAGGCCGTTTTCGCCAGCTTTCCTTCAGAAGGCAGCGGAGGAGTTATGCCGCAACTTCGATTCCAGTCGGATCCGGATGTGGGCGCGTACTGGAGGTGCAGGGCGAATGGGGGGGGGGATCTCATATGCCGTTTCTTTGGCGGGCTTCCTCCCTTCACAATCGGTGGCCTACTGATCTGATCGATCGCTGAGTGAACGTGGCCGGGTCCTGACCCGCGTAGGATGCGATGAACGAAGGGAACCGCATCCTACGCGACCGATACGTTACGGGGCCTATGACCGTTGAATCAACAAAAGAGGATGGACGCCATGAACATGCCAGGATTTACCGCAGAGGCGTCGCTCGGTCAGTCCGGTGCACCATTTCAATCGGCCGGCGCGAATCGCGGAGGAAGCGCGGCTCAAGGCCTGCCGGGTCAGGTTGTTCCCGCGGACAATCTAGCTTGCGCGACTGCGGGGGCGGCCGCAGTCTTTGCGTGTACTCCACCCCGGGTCGTGACTAATCCCGGTGGGTGTGGGATCGCCGTGGCCGGTGTGGGGGCGGCGTGCCAGGGTGTGAGTGCATTCGATTTGATTCTTGGAGGACCTACTTTTTTGCCCATTGTAACCAGGCCGCTGTCAGCTGGGCAGAGGTGAAATGAAATGCGGCTTCCCAACTCAATCGCTGGGCGGCAAGAGGATGCTTGGCGTAGCGCATGCGTCGCGCCTGCGGACCATGGAACCAGAGTTTCCGAGACCGTCGGCGGTTTCGTTGAGACGACCGAGAGCTGGCCCTATGGGCCTATAGCAGCCCCTGGCTGGGCCCTCCGCCAGACGCGGCGACGGGTCACAGTTCGCAGCGACGAAGTGGTGTGAACGTGGGCGCGTGATCGAGGTCCTGACGCGGCTCGTGGGCGTGCACGGCACCGCGCGCCAGCGGTTCGCCCAACTGAACAGCACCAGGACAACCTAAGCGCGCGAGAAAACGAGGAGACTCGGTGCCATAACGGCAAAGCTGAAAACGATTAGGAGGTATGAAATGAACAGGCCGGGATTTGATGCAGAATCATCGCTTGGCCCGACCATGGGCATATATCGGGGGAAGGCTCTTCGCGGCAAATCAGGTACGGGTGAAGTGTTGCCCATGCAGGACTTCCCAGCCTCGTCCACACTAAGTCTGATTCGACGTATTTCGCCTTGGCCACAAATATGCTGCTTCAAACCTGGTGTTGGACTTTCCTGCCGCGACCATAGACCCTTTGAATCTTGTGAATGCATTGGTGGTTTTCCCGTTTGCGGTGGTCCGATTGTATCTCCTTATTAGCGCGGCGAGTCGTCTAAGGTGTAGAGGATGGCCTTGTAGGCGGGCCGGAAGCCTCTGACAGTGCTGGGGCGGTCGGCCAGCAAGTAACTCCTGAGCCTGTTGGCCGCGCAGCGTGGGATTGCGACCCCGAGCGACGCATTCTCCACGGCGGCCGGCAAGGTGGCTCTGCCGTCGAGCACGAGCAAGTATTGGTCGTGGCGTCCTGTACGTGACGATCCAGCAGCACCGTGCGCGGTCGGGAACTGCAGCCACAATGATGGTTCGGTCGCCTTCGGTATGGAGTCCGCCCTCGGTCGAATCGGTCGTTGTCGCCCACCTGCCGCCACGCCGACGGCAAAAGATACCTGCGTCTGTGCCGGCGGTTGTTGCCGACGCGGATAGCTGCCAGTGCAAGCCCATCAAACCGCGGCTACGAGTGGGCCGAGGAGGACGCACGCCATGAGTTTCCCCGGTTTTACGGCAGAAGCATCCCTTGGGCGATCAATTGGTTCCTACCGGACGGTGACGGCTCCCGGCGAGGGCGGCACGTTGGTGCGCCCAGCACAGGCACTGCACTGGGGCCTCCTCCTCGACCCGTACTTCCGGCCAAGTCGGTTTCAGTGGCCGCCGGTGGAGCCCTCATGCTTCTGCCTGCGTTACGGAGCCGATGGCCGCTGCTTGCGTTGGATCTGTTTCTGATTTGCCACGCCTGAGTCGGAGCCCGATGGAGCTCCTTCGACCGGAAGGCACTCGTGCAAGCGATCCCGCGGCCCGAGAGGATGGCGGCCAAGCAGCTCGAAACGGCCGCGTACGGAGCACTTCGAGCGAGTTCTCCGGATGACGGATAATGCCGGTGCGACTCCTGAGCATCCGGCACTAAACTATCTGTCCGGTGTGCATCTCCTCACCGCTCAGCGGCGTCCGGAGGATTCTCGAGGTTATTATCATCACGACGCACCCGGACGAGATTTTGGGGCACCGACGCCACGCGGTTCTATACTGAGGAAGACGGCTGGTGCTGGTTCTTCGGGGCCATCGACCATCACACCGATGAGCTGCTCGGCTGGCACGTCACCAAGCTCGGCGATCGCTGGGCCGCGCTCGAGCCGATTCGGCAGGGCGTGCGGCAGGCCTTCCACGGGTTCAGCAAAGAGGTCGCCCGTGGGCTCAGATCCGCTGCGACTGGGGACCGCAGTACATCGCCGACGCCTGGATCAACGAAGTGAAGTGGCTCGGGATCACAATCTCGCCGTCCTACGTCGGCGAGCCCGAGTGCAACGGTGTCATCGAGCGCTTCATGCGCACGCTCAAGGAGCAGTGCATCTATCTCCACCGGTTCCAGAGCTTGGCGCAGGCGCGGCGGATCATCGAGGATTTCATCCACCGCTAACTGGGTATTCCCCAAACAGAACTTTTCAGCATTTTCGAGTGTCCAGGAAACCGGGGGCGGTACACTACGACCGTATTTCCTGCCCAGAACCCGTTTTAGTGGACGTTTTAGTTGACACAGAGGGAAAAATCAGGGAGAAGCGATTAAAGCGGCGATCGAGACAGATGTAAAGGGAGGCGAATGAAATGAAGATGCCCGGATTTACCGCAGAAGCCTCGCCATACAAGGCGAGTGGGCACTACCAGCTTGCAGCGGGCCGTCGAACTTTGCGGAGGGCTTTGACATGAGTCTGCCAGGTTTTACTGCAGAAGGTTCGATTCAGCTTCAGCGGAGGCACCAGGTCTCTCATCTGCTGGCAAGTGTCGCTGCCCTAGCGGGCCGCCCTGGGGTGGTTCAGCAGGCCCTGACGCTGAAGTACAGCCCCTGGATTCTCAGGTGGTTTCGTTGTGCAGAGAACCATTCTGCCTGGCCGACGTCCGTCAATCCGCCGACGGGACTCTCTCCGGCTAAACCCGGTAGCTGTATGTATGACTGCATCTATCGAACCACCTATCCACTCGGGTGTACGACCGCGAGTTGCTATGCGTGCTGCGACGCGGCGCTGCAAAACTGTTACACAACTGGTCAATTCCTCAAAGGGCCCTGCTGCGCGTTGTGACATCAGGAGCGCTGTCCCTTAGGCAGGCCGGAGGTGACTCAGGACCTGCGCGCGGCACGATCCACGCTCAGCTGCCATCGCTCAGGGGCCCAATCCGGTGCCGATCCTCCTCTAACCTGTCAACGGGAACCCAAGTTTCCCCAAGCTCCGCAGGCTCCGCCTTTTAGTTCAACGATGCGCTGCCGGAACTCCGGTGCGTACGGCCAATGGCTCTTCGGCATCGTGGACCTCGCTTTCCGCCCAAACGATGAGGTGTCCACGAAACCGGTCAAGCCCAACACCGCTCAGCCCAAGACCGTTGGTTGGCAATTGATACGTAAGCTTGGAGGCCTAGATGCGCGATCCAGCCGAGGGCAAGAAGCAGACGGTTCCAGATAAATATCGTAGGATCAGAGACCAATGGAAGCGGGCGGCGAGGAGTTGGGCAGCAATTCATTACGGTCTCGGGGGCCTAGCTGTCCTTTTGTCCGGTTTGGCGGCTGCGAGCCCTACTCTCTTGCAAGGCTCCTCTCTTCAATGGATAACTGGTCTTGCTGCTGCGCTGATGGCGCTAGTTACTGCGTGGGCTCCGGCGAAGAAGATGAAGGCTTATAACTTGGCATTGAATAGTATAGAGAGTGCGTGCCGTCGCTACGAGTATGAAGATCCTGGCAACGACCTCAAACACCTCAATGACGCCGTGGATGAAGGGGAGAAGATCATCGCAACGGAGTAATGATCGTGAGGGAGTCAAACACGCTGTATCTTCTTCCGGTATAAGATTTCGTGGCCGCCCTGCCCAACGAGACGCTACGAGATAAATTGAGCCGGTAGGCGGCGCCTTTCAGAAGACGCGGCGAGGAGCCTTGCCCAACGGATCTCTGCGCGAGGCCGTCGGCCTCCGGTGTCAGCGCCGCCTATCCGCTCGGACGGTTCGGGCCCGGCAGCCCGCCGCCACGGCTGTTGCTCTCGCCGCTATTTAGGCTGGCGGGCTCTTGGTTGTGGGAGTGATCGGACGGCTCGAACACGCGATCGCGCGCAGCCCTTCGATCAGTTCGTAGCACACCGAGGCCCTGGCGGCCGGACGCGATCTGGCGGCGCGCCAGGACTTTTCGCGTTTCCGCCGCCTCGTGGACGTCGGCGGCGGATCCGGCGGCGTCGCCGTCGCGCTGACGCAGTCATGGCCCCAGCTCTCTGCGACGATCGTCGACCTTCCGGCCACGACACCTATTTGCGCAACGCAACGTGGACGAGGCCGGCCTCGGTGACCGGATCGGGGTCCTGGCGGCAGACATCGTGGGTGATGCCTTGAGTGGGCCATACGACGTCGCCGTCCTGAGAGGTGTGCTCGTGGTCCTCGCGCCGGATCAGGCACGCCGCGTCTTGAGCCACGTGCATCGCGCCCTCGCCCCGGGCGGTGCGATCTACGTGGTCGGATGTGGATCCTCGACGACTCCCGAGTCTCGCCGTCCGACCTGGCGACGTACAACCTGCAGTTCGCCACGGCGTTGGACCACGGAGGCGTCTATACCGAAGGCGAGGTCCGAGCATGGCTCGCCGAAGCTGGCTTCCAGGATGCTGTCCGAGCCCGCTCGGCCCGGTGCGTATGGCGCTGACTTCGTCACGGCGCACAAACCAGACTCGCAGAGAGCGCGCCATGCGCTGACGCAAGCGCCGAACTTCCCTCAAGCTCAAGACGTACCAGGAGAGATACGCCCTCACGACAAATGCCGTTTTGTAAGACCTGACCCCGCTACGAGCAGCCCGTTGTTGTTCCGCAGGTGATGCACTTCAGGCAGGTGCCGTTCCGCACCATGGTGAACTGGCCGCAGTCCCCGCACGGATCGCCCTCGTAGCCCTTGAGCCGCGCCATCTCGGAGGCCGAGAGCACCTTGGACTGCGCGAGGCCACCGCTGCCGCCACTCACCGGCATCGCTGCGCGTGCGGTCACCGGGGGAACAGCCGGGCGCTCGGCGACGGCCGGAGTCGGCTGGGGGCGCGGCAGGCCCCGCTGGGCCACCGGGCCCTGGCCCACCTTGGTACCGAGCGCATCGCCGCGGAGATCGTCCTCGGCCACATGGGACAGATCGGTGCGGCCGAGATAGGTGATGGCCAGCTCGCGAAAGACGTAGTCGATCACCGAGGTGGACATCTTGATGGCGTCGTTGCCCTTGACCATGCCGTTGGGCTCGAAGCGGGTGAAGACGAAGGCGTCCACGAACTCCTCGAGCGGGACGCCGTGCTGGAGCCCCAGCGATATGGCGATGGCGAAGCAGTTCATGAGGGATCGAAAGGCCGCCCCTTCCTTGTGCATGTCGAGGAAGACCTCGCCGAGCGTCCCGTCCTCGTACTCGCCCGTACGGAGATAGACCTTGTGCCCGCCGACCACCGCCTTCTGCGTGTAACCCGAGCGGCGATTGGGCAGCCGGTGCCGCTCGCGCAGGTACTTGGTCACCACCCGCTCGGTCATGCGCTCGGCCACCGCCTGGACATCGGCCGCCGCCGCCTCCTCTTCGTCGTCGCTCACGGCGTTGAGCGGCTGCGAGAGCTTGGAACCGTCCCGGTAGAGGGCGACGGCCTTGAGCATGGACTGCCAGGAGGCGCGATAGGCGTCCTTGACCTCTTCGACGGTGGCGTCCTGCGGCATGTTGATGGTCTTGCTGATTGCGCCGGAGAGAAAGGGCTGGGCGGCTGCCATCATGCGGATGTGCGCCTCGACCGGGATGAAGCGCTGCCCCTTGCGGCCGCAGCGGTTGGCGCAATCGAACACGGCCAGGTGCTCGGGCTTGAGGAAGGGCGCGCCCTCGACGGTCATGGTGCCGCAGCAGTAGTCGTTGGCCGCCTCGATTTCCGACGGAGTGAAGCCCAGGGCGCGAAGGAGGTTGCCGTTCCACTCCGCGAGTTGCGCGTCGTTGATGCCGAGCTTCTCGGCCACGTAGCCGTCGCCCAGCGTCCAGGAGTTGAACACGAACTGGATCTCGAAGGCACCCTCGATGGCCGCCTCGAGCCGGGCCAGTCCCTCGTCGTCGAAGCCCTTGGCCCTCAACGTGTCGTGATTGATGGAGGGGGCGCCCTCGAGCGTCTTGCGGCCGACGCAGTAGTTCACGATCTCGTCGATCTGATGCGGTGGATAGCTGAGGGCGGTGAGGGCCATGGGCAGACTCTGGTTGATGATCTTGAAATATCCGCCGCCCGCCAGCTTCTTGAACTTGACCAGGGCGAAGTCGGGCTCGATGCCCGTGGTGTCGCAGTCCATGACGAGTCCAATGGTGCCCGTGGGCGCCAGGACCGTCACCTGCGCGTTGCGGAAGCCGTGCGCCTGTCCGAGCTCGAGCGCCCGGTCCCAGGTCTCGCGCGCCGCCTGGAGCAGCCGCTGGGGGCAGTGGGCTGGGTCGATGCCCTTGGGCGTGATGCTCAGGCCCTCGTAGTCGCTCGCGGGAGCGTTGTAGGCGGCGCGCCGATGGTTGCGGATGACGCGCAGCATATGCGTCCGGTTCTTGGCGTAGCCGGGGAAGGGACCGAGGTCTTTGGCCATCTCGGCCGACGTCGCATAGGCCTCACCGTGCATGATGGCGGTGATGGCGCCGCAGATGGAACCGGCCTCTGGGGAATCGTAGGGGATGCCACTCCGCATCAGCACCGTCCCCATGTTGGCGTACCCCAGGCCGAGCGTCCGGTAGTCCCAGCTCTTCCGCGCGATCACGGGGCTGGGATAGGCGGCCATCAGCACGCTGATCTCGAGCACTATCGTCCACAGCCGGCAGGCGTGGCGGAACCCTTCGACATCGAAGCCGCCGTCCGGCCCCAGGAACTTGACGAGATTGATGGACGCGAGGTTGCAGGCCGTGTCGTCGAGGAACATATACTCCGAGCAGTTGTGAACGACCAGGCCTCCCGCCACGAAGTGATGCGTCGCCTTCTCGGTCAGATCGAACACGTCTGCGTCACCGGCGGGCTCGACGGAAACGACCTCGTCGGTCAACTCGTCACGGTAGGTGGCCACCGCCGCGTTCAGCTCCGCCAGCGCCGCGGCCTTCGGGCTCGCGGGGTGGAAGCCGATCTCGCGCTCGAAGAGGACGCGGGAGGACCGGCTGATCCGGAGCGAGTACATCGGCAGGACGGGATACTCCCGCGCACCACCGCGACCGTCCGGCAGGAGCGACATCGTCGTCTTGCCGCGCCGGCCCGCGTACAGCTTCGACTTGATACCGAAGGAGAGCAGCAGCATCTGGACCTGACGGAGGAGCTCCTCCGAGGTGGAATCGAGGCCCACGTATTGCGACT
>WNGF01015251.1_pt1 | contig 11404 bp, 11 predicted proteins | sample 5400641 | NCBI WGS metagenome assembly WNGF01 (sample SAMN13153371, study PRJNA577476) | soil metagenome | isolation source: 80 cm soil or saprolite under grassland replicate 2 | place: USA:California | collected 2016-06-15 | reverse complement strand
TCCAGAATGCGAAGGGGATTGCAATCCACACGCTGAGGCAATAGAAGCAGTCGAGAAGCTCTCCCAGAAGGCTCGAGCCCATCAATCTTCGCAAGCGCACCCCAACATTGAGCGGTCCGTCTTCGGCATTGAAGAAGTGGGTAATCCGCCATACGGCTAAAACTCCAAGCGTCAGCCAGTAGAAATGCATCGGACGCGCAAGCTCGGGGCTACGTTTGCAGCCAGCACCGCCAGTTTCCAGGTGAAAAGCGGCGTCTATGGATTATGAGCAGATACTTACAGTCTTCAGTTTTAGCTACTCCAAGGTCGGGTTCGAGTGGGCTTTCGGTCAGGCGATGCCAGCCAATCTAATTGCGAGTGGCCGAAAGGCAGTAGCGGCGGCCGGAATCAATAGAACGTGGTTCCAGAGAACTGGTTTGGTGCTCGCTGCCTACGATCGAAAGTGAAGCTTCCCTCTTTGCGAGGTAAGGGAAACGCACTTGCGAATTGTTTCGAGGCTGGACTTTGCGAGTATGCAAGCAGAGGCTCGTGAGAATTCAGCCGTTCATGACAAACGCGGAGACGATATTCCCATTAAATTTGGAAGTCAACAAATTTTTTGGGCGTGTAAACCCAAAGTAGAAATGTCACCCAAATGTCGCAAAATAGAAATGTTCCTACTTGCTCAGAATGCCTGCCGTAGGGCGCGAGCGATCCAGCTATCTTTTTCGAAAGTTCAGACGAGCGGTGTTAGTTGGATGTCGACTTCACCTAGTTTACGGCAGCTGCTTGCAATGCGACCAGAGCATCGGTTTCTAGAACTCCAATGAACGCAATAAAGCTGCTCATTCAGAAAGAGAGAGAATCCAACAGATCGTTTTCCCGCATGGATTGCGATGTCGACAGCGAGAGATTTGGAATCTTAGCAACTTGTTTAGCTTTTCAATTTATTTAGGGAAATTGTTAGAGCAGAATCAAGTTTGGCGTCCAAAAGCATTCCAAGTTGGAACCAGATTTTTGTTTGGCTAAAGGAAATTTTGGCTAAAGGAAATGGAAAGCCTCCGTCAAACTGCGGCTTGAATGCGTAAGGAATGTGTAATGCATACTAGCGCCTGAGGGCCTAACGGCGCTGCTTCCAAGTCCTATTGGATTGGAATTCTCTGTGTTTAACCGGTGGTGCATTTGATGGTTACGCAGTAAGAGTTCAGTGAAGAGCGCGTGATAGCTCGAAGAACGTCAATGGGTCGCCGCTTGGCGACCCATTGTCTTGAAGGAGTGTAGAAGCGGAAATTCCGATCATCAACTTCAACGCGCGATGCTATCATCTCGGCGATTAATGCTCACCCCGGCGGCCGTACGCATGACGATGACGGGCGCCCAAACAGAACATACCGAATGTCGGTCTGCGTGCCTGTTCCTGGTGAAGGAACGGAATTAAGTCCATAGCCGAAAGCAGTGAATAGGTTCCCCGGGTTCTCAACTGTAAACGGCGCCTGCCTGATACTCACATAGTCTCCGAAACGACACGTACCGACATTGCTCGCTGTCGTGATGTACACAATAAAGTCGCCCCAGAATCCCGCTACGTGGTTTTCATAATTTCCGTTGCCTCCGTACTCCAGCGAGAGGCCAACTTCTCCAGTGCAGACATTAGTCGCCAACGCAGGATAACCAAACGCGTAATCGTTGTTCCAGATCTGCACCTGCTGGATTCTGCTGAAGTTGTTGTTACGGTCGAGAGTCACGATCTCGACGTGAGGCTGTTGGAAGTTGCTGTCCGTCCCGGCGCTCCATGCAAACCAAAGCTGATTAGATACACGCGTCGAGCCGATGACAGCGGAACCCGGAAAGCCGCCACCACATTGACTAAGCCAGTTTTGATTATCCGGCGTTAACGAAGACAAGGCGTTGTTCGCCCACGATGAAACGTTAACGTCGCGCCAGAAGTAAGTGCCTGAGCCTTCGGCCAACGAGAAGACCCTCATTTGGCTATTACTATTGTGTCCCGCCCAGAAGATTTCATTAAGCGTGTTCTGCATTAGGTGACCACCCCACGCCATCGACGCATCTGGAGGATTCGTGTACTCGATCGTGATGGTGCCTGCAGCCTGAATACCAGTCAGTGATATCCGGGAGACTTGAAATCCGCTGTTGCAGCCAGCGGGACAAGCAGGCCATCCCACATCCCAACTGAGGTACAGAGAATTATCTCCCACCGAGAGATCGGGGTAATCGACACCCGTCCCGGTGGGCTGGCTGAAAATATTCGATGGAAGGTTCCAATATGTCCAGGCCGTACCGCCGCTACTGATGATGGAAGCCGGACTGGCGGAAGCGAGTCGAAACCCGTTTCCCTGGAGTAGCCAAATAAACCGATCAATGCTCGGCACGTATTGCACGATCTGATCGCAGCAGAAGCCAATCGCGTCAGCGGGGAAAATGGTGCTTGGATTCAATGGTGTGAAGCTACTTCCTCCATTGGTCGAATAAGCCGCGAAGGAATTTGCTGTGACGAAGATAACGCCGCCGCCGGACGCACCACTTGGTTCTGCGATGCTGTTACCGTTGATCCCCAATCCTCTATTCTCAGGAAACTCAACTGTGCCGGGGCTGTCCAGGGAAACTAACTGTTCACGGTTCGTCCTGGCGAGGGCGGGCGCCATTTGCGCGTTCGTACTTGTCGCAGTCGGCGTGCCGGGCACGAACGGTCCCGTTGGCACTGTCCACAGCGAGCCATTCTCATTGTCAAGCTCTGGCGGTTGGGGCGGAAACGGTGCGCCGGTCACAGAGTTTGATCCCACAGTCACCGACCCGAGTGGTCCGGAGCCAGGTGCGCTCGGTGGAATGCGCAACGTAATGTTGAGCGTGAAGCAGAAGGTGAAACCTCCAACCTGGTATGTTCCCTCCACGGTGAGAGCATAAGCTCCACCAGGTGTGAATGGGCCACCTGTGAAGTTCGTATTGAGAATCGTTGAGCCTCCTGCTGGAATCGTTCCTAAATTGTCCGGCAGAGTGGGCGTTGTCAGCGTTCCGCCGGGCAGCGAGATCGCCGTAACCTTAACATTCTCCGCAGCGACAGTTCCGGCGTTGGCGATTGAAAATGCGGAGAGCAATGTTGTCGGGTTCAACAAGCTTACCCCCGGTGCGCGTGCCTCAAGCACAGCAGCAGGCGCCAGGCATTCGACAGACACTATCAAGGAGCTTCCAGGGCTCGAGGAAAGTGTGATCGTGAGTTGATTCTGATCAAGCAGCGTAATCGGTTTTACGATCCTTTCGACCTGCTGATTGAAATCTCTGGGGCCGATGATCTGCTTGCCATTTAGAGAAATAGACGCACTACTAACGCGTTTAGTCGTGTCACTTCCGTTAACCACGAAGATCTGGCACGGAGCAGTCCCACAATGTTGAAAGGTTTCAGTAAAAGTCTGGGGCGCGCCGGCAGCGCGCGTGTATTGTTTGGGCCCAAAAGCAATTGTCATAGGTGCCGCCGGCGCGGCGGTTGAGGTGGGTGACGTCAGAACGGCCGAAATAAGCGTCACTGAAGAAAGTGTGACAACCACACTGAATAATAAAACTTTCTTTTTCATTGGAAGCTCCTTCCTGAGTTTCAAAGGAGACTGGCACGTACAGATCTGAACGTGTCAGAGTCGGAGTAAGTTAAAGCAGCTCGTATGACGTTCAGCGGCGTGATGGTGAAGCGGCGTTGGTGACTTCGTCGCTCTCAGGATCTTGAGCCACTAGGTCAGATGAGGCCTTCTTAAGCCAGATTTACCCGCCGATTATACTCCTCAGCCTTCTATGATCAAGCCTTATATTAAATGGGAACTCATTCGATAGTTTGACCATCAAGAGCAAGCGATTCAGGTGATTTGTTATTGACACTTCAAAAGGTGGGGTGTAGATTCTCCCCGTCCTCGCACTTCCCCCCGGCTAAATTGAGGTCGTGTTGAGATTCGCTGAGCACTTCCGATAGGCCTTAAGAACCGTTTCAGCAAGATAGCTGGACCAATCGTCCGTGCTTGTCCTGTCTCAACGCCACTGATTTGATCGTTTCCTCAGGATAACTATCAAATTCAGCGAAGAAGACAGGAGAACATCATGGCGAGAAAAATGCTCCCCAGCGTTCTAGTTTCCTCTTTCGTGCTTTCCATTCTCATTCTCGCTTGTCGACCATCCGACCGAGATACAAAAGCATTCACCGAGGAAGAAGTCCGTCAGGTTGAAGCCGTTCTCAACGGAGTCAGGCCTGACACCTACCGTATCATCCTGCCGGAATTCAGGGATGGCAAAGTGGTTGGTTCGAAAACCTATGGTTCTCTGCCGGTTACTCAAGTTAGAAGAGTTGCTTCACAGAGAAACATCCCCTTCAGTGATAGCGGCAACGTACAGGCAGTATTCAGTCCCGATGGCGGTGGCGCCGGCTCTCACACAGAGTCTCAGAGTCCCGGTACGGATATCGGTCGTCGGATCGAGAAGATCATCGAGCGACTGGATAAGAGCCAGTACACCTTAATCTACTAGGCTTCCTTTCACGGATCGTCAAATGCGCCCTAAGGAAATTATCATTACTTTCCTGGTGCTGCTTCACCTGTCTTCGGTGATGGTATTCATTTGGGCTGATTGGCCTGAACGATCGCGCCGCGACATACATATAGCTCTTCGTACGTATCAGAATCTCTCCGGCACCTTCAGAGACTATGCTTTTTTTGCTCCCTCCGTTGGCAATGACATCAAAGCCGGGTTTCTGCTTACGGATTCGTCTGGGAATTCCCAGGTAGTCAACTTCATTTCTGACAACCGAGAAGTTAACTTTCGGTATAACTGCATCATCCTTGCCTGCATGAGAGATATAAGAGGCAGGGATTTATTTGCTCAGTCCTGGTCCGCTCTAGTGTTGGGCTCGAATCCGGATGCAAAAGATGTAACAGTGATGGTCAAGGAATTTACCGTGCCGACAATGGAGGAATATGGCCGAGGCCAGCGGCCACATTGGGAGTTGCTCTACGTCGGCAAGTTCGCCCGTCGCAATTCCGTGCCGAATGAATAACGTTCCTTGCGGATGATTAATGGCGATGTCTTCCTCCTACGCTTTACCTCAAAGCAGCGTATTCCCGAGTGTTTGGCGAAAGATAATCAAATTTATCTCTGAACCCGAATTTCCTTATCCGCTCGGATTTTTTCGCATTGGAGTCAGTCTGCTGGCAATAGTCCAGGTTGTTGTGCTTTGGCCTCATCTGCTCCAGCTCTACGGTAACTTTGGATTCATTCAATGGAACGTGATTGAGACCGGCACGGATATTTGGGTGCCCAGCATTGGCAAATTATGTGTGCTCCTCCAGCCTTATGGCATCTCCTCCAGCACCTGCGTTTATGGTGTTTTTGTTTCTTATTTCATTTGCCTCGTCGGTCTCTTTATCGGGTGGAAAACTAGACTCTTCGCTGTTTGTGCCTGGCTACTGCATGGATTAACGGTGAACAGCGGATACATATCTCTCTATGGCGTAGACACGATGCTTCACATCTCTCTGTTCTACTGTGCCTGGATGCCCGTCGGAGGCGCCTTCACCATCCGCCATTTGCTGCATCGGGAAACAGTTGTTCCGTCGTTCATGGCACGTATTTCCCAACGCACTCTTCAAGTTCATCTTTGCATCATTTATTTCAGTACCGGGCTCGCAAAGATTAGGGGTATACAATGGAGGAATGGAGAAGCGATCTGGCGGGCTCTCATGCAACCTCAGTTTTCCGTCTTCGACATGAGCTGGCTGGCATCAATCCCTCTCATTCCAAAGCTGGCTGCCTGGTCCATACTGCTGCTAGAGATCGCATATGTCGTTCTTATCTGGCCGAAAAGGTCCCGTGTGATCTGGCTCATGGGGATCAGCCTGTTACATTTGAGTATAGGCCTGCTGATGGGACTTTGGCTGTTTGCCACAATCATGATCATCATGAACATCACGGCATTCGGTTTCGATCTCCTCTACCGCCACAGTTCCGAGCGCGTCGCGCCTGAAAGGAAAATGGTCTTCTCAGGTTGCGCGCTCGGCGACAATCGGCGACCCTCGCTTTCGTAAAAGCACTACAGAGATCACCAGCGCAACTATTAAAACCGTGAGCACCGCAAGCTCAATGACAAAGCGGTTGAAGACTGTCTCGTTTCCTTGGTGGCGGCCTATCGAGGCGATTTCGCCAGGGACATAGGAAAGACGAACACCTTCATACCATCCACATCGGAACGGAACCTACCTGGCAAGGACTGGTGCGGGGGCGATTCAGATTTAGACAAGAATCATCGCACCGATCTCGCGTGCCCCAATTGTGGGAGGTACGATGCGTCAGGACGATATAGAACGACTGAGTCAACCTTATTCTGACCCAAGGATTGATATCGATAGACGGTTTAATGCTGCGATAGGAGCAGATATTCCAAGCGCAACAAAGCTGGCCGAGGAAATCTTTGGGGACTTGGACCAAGTTTCATTGGGTATTTCTTGGTGGCGGTCTCTTCCAGTTCAAGAGCGAATACTCATTAGCGATTATTTATATCAGTGCGTCACTGGAATTGAGGTTAACGTCGCAGAAGCAAAAATTCACTACTTAGAATGGCTTGATGTGCGAGAAAAGCAAAACAAATTGAATGCAGAAATAATTGCTAGAGATACTTATGGTCGGCCCTATGCAAAAGCGCCAAACTCAAAAGCGCCTATCGATTTTCAGTGCCGCGATTTTCGTTGACTTTTGCGGACATTGAGCATATCTTGCGGGCGCTTAGATTGATTAGGCTGAATTCTCACGAGCGCCTGCTATTCCTCGCACACTCGCTAAACTCAGCCGCTATTGCTTCTCTTTGAGACACAAGTCTCTTTCTGAGTAATCAGATGCCGACACCTCAGTTCGCTTATCGAGATCGCCGTAACCGTTTTCGATTTGTATCCGCCTTTTAGTTGAACCCCCCAAATACCCCTTACAAGACCGGAAGGCGGAATCGAGCGACAACCTCAATCAAGCGATACAAACTCACCTTAGGAGGTTACAAAAATGCCACCACCAACACCACCTGTTGGACCAATTAAAGAAACACACGTGCTACTTGCTTACGATACAGATGCCGGCGGGTTCGGAGGACCACTCGACATGCGAGGACCGCTGGTTGGCGAGGTGCTCTACGTCCAACCTGGCGGTAATCTGGGTATCAGGATCAACCTGGAATTCGGTCAACCTAACACCAAATACGAGGTCTACCTCGTCTGCGGACCTGCTCATGCCGCGGCCTGTGGATTTATTACCATCGGGGTTTTGGCAACAAACGCCGTAGGCGCTGGAGCGGCCGGGTTTAACGTTCCCGCCGGCGTGCTTCAGGGTGCACCTTTCGGTCCGGGCTTTCGCAACGATCACATCGATCTCCTGGCCGGGGTAGGTAACCTCAAGGGAGGGGCCATCACTGCCGGTGCGATCAACTACTTTGTGTGTAAGAGAGCTGCCGGTGCGGCAGAGGCGGCGGTTCCGAAGGGGATGGAAAAGGCACGTGCTGGTGACCCACTGGGCGAAAAAGCGCTTAAAGAGAAGTCGCGAGCCAAACGGTGAGGCACCGGATGTTTGTGTTCTTTTCGCCGAAGAAAGCCTCAGACAACTCACACCCGGCATTTTGTCCCTTAAAGTGCCGGGTGTGAGCGTTCCCTGACGATTTCGACGAGTAAATGGACGATTTTCGACAAAAAGAAAAAGAAAAGTTTTCCCAGCGCTGGTCCAAGGGTGACAGTTTTCAGGTGTCCGCATAGTTCGCCTTTGAATTTCCCTGGCGGCGTTAAGAGGGTGGGGGAAGCTCCCCGGAAGTAGTGCCGGCCTTCAAAGCACCCGGGTTCCTTTAGGATGGGATTTAAGTCGAAGTGGCAACAGAAATACCCAAATTTGCGTAAAAAAGAAAAAAGGAAACGCGCGGTAATTGACTTTCGAGGTTCAGCCATAGTTTTTGCACTGGCATCTTGCGCTTGTCGCCTTGGATTTTCCCTTGGCGGGACGGAAGAAGGGTGGGGGGAAGCCCCCCTGAGACGGGTGCCGGCCTTCGCGGCGCCGGGTTCCTTTGGATCGAAGTGGCCCTGCTGGATGGCGAGTTTCTGCGGCGGGCGGAGATCGTGCTGGTGTTTGGCAGCCCAGGGAGTCGGGAAGACGCATTTGTTGGCCGCGCTTGGCCATGAACTGGTGCAACAAGGACAGAGCGTGTACTTCACTACTTGTGTGTTGCTGGTCCAGCGGCTCCTGCAAGCGAAACAGACCCTGGGTCTGGAGAAGGAACTGCGCCGGCTGGACAAGTATGAAGCGCTGATCATTGACGATCTTGGTTATGTGCAACAGAACCGCGAGGAGATGATAGTTAATAAATGGCAAGAGAGCTGACGACGAACTAGCCTGATTTGGGGCGGGTTACTGAGGTGAGTTGACCGAGATTCCTTGTGTCTTCGAGGTGTTTAGAAGCACGCGAAGTTTCTTCAGAAGCGCGCCCAGTTCGTGGTCGTGTTCAGAACTCTTAGCCTCTTTCTCCTCTTTTTCCGCACTCTCTAGACTTTGTTCTGCTACTTCAGATCTAGCCAATATCTCTTCCCTCGCAAGATAGACCAAGCCTCGAAATACATAGTTTTGCTTACTGTTTTCCTGTGCGAGCTGGATGGCCCGAATATATAGCGCCCGTCCCTCAGTGAAGAAACCCCTCCTAAACCTAATGAGCCCTTCCGTTGCTGTAGCAGCAATACGGGTTTCGATTTTCAGCGAACCCCGATCAAGCTTTTCAAGTTCTGCCTCCGCCAATTCTGGCTCGTTGTTACTCGCCAAAACAAAGGCCAAGTTATTGGTGAGGGTTGAGTTGCCCGGGTTTGCGGCAAGTCCAAAGCGATAAATGTCTTCTGCTAAGTAAAAATTCTCCATAAGAGTCTGCGAGCGAGCTTGCTATTGGCACTCTCCATTTCAAGCGTAGCCAACGCGCTCGAAAGCTCACTAAGTTCAAAAGGACTGTAGTTCGCATCCTCCACCGTGCGCATTCCGAGTCGTATATGGCTGGACTTTTCTTCCTTCATCGAAGCGATCGCAATTTCTGCAGCCAGAAGCCATGGATCATACCGAAGCGAAGGAGCTTTTCTGAGTATGTAATGGGCCTTATCAAGTTCTCCTGCATGTACAAGCAGCCTGGCGGCGGACCTTACTATAAAGCGGTTGGTTGGCGCTAATCCCAGAGCGATATCCATAGTTCGAATCGCCTTTGGGAGACTTCCAAGAATCGCGTACTGGCGTGATAGTTCCACTAGTCTAACTGGATTTCGAGGTGCATTTCGTAACAGGGCTCGGTATTTCCTAACCAGTTCTTTGCTCTGACCTACTATTTGACCACTTGAACTGTTAACGATATCGTCAGTGACGGAAAGTTGAGGACAAAAGTTCGGATCCTTTACTTGGCGAGCAATTCGTTTTTGAAGGGTAGTTGAGTGGGGAATGGAAACGATAAACTCGGCGGCTTCTCGGGCCAAGTTTCCTTGACCGAGCACAAAACCTGACCCTACTAGATCCGTAGCAAACGCCAGCGATTTGTTGCTCTCCCAATCAGCAAGCTGTTCTTCTAAAGAACCTTGACCAGCGAGTTGCTCGCGGTGCGGATTGGTTGAATGTAATTCCCCTAGCGCAAGCGTAGTCTTAAAATCCCGCCAACGCGGAATAACAACCCTACGTTTTTCTTCAATGTCTGCATCCATAAAGGGCCTTAGTTCTCCCTGAACAGCTTCCGCTTAGCCTTGTACGCCAAAACATCCAGCTTAGTTATATACCGCTCCAATGAAAAAGTATTTTTGCCAATAAAACGATTTCGTGGGTGCCCGCGTTTTGCAAGGTCCGGTTCACATAGTTGTCGAAGCATTAAAATAACATCTGCCCGAACTTCTGCTGGTATTTCTGGCTCTACCGCCTGCACTGCATCGCTGAAGGCGTTTTGTAAATAGGCAATTACTTCTTCATAGGTTCCCTGCCAAACTTGCGGCATGTGCTCAGGAGCAAGAAACGAAAATAAGACCGATGACATTGTCAAACGGGTAAAAGCAAACAATAGGATATTACCTAGAAGGAAGGCGTCGCTCCCAAACCGCCTTTGCTTGAAATCCGGGTGAGTAAAATTGTATCGGAGTTCGGGTGGAGCGTAAGACCACGCACCTGGGATCACGAAATCTTCGTGAGGTGGGGCATAGTCTGGATGGGCAGATCTTCCCAAGTCGGCGAGCTTAGCTATTAGGCTCTTGAATACTAATACATTTGAAGGTTTTAAATCCTGATGAGCAATACCAATTCCGTGAAGTTGTTGCATTCCCACTGCAACGTCATGAAGCATTCCTAAAGTCCATGCAAGGTCAACCGCGCTCGATAAGTCCATATGAGAGCGCATATCGCCCTCGGCAAGTTCAAAAATCAAGTATTGAACAGGCAACCCATCTATTGTTAGTCTGCCCTCTTCGAGCGCTCGAACAACATGGTCTAGATTCTTAGCCTTGCACTTTTCTAGTAGGTCCCGCTCAAAGTTAAAGGTTTCAGTCAGTTCCTGCAGTGCCCGTGACGGACGTTTTTGGCCCTGTAGCCTACTGAAAAGAATCCGCCAGTGGCGCCCGGGCGTTTTAGAATCTGCTGAACGACAGTCCAGCCGTTGGGCAGGCTACACCCCTCAAGTTTCTCGGCCGGTGTCAAAGCTCCTGAAGAAGTCATTATGGGTTAGCGAAAAAGGATTACGAAAAACATGCTTAGAAACTCAGAGACAAGCAAACACTACTCAGGAAAAAGATCAATTGTAGCAATTGAAGGCTGGCAATTCGAGTCCGAACTGGGTCCAGGAGCATTACTTTTGTGCTCAAAATCCGCGTTAACCTCCGATGTCAAGCATAAAGCGATAAAGCGAAAATGAATCTGCATCGGCATGATTGAAAAGCACTGCGGGCAACATTTGCCGGAGCAAGAGTGACTCCAGACGTCGTCTATAGAAATTCGTCTCATTGGGGGATGTGAATCGGGTGCCACGAATGTGCCTTTCTTGTTCGGCTTCCGATTCCGCCAGAGGTACTTATCCCAGTATCAGCATCTTCAATACGCTGCGTGTTATCGCCCGCGTTTATACCTGTGTGTGAACGCGCCTGGACCGATCCGGAGTTCGTTACCGCGTGAGTCGCGGTAAACGCTCCGCTGCTCTTCCTCTTCCTGCAGGCGGATGGTTCGCAGGGTATGTTCTTGAGCGAATGGAGCTCAATGAATTCCGGTGTGCCGAGTTTTGCTCTCAGGGCTTCGGGCCGAAGTTCGGGGGGAAGTTTTGCAACTCGTCGTTCTTCCGGCGTCAGACTGGTTGCCGTAAGGGCGAATCTATACATGGTCATTCTGATGCAATCAAGAATTATCCCAGCAAAAGGCT
>WNGF01009195.1_pt1 | contig 11405 bp, 8 predicted proteins | sample 5400641 | NCBI WGS metagenome assembly WNGF01 (sample SAMN13153371, study PRJNA577476) | soil metagenome | isolation source: 80 cm soil or saprolite under grassland replicate 2 | place: USA:California | collected 2016-06-15 | reverse complement strand
GCCCAACCGGTGGGGACGCCGGTAGTCGCGTGTTCGTCACCACATCCTTCTATCCATTCGACGAGCCGGGGGACGCCGGCCTTCCGTACGGCCTGGTGCTGGGTCTGGACGGAACGACGGGAAGCGTAGCACTCCAGTATCGCTGGATCGACACGTACTACGACATCCCAACCCCTGATGCCGTGACAGGCGTGTGGGGAATGGGAGGCGGCGTCGTGAGCCCGGACGGATCCGGTCTGTTTGTCGCTAGCTATGAATTCTCGAATCACCCGGATCGGCTCTGGGCGGCCGACATCGTGGTGCTCGGCTACCATTTTCGCACGCCTCCAACACCAAGACCTCGACCGACTCCGCGACCCCGCCCAACGCCGTAGGGGTGAGACGCTTTTCCCCTCGAGAGGAGCAAAGTGGGTAGCAGGGGCAGCGGATGGCGCTGTCCTTGCCTTTTCAGGGGTAGCCGTGCGCTCGCGAACGTTAAAAAGTTAATAGAAGTGGAGTTTTCAAACGCGAAAGAGCAGCCCTTTCTTCCAGATTCGCTGTAGCAGGTGCTGAAGAACCTATCGAGATACGTCTCGAGATTAGAGATCAGTTAAAAGTGCGACCAAAGCTATAGCTTAGATAATTGTTTAATGGAACTGAATAAGTATAGCAATACAATAACCCAGGACCCGACTCTTCCGGCGTCCCAAGCCATGCTGTATGGCATTGGCTTAACCGATCGGGATCTGAAGAAAGCCCAGATCGGGATCGCGTCCACTGGTTATGACGGCAATACATGCAACATGCACCTCAACGCATTGGCTGCGGAAGTTAAACAAGCCGTGTGGAAACAGGGCCTAGTCGGTTTGATATTCAATACGATCGGGGTGAGCGATGGAATAGCGAACGGTACGGACGGCATGCGCTATTCACTCGTCAGCAGGGAACTGATCGCTGATTCCATCGAAACCGTCGCAAGTGCCCACTATTACGACGGGCTTATTGCAGTTGTAGGTTGCGACAAAAATATGCCTGGCGCGCTAATTGCCATGAGCAGGTTGAACCGCCCTTCGTTGATGGTTTATGGCGGAACGATCGCCGGCGGAAACTGGAAAGGAAAGTCTTTGGACATTATCTGCGCCTTTGAAGCGCTTGGCCAAAAAATTGCCAACAAGATCTCGGACGAAGACTATAAAGGGATCATTCAGAACGCGTGCCCGGGTGCCGGCGCTGGCGGGGGAATGTACACGGCCAACACCATGGCTTCGGCTATTGAGGCGATGGGCATGGCGCTCCCCTATTCATCCTCCAACCCGGCGTCGAGCAAAGATAAGTTAGAAGAATGCCACAAGGCTGGCCAGGCTATTCTTCTATTACTGCAGAAGGATCTGAAGCCGCGTGATGTTATGACCTTCAAGGCATTCGAGAATGCGATTATTGTGGTAATGGCGCTAGGTGGTTCTACCAATGCCGTGCTGCACCTGATCGCGATGGCCAAGAGCGTTGGTGTAAAGATTACGCAGAAAGACTTTCAACGGATCTCCGACAAGACCTCAGTCATTGCTGATCTCAAACCCAGCGGGAAATACCTAATGGAAGACGTGCACAAGATCGGCGGCACGCCGGCAGTGATGAAGTACCTACTTGAACAAGGTTACCTGCATGGGGATTGCATGACGGTTACCGGGACGACTATTGCAGAGAACCTTGCAAACGCCAAAGCACTGCAGTTCCACGAACAGGATGTTATTTGTCCTGTGGAGAGGGCGCTGAAGAAGACAGGCCACATCCAAATACTATATGGCAACCTCGCGCCTAAGGGATCCGTTGCCAAGATCACTGGCAAGGAAGGTGAGAAATTCAAAGGAACAGCCCGCGTGTTTAATGGAGAATTCGAGTTCGTGGACGGCATCAAGTCGGGACGGATCAAGAAAGGTGATGTCGTCGTGATCCGCTACGTGGGACCGAAAGGCGCGCCAGGCATGCCGGAGATGCTCAAGCCGACGAGCCTGATCACGGGAGGTGGTCTGGCCAAGAGTGTGGCCCTGATCACCGACGGACGCTTCAGTGGCGGAACGCATGGCTTTGTTGTGGGGCATATTACACCCGAAGCCTTCGATGGGGGCCCGCTCTGTCTTGTAGAAGATAACGACTGGATAGAGATCGATGTGAAGAAGCACGAGATCAATCTATTAGTGGATGAAAAGACGTTGGCGATCCGGCGTTCCACCTTCAAGCCTCCAACGCTCAAGGTGAGCCAGGGTGTTCTCTTCAAGTATGCGCAACAAGTAAAGACTGCTGCAGATGGATGCGTTACAGATTGAGATCGAAGCGGGAGAACGCACACAGACCGCGAACAAAATCGCAGGATCTGAATTGCTCTTGCGCTGCCTGGTCGAAGAAGGCGTCACAATACTCTTCGGGTACCCGGGAGGAGCTATCATGCCCGTGTATGATGCGCTCTACCATTACGCCGATAAGCTTGAGCATATACTGGTCAGGCATGAACAGGGGGCCGTCCATGCAGCCCAAGGTTATGCGCGGGTGTCCGGGAAAGTAGGTGTCGCAATCAGCACCTCCGGGCCCGGGGCGACTAACCTCGTTACAGGGCTCGCCGATGCCTTGATTGATTCAACCCGCATCGTGTGCATTACCGGCCAGGTATCTGCCCACTTGCTGGGTACGGATGCATTCCAGGAAATAGATGTTATCAACACGACGACACCTGTTACGAAGTGGAATATTCAAGTTGTCGAAGCGAAAGATATAGCTTCTGCCGTGGCTAGGGCATTTTACATTGCTAAAACGGGAAGACCCGGTCCTGTGCTTATCGACATTACTAAAGACGCCCAGAACGAGCTTATCGAAGAGTCTTCGTACCAAAAGTGTCACGGTATTCGCACCTATAAGCCTAAACCTGTATTGAATATGCTGCAGGTGGAAGATGCCGCGGCGCTGATTAACCAGGCACGGAAGCCCTACTTGCTGGCGGGACAAGGAATCTTACTATCTGGCGCTTCAAAAGAGCTGGTCGCCTTTTCAGAAACGACGGGCATACCCGTCGCGTGCACACTGCTCGGTCTGGGCTCCTTCCCTACCGATCATCCGAACTACGCAGGTATGCTAGGGATGCACGGCAACTATGCCGCGAACGTCAACACGAATGAATGCGATCTACTGATCGGTGTGGGAATGCGTTTTGACGATCGTGTTACAGGCAACGTCGACAGATATGCTCGCCAGGCGAAAGTGATTCACATTGATATCGATAAAGCGGAGTTCAATAAGGCCGTTAAAGCCAATGTAGTGGTACACGCGGATGCGAAAGAGGCCTTGCAGGCTCTGCTCTGCAAGTGCGAGCGCCGTACGCACGAAGAATGGGTAAAGTCATTCCGGGATTTGCACGCCATCGAGTACGAAAAGGTGATCGGCAAGGAATTCCATGCAAGCGGCCAGATAACCATGGGCGAAGTAATCAACAAGCTATCGGTTATTACTGGCGGCAAAGCCGTGCTGGTAACGGATGTTGGCCAGCATCAGATGGTCGCTTCACGCTATTATGAGTTCAAAGATCCCGGGACTCAGGTCACTTCGGGTGGGGCTGGCACGATGGGTTTTGCCTTGCCCGCCGCAATAGGCGCGAAGCTTGGCCAACCGGATAAGCAGGTAGTTGCCGTGATCGGCGATGGCGGGTTTCAAATGACCCTGCAGGAACTCGGGACCATCATGCAGTACGAGATCCCGGTCAAAATCATCATACTCAATAATAATTTTCTCGGGATGGTCAGGCAATGGCAAGAGCTCTTCCATGAGAAGCGTTATTCCTTTACGGAAATGACGAATCCAGACTTTGTGAAGATCGCTGAGGCTTACAAGATACCTGCTCAAAGAGTGACGGAGCGTGAAGACGTCCCCGGCGCGCTAAAGATACTGGTGGAGAGTAGGACGCCATCGTTGCTGGAGATAGTGGTGGGCAAGGAGCACAACGTGTTCCCTATGGTCCCTGCAGGTGCGGGCGTAGCGGACGTATTACTGGAAGCGCCGGCAGTATGAATGTTGAATCCATGAAACAGGATTTCACATTGGAAATAACGGCGGACAATGGCGTCTCCGTCCTTAATCGGATCCTGAATGTCCTGAGCAGACGCCGAGTACGGATCAAGCGAGTGGTAGCGCAGGAACGTGAAGGTGAATTCCATCGTGGCGCAGCTGTCTTGCTACTAGATACGACTTCGGACGTGGTTGAGAAGCTCAAGCACCAGGTAGAAAAGATCGTTGAAGTAGAAGAGGCGATGTACACGGAGGAGTGTGGGTCGTTTTGTGAATCGAGTGAATGGAATAACAAGCAGATCGACCAGACGAAACAAGAAGCCTGAGATTAATTTCGGCGGAACATTGGAAGAAGTAGTGACCCGGGAAGAATTCCCAATAGAAAAGGCGCGCAACGCCCTAGCCGCGGAAACCATAGCGATCATTGGTTACGGTGTGCAGGGACCTGCGCAGGCAGTGAACCTGCGTGACAACGGATTGACTGTCATCGTTGGACAGCGAAAGGGAACCAAGACTTGGAGCAAGGCTATCGACCATGGATGGGTGCCTGGTGAAACGCTCTTCGAGATCGAGGAGGCCGCGAAACAAGGGACCATGGTTGGATTCCTTCTCTCCGATGCGGGACAGATCGCGATATGGCCGTCGATCAAGCCTCATATGACAAAAGGCAAAGCTCTCTATTTCTCTCACGGCTTCGGCATCACTTTCAAGGAACAGACGGGAATTATTCCCCCTGCTGAGGTTGATGTTATTCTTGTGGCCCCGAAAGGGTCGGGAACATCCGTACGCCGCCTTTTCGTACAAGGTAAAGGGATCAACTCAAGCTATGCCATTCACCAGGATGCAACGGGCAAAGCCAAAGAGAGGGTGATCGCTCTTGGGATCGGCATTGGCTCGGGCTATTTGTTCCGGACCGACTTTAAACACGAGGTTTATTCCGATCTCACCGGCGAGCGCGGCACACTAATGGGCGCCATCGCCGGCATCTTTGAAGCACAGTACGAAGTCTTGCGGTCCAAAGGACACACGCCTTCCGAGGCATTCAACGAAACTGTCGAAGAATTGACCCAAAGCCTGATGCCGCTTGTGGCAGAGAGTGGGATGGATTGGATGTATGCGAATTGTTCGACTACTGCGCAACGTGGTGCCCTAGACTGGAAGAACAAGTTCAAGGCAGCAACATTGCCCGTGTTCAAGAAGCTTTATGAAAGCGTCGAGTCAGGGTGGGAAGCCGAGCGCACGATAGAGACCTGCAGCAAGCCCGACTATCGCGAAAAACTGGCCGAAGAACTGAAAGAGCTGGGTGAAAGTGAGTTGTGGCAGACAGGGGCGACTGTTCGTGCTTTGAGGCCAAAGACGGGAAAGGTCGAAGCCTCTGTGATCAGTTAAGTAAAGGCGGTCGGCCGCGGATGTAAGCTTTTCCGTTGATTAGCCTTTATTGAGTACTCCCTTTTATAACTCCATGATAACTGCTGCTAAAACCCAAATCGATGTCGATGGGGCTTATCAGACACTAAAGAGCGTTGTGCTAAAGACACCGCTTCAATTCCATGCCAAGCTTTCGGAAAGGTACGGCTGTGAGGTGTATCTGAAGCGGGAAGACCTGCAGGTTGTGCGGTCTTACAAGATACGCGGAGCTTACAACCTTATCAGCCGTCTTAAAGCCCAGCAGAAGAAGCAGGGGGTTGTTTGCGCGAGCGCCGGTAATCATGCGCAGGGAGTGGCATTCTCCTGCCGACATCTCAATTTACGTGCAAGCATCTACATGCCTTCGATTACGCCGAAGCAGAAGCTGAACCAGGTGAAAATGTTCGGCGGAGACAACGTCGAGATCGTACTGGTAGGTGACACCTTCGATGACTGTCAAAAGTATGCGCTGGCGTTTGCCGAGAGAAACAACAAGATATTCGTCCATCCATTCGATGACCCATGGGTCATCGAGGGACAGGGCACAATAGCCAAGGAGATACTGGATGAGCTTTCGAGCATCGACTTTCTGTTCGTTCCGATTGGTGGTGGCGGACTGTGTGCCGGACTAGGGAATTATTTCAAGACCTATTCGCCGCAAACGAAGATCATCGGCGTGGAGCCGGCCGGGGCGCCCTCCATGAAGGAAGCTTTGAAGGCCGGACATCCTGTTACGCTCGAAAAGATCGAGCGCTTTATCGATGGCGCCTCCGTACAGCGCGTAGGTGAGCTTCCTTTTTCGATCTGTAAGGAAGTGTTGTCGGATATGGTACTCGTGCCCGAAGGCAAAGCGAGTTCTACGATCCTCAAACTTTACAATGAGGATGCAATCGTGGCGGAGCCTGCTGGAGCACTGGCTATCGCTGCGCTTGAACAGTACAACGGGAAACTCAATGGAAAGAAGGTCGTTTGTATCCTAAGCGGCGGTAACAATGACATCGACCGTATGCAGGAAATCAAGGAGCGCTCGTTGCTCTATGAAGGACTCAAATACTATTTCATCTTACGCTTCGCACAGCGGCCCGGGGCGCTAAAAGAATTCGTTAACGAGGTTCTGGGCCCCACCGACGACATTGTCCGGTTCGAATTCGTTCAGAAGCACAATAAGGAAACCGGACCGGCGCTGATCGGAATAGAAGTTAAATCAAGGGAGGATTTTCCGGCGCTCACCGCGAGAATGGACGCTCATAAGCTCAATTACACTGTAATCAATCAGAATGAGAATTTGTTTGAATACCTCATTTAGCTTATTTCGGTCACGACCAAATTGGCTGGGCGGCTGGTGGTTATTTGCGAAGCGGGAATGCGAATCCGATAGTCCGCTAAACATACGAAATGACACCAAAACAAAGACTGGCCCCCGATTCTTAATCTTTGGCGTTATTTGGCGTCTTTGGCGGATCGTTCCTCCCATCCCCGTCTTATTCGTGGGACCCATGTCTTGTGGGCCTCCCCTTAAGAGAGATTATTTGTGTTCATTCGTGTTCATTGGGGGCTGGACGTCCCTTTCTCATCCGTGAGCGGACGCGCGTGGGCCGCGCGACACAGAAGGCAAAGCCGCGACGGGTAGCGGCGAGAGAGGCGGGAACCGAGCGAGTTTCAAATCCGAGTAATCCGCGGCCTGCTCGGCGAAGGCGGGTTCAGATTGTAAGACATCCAGACTGTCTTGCCAGGAACCTTGATTCCCTTCGCCTGGTCCTGAAAGCTTCGGCGTTTCTTTCTGTGACAATTCAGAAACTTTTCGCGTAACGAACAGCCTGGGTTGGGTGTAGTACAGGTTAAAACCGCTCGAATTTATATCGATTCCTCTGCCACGCTGAAGCCTGGCACGGAAGGAATCGCACGTTTCGATTGGCCGAAACAACGCAGAGTCGTATGACCGTTAATCGAAGGCTAGGTTTAACGTGCGGAAAGGACTGACGGCTGTCTAACAACGAAACGGTGTGACGTTATAACTCCCTAACAAGGCGTACGAAGCAGGCAGCTCGATTGCTCCAACGAGACTTCGACCCAAAAACCCCAAACTCCTATGAAGAAGACATCCACTAATCAATCCGCATTCTTTAATGTCCGTGTTTTAATTGGCCTGTTTATGGCCCTGGCCGGCGTCTCTCTGACGTTGCTGGGCTTTGGCGTGTTCACCGCGCACGCACAGCAAAAGTATTATCCTTTGGGTAAGTCCGCCGATCCCCTGGTTCCTGCCATGTTCGATTGTTCCAAAATTCGCCAGCTGGGCATCGATAGACAAGAAAACATGCGGGCCCAAGCCATCATGATTCACTGCGGCGAGGCACAGGGAGGAGGCACAGATTCCTCTTCCGGCGCCTTCTCCAAGTTTATCCAGGACCTGCTGCCGGCGCCCCTAGTGTATGGCACGACGGACGTGGACCTGATCACCGGCACCGAAACCTATCCCCACGTTACCCAGTCGGAGACATACACTCTTGCCAGTCCGGAAGACCCCAACCTGATTGTGGTCGCCTACAACGACTCCCGTGGCCGTTTCGCCAGTCCCATCAACATTTCCGGCGCGTCAGTCTCCAACGACGGCGGCAACACCTTCACCCGGCTCACCCGCGCCAGCGGTCAAAGCCCCTTCGACAATACCTTTGGCGACCCGGTTGTTCTGTACAACCAGCCAACCAGCACGTGGTTCACCGTTTGGCTGGATGGGGGTTGCGGCGCTCAGGGCATCGGCGGATATAAATCGACCACTCCTGACGACCCGGATAGCTGGACCCATTTCTGCATTCATAACAGCTCGTTAGACGACCGGGAATCTGGCTGGGCTGATAACAGCCCCAGCTCTCCTTTCTTCGGGCGAATGTACGTTTCCTGGAACAATTTCGCTGTTGAGGGCGCGCTCTCGGTCACCTTCTCCACTGATAACGGTGCCACCTGGCATAGCCCGGTAATAGTGAGCAACGCCGGTTTCATCCGCGATGTGCAGATCACGGGTGACCTTGCGGGCAGCGGGACCATATACATCGCCGGCATGGACGAAGGCGGCGGTGGCTTCCCCCATGACGATACTAACAAGATCTTCAAGTCGACTGACGGCGGCAACACTTGGACTAACACCTATACTGGCCCCAGCTTTCCTGGGCCTGGAGTTACAGCTGTCGACTACTTCGCCTGCATGTTTTCCGATGGCGGTGGCTATTGGCGCCACGAGGGCTGGGGTCAGCCTGCCGCCTACAACGGCGTGGTTCACTTGGTCTATGCCCAGCACGGCGATGCCAGTGATCCCGGTGACGTCTATTACATTCGCTCCGCCGACGGCGGTGTGACGTTTGGCACGCCGCTCAAATTGAACACCGATTCCACGACCCGTCCGCAATGGCAGCCTAATCTCTCGGTCAGCCCCACTGGCACTCTCTTGGCGACATGGTATGACGCGCGGGATAGCGCCAGCTGTACCCGTGGTAGCCCAGCCGTTCCCTGTTACAGGATGTATTCACGCAAGTCCAACGACAACGGCTTGACCTGGCTGCCTGACGACGCGCTCTCGGACGTTGTCGCCCCGCTGCCCGCCCAACCTGACTCCGGTATCCAGGCGACATATGCTGGCGACTACGATTATGGCTCCGCGATAACCAGCAAGCATGTTACTTCATGGGTGGACGGGCGGGTGGCCATTATCGGCCAATCCCAGCAGGATGCCTTCACCGATAGGGAGCTGATAGGTTTTTCCGTCACCACCACTGACCCGGCCTGCAGCAGCCTTGTTATCGGCACTACGCCGACGGCCTTCATAGTCAACCTGAGCGATGCGGCGGATCCGGCAACTGTTGACGCGAGCGACTTCACTGTGAACGGGACCCCGGCGGATTCGTTTATCCTATCAAACGGCGACCAAACGATAGAGTTCGACTTCACTACCTCACCGGTGGTACAGGGCGAGAACACGATGCATATCGAAGCCAGTGCAATTCTCCAAGCTTCCAATGGCGATCCGATACTTGAATTCAACTGCACGTTCCGTTACGCCGTAACACAGCTGGAGGTGACCGACACGAACCCACCCGTTGGCGGGACATTCACACCGCCAGCGCCGGGTGACTATACTTATGACGTGAACTGGAACGAGGCGGTCGATCCAAACTCAGTCCAGACAAGCGATCTGACGCTGACCGGCAATGTTGGCGGCTCCGTGACCAATGTTACCGTGAGCCCCGACAACATGACGACGACTTTCACGCTGCATTTTAATTCCGGGGGCAATGTGACGGCAAGCATTGCCGTCGGGGCGATCACCGATTCATTCGGCAATCCTAACGCGGCCTTCACGGGGAATTACACGGTAGCAGCTGCTACACCTACGCCGACTCCGACGCCAACACCCACAGTGACGCCGAGGGTTACTCCTGCGCCTAGGATGCGACCCACTCCGCATCCTCGGCCTACGCCGTAGCGTTAGAAGCTTTGACATTTAGCGGAGGCCAGCGAGGTGACGACTGCCATTGTTTCAAATGGCGCACACATATCGCGTGCGCGTCGCTATCAGCTTCGCCACAAGCAAGCAGGTCTATGCATGCTGTGCTCGTTGCCGGCTGTAAGTAAACAATACTGCGCAAAACACGCGATCGCCGCTCGAGAACAGCAGCGCGCGCGACAGAAATCCAAACGGCGGAATCTGGGAGCAACGAGCTATTCCTTTTTCGAGGACGAACAATTGATTGCGAAAGCAACCACGACCGTCCTTGGCTGGCTAGACGTTAGACCGACACTTCCTGCAAATGGCGATCAGTCGGCTCCGATACCGGCTCCGCCGACAACCCCCGCGCTTACAAAGTCGCCATCTATTATTGATTCCGTCCGAGAATTTCCAGTCCCTCTGCCAAGCGGAGCGATAGCCGCGTTCAAGATACCATTTCCCATGTCTGAGGAGGATTTTCACCAGTACTCCAAGCTGCTCACCGCCTACAAGACCGCTATCGTGAAGAAGGCAGAGTAATAAAACAAAAGGCAGCTACTGTCTTTTGGCTGGCTTTGCTCCTGTCCCCGGCTCGGTGCCCTACCACTCGCTCACTGTCTAGCCCAAGGCATCGCCGAGAGACGTGCTTCGATTTTGAAAAGCATCACAGCGGCTGATATCGAGACCGACGAGTCGGGGAATATTTTGGATTAAATTGGCTTGCAATCGATACTTATGCACTGATTATGCACAATGGCTGCATTAATTAGCCGTCGAAAGCGTCAGGAGAAAACATTAGCGCTGGTTCAAGCGCGTCGGATCACCACGCAGCAAAAGCTTCTGGATTTACTGCAACGCGCTGGAGTTCCCGCAACGCAATCGAGCGTGTCTCGCGATCTGGAGGAGTTGGGGATCATAAAGCATCGCGGCTTTTATAGATTGCCACAGGCTCCAGACGGCGCCTCGGCTCGCGGTCTTCTGAGCCTTATGCCAGCCTGCGATTGCATGTTGGTCGCGCGGTGTGAACCCGGGCTCGCCTCCTCCGTTGCGGTGGAAATTGATCGCGCGCGAATTCCCGAAATCGCCGGTACGATTGCCGGTGATGACACAATTTTTGTTGCGCTGGTTAGGCCGAATCTGCAGCGGATTGCAACAAGAAAAATCTGGGAGGCATTCGGCTAAAGCCTGCGCCTCCTTTTGTAATTTGCCTCCACGCCCATGGCTCAACCTCTACTCTCGACTTACATCCCTTTTCCGTTCCCACTCGTGCGGGGACAAGGCGATCGCGTCTTCGACAACGCAGGTCGCGATTATTTTGATTTCTATGGCGGTCACTGCGTTTGCAGCACCGGTCATGCGCACCCCCATGTTGTAGCGGCGATCGCCCGGCAGGCCAAGAAGTTGTTGTTTTACAGCACCGCCGCCGATATTCCAGTGCGTCAGCAGGCGGCTGAGGCTCTCATTCGTTTCGCCAACTCTCATGGAGAGCCCT
>WNGF01010260.1_pt1 | contig 11406 bp, 3 predicted proteins | sample 5400641 | NCBI WGS metagenome assembly WNGF01 (sample SAMN13153371, study PRJNA577476) | soil metagenome | isolation source: 80 cm soil or saprolite under grassland replicate 2 | place: USA:California | collected 2016-06-15 | reverse complement strand
CGCTTTGACGGCCTCTTTGCTGCGACACGCCCGCATGTCGCGGTCATGGAAGCGAGCCTGGTGGTTGATCGCCGCGTTTTCGTCGGCATTGAGCTGGAAGCCACACGCCTGGCAGCAGAACGTCTGCTGTTCAGGACGATTGGCACGGGACACAAAATGGCAGCGCGAACATTCTTGGGACGAGTAAGCCGCCCACCCCGCGTGGATTGTCTGCCCGCGCTTTTTGGCGCCCCAGGCGAGTTGCCTGGGGAGGTGGGCCAGATTACTGGCGTACAAATAGGCATTGGCACGGCGGGCCTTGAACCGCATCGTGCGTACATCCAGGTCTTCATAGGCGATTTGGTGGTCAAGATGATCGGCATAGAATTGGTTGACCGCGAGGTTGATCTCCTGTCGGACGTGACGAGCCAGGCGCTGATTGGTCAGCGATGGCAGGCGCGTGACGCCCTTCTTCTTGAGACACGCGCGCAGCCTGGCTTTGCGCCGCCGTTTCTCGCGGTCCTGTTGGTGGCGCCGGGCGAGCTTCCCATGGAACGTGCCGTAGCGTTTGCCTGTGCTGGTCGTCAGGAAGTTTGTAATCCCGACGTCCACGCCAACGACGGGCGACTCGACGGTTGTCGCTGCTGCGAGGGACTCGTTCACCGTCAGCGTCAGCCACCACCCCGACGGCTTGCGGGTCAACGTCATGCTGGTGTTGGGCGTGCAGCCCGTCAGGACGCGGCGATGGTAGGCCGCCAGCCGCACGGGGATGCGGATGGGCTGCCTTTTGTCCAGTGTGCTGACGCGCAGCCAGTAGTCGAACGTGCTGCCGCCAACTCGTCCAGGTACGCCTGATGCGCACGATTGCGATTGGTGCGCCAGGATTGGGCGACCCCAGCGGCATGCTGGATGACGACCCGCTGCCAGCGGGCCGACAAGGCGCTGTCCAGCCAGGCATCGGCGTACTTATCTGGTTCCACATCAGTACAAAAAGCCGTTACGTACTGCTGACACAGAGCCTTGTACGCCTCGGCGAGCGCGTCAAGCTGTGCCAGCTTGCCTACGTTGGCGGCATCCAGTCGGATCGGAATATGGGTGATGGCGCGCGTCAGCGTCGGCATGAATGCTCATGGCTCCCGCACAGGCATGGGATCGGCAGACAATTCCATTTGTGTTCAATGAATAGAACAAGTGTACCACAAGTAGTTGTTTTACGCAATAGGAAGCTGAATATCGTGTCACCCGTCCACGGTGCGCCAAGGCTTCATGCTGCGCGCCTTGCTTCCTCCTTGCGGGATAACACGCAGGGGTTGCTGGCTCGAAAGGATTCGGCGAATGTCGTGTGATAACAATACTCGGGCCTACTGCGAGCGGGCCGGCGCACGGATCGCGCCGGCCCTGGGGGTCTCGCCTGCCGAGGCAACCGAGTTGCTCCTCCAGGTCCACGAGCTGGGGGCGACTCGGGCCGAGCAGGCGCTGGCCTCGCGCAGGGAAGGCGGCGGGCAGGGAGTAGCGGCCAGACAGGCCATCCTCACCGCCCGCGCCGCGGACACGGCGGCCGAGGAGGCCACCGTGGAGATATTCCGCGAAATGCGGGCGATGAGCCCGCAGATGGACGTGCCGGCGCACGGGAACCCGCACCCGGAGTACGGGTTTGCGCTCCCCAAGCGGCCGGCCCAGTACGGCTGGAAGGAAGTTCGCGACCTGCGGCGGCAGGCGCTTGAGGGCCAGGCGGCCGGTCTGAGCGCGGAGGCGATCCGCGGGCGGTTCTCGCCGCTGGCGGGCGAGGTGTTTCAGGCCCAGCAGGCGCAGACCGGCGCGAATGGGGGCGGCGGCGCCACGCCTACGCTCTCCATGGCGCGCCGGGGCGTCCGCCCGCAGACCCCGCCGGCGATTTTGATCGAGGTCGAGGGGCAGGTGATCCCGATCACCGGCTCCGAGTTCGGGACGATCCTGACGGCGATCAAGGCGCTGCCCGGCGTGGACGGGAGGTGCTTCAACGCCGACCGTGACGGGCGCGGCAAGCGCTGGGTGGTGCCCGGCTCGCGCGCCGACGTCGCGAAGGCGCTGCACGGCTATGGAATGACCGTGGACGAAGCGGCCCCGCCCCCTGGCACGCAGACCGTGCCGATCCCCCAGGCCGCCCCCGCGGCGCCCACGCTGGCCATCCCGCAGCAGATGCAGGATTCGCTCGCCGCGATTGCCAATGGCGCGACGGGCTCCCAGGCCCGTGCGGCGCTCGACCCGCTGTGCTCGGCACAAGTATTGGCGGCGAGCGGTACATCGGCGGGCCTTCGTACGGCCGGCCGTGCCTACAACGGCAACCCTGACAACCCGGCCGCGCAGCGGCTGTTCGCGCAGGCGCTGGCGGAGGCCGGCGGCCTGTCAAAATGCCCGAATTGCGGGCAGTTTCAAGGTCAATCGGCGCACAACTGCCCATTCGTCCCCGGCGCGCCGGGCGCCCATCAGGCGACGAGCCTGAACGGCTGGGCGCAGGCGATCGCGATGACTCCGGGTGTGCGCGAGGTCGCGAACGGCCAGACAACCGTCAACGTTTCACAGCCGGGGCCGAAGGCGACGGCCGATACCCTGTTCGGCGCCGCGCTTGCGGTGGACAGGGGAGCGCTGCCTATCGGCGTCACGGCATCGCCGGCGTTGGAGCAGGCGGCGCGGGACTGGATCGCCTCCCGCCATCAGGGAGCGGCGCAGACCTTCGCGCAGGCCCTGCTGGCGGCAAGCACAGCGCCAGATCCCACGCCGATCGCCTCCCCATCCGCAGTGGCGCGGCAGGATCGCCCCGCCGCGACGATCCCCGGCGCACCGGCGGCGCACGTGCGCACCACGGCACCGGGCTGGGCGCACGCGATTCTGTCGGCAGAGGGCGTGCGCGAGCTGGCTGAGGGATCGGTGCGCGCCGATGCCCAGCGCACCGTTATTGTAGCCGCTGGCGCAATCGCCGCGAACCTCCTCCCGGAGGGCGTCGCGCTCTCCGCCGAGACCCGCGCCGCCGCTGCCGCGGTGGTGCGCGAGCCCGACCAGGAGCACGCGGCCGCGCTCGTGCGCGCGCTGGAAGACGAGTCGAACCGCGCCGGCATCGTCGTGGGCCAGCCGCCCGCGTGGGCGGCGCAGACGCATCCAGGATGGCGCGCAGTCGCGCGGGGAGTAGTCGACAGCAGCGCCGACATGATCGCGCTTGCGAATGGGGCGCTACCCCCCGAGGGCGCGGACGAGGTAGCGCAACTCACGCGATGTGCGGACACAATCCGGTCCGGCTCCGCCGCGCCGGCGGAGTTGCGCGGGGCGGCGCAAGACTACCTCAATGACCACATCCGCAATCGCGCAGAGTTCGCTCGCGCGCTCGCGTTCGCGGCGGGTACGCCACAGTGCCCTGACTGCGGCCAGTTTGTGGGGCAGAGCGGTCACGTCTGCCCGGCCAGGGCGTTCGATCCGAGCGCGGCGGCCGCGGCGATCCAGGGCATGCATCCCGCGGTTGCAGGCGCACTAAGGGAAAACATCTCATCTGATGTAGTCACCACGGTGCCGGGCACTAACAGCACAGCGGCTCCAACTGTATCACCAATAACCACTCCCGCCGCGCCGCGCGTCTTGCAGCCGATCTCCGGCGCTGACTTCGCGGCGGCGCTGGCGGCAGGACGGAATCCGTCCGAGTACGTCGCCGATCAGCGGGCTGCCGCGCAAGCGTCCGCGCTGGGGATCGACCCAAACACTCTGGCCGGCGTGTTTGGCGGCACGCTGCTGGGCCCGAACTTTCAGGCGGCGTTCCAGGCGACCACAGACGCGCTCGGGCGCGGCGACCTCACGGGCGCTGCGGCTGCTTTGCAGGGCGGCGTCCAGCCTCTCTCGGACGACCAGATGCGCACGCTGTTCCTGGGCGGCGGCACGCTGCACCCCGACGGCAGCATGATGGCGCCCGACGGCAGCCTGATTGCCCCGGTGGGCACCTTTGCCCAGGCCGCGGCGGGGCTGACGGCGCCACAAACGATGCCGACGCGCTCGCCCGAGGAGTTGCTGACCGCACTGGGCCTTGCGCCCGGTGGAAACGGCGGGAGCAATGGCAGCGACGGCGGCGATGGGGATGACGACGCGGACGCCAAGGGGCTCAAGTGCAGCACCTGCGGCGAGTTTATGGGGCGAGAGCCGCACGTCTGCCGGCCGGCGTGGCTGGAGAGCTACCCGGCCGAGCTGAGTGGGCGCGCGGAGCAGTTTGTCCGCGGCCTGCCCGGCATCGCCGAGCTGGCGAGCGGCTCCAAGCCGCTTGGCAGCGGGCCGCACGCCACGACGGAACGCCGGGCGCTGGAAACCTACGCCACGCATATGCAGGAGATCGGCGGCGTGGGCGAAGAGGCGATGCGCATTGCCGAGGCGTACCTGGATCAGCCGTACCGCAACGCGCAGGCGTTCGCGGCGATCGTCGCGATTGCCGCAGGCACGCAGAAATGCCCCGACTGCGGGCAGTTCATGAGCGCGACAGCGGGCCATGAGTGCCCGGCGAGGATGGCGTCGGTGCCGACCGACGAGGCGACGGTCGGCTGGCTCGGAACGCTGGCCGGCGCCGATGCGGTGCGGAACGCGCTGGGCGCGCGCGGCGGCTGGGACGATTGGGGCGGGCGCGGAGCGGGCGGCTCGATGAGCCGCGGCTTCTCTAGTGGCCAGCGACGCCTCTGGGACGCGGACGATGAGGATGACGCGGACGACGAAGACGAGGACTTCGACGACGAGGACTTCGACGACGAGGATGCCGGCGACGACACGGATGAGTACGGTATCTCCGACCGCGCGGCCGCGTTCTGGGAGAGCCGCGATCGCGATGGGGGGCGGGGCCGTGACTGGTGGGCGAAGGAGCGCGAGGAGCGCCAGGCGCGTAACCAGGCGATCATCGACGCGCTGCTGCCGACGGCGCGGGACATCCTGGACGGCAACATCGCAGATAACGCGCAGGTTCCGACCGCATTGTACATCGCGGCCGACGCGTTCGACGCGCGGCCCGACATCGACAATGCCCGGCTGCTAGCCGGCATCATCGACGACCTGTCGCGCGGGCGGAAACCGCGGCTGTGGGGCATGCCGTCCGAGAACCGCGTGACGGCCTGGCGGGCGATGCGCGACGCGCCGGATCTGCCCGACCTGGCCAACGGCCTGGTCTCCTTCAGCGGCGACGATGGGCACCTCCGCGCCGCGCTCGACGAGGCCGCCGCGGCGCTCAGCGTGCGCGACAATCTCTCCGAGGGCCTGAACGACGCCGTCATCGACTACGAGGCGCAGCCGACGCGCTACGCGGCCGACTTCGCCGGCGCGCTGTGCGCCGCGGCTGGCGTGCAGCAATGCGGCAAGTGCGGCCAGTTCATCGGCAAGACCGAGCATGTCTGCGCCGTCATCAGCGCCAACGGCAAGGTGTATGACCAGAACGGCTATGACCGGGATGGCTACAACCGCCGCGGCTTTAACAAGGACGGCTTCAACAAGGACGGCTGGGACGAGAATGGGTTTAATAGCCAGGGCCTGGATAAAGACGGCTACAACCGCGCCGGCTTCAACTCCAAGGGGTTCCGCAAGGACTCCTACAACGACGCCGGATTTGATGGCCACGGCTATGCGGCGGACGGGCGGGATGAGAAGGGCTATGACCGCCAGGGCCTGGATGCCGAGGGATACGATAAAAACGGCTTTGATGCGAGTGGGCTTGATCGCAACGGCTGGGACAAAACCGGTCAGAATGCCGCGGGTCAGACGCATCCGTTCTTCGTGGCGGACGCGCGCGGGCTGTACGGTGATGGGTTCAACGCCGATGGGTTCGATCTCGACGGCTACGCCGCCGATGGCCGTGACATGTACGGCTATGACCGCAATGGCATCGGACCGTACGGCTACGATCGCTGGGGCTTCAATGCCGAGGGTCTGGACAGCAACGGGAATGATCGCGGCGGGTATCTGCGCGGTATGGGGCCGGACGGCTACGACCGCACCGGCTACAACAATCTGGGCCTCGATCGGAATGGCTACTCCTTCACCGGCTATGACAACGACGGAAAGGATCGGAACGGGCAAGAGCGCATGCTCACGGTCAGTCCCAAGACCGGCAAGACGCTGCTCGCGAAGTACAACCAGTCGGGCTGGGACCAGTTCGGCTATGACCGCTGGGGCTTCAGCAAGAAGACCGGCCTGACCGCGCCCGACGCCCAGGGGCGGCAGTATAACTACTGCGGCTGGGTGTACGACGCGGCGACCACCCGGTGTATCAACCCGAACAATCCGGCCGAGTGGGTGCCGCACATCGGGTGGGAGTGGGACAAGCGGCCTGGCGGCTACCTGGGGTGGAACAAGGGGTACAACGGGACAGGGTACCAGGCCCCGCGTGTGGTGCCGGGGGCGCGCTACGCGCCGCTGCCGCCGCCAAATGACCCGCGGACACCGCCGACGTTTGACGCGTTCAAGCAGGGCGCGCCAATGCCGACGCGCTACGAGCATGGCAAGGGCTACGTCAACGACGACACCAAGGTTCGCGAGCTGTACAACAAGCTGATCGCGGGCGGCCGGAAGCGGTCGGTCGCCTATCGCTGGCTGCGCAGCGAGCGGCGCCTCGCCGAGGACCCCAGGGCGGTCGTTGATGGCGTGCCGCTCAGGTGCCCGGAGTGCGGGCGCTTCACTGGTGGGAACCCCAAAGGGCACGAGTGTCCGAATTTCGGCAATCGCACCGTCAAAGCCTACTTCTCGGGCGTAGTGCGCGGCGGCGACTATGACCTCGTGCTCCAGACGCCGCACAATCCAAGTTATGTCGAGCCGAGCGGGCCGCCGCAGGAGAACGTCCGCCAGGGCTACACTCAGAACCCGAACGATTATCGCCACTGGGTCGACGCCGAGGGCTACGACTTCAGGGGGCTTGACGAGAACGGTTTCGATCGCACCGGCTACAACAAGGAGGGCTACAATCGGTTCGGCTACGACCGCGACGGCTTCGACCGGCGCGGGTACAACAAAGAGGGGTTCGACCGTGACGGCAACTCGCGGCCGCTGACGCTTGAGGTGGTGGCCAACGGCCTCGCCGAGGGACAGGACCCGATTAACAACCGGCATATCGCCGAGACCTTCAGCCGCGTCGCGACCCAGATCGCCGGACGGCCGCGGCGGGTCGTGTTCAAGGAACCCGGCAGCGGCTTCGCGACCGATATGCAGGGCAAGATCTTTGCCGATCCGCAGCCGCTCGGCCCCGACGCGCCGCACGCGCAGCAGCTCGTCGCCATCAAGGCGGGTATCTACCACGAGCTGGGGCACGAGCAGTTCACGCCGATGGATCTGTGGGCCGGCATCCTGGACATCATGCAGAGTAAGGGGCCGCAAGACGTCGAGGTCGACATGCGCTTCGCCGGGCTTGGGGTCCAGACGGTGCGCCTTGATACGAGCCGCACCTTCGTCAAGGACGCCTACAACATCGTCGAGGACGGGCGCATGGAGCGGCGCGTCGACGACCGATACGCTGGCGCCGGCGAGATCCTGGCGGCCGACGCCGCGATCAATCCGCGCTGGCCCGAAACCGTGCGCCGGCCGGACGGCACGCCGCTGCCGCCCCAGGACGTGGTGCCCTGGGCGCTCCTGTACGAGGCGCTGCCGTTCTTCAACGTGCGGCCGTCGACCTACGCCAAGATGGACGCCAAGTCCAGGGCGCTATTCGATGAGCTGGCCCCCGTCGTCCGCGCCGCGGTCAACGGGAAGCCAGAGGACGCCTGGTCCGCCGCGGTCTATATGGCCGCGCGCATGGAGCAGGAAGGCGTCAAGATGCCCGATGGCTTCAAGGGCACCGACCCGGGCAACCCGCCTCCCGGCACGGACGCGCGGCGGCCGCGGATTGTCATCGAGGGCGACCAGGTCATCGACGCCAGCCAGATGCAGGGCGGCGGCGGTGGTGGCGGCGGGATGGACATGGACGTCGAGTTCAAGGGCCATGTGACCGTCAAGGGGCAGATGCCCGACGGTGACGGGCAGAGTGGCGGCGGCCAGACCATCTTCTCCGGTGGGGTCACCTACGAGGAGGAGCAGCAAAACCGCGGCCGGCAGTATCAGCCGGCCCAGAACCGCGGCCAGCAGGGCCAACAGAACGGCCAGCAGGGCGGCGGTCAGGGGCAGTCGGGCGAGCAGTCCGGCCAGCAAGGTGGCGGTAGCGGCAGTGGACAGTCCGGCCAGCAGAGCCAACAGAGCGGCCAGCAGGGCGGCGGTGGCGGCGGCGGTGGACAGTCCGGCCAGCAGGGCGAGCAGTCCGGCCAACAAGGCGGAGGCGGAGGCGGCGGCGATCGCCAGTACCAGCAGGCCGGCCAGCATGGCGATCAGCAGGGCGGCGGCGCGGGTGGCCAGCAAGGTCAGCAAGGCCAGGGCGATCAGCAGGGCGGCGGTGGTGGCGGCCAGCAGGGCCAGGGCGAGGACGACGACACGAACGGCCGCGGCAAGGGCTGGCGGAAGGGAATGGGCCAGGGCGACGACGAAAGCGGCCAGGGCCGCCAGTCGGGCCAGGGCGATGACGGGTCCGGTCAGGGCCGCCAGTCGGGCCAGGGTGACGACCACAATGGTAACGGTCAGCAGAGCGCGAACGGCGCTGGCGATGTGAGCGGGCAGCAGCCGGGCGCGCGCGGCGGAAACGGCAGCGATGTCGAAGACGCCGACATGGAGGGCTACTGGAAGGACTGGAACGAGGATAGCGCCCAGGACGCGATCGGGAGCGATGCGGGTCAGCAGAGCGGGCAGAGCAGCGGCGCCGGCGGGCGCGGGACGGCGCCGACCCGGCAGGGCGGCAGCCCGTTCCGCGACGCGAATGAGCCGTTCACCAAGGCTCAGCTCGCCGACGTGCTTGCCGCGGCCGAGCGCGAGGCCGTCTCGGCGCTCGACTCGGGCATCCGGGTTGAATCGCGCGTCGAGGTGCTTGGCGCGGCGCTGCACCAGCCGCTGGGCAACCGCAGCTCGGCCAAGCAGCGCTACAAGACGCCCGATGGCCGGATCGAGGGCGTGCAGGTCGGCATGCCCAGGGCCGGCGCAACGACGGTCAACAAGTGGAAGGGCCGCAGGCCCGAGCACAAGAAGGTCGCCGGGCGGATGGCTACGGTGCTCCAGGCGATCCGTGCCGACGTCGAGAAGCGCCTGCGCAATTTGCCGGAGGGGCAGCTCGACCGGCGGCGGATCGTGCGCGCGGCGGCAGGCCAGCAGAACGTGCGCACGCAGTCCAAGACCCTGCCGCAGACGTCCTTTCGCGCGTCGGTGGCCGTGGACCTTTCGGGCAGTATGAACTACCACATTCAATCGGGCGCGCTCTACGACTCGATGATGGTGCTCGGCGACACGTTTGAGCTGCTGGATATTCCGTACGAGTCGCGCGGGTTCGGATCGACGGACGCGCAGTTCAAGGCGATGGACGAGCCGTCATTCGACCCGGGACGCGCGGCCGCCCTGACCGAGACCAGCCTGGGCGGGACGTCGCTCTCGCGCACGGCGGGCCTCGCGGTCACCGCGCTGCGCGGCGGCGAGGAGGCCAACCGGCTGTTCGTCGGCTTGTCCGACGGCCAGGTGGAAGATCAGGCGCAGACGGCCGCCGTGCTGAAAGACGCGCGGAGGCGCGGTATCGTGACGTTCGGTATTTACCTCGGCCGCGGCGCCAATCAGGAGCTGATGGACGAGCTGTGGGGGGCCGGCAACTGGACCGCGATCAACTCACTTGACGAAATGCCCAAGGCGGTCGGCCAGCGTCTGGCGGCGCTGTTCAACCGGCTGGCGCAGCGATAACCCTTGACAAGCCGTGGGGCGCGTGTCATAGTTGACCAAACCAGGAGGTTCTGGCTTGATCCTTAACCTACGCCGGTTGACGAACAAACTCGGCGGGCGGCTCGACTACGACGAGCCGTTGTTTCCAAGCCACATGTCGAGAGTGCAGCAGCGCCTTGATTTCCTGCTTGCTGCTGCATGCTCGAATGTCCTGGTCAAAAAACCTCGCTTGGTGGTTTTGTGCCGCATTTTCGTCCGCGTGCTGAGTATGTGCACACGCTTGGCAGCGGAACGTCCGCTGATGAGGACGGTTAGCGCGGTCAACAAAGTGGCAGACCGAGCACTCCTGCGAACTATATGCAGCCGGTCCTGGTCGGGCTCGTTGTCCGCGTTTACGCGCGCCCCACGCCAACTGCTTTGGCAAATGGGACAAGTTTACTGCATACAGATAGGCATTGGCGCGTCGAGTTTTGAGGCGCATGGACGCCACCGAGAGGTCTTCGTAGGCCACCTGCGCATCAGGGTGGTCAGCGTAGAACAGATTGACGGCGCGGTTGATTTCCTGGCGCACGTGTCGTCCGAGGCGTGGATTAGTGAGCGAAGGGAGTTTCTGCACACCTTTCTTTTTGAGGCAGGCCCGCAGTTTAGCTTTCCGGCGACGCTTTTCGCGATCCAGTTTGTGTCGGCGAGCGAGTTTGCCAGAAAATGTGCCGTATCGTTTGCCGCTCGAGGTGGTCAAGAAATTGGTAATGCCGACGTCGACGCCGACGACCGGCGACGCTTCAGTGGTACGCAGATCGACAAATTCATCTACTGTGAGAGTCAGCCACCAACCGGTCGGCTTTCGGGTCAGGGTAACGCTGGTGTTGATAGTTGCGTTGTCGATAGCGGTCCGGTGATAGGAAGCCAGTTTTACTGGCACCCGCAGCGGCTGGCCTTTTTCGAGCGTGCTGATACGCAACCAGTAGTCAAAACTACTGTCTTCCGACAGTTCCAGTTTCACGACATTGATGCTCGCCTGCACGACGATCTGCGTGAGCTTGGGAGTGTTCCACTCACGCCAAACTGGCTCTGGTCGCTTGTGATCCGATCTTGGTTCGCCATCCTGCTCGCGATATTCCGCGACAGCTTCAAGGTAAGCAGTGTAGGCTCGGTCTCGGTTCGTGCGCCAGGCTCGGGCAATCCCTGCTGCCTGCTGGATGGCCACACGCTGCCAGCGAGCCGACAACGGACTTTCGATCCACGGATCGGCATACGCATCGGAGCTGTTGGTGGTACAGAAGGCTGTGGTGTATTCCTGGCACAGGCGTATATATGCATCTGCGAGCGCATCAAGTTGAGCCAGCTTGCTGGCATTAACATCCCGTAAGGGGATATGCGTGATAGCTCGCGTCACACGCATAAGCGCAAAGGAGGTACGACGATCATCGAAGTATCCAGTATAGCACACACGTTCGTACTTAGCAATATATACGCTGCGGGAGGGCTTGTTACCCATCCCCAGCATCACTGGATTGGAGACAATGTGTTATGACTCAACAAGGCAAACAGGAGATCGTGGCCCCTGGCCACGTGTACATGCCGCGACTCGGCACCGGGATTGAGCTGACCCAGCGCGTGGTGAGGCTCTGGGTTGGGGGCGAGATGCGCGTGGAGCGGCCGCACCAG